>Ga0265331_10001340_pt1 | contig 18186 bp, 18 predicted proteins | sample 41923metaG_FD_202088 | JGI IMG/M metagenome (GOLD analysis project Ga0265331, IMG submission 202088) | Rhizosphere microbial communities from Carex aquatilis grown in University of Washington, Seatle, WA, United States - 4-19-23 metaG | ecosystem: Host-associated > Plants > Roots > Rhizosphere... | reverse complement strand
CGGCAACATCCTTTGCAAGTCGGATATCTCGGCCTGTTCCGCCAGCGCTGCCAACTACACCTACAACGCCAGCGGGACAAACAGCGTCCGTCCGCACGCGGTAGCCAGCATCACGGGCAGCGTGAACGGCACGGCCAACCCCGCCTACCTCTACGACGCCAACGGCAACATGAGCAGCGGGGCGGGACGCACCACGGTCTGGACATCGTTCAACATGCCCAGCCAGATCACCAGCGGCAGCAAGGTTTCTGCTTTTCTGTACAACCCGGAGCACGAACGCACACGGGAACAGCAGGCCGACGGGTCGGTCGTCATTGTCCTGAGCCCGAGGTACGACACCGGCCTGCACTTCGAGAAGAAGTATGTCGCGGTCAACGGCGTGTTGACCGGCGCGGTGGAATACGAGCACTATCTGTATGCGGGCGGGATCATGTTCGGCAGCTACATCACCAACGCGGCGAACGACGTCAGCACCACCACGACCTCCACTTCGTTCCAGTACTACAGCAAGGACAACCTGGGCTCCATCGTCACCACCACCGACGGCAGCGGGGCCATGGTTGCTGTTACCGACAGCACCGGGGCATCTACCAACCACCTTTCTTACGACCCGTGGGGCAAGCGGCGCTACCCCAACGGCGCGGCGGACCCGAACGGGCTGCTGCTGACCAACCCGGATATGTACCACGGCTTCACTGGGCAGGAAATGATGGATAAGGAGGGCGGGCTGGTGCACTTGAACGGGCGTGTGTATGATCCGGCAACAGGCAGGTTCCTAAGTGCCGACCCGACAATTCAGGCTCCGGGCAACATGCAAAGCTATAATCGGTATGCCTATGTTCTGAATAACCCGCTGGCCTTCAGCGACCCAAGTGGTTACTTCTCGCTTGGAAGCTTCCTTAGAACGGCAGTGATAGTGGTGGCAGCCTATTACACAGGTGGCGCGGCTGCCAGTGCATATGCGACTTCAGCGGGAGTGACAGCCAGCGCTGCAACAGCGGCTGGATTTGCCAGCACCAGCGCGATGGCCGCCGCGACAACCAGCGGCATAATGGGTATGTCGGTTGCCACCGTGTCCGGTATTGTTGGTGGAGCGGCTGCCGGATTTACTGGTGGGTTCTTGGCTTCCGGTGGCGATGTCAAGGCAGGATTCCAAGGCGGACTAACAGGAGGTGTACTGGGTGGTGTTGGGGCATCCCTGAGTAACAGCTCCTTCAATCCATACACTCAAGTGGCACTTAAAGCTACGGCCACGGCCACATATGCGCGCCTGCAGGGTGGTGATTTCAGCAATGCATTTACATCCGAACTCCTTATGGCGGGGGCATCAGAAGGATTCCAGCGTTTTGTTGGTTGGAATGCGTCTGCGATGCCAGGGGAAAATCAGTCAGGTACAGACCCAACCTGTCGAGACGCAGGAGCAAATTGTTACAAATTTGATAAGCAGGGAAAGATTCCTTCCGATTGGCAGGGGAAAAATGTAATTGGATTTGATGTCCCATTCGATAAAAATGGCGACTTCTGGAAACAAAGCGGCACCTTAAGCAAAGTGTTAAATGTCATTCCGGGCATGAATGCCGTGGGGCAGTTCCATGACACGATATTTGCGCCGGGAGGATTCGTTCAGAGTTCGTTTAACAACGTGGCGACTATGCTTCCTGCGGCAGCTATCAGTTATGCCGCGATCATGGACAGGTTGCCTATTGATCGCTCGCGTTGCCCGAGTTGTTCCCGTTAGGAGAGCAGCGTTGAAACTCAAATATCTTGTTGCGGTAGGTTGCCTCTCAATAATGGCTGCAATTTCTTCGTGCGCTGGTGTCACGCCACAGGAGAATTATGCAAGAGTAATAGCCGCGATGGTCGGTACTAATATTGATCGGCTGAAAGAAACGCCTTTGTCGGAACGTTATCTAGGCAATGGAAATGTTGAATACAGGTATCGATACAATCAAGGTTGTATAGAAATCTATGAGGTTGATCCCCAGACACGGATCATCAAGAATGCAAGTTATGAAGGCAGCGCGAAGTGGTGCAACTTGGCACCATAGCAATGCGCGATCATGATTGCTCTGCAAGTGAATTTCTAAAATAGAAAAACCTCCCCCATACCCGCCTTGCGGGTAGCTGCTGAAGTGAGAAGGGCCGCTGTCGCGGCCCTTCGTTTTAGCGGTGTGCGGCGGATGCTTGTCGCTTCGTGCTGGTCACCTTCTTCTTAGCTGCCGGTGCGCCGGTGTTCGGCACGATCCATTTCCTGGCGGAGTGTTTGAGCAGCAAACCTTCCAGCACCTCGCGGGCGACCGCCTTCTCTTCGGTGGAAAGCTGGTTCATCGCCTCGAACTGTAAACGCAAATCATCGTCGGGCCCGCGCTCGGCATCCTCGAACAGCAGCCAGTCCGTCGTCACGCCAAAGCATACGGCGATCTTCTTGAGCGCATCGGCGGAAGGTTGCGACGTGTCGGCCTCATAGCGCTTGATTTGCTGGACATGGATGCCGGTAGCATCGGCGAACCCTTGCTGGGTCATGCCGCGTTCGCGGCGCAAAGCGATGATGCGATCAGAAAAACTCATGGCGTACAAGCTCGCTGGTAAAGGTGGAGCCTGCATAGTACGGGTAGGGTTCATGGATGTTTCCTTGAAGAGTTCGTATATGATACTATAAAAATACATTACAAGTATCTTGACGGGTTTTTTACGAAAGGCGGATTTATGGCACGGATACCGGAAAACGAAATCGAGCGGCTAAAAAATGAAGTGTCGGTGCAGCGCTTGGTGGAGAGTTCCGGCATCGAGTTGAAGAAAACCGGCAAGGACTTCACCGGCAAATGCCCGTTCCACGAAGACGACACCGCAAGCCTGGTGGTGACGCCTGCAAAAAACCTGTGGCACTGCTTCGGCTGCGGCGCTGCCGGTGGCCCGATAGATTGGGTTATGCGCAAAAACGGCGTGTCATTCCGCCACGCTGTCGAACTCCTGCGCGACGGCATTTCCTCTTTAGCCGCCGGTGTTGGCGCTGTAAAACGCACCACGGTGCGAGTGCTGGACGCGCCGGTGGCGATGGATGCCGACGATCAAGCCTTGCTGGACCAAGTGGTGGGCTACTACCACGAAACGCTCAAGGCATCGCCCGAAGCGCTGGCGTACCTCAAGGCGCGCGGCATTGACTCGATGGAAGCCGTCGAGCATTTTAAGCTGGGCTACGCCAACCGCACCCTGGGCCTGCGCCTGCCGCAAAAGAACCGCGTTGCCGGAGCAGAAATCAGAACCCGTCTGCAAAAAATCGGCATCTACCGCGAGAGCGGCCACGAGCATTTTAACGGCAGTCTGGTAATGCCGATCCTGGACGAGTCCGGCAACACGGTGGAAGTCTATGGCCGCAAGGTGCGCGATGACCTGCGCCCCGGCACACCGCAGCATTTGTACCTGCCCGGCCCGCATGCTGGCGTGTGGAACATCGGGGCGCTGCAAGCGAACAAGGAAATCATCCTGTGCGAGGCGCTGATCGACGCGCTGACGTTCTGGTGTGCCGGGTATCGCAACGTCACCAGCGCCTACGGCATCGAGGGGTTTACCGATGACATACTGGAGGCATTCAAGCGCTACGGCACACAGCGTGTGCTGATCGCCTTTGACCGCGACGACGCCGGAGAACGGGGTGCGGCCAAGGTGTCCGAACTGCTGATGGCTTCCGGCATCGAGTGTTTCCGCATCCAGTTCCCGAAGGGGATGGACGCGAACGAATACGCATTGAAAGTGACGCCCGCCACAAAATCCCTGGGCGTCGTCATCCGCAAAGCGCAATGGCTCGGCAATGGAAAACCACCCGTGCAGCCAGGTAGCGCGCCGCATCCTGATGCGCTGGAAGGCGCACCAATATTGGCTTCCGAGCCATCCCCTTTAGCCGCTGATTCTCCTGCCGTGGCACCACCCGAACCGCTCCCCGCCAGCCCCATGCCCGAGACTGCGCGCGAGTTGCCGATGGAAATCAAGGATAACGAAGTCACGCTGGCGCTGGGCGAAGGTGCGGGCGCGCGGCGTTACCGGGTACGCGGCCTGGCAAAGAATCTCGCGGTGGACGTGCTCAAGGTCAACCTCATGGTGGCCTGCGGTGATGCCTTCCACGTTGACACGCTCGACCTGTACAGCGCCAAACAACGCGCAGCCTACATTGTGCAGGCCGCTGCGGAAACCGGCTGTGATGAACGCATCCTCAAAAGCGATCTTGGCCGCGTGTTGCTTTCTCTCGAACAATTGCAGGACGACAACATCACCCAGACCTTGCAGGCCGCACCCGCGCCGCAGATGGAGGAGGCCGAACAACAAGCGGCACTGGCCCTGCTGAAATCTCCCGACCTGGTCGAGCGCATCCTGGCCGACTTAAAAACCTGCGGCCTGGTGGGAGAGGAAACCAACAAGCTGGTGGGCTATCTCGCCGCCGTTTCGCGCAAGCTGGACAAGCCCTTGGGCGTGGTGATCCAGTCATCGAGCGCTGCGGGTAAAAGCAGTTTGATGGATGCGGTGCTGTCCTTCGTGCCCGAGGAAGACAAAGTGAAATACAGCGCCATGACCGGCCAGAGTTTGTTCTACATGGGCGAAACCAACTTGAAGCACAAGGCGCTGGCAATCGTGGAGGAAGAAGGCGCGTCCCGCGCCAGCTATGCGTTAAAACTGCTGCAATCCGAAGGCGAACTGACCATCGCCAGCACTGGCAAAGACCCGGTGTCCGGCAACCTCATCACGCAGCAATACCGCGTGGAAGGCCCGGTTGCGTTGCTGGTGACGACGACCGCGCGCGACATCGACGAAGAACTGATGAACCGCTGTTTGGTGTTGAGCGTGGACGAAGGGCGCGAACAGACGCGCGCCATCCACCAGTTGCAGCGCGACCGGCGCACCTTGGAAGGCTTGATAGCACGACGAGAAAAGGACTCCCTCATCGCCCTGCACCAGAACGCGCAGCGCCTGCTAAAACCGCTCGACGTGCTGAACCCCTACGCGCGTTTCCTGACCTTCCCCGACCAGACCACGAGATTGCGCCGCGACCATGAAAAGTATCTCACCCTGATCGACACCATCGCCTTCATCCACCAGCACCAGCGCACCGTGAAGAGCGCGCAGCGGGGAGAGCAGCGTATCGAGTACATCGAGGTTACGCTGGCCGACATCGAGCTGGCCAACCGCATCGCGCACGATGTGCTGGGGCGTTCGCTTGACGAGTTGCCGCCGCAGACGCGGCGGCTGTTGAAGCTGGTTGATGGTTACGTGAGCGAACAATGCAAGACGCAATCCATCAAGCGCAGCGACTTCCGTTTCAGCCGCAAGCCGGTGCGCGATGCGACCGGGCTATCTGACACGCAATTGCGCCTGCACCTGGAGCGGCTGGTGCAGATGGAATATCTGCTGGTGCATCGCGGCCAGCGCGGGCAGAGCTTCGAATACGAACTGCTGTATGACGGTGCCGGTGAAAACGATCACACCTTCGTGCCGGGACTGATCGACCCGGACACGCTCAAGGCCGCTGCAACTACGGCGGCGAGTTCGCGGGGGGATGCGGGGCAGTTCGCGGGGTCAACGCGCCCCCAACGCGGGGCTAACGCGGCGGGTTCGCGGGTCAATGAATTGCCCGCAAAGGCAGGCGGAATAAGCGTTTCAGGCGATATGCCCGACACCGTGAGCAAAACGCATAGTTCTCCGCCAGCCCGCAAACGCACGTCGTACCATCAGCCCCTTCCTTTAGCCGCCGCCGCGAACTGACATGCCACGGGCCGGCCAGCGCATCAAGCGCAGAAAACCTTCCGCCCTCAAACCGCCGGGCGGCAAGCCGCGCGCGGCGGAGGACGATCCCTTGCGGCACAACCGGCTGGTGCGCTACATGGAAGAGCACCTCGAATGGCTGCTCGTATCAGGTTACAGCGCCGTCACCGTGCGTGTCAGGCGCGGCGGCATCCGGCGCTTCATCGCGTGGTGCGACGAGCGCGGCCTCGATGACGTGCGCGAGATCACCCGGCCCATGCTGGAACGCTACCAGCGCCACCTGTTCTACTACCGCAAGGGAGACGGCAACCCGCTCACGGTCGGCATGCAGGCGCAGACGCTGGCACCGCTCAAGACCTGGTTCAAATGGCTGGCCAGATCACACCACATCCTGGCGAACCCCGCCGCCGATCTGGAATTGCCCAGGCAACCCCGGCGTCTGCCGCGTTCGGTGCCGAGCGTCGCGGAAGTCGAAGCCATCCTGGGTGAAGCCGAACCGGACACCGTGCAGGGATTGCGCGACCGCGCCATGCTGGAAACGCTGTACGCCACCGGCCTGCGCCGGATGGAGTTGCCGGGCGTGTCCATCTACGACCTGGACCTGAATCGCGGCGTGTTGTGGGTGCGGCACGGCAAGGGTGGGCGGGAGCGCGTCGTCCCCTTGGGCGAACGCGCCGCCGCCTGGCTGGAAAAATACCTCACCGAATCCCGCCCGCAGTTGCTGGCCGACGATACCGCAGCACTCTTCCTGAGTGATTATGGGGAGCCGATGCGGCCGGAATACGTGGCGGAGAAGGTGAAGCGCTACATGGGGTTTGCCGGTGTGAACAAAACCGGCAGCACCCATTTGCTGCGCCATGCGTGTGCGACGCACATGCTCGAAGGGGGAGCGGACATCCGCTACATCCAGGAAATGCTGGGCCACGCCAACTTGCAGACCACGGAGATCTACACGCACGTTTCCATCGAGAAACTGATCGCGGTGCATGGCGCGACGCACCCGAGTCGGTTAACGCGGCACAGGGACGCTGAAAACTCCGCGACAGGGGCAAGCCTCAATGAAGTGTCCAGGAGCGCGGCAGAGACGCTTCTAGAGGCGATAGCGCGCGAGGATGAGGCGGAGGCAGACGGTGTTGCAGCAGACGCGCCAGAAGCCGCGCGCCGCTGAACGTGACGCGCTGTTGACCGCTCCGTCACGGCGCTTGCAACAAACCCAGCAAGCCCCGCGCCGTCGCTCGTGCGGCGGTACGGACAGAGCGCCAGCGGCAAGAACCCGCCCCTGGCTTGCGCTCCGTTGTGCAGCGTGTCCGCACCGCAACCGCCGCCGCTTCACCACTGCGCGGCCCGTGATGAAAACCTATCACCGGCCGCTTGCGGTTCGCAGGCGGCTCGGGTTGCGGGTGGCGGACGGTGCGGCACCCGCGCGAAGGTTTGCGGTGTGGTCGCCTGCGGCGGTTGTTATGTGGCGGTGTGTAACATAACGGCGTCTTATGCAAAGCGGGTGCGCCGGGCCAACAGCCGCCCGCCCTGCGGGTTCGCATAAGAAGCCGTTATGTCTTGCGCCCTTGCGGGTAAACACCGCCACAAAGTCAAAGTCCATCACCTTCGGTGAGGGGCAGCAAAACGGGGCTGGTGATGCGCCGCCCCTCCGCCTTTTGCTGCGAGGTCGCTGCGCGTGTTTGATGATGCGGGGGCAGCTCCGCTACCCCCACACCCCCGGTCTTGTGCGGTCGTGGCTCCGCCACCACCGCGTTGTTTTATTGCCCCCGCCCGGCCACCCATCCGCCCCGAGGGGCTCCCCAAATCTTGTTCCTGGGTATGGAGGAGGCTCCCGCTGTATGCCCACGGAGTGTAGCGCCGTGCTCGCCGCGTCAAGGGTTCGCTACGCCGCTACGCGCCCTTGACCCGGCTGCGCGCGGCGCTGGCTTGTATGTGCAAACAGCGCTCGCGGTGAGTGCTGTATCAATCAAGGAGAACACAACATGAAACGCAAAAACAAACTCACCATCGAACTGCCCGCCGAATTCATCGAGCTGTGCGAAGCGGATGGCGTCACGCCGGAGATCGTGCTGCGCGGATTCATCGCCGATCTGGCCGGCATCATGAACTGGACTGCCGCACCGCGCGCGGACGGATACAGCAGCAACGGTTCGGACGAGCGCGACATGGCGCAGGCTTACTATGAGCGGGTCGGTTACCCGTACTGGAACAAGTAAACCAACGGGGCGGCGATGCCGCCCCTTTCTGTCCGCTTCGCGGCGCGGCTAAAGAAAAAAATCCAAAGCAAACCCAAACCCGTCTACAGGGAAAAAACCGCTTGCCTTCGCGCGTGCGCGTAAGCCAAAATGCGCCTCTAGAAAAAAATTCCAAATTGCTGGAGGTGTATCTTCTTCGATTCCGCGCAAACCTATACCGCGTCTGGGCAAAATGCCTTGCGTTACGACGGGAATGCGTCGGGGCAAACAATTTATGCCTATGGGTGGAACAACCCGTTAGCCTTCACCGACCCGAGCGGTTACTTCAGTTGGGGTGGATTATTCAGGGCGGCAGTTGTAGTGGCAGCAGTAATCTACGCACCGCAGATAGCAGCCTCGGCCTTCCAGTCATCTTACGTAGCATTAGCAACCACAGCGAACAGCGCTGCCGCATTCACTGCCGCCAACGTCATTGGCGGTGCGGCTGCGGGAGCGTTTGTAGGAGCCACGATTGGCGCGGTAACGGGAGGCACGTTGCAGAGCACCATTCAAGGGGCGGGATACGGTGCAATTTCGGGTGGGATATTTGGTGGCATCAACTCTTACTATGGCAACGATTGGAGCATGCAACGTGTCGGGGCAAATAGTCTGGGGGGCGGAACATCCTCAGTGTTGTCGGGTGGGAGATTTGTAGATGGGGTGAGAATTGAATCCATAACTTCTACTGCAAAGTATATGTATAACGGAGTTGTGCAGTTTGATTCCTCCTGGGATAAGGGTGGGGAGGCAGTAAATAAGCTTGATACCTCTATGCCAGTACAGGGGGCAAACAACATAGGAACAGCAGGCAGGGTTGACCCAACCTCTTGGTTCGGCGAGGGCGGTATTGTCAGCCGGATAGCCAACAATATTCCAGGTGTGAACGCAGTGGCCGGGATGCATGACGTGTTCCAAGTTCGCCTACAGGAATGGGGCGGCGTGATAGCACGGAATACAGTCAACATACCAGGCATGATTCCGGCAGCAGCGCTTACCTATTCATCTCTGCTGGAAGGCCCGCCTAGCTCAGTATTGACCGTGTATAACGCCAAGGGGAAATGATGGATATTTCCAAACTGACCTTGGCTGTTGTATTGGCCCTTGCTGGATGTATTTCACAGATTCTGCCAATCAATGAATACGCCAAGGGCTGGATTGGCGCACCTATTGAAGATTTGATAACGGCTGCACACAGGCCACAAAGTTATCCATCGCGTATCGGTTGGAAAGACCAACAGTACAAACTTGATGGTGGTTTGGTTTATGTATTTCCAGAAAGAGAAGATTGCGTAGTTCACTGGCACGTCAATCAGGGCGGAATTATTGTGGGCTATCACACAGAGGGTGGGCATTGTGATTAGTGATAACTTGCGTCCGGCGAAATCGTCATTGCTCCGCAAGTGAATTTATAAAATAGAAAACCTCCCCCATACCCGCCTTGCGGGTAGCTGCTGATGAGAGAAGGGCCGCTGTTGCGGCCCTTCGTTTGTCTATCGTCCCTGCTGTGCGAGTACGCCGTCGAGCATCTGCATCACCACGCGCTGCTGCGCCTTGGGCAGTTGTGCTAGGCGTTCCACCTGTTGTTGCAGCTTGGGCGGAGGCCCGCGCCTCTTTGTTGCCGTGCTCGGTTCGCCGAGCAGCTCTTCTAACCCAACGCCCAACGCTTTGGCGAGCACCGGCAGTGCGGACACAGGGACGCGCCGCTGTCCCAGCTCGTAAGCGTTCATCGTCGGCTGCGAAATCCCGAGCGAATGCTATGAGGGTCAGGCCTTATATTTGACATTGATCTGCTGCGCTACCGTGAGCAGGGCAGTGAAACAGTCGGAAATGAGGAGGAAAAATGTCAAACGCAAGGCCTGACCCCGCGTGCCCAGGTAATTATCCACCTATGAGTAGTAGGTGTTGAACTGCGAGGCCACATTATGCTTTTTTCTAAGCGGGAGAAGATTTTGATTGATCGAATAATAGAGCGTGGGTACCCTATTGATCAGTCACAGATGGGTATTCCTATAGTGGACCCCGATTTTCAGACAATAAATTAAGGTGGTAACCTGCTGCAATTGAGGGGCAGGTGATGAGCGAAACGAAGCGCAAGAATTTTAGTGGCGAGTTCAAGGCCAAGGTGGCACTTGAAGCGATCCGTGGCATCAAGACGGTTAATGAAATTGGCCTGGAGTTTGGGGTGCATCCGACGCAAGTCGGTATGTGGAAGAAAGAGCTGCAAGAGCAGGCATCCAGCCTGTTTGATGCCAAGCGCGGCCCGAAACCAGCCGACCCGTCCGCGAGCCCGGAGCGGCTCTATTCCGAGATCGGGCGGTTGAAGATGGAGCTGGACTGGCTCAAAAAAAAGTCTGGGATCAGCCAGTAGAAAACCGCAAGCAATGGGTCAGCACCATCGAGCCACTGGCGCTGACCCGGCAATGCGAACTGGCGGGTGTCAACCGCTCCACGGTCTATGCGCCGCACATGGCAGCAAAACCAGACGAGCAGGAATTGACGTTACTAAAAAAGAAATGGGGACGGAGCCCGATTAAGATTAAAGCACAACGATCACAACGATCAACCCGTACATGCTATGAGGGTCAGGCCATATATTTGACATTGATCTGCTGCTCTACCGTGAGCAGGGCAGTGAAACAGTCGGAAATGAGGAGGAAAAATGTCAAACGCAAGGCCTGACCCCGTGTGTTTTTGATCTCTGTGATTGGCGGTACGGCATCGGTGCTCGGCGGTGGGAGATTTGCAAATGGGGCTGTGACAGCGGCGTTTGGGTATCTCTATAATGCGAGGGGATGTCCAAACCCTTGCGTTTCGGATGCGCAAAATGCGCAACTGAATCAGGGTGCCTTGACTATTGCTGGGGGTATGGCATTGACTGTAACAGGAATTGGGGCCGTTGAATATTACGGGGCGGAAGTTGCTACGGATTTAGCTGTTCAAGTAATTGACGCGATATTTGGTGATGATGCGGGCATTGCAGGATCACAATCAGCACTTGCAGGTCTAAGGGAGGAAGGAACGGCAGCAATGGTACAACAAGTATCGAAAGCTAGTAATTTACCAAAACCCCCCATTGCAACAAAGACTCCATGAGGAGATAACTATGGATAAAACCATTGACCAGCTGTGGGATGAGGCGTTCGAAGAGCAATCCAAGGGAAATGCGGCTGGCGTGTTATCACGCTATCTGTCAATAGCAGAAATGGGAGATTCGCGGGTTTACGTAAAAATTGGCTCGCGCTATGCGGTTGGGACAAGCGGTGTAAACATCGATATGGAAGAGGCTTTAAAATGGTATGGTCGGGCTGTATCTGAATGCGATGACCCGATTGCCCACTTTTTTTTGGGTCAAGCCTACTACACGGGCAATGGGGTTGAACAAGATTTCTCCAAGGCCTACCCCCACTTTGAAAAAGCATATCTGGCACAAGTTCCTGAAGCTGGTATCTGTATTGGAGATATGTATTATTATGGCAATGGTATGAAACGCAACTTGCCGTTAGCCAGAGAATATTTTGAGTTTGCAGCGGCCCATGAATATTTTTTTGCTTATCGATATTTATGGAAAATTGAATTTGCGAACCACCGTTATGCTCGTGGTATCGGATTCATGTTGAGGGGATTATGGCTTGGACTTAAAGTGGGTCGATCTAACCCAAATGATGTGAGATTATTCGGAATCAAAAAGAAAAATCGCAGGGTCAACGGATCACGCGCAATCAATGGGGTCAGTGTCGATTGATATTTGATAAATTGTGCTGAACACAAAAATGCCGTAACAACACAAACCAAAACCGGAGACAATTTTTATTCACAACACCGCACAGCTACCAACCCAACCGCGCCGGATTTCCGCCCTCAGGCGCATGCGCGGCGGGGGTGTACGACCCTACGATACACGGGGCCGCAAGATCGGCATGACCGATCCGGACATGGGCAACTGGAATTATGCCTACGATGCCTATAGCAGGATATATACCCAGACCGGTCCCACGGGCTTTGCTGTTCAGAACAACTATAACGCCAACGGCTATCTTACCCAAGTCGTTATGCCGTCACTCCCACTACGGTCTACTGGGCAACCAACGCCATGGATGCGGCAGGCCATCCGTAGAAAGTATGAGAGATATATGACGATTAATAACCCTGCTAACCTCAAAGGCCACAATGTCGCATCTCGGCCTTAAAAATACTGGCTTCACCCTGCTCGAATTGCTGGTCGTCATGGTCATTATCGGACTATTGGCGGGCTACGTGGGGCCGCGCTACTTTGCCCAGATCGGCAAATCCGAAGTCAAGACTGCGCGCGCGCAAATTGACGCATTCGAAAAAGCTCTTGATCAATACCGTTTGGACACTGGCCATTATCCGAGCAGTACCCAAGGATTGGCCGCACTCATGACGAGTCCGGCGAACGAACTCAGATGGGCCGGCCCGTACCTTAAGAAAGCCGTTCCACCCGACCCATGGGGCAATGCCTATATTTACAAACAACCCGGCGAACACGGGGAATTCGATCTGCTTTCGTACGGCAAAGACGGACAGCCCGGCGGCAGCGACGAAGCGGCCGATATAGTTAACTGGTAATGTTTGCTAATCGTTTGCCATGAACTACATAATCAAAGCCTACAAGGTATCTCAAGGCATTGTCCGGCTACAATACGACGCGAAGAGCAGTAGCGAAGCCTCGCTTCGTGCCGAAGCGGAAGGCTACAAAGTTATCTCATTCAGGACTCAGACCGCTCTGCCCAGTATTGCCCGCCGCTACCGTTTTCCACTCGCATTATTCAGTCAGGAACTGCTCTCCCTGCTTGAAGCAGGGCTTCCTTTGCTCGAATCCATCGAAACTCTGGCACACAAGGAACAAAATTCGCAAGCCAAGGAAGTGTACTCCAAGCTGACCCGCCTGCTGCGTGAAGGTCGCCAGTTGTCGCTTGCGATGCAGGAGATGGCTAAGGTTTTCCCCGCGCTCTATATCGCCACCATCCGCGCGAGTGAAAAGACAGGGGATCTGCAACAAGCATTGACTCGCTATCTTTCCTATCAAACGCAACTCGACAGCGTGCGCAAGAAAGTGACCAGCGCCGCGATTTACCCCGCGCTGCTCATGATAGTTGGCAGCCTCGTGATTCTCTTTTTGATGGTGTACGTGGTGCCGCGGTTCAGCAAGGTTTATGAAGATATGGGAAACAACCTGCCATTGATGTCACGGTTAATGTTGGAATGGGGGCAATTCTTCGACGCTTATAGTAGCGCCATCATCCTTGGTGCGATCCTGCTGCTGGGCGGAACGGTATATGCGCTGACGCGGAGTCAGGTTCGCGATGGGTTGCAGCAAATGCTCTGGAAAATTCCCACCATAGGCGAACACTTGCGCTTGTACCAATTGGCGCGGCTCTATCGTACTTTGGGCATGCTGCTCAATGGCGGCATACCCTTGGTGACGGCGCTCGATATGGTCTCCGGCCTGCTATCGCAACCTTCCATGCAGGCAAATCTGTTAAATGCCCGGACACGTATCAGCGAAGGCCAGTCCATATCCGAATCTATGGAGGGATGCCGTCTCACCACCGAAGTTGCTTATCGCATGCTGCGAGTCGGGGAGCGCTCAGGTAATCTGGGTGAAATGACGGACCGAATAGCCAAATTCTATGACGAGGAAATTGCCCGCTGGATGGAATGGTTTACCCGCCTGTTTGAACCGCTGTTGATGCTCTTCATAGGACTGGTCATAGGCGGCATAGTGCTACTGATGTATCTGCCCGTATTTGAACTGGCAGGTAGTATCCAATAATCTGCGGCAAGCATAAATGGAAACCAATCCGATTCCCGCAAAAATTATCGCCGAATCCCGGGCACAAAGCGCCGTTACAGGGCGTCGAGTGATGGATATCTTACAGGAAATACTCGCTGAATCGTCGCAGCAATTTGCCGATCGATTGTGCAAGACCTTGCACTACCCGGCACTGGATATGGAAAACCTGCGTGAGTTGGTACCTGTGTTCGAAATACTCTCATTTGCCGAGGCGATGAAGCGCGGGGCCTTGATTGCGCGAGGAGGACATGATGAGTTAAAAGTGGTGATTTCCGACCCGTTCGATGCCGCACTAATTTCCTGGCTGCAAGAACGCATTACCCAACCGACTGTTTGGTATCTGGCTCTGGCTTCCGACATTACGGCCTACCTCGCCCAAAAGGAAGAAGCGCTTCACGCCATAGACCAAATACTCAACCGCAGTGGAGAACAGCCGGGGGAAGGGCGCGAAGAAGAGGGGCTCTCGCTCAAATCCATCTCGGAAGACACCAGTCCGGTAGTCAAGCTGGTCAATTCCACTCTTTACGACGCACTCAAAAACGAAGCGAGCGACATCCATCTGGAAAGCTATGCCAGCGGCATGGCAATAAAATATCGGATAGACGGTGTGCTGTGTACTATCGGTTCTGTTGCAGGAAATGAAACCGCAGAACAAGTCATTTCCCGAGTCAAAGTGCTGGCCGAACTCGACATCGCGGAAAAACGTATCCCTCAGGACGGTCGGTTCAAGATACTGGTAAAGGGGCACGAGATAGACATCCGCGTCTCCATCATGCCGAGCATACTGGGCGAGGATGCGGTGCTGCGCATCCTGGACAAGCAAACCCTGACTGACCAGATGCAGGGTTTGCGTTTGGATTATCTGGGTTTTGATGATGAATCACTGGTCGTGATGCGTAAACTCTCCAAGGAGCCCTACGGCATGATGTTGGTCACCGGCCCAACCGGTAGCGGCAAGACCACCACCCTGTATGCTGCGATCTCCGAGATCAACAACGGTCAGGATAAAATCATTACCATCGAAGACCCGGTCGAATACCAGTTGCCCGGCGTGTTGCAAATCCCCGTTAACGAAAAGAAAGGACTCACATTCGCACGCGGCTTGCGCGCTATCCTGCGCCACGACCCCGACAAAATCTTGGTCGGTGAAATTCGCGACCCGGAAACTGCGCAGATCGCCGTACAATCGGCTTTGACCGGACATCTGGTATTCACAACCGTGCATGCCAACAATGTATTTGATGTGCTGGGACGCTTCCTGCATATGGGCGTCGATCCCTATAGCTTTGTTTCCGCCTTGAACGGCATTCTGGCGCAGCGGCTTTTGCGTGTGGTTTGTCCGCGATGCTCAGCCGAATTCCAGCCTGACACCGCGCTTCTGCAAGAATCCGGCATCAGTCCCGAAGAGGCAAAGGAATTTCGCTTCGTGCAGGGGAGCGGCTGCGGCCATTGCCGGGGTACGGGCTACAAAGGGCGCAAGGCGATTGCAGAAATTCTGCTACTCAATGACGAGATACGTGAGCTGATCGTGGCACGAGAACCGATCCGCCGGATCAAAGAGTCCGCCCGAAAAAACGGCACACGCTTTCTGCGTGATGCTGCACTGGATTTAGTGCGCAAGGGAGAAACTTCTTTACAGGAAATTAACCGTGTTACCTTTGTGGCGTAGCGAAATGCGCATTGTGCTTTGCCCGGACAAGGTGATTCTCCTTGGAGTGAGCAAAGGGTTGCGCCGCAAGATGACCTATCAAACGATACTTCCCTGCTTCCCCATGCCGGGCGCACCAGCGTGGCAGCCCGCGCTAAATGCGATCGAACATTGGCTGGACGTAACCGATTGGAGACGGTCTAGTGCGATGGTTATTCTTTCCAACCATTTTGTACGCTATGCCTTGATGCCCTTTTCGGACGAAGTGGCGAATGCCGTGGAGGAGCTGACACTTGCGCAGATTATGATGGAAGATACTTATGGCGAAATTGCAAAGCAATGGCGATTAAGAATCACTGGGGGTGAATATGGTGAGCCACGTCTGATTGCGGCAATGGATACCGCCCTGCTGGACGCCATAACCGAAATTACGACTCGGACAGATATTCGTTTAACCTCAATCAAACCCTATTTCATGTCGGCGTTCAATGGTTTTCGTGAGCAAATGCTGGAGAATGATGGAATGTTTGCCTTGGTAGAATCGGGGCGGATAGTGCTGGCCATATTCAAGAATAAACAATTGTCCGGTGTGCGCCACATGCAGTTGAACGACGCTCTGAATGAGCAACTGCCCGACCTGCTGTTGCGGGAAATATCGCTGAACGGACTGGAGCCAAATGAGTTGCCGGTATATTTGCATGTAGCCGAAAAGCCGGATTTCAACTTGCCTTCAGATAGCGGTTTGTCTATTCAAGTGTTACGACATATGGGTAAGGATGAACACTGGTGGAACGGTGACGCCCGTTTTAATATGGCGCGGGCTGGATAATCCTCATGAAACCAATTGACCTTGACTTTTGTCCATCCCATACTTCACCAGCGAACCGCGCTGGTCTTCTCATGCTGCTTGCAGGAATATTGTTGAGTGCCTATCTTGTATACGTATATATCCACTATGGCACCCAAAAAGAAAATCTCAAAGCAAAGCTGAGTCGGTCACTATCCCATCTACAAGGGGGGAAAACCAGTCCAGATACCAAGGAACTCGAACCGGCACTGCAACGTGCCTCTGTGGTGATAGACCGAATTGCTTTCCCATGGGACAAAATGTTCAAGGCGCTGGAGTTATCCAGTGTTGACACAGACGTTGCATTGCTTTCGATCCATCCGGATGTGGCTGGCGGCAGCGTTATGCTGAACGCCGAGGCACGCGACTGGAACGCTATGGTGGGCTATATCAAACAACTGAGTACGGATGAATTTTTTACTGATGTGCATCTAGTCAGCCACCAGATTCAACAAACCGATCCGCAAAAGCCAATCCGGTTTGTGTTGTCCTGCGCATGGGTCCCTCAAAGGCCGTAATAGCTGATGTTGCACAAAGTCCAGACTCTCGCTTATTTCACCGGCACATAAACGAACTGCCAGTCGGAATATTTCGATTTTCCCACCAGAGATTGATCTGACTCTATGAAATTATCTGTTTTCAGCGGGCGTACATTGGACAAGCTATACACTCCCTTAATGCCACCATCGGGTGCCTGTATCAGTCCCCATTGGTTAGTTTTCGTCATCGGGTCTATAAAAACCTTGCGCAAATAGCGTTGTGTGGCAAGCTGGCGGTCGTCTTTCAAGAGAGAATCCAATGTCTTTGGATAATTTTTTACTGTGCCCGGCGATTTCTCATAATATTGCCCTATCGCTTTGCGAAACTGGTGTCCAACGAATAACAGGTCGCGTTCCTTTTCGCGCTGCTGGGCCGTGCTCCACAGCATCCCTGTTGAAGCAAGTAGCGCTCCCAGCACAGCTATCAGAAACAGAGCTGCCAGATAGGTAAATCCGCCTTGATCAGAATGTTCCACCCAATCACCATTCGCTATAGGGCGTACCATCGCGTGCTTTGGTTTGCGCGCCACTCTTAACATCATATACTCCCCCCATTTGCGAATTGGCAGGCGGTAATGTCAACCAAGTAGTGGCACTGTCGGTAATGGGATCAACAGGAACTTTGCGCAAATAGCGGCGAGTTACCAATTCATCCAGGCTGGCAGGGTACTTCCCCGTATCGGAGTAAAACTTATCCAGAGACTCGCGCAGAGTCGCAAGATTTTCGTGCAGCACAACTTCTTTGCTTCTGTCCACGCTGCCAAAATATCGCGGCACGGCAATCGTCAACAGCAGCGCAATGATAGTCATAACCACCAGAAGCTCTATCAGGGTAAACCCCCGTTTACCAGTCGCGGTATGGAATGCCATTCAGTCCCGCTCCTGTAGCCAAAGAATACACATCATAAATGTCGTTGCCCGCCTTGGGTGCGGCAGCTGTTGACGCGTAGCTGCGCCGTCCCCACGATAATTCGGGGGGAACGCTACTGTCATTATTGAAAGGGTCTCGCGGTATTTTGCGCAGGAAATACATACGCGGTTTGATCGGCTCCGGACTTTTTGCATCTTCCACACCATCGACCAATATTTGCAGCGATGGCGGATACCCAGATTCACCGACTTTTCGGAACATATGTCCGTCATTCCATGCTTGTTTATAAGCATCGAGCGCTTCCCGAAGCTGCCTCAAGTCGGTGTGCAACTCCTGCTCTTTGCTTCGTTGAGCTGCGATTTCCGCCATGGGAAAAGCAACTGTCGCAAGCAACCCTACGATTGCGGCAGTTACCGCCATTTCAATCAGCGTAAACCCCTTCGCTCTCACTGACATCACCTTCACATACTCAATTAGAAAT
>Ga0265331_10001334_pt1 | contig 18265 bp, 18 predicted proteins | sample 41923metaG_FD_202088 | JGI IMG/M metagenome (GOLD analysis project Ga0265331, IMG submission 202088) | Rhizosphere microbial communities from Carex aquatilis grown in University of Washington, Seatle, WA, United States - 4-19-23 metaG | ecosystem: Host-associated > Plants > Roots > Rhizosphere... | reverse complement strand
TTCCATGCCGGGCTGGTAATCGGATTTGTGCGCACCGTCGCGGCCCACGCCCATGTCGCCGGTGGCGACGCCGATGACGGCGCCCCGATCGTCGAAGAGAACCTCCGCAGCGGGAAAGCCGGGATAGATTTCTACGCCGGCCGCTTCCGCGTGCTGCGCCAGCCAGCGGCACACGTTGCCGAGACTCGCGATGTGCATGCCGTGGTTGCTCATCAGCCGCGGCAGCAACGCATTGGGTATCCGATACGACTTGGCCTCGGTGAGGATCAGGAAGCGATCGTCGGTGACGGGCGTGTCGAGAGGAACGCCCTGTGCCTGCCAGTCCGGAAGAAGCTCGGAAAGCGCCCGTGGATCCATCACGGCGCCCGACAGGATGTGCGCGCCGACCTCGCCGCCCTTCTCGACGAGGCACACGGACACCTCGGATTTCGCCTCGGTGGCGAGCTGCTTCAGCCGGATCGCCGCGGCAAGGCCCGCGGGGCCTCCGCCGACGATCACGACGTCGTATTCCATCACTTCGCGTGGCGCACCCATCGATTCCCCATTGACCCTGATCATTCGCGCAGCGGTTAAGGCTTGGCGCCGAAAGGTGAATTGTATAATGCAGGATTGCCGTTCGCCCTGCCGAACTCTCCGGAACGCCTTTCCGCCCGATCTTCCTCCGACGATGAGTCCCCTCGGGATTTCGCTGCTCATGGTGGTCGCGTTCGTCGCGTTCGCGTGGCTCGCCTGGCGCAAGCTCGCGATCGTCGCGGCGCTGGCGCCTGACGTGCGCTGGGATCACCCGCTGGCGCGGGCGAAGAGCGTCCTGACCAACGGGCTCCTGCAGGCGCGCATGATCCGGCGCGACTGGAAGCCAGGTCTGATGCACGCGATGATCTTCCTCGGATTCATGACGCTCCTGATCCGCAAGATCCAGCTGATCGCCATCGGCTATTTCGAGCCGTTCACCTACGCAGGCATCGGCGGCGGTCTCTTCGCGGCGCTGAAGGACGCGGTCGAGATCGGGGTGCTGGTTGCGCTCGCGTATGCGTACTGGCGCCGCTTCGTGCAGAAGCCGCGCCGGCTCGAGGCCAACGGCGAGGCGCTCCTGATCCTGACGCTGATCCTCGCGATCATGGTCACCGACCTCGCATTCGACGGCTTCCGTTTCGCGCTCTTCGCTGCGACGGATCCCGGCATCGCGCACGAGCGTGCCTTCGCGTTCGCCGGAAGCCGCATCGCGGATGGACTCGCCGGCTGGTCCGCTCCCGCGCTCGATGCCGGCTACCGCCTCGCGTACTGGACGCAGCTCGGCATCGTCTTCGCGTTCCTGGTGATCCTGCCCACCGGGGAGCACTTCCACATCGTCACCGCGCTGCCCGCGCTGTTCTTCCGCCGCGGCGGGCCGACGAACCGTGTGCCTTCGCTCGACCTCGAGAAGATCATGGGCGAGGACGCCGACGAGGCGACGATGCGGATCGGCGTCGACACCGCGCGCGATCTCACATGGAAGGAAGGGCTCGACGTCTTCACGTGCACCGAATGCGGCCGCTGCAAGGACGCCTGCCCGACGTTTCTCACCGGCAAGCCGCTGACGCAGAAGTGGGTGCACGACAGCCTCAAGCATCACATGCTTGCGACGCGCGACGCGATCGTCGGCGCGAAGGAGGGCGACGCGCTGCCGAAGCTCGTGCCCGCGGTGATCGCAGAAGACACGCTGTGGGCGTGCACGACCTGCGGCTATTGCGAGGCGGCGTGCCCGATCGAGCTCGAGCATCTGCCGCGCTTTTTCCGGATGCGCCAGCATCAGGTGCTGATGGAAGGCGAGTTTCCGCACGCGCTGAAACCGGTATTCGACGCCTACGAGTCGCAAAGCAACCCGTGGGGACTGCCGGCGCCGACACGCGGCGACTGGGCGAAAGACCTCGGCGTCGCGATCGTCACGACGGCGGACGAAGTCCGTGCGCTCGACTATCTTTACTACGTCGGCTCGGCGGCGTCGTTCGATCCGCGCGGGCAGAAGGTCGCACGGGCCTTCGTCGAAATACTGAAGGTCGCAGGCGTGCGCTTCGGGATCCTCGGCGCGGCCGAGACCTCGACCGGTGAATGCGTGCGCCGCGCCGGGAACGAAATGCTGTTCCAGACGCTCGCCGGGACGCTGGTCGCGACGCTGAACGAGCTCGGTGTCGCGAGGATCGTCACCACCGATCCGCATGCATTCAATTCGCTGAAGAACGAATATCCGGAATTCGGCGGCCGCTATGAAGTGCTGCACCACACGCAACTGATCGCGCGGCTGGTGGAGCAGGGCCGGATCCGGCTGCAGCCGAGATTCGACCGCATCATCTATCATGAGCCCTGTTACCTCGGGCGGCACAACGGCGAGTACACGGCGCCGCGGGCGATCCTGCGCCGGCTGTCACGTGACGAGCCGCTCGAGTTCGAGCTGAATCGGGAGAAGGCCATGTGCTGCGGCGCGGGCGGCGGACGGATGTGGCTCGAGGAGTCGATCGGCACCCGCATCAACGTGCTGCGCGTCGAGCAGGCGCTGCCGCAGTCGCCGGCGACGATTGCGACGGCCTGCCCCTACTGTGCGGTGATGATGGCCGACGGGGTGTCCGCGCTCGAGAAGGTGGGTGAAGTCGCGACCCGCGACATCGCCGAGCTGGTCGCGGAGGCGATGGTGCGCGACGCGGCTTTCGCGGCGGCTGCGCCTGCCTGACGATGACGCAGCGGCCGCGCCTTCTTGTTCACACCTCGCGCCAGTCGATTCGCTGGGGTGACATGGATCTGCTGGGCCACGTCAACAACACGCTCTATTTCCGCTACATGGAGCAGGCGCGGCTCGAGTGGATCTATTCGCTCGTTCCCGCCGGCAATCCCTACGATGGAGCGGCGACCGGGCCCGTGATCGTGAATGCGAGCTGCACGTTTCTCGTGCCTCTCGTTTATCCGGGCGATCTCGAGGTGACGATGTTTCTCGGCGAGCCCGGCCGAACGAGCGTGAACAGCTTCTACGAGATCCTGATGGACGGACGCAAGTTCGCCGAAGGCGCCTCGAAGCTCGTCTGGATCGACCTCGCGAGCGGTCGACCGGTGCCGATTCCCGAGACGGTGATCGCGCCGTTGCGTGCGCTCGACGCTGCGCACACCGCGCCTTCGAGCGGCAAGGGCGATCACTGAAGATGACGACGCCCAATCTCCTCTGGCAGCCTTCGCCCGAACGCATTGCAGCTGCGAACATCACCGCGTTCACGCGGCACGTGTCGTCGCAGGACCGCGTCGACCTGCCAGACTATGCGTCGCTCTGGCGATGGTCGAACGACGAGCGCGAGTTGTTCTGGCGCGCCGTGTGGGACTTCTGCGGCGTGATCGGCGAACGGGGCGAGCGCACCCTTGTCGATCCGCACAGGATGCCCGGAGCGACGTGGTTTCCCGATGCACGCCTCAATTTTGCCGAGAACGTACTGGCGCGCGAGTTCGCGTCGACCGGCACGGATGCGCTGGTGTTTCGCGGCGAGGACAAGGCCGCGCGCGGGCTCTCGCAGGCCGAGCTCGTCGCGGGGACGTCGCGCATCGCGGCGGCGCTGCGCGCGCACGGCATCGCGGCCGGAGACCGGATCGCCGCCTACATTCCCAATATGCCGGAGGCGATCGTCGCGATGCTGGGCGGCGCCGGCCTCGGCGCCGTCTGGTCATCGTGCTCGCCGGATTTCGGCGTGCGCGGCGTGCTCGACCGCTTCGGCCAGATCGAGCCGCGTGTGCTGTTCACCGTCGATGGCTACTGGTACAACGACAAGCCGCTGCCCATCCTCGACAAGGTCGCGGAGATCGTCGCGGCGCTCCCGACCGTCGAGCGTGTCGTGGTCATCCCCTATCTGCGCAATTCGGGCGGACCCACGGTGCCGATGCCGGCGATCCGGGGCGCGGTCATGTGGGACGACTTTGTCGCCCCCCATCCTGCGGAACCGCTTCGGTACGCCCGGCTGCCGTTCGACCACCCGCTCTACATCCTATACTCGTCGGGCACGACCGGCGAGCCGAAGTGCATCGTCCACGGCGCCGGCGGAACGCTGCTGCAGCACCTCAAGGAACACGTCCTGCACGGCGACGTGAGGCCCGGCGATCGGCTGTTCTACTTCACGACCTGCGGCTGGATGATGTGGAACTGGCTCGTCAGCGCCCGCGCGGCCGGCGCGACGCTGCTGCTCTACGACGGTTCGCCGTTCCTGCACGGCGGCAAGGCGCTGTGGGACTTCGCCGAGGACGAGCACATCACGCACTTCGGCACGTCGGCGAAGTACATCGACGCGCTCAAGAAATACTGCGTCGTCCCGTCCAAGGACTACGCGCTCACCGATCTCCGCACCGTGTTCTCGACCGGCAGCCCGCTCGCGCCGGAGAGCTTCGACTATGTCTATCAGTTCATCAAGGAGGACCTGTGCCTGTCGTCGATCTCCGGCGGCACGGACATCGTTTCCTGCTTCGCGCTCGGCAACCCGGCGCTGCCCGTCTGGCGCGGCGAGCTGCAGTGCCGCGGGCTCGGCATGGCGGTCGACGTCTTCGACGAATCCGGCGCGCCGATTCGCGGCGAAAAGGGTGAGCTGGTCTGCACGGCGCCGTTTCCGTCGATGCCGATCGGGTTCTTCAACGACGCCGACGGCGCGAAGTACCGCGCTGCGTATTTCGAGCGCTTTCCGGGAATCTGGTGCCACGGAGACTACGTCGAGCTGACCGAGCACGACGGGATGATCTTCCACGGCCGCTCCGACGCGACGCTCAACCCCGGCGGCGTGCGCATCGGCACCGCCGAGATCTACCGGCAGGTCGAGCAGATGCCGGAAGTCGTCGAAAGTCTCGTGATCGGCCAGGACTGGCCGCCCGGCGAGGTGGGCGACGTGCGCGTCGTGCTGTTCGTGCGCCTGCAGGAAGGGCTCGCGCTGGACGAAGCGCTGACCGAGCGGATCCGCCGCCACATTCGCGTGCACACGACGCCGCGCCACGTGCCCGCGAAGGTCGTGCAGGTCACCGACATTCCGCGCACCAAGAGCAACAAGATCGTCGAGCTCGCCGTACGCAACGTCGTGCACGGCCTGCCGGTGAAGAACATCGAGGCACTCGCCAATCCCGAGGCGCTCGAGCAATATCGCGACCGTCCCGAGCTGCACGCATGATCGCTCCCGTTGCCGTGGCGCATCGCGAGGGCAGCCCGTGCTGATCGACGCCGGCCGCTCGCTGCTCCTCGTCATCGACATGCAGGAAAGGCTGCTGCCGGTAATCCACGACCGCGACAGCGTCATCGCCGGCACCGCGTGGCTCGTCCGCGTCGCGACGCGCATCGGTGTGCCGGTGGCGGGGCTCGTGCAATATCCGAAGGGGCTCGGTCCGCTGGTCCTGCCGCTGCGCGAGCTGATCGCGCCCGAGGCGATTGCGGCGAAGGTGCATTTTTCCGGCGTCGCGGCGCGTTGCCTGCCGGACCTTCCCGGCGCGGATCTCGCGCAGGTCGTCCTTGCCGGTGTCGAGGCGCATGTCTGCGTGCTGCAGACCGCGCTCGAGCTTGCCGAAGAAGGCAAGGACGTCTATGTCGTCGCCGACTGCGTCGGCTCGCGCCGCGCGAGCGACCGCGACCTCGCGCTGGCGCGGATGCGCCAGGCGGGTGTGCAGATCATTTCGCGCGAGATGGTTGCTTTCGAGTGGTTGCGCGAGGCGGGGACCCCGCTCTTTCGTGAAGTATGTCGCGACTTCCTGCGTCAGCCGGAAATTCCCGGCGCCGCATCGCCAGCCGTCCCCCGCGACGACAAGCCCAGGGAGCCGCGCGGATGAATCTCCTCGCTGTGATGGCAGCGCTGGCGCTCGAGCAGTGGCGCGCATTTCGCTGGCGCGGCGCGCTCGAGCGTGCATTCATCGGCTACGCGCACTGGCTCGAGGAGCGGCTCAACGGCGGCACCGTGCAGCAGGGTGTGATCGCCACGGTCGCCGCGCTGACGCCGCCGGTGGCGCTCGCGGCCGGCGTCAGCTACGCGCTGGAATCGGTGCATCCGCTCTGGGGCCTCGCGTGGAACATCATCGTGCTCTATCTGCTGATGGGATTTCGCCGATTCAGCCATGCATACACCGACATCATCACGGCGCTGCGCGCAGGCGACATCGCCGCGGCGCGGCGCGCGCTCGCCGGATGGCGCGGCGCATCGGCGGGAGAGTTGTCGACGAGCGACGTCGCCAAGCTTGCGATCGAGCGGGGACTCGTCGATTCCTACCGGCAGGTGTTCGCGGTGCTCTTCTGGTTCTCGGTGCTCCCGGGACCTGTCGGCGCCGTCCTCTATCGCGCGACCGTGCTGCTGACGCAGGAGTGGCGCGGAGACGCCCGCGGCACCGAGCCGACGCCGATCGGACGTGCGCGCGCGATCTTCGGCGCGCCGGCGCGCCGGCTCCTGTGGCTGCTCGACTGGGTTCCGGTGCGGCTCGCTGCGCTGTCGTATGCGGTCGTCGGCGACTTCGAGGATGCCGCCTATTGCTGGCGGACGCAGGCGGCCGGCTGGGCGAGGGAGGAGGGCGGCGAGCACGTCGGCATCCTGCTTGCAGCGGGTGGCGGCGCGCTCGGTGTCGTTCTGGGCGGCGCGATTCCGGTTCCCGGCGGCGAGCCCGAGTTGCGGCCGGAGATCGGCACCGGCGATCCGCCGGACGCCGACATCCTTCCCAGCGCCGTCGGCCTCGTCTGGCGCGTGCTGGTGCTGTGGCTGCTGCTGATGCTGCTGCTGATGCTGCTGCTGACGCTCGCGTACGTCGCGCCGTAGCGGCTAGCGCGCGCCCCGTCCGGCGTTGCTGTCGGCGACGAGCCGGCGCCACAGCGAGACCCGGAACGGCTGGATCGCGCCGGCAGCGACGGCGGCATCGATGGCGCAGCCCGGCTCGCGATCGTGCCGGCAGTCGCGGAAGCGGCAATGGCCGAGGAACGGGCGGAACTCGACGAACGCATGTGCAAGCGAGTCGGCCGCGACGTGCGCCATGCCGAACATTTTCATACCGGGCGAATCGACGATCCAGCCGCCGTCGACGTCGTCGGCAAGGAGATGCAGCGTCGAGTGCGTCGTCGTGTGCTTTCCGGCATTGAGCGACGCGGAAATTTCCGCGGTCTTGGCGCCGACTCCGGGAAGCAGTGCATTGAGAATCGTCGACTTGCCCATGCCGGACTGTCCGACCAGCACGCTGTTCTGGCCCTCGATCCACGGCCGCAGCGGCGCCGCGTCCTGCCGCGCCGAAAGCGGCACGACGGCGTAGCCGAGCGCCGCATAGGGAGCGAGGCGTTCCAGCAGCACGTCGAAGCCGAACATGTCCGCCTTGTTGGCGGCGAGGATGAACCGGCAACCCTCGGCCTCGGTGGCGACGATCCAGCGATTGACGAGCTCCTCGTCGAGCGAGAGATCGGGTGCGACGACGCCGACCACCTGCGTGACGTTCGCGGCGATCAGGCGCTCCTTGAACGCGTCGGAGCGGTAGAAGAGCGACGTGCGCGGCGACAGCGACTCGATGACGCCGCCCGCGTCGGTGCGCGAATAGGCGACGCGGTCGCCGCACGCGAGCGTCATCCCGCGTCCCCTCAGCACGCAGACGAGGGTCTCGCCCGCCGCCGAGCGCACGACGAAGTGGCGGCGATGGCTGGCGACGACGAGGCCGACGGGAAGCGATCTCGCGTCCGCCGGCGCCGTCTGCTGCCGCCGGCGCGCCGCCGTCATGACGCGAGCCGATCGACCTTGGCGGCGCAGATGCTGTCGTTGCGCGTGACCCCGCCCGCGCTGTGCGTCGACCAGCTCACGTCGCAGTGGTCGTAGTGCACCGACAGGTCGGGATGGTGATCTTCGGCGTTCGCGATGGCGGCAATCGCGTTCACGAACGCGATGGTGGCACGGTAGTCGGCGAACCGGAACGCCTTGGACAGCGCGCCCTCGACGTATGCCCAACCCGGCAGCATGGCGAGGTCGGCGGCAAGCTCGGCCTCGGAGAGCTTCGGCGCATTCGCGCGGCAATGCATCGAAGCGAGCGCTTCGAGTGTGAGGGCGGAGCTCATGGCGGGAACTTGTAGAAGCTGCGGTTGAGGTACGCGGCGACGTGCTCCTCCTCGTCCGGAAAGTACCCCTTGCCGAGATTGGTGTTGCACGCCTGCACTTGCGCGAGCAGCTGCGCCGGCGTCTTCACGCGCCGATCCGGGCGCGTGTACATCCTGTCCGGCTCGCCTGCGAACTTGGCCGCGTGGCAGGACACGCAGTCCTTGTCGACGAGTTTTCCTCCGGCTGCGGCGTCGCCTGCCTTGAAGGGCGCCGGCTGTGCCTGCGCGGCTGCGCCGCCCGCGATGACGATCGATCCCAGCGCAATGACAAGAACGATGCTGTGCATGGCCGCCTCCTGGCGATGGCCTCGCGTCATGCCGCCTCGAGCCGCGCAATGCGGACGGCCGCCGGCGGATGCGAATCGTGGAACGCCGAGTAGAGCGGATCCGGCGTCAGCGTGGATGCATTGTCCTCGTAGAGCTTGACGAGCGCGTGTGCCAGTGCGGCGCCTGACGAATGCCGGACCGCGAACGCGTCGGCCTCGAATTCGTGGCGGCGCGAGTAGAGCGACAGCAGCGGTCCGACGACAAACGTGAACACCGGCAGCGCAAGCATGAAGAGGACGAGCGCGACGCCCGGGCGGTCCGTCGCGGGCGCCACACCGAGTCCCGCGTAGAACCACGGCGACGCGACGAGCCATGCGAGGAGCGCCATGAATCCGAGCGACGCGGCGGTCGACCATGCCATCGTCTTCATCACGTGGCGGAGCTTGAAGTGCCCGAGCTCGTGCGCGAGCACCGCCTCGACCTCGGCCGGCGCGAGACGCTCCAGCAGTGTGTCGAAAAAGACGATGCGGCGCGCGCGGCCGAAGCCCGTGAAGAACGCGTTGCCGTGGCTCGACCGGCGCGAGCCGTCCATCACGTACAGTCCGCGGCTCGCGAAGCCGCAGCGCGCCAGGAGCTGTTCGATGGCGTCACGCGCGGCGCCTTCGGGCAGCGGCGAAAACTTGTTGAACAGTGGCGCAATGACCGTCGGGTAGAGTGCCAGCACCAGGAACTGGAACGCGGTCCAGGCGAGCCATGCCAGCACCCACCACCACGTCCCGGCGGCAAGCATCAGCCAGAGGATCAGCGCGGCCAGCGGCAGCCCGAGCGCGGCGGCGACGAGGATTCCGCGCACGAGATCGGTGAGCCAGAGCTTGCGCGTCGTGCGGTTGAAGCCGAATTTCGCCTCGATTCCGAAGGTCCGGAAATACGAGAACGGCAGCGACACGACGCCGCTCACGACGGCAACAGCGACGAGCAGCGCAATATCGCGCAGGATCGGCCCGTCGATGTTCGCCGCGGTCAGGCTCGCCAGCGCCGCGAGCCCGCCGCCGAAGGTGAGTGCCAGCAGCACCGCCGTTTCGACCACGAGCTCGACGATGCCGAAGCGGGTGCGTGCGATCGTGTAATCCGCGGCGCGCCGATGCGCGTCGAGCCCGATCCGCTCCGCGAAGGCCGCCGGAACCGTCTCGCGATGCGCCGCGACATGCGCGATCTGCCGGCCGGCCAGCCACAGCTGCAGCCCGAGCGACAGCGCGAGGGCGGCAATGAAGAGGAGCGAAAACGTCGAGGCGGTCATCGGTTCCGGAGGTCGGGTGCGTCGCGCACGGGCCAGTGTGCGAAAATGGTGCGGTTCATTTTACGCGAATCCAAAATGCCTCAAGACGCCGAACGCCTGATCTGGATCGACATGGAGATGACGGGTCTCAAGCCCGACACCGACCGGATCATCGAAGTCGCGCTGGTCGTCACGGACAACGCGCTCAACGTCGTCGCGGAGGCGCCGGTCTGGGTCGTGCACCAGGCGGACGCAACGCTCGACGGGATGGACAGCTGGAACCGTGGCACGCACGGGCGCTCCGGGCTCATCGACAAGGTGAAGGCGTCGACGCTGGACGAGGCTGCGGTCGAGGCGCAGGCACTTGCCTTCCTGCGCGAGCACATTCCCGCGAAGGCATCGCCGATGTGCGGCAATTCGATCTGCCAGGACCGGCGCTTCCTCGCCCGCTGGATGCCGACGCTCGAGGATCATTTCCATTACCGCAATCTCGACGTGTCGACGCTGAAGGAGCTCGCGCGACGCTGGCGTCCCGAGGCGCTGAAGGGCGTGCCGAAGGAAGGCAAGCACGAGGCGCTCGCCGACGTGCTGGAATCGATCGAGGAGCTGAAGCACTACCGCGAGCAGCTGATCCGGACGGCGTGAGCGTCCCAGCTCAGCGCCGGCGGGCGAGCATGACGCCGTCGCCGATCGTGGCGAGACACGCGTCGACACGGCGGTCGGCGGCGATCTTCGCATTCAGCGCGCGCAGCGCCACGGTGTCGGCATCGTTGACCGCCGGATCGGCGACGCGTCCGCCCCAGATCATGTTGTCGAGCGCGATGATGCCGCCGGCGCGCACCAGCTTGAGACCCGCTTCGTAGTACGCGTCGTAGCCGGTCTTGTCGGCGTCGATGAACATGAAATCGAAGCTTCCCTCGCCGCGCTCGCGCAAAAGTGCCTGCAGCGTGTTCGCCGCGGGGGCGAGCCGCAGATCGATCCTGTCGGCGACGCCGGCCTCGATCCAGTACCTGCGCCCGATCGACGTCCATTCGTCGCTGACGTCGCAGGCCACGAGGCGGCCGTCCTCCGGAAGTGCTGCGGCCACCGCCAACGCGCTGTAGCCGGTGAACGTGCCGACCTCGATCGCGTTGCGTGCGCCGAGCGTCCGGATGAGAAGACCGAGCAGCGCGCCGAGGTCGGCACCGATCTGCATGCCGGCGTTCGGCAGGCGCGCGGTCTCGCTGCGCAACCGGCGCTGGACGTCGGTTTCCGTGACGGTGGCGTCGACGTAGGCCTCGACGGCGTCGGGGAGAAGGGATCGTTTCATGCGGGAAGGGGAGTCCGTTGCGAAGTGGCGGATCATACTCCGTCGCGCCTGCGGCACGTGAACTGCCGCTCCTGCACTGTCACGCACGCGGCGGCGCCGTTTGCGATAATGGGCGGATCCCTGCGCGCCGCGGGGATTCCAGGGATTCCGACCGACCATGAAATTCTGCAGCGCCTGCGGTTCCGATCGGCTCGAATTCCGCATCCCGGAGGGCGACAGCCTGCCGCGGCACGTGTGCGTCGCCTGCGGCGCCATCCATTACCAGAATCCGAAGGTGGTCGTCGGCTGCCTGCCCGAGTGGCAGGGCCAGGTGCTGCTGTGCCGCCGCGCCATCGAGCCGCGGCATGGACTGTGGACCGTTCCGGCCGGGTTTCTCGAAAACGGCGAGACCGTCGTCGCCGGTGCCGCGCGCGAGACGCTGGAGGAGGCCTGCGCCCGTGTCGAGGTGCTGGACCCGTACACGCTGATCAGCCTGCCGAACATCAACCAGGTCTACCTCATCTTTCGCGCGCGGCTGCTCGATCTCGAATTCTGCGCGGGCGCGGAGAGTCTCGAGGTGCGGCTCTTCGACGAGCACGAGATTCCCTGGGAGACGATTGCGTTCCGCACGGTTGCGCGGACGCTGCGCAACTACTTCCTCGACCGCAAGACCGGCGCGTTTCCGACGCGGGTCAGCACGCTGGAGCGCAAGCCGCGGTCCTGACGCGGCGGTCGTGGCCGCGCTGCGTGACGTCCGCGCCAACCGGTCATTCGCACGCGCGTACCGTCACGACGTCACCGTCCGCGAGCGGCGCGGCAAGTTCTCCGAGCGTCGTGCAGCGGGCGCCGCTGCACAGCCGGTAGTCGCGGGTGAAGCGGGAAAAGGTGAGCCGAAGCTCCGGCAACGGTGCGCCGTCCGGCGCCCACGTCCACGTGCCGCCGGAGAGTTTCGCGCCAGGCGGCGCCTCCATGCCGGCGCCCGAGCCGGCGACACGCGCTTCGACGAGGTGCAGCTGTCCGGCGGCGACGACGTAGCGCTCGCGCCATTCCACCTTTTCGACCGAGTGATCCCACGCCAGGGTGAACTCGGCGCCCGGCAGCGTAGCCCGCAGCGCGCCGGCGACCAGCAGGCAGATGCCGTTCACCGCAGCTGGCGGCGCTCAGGGGGCATTCAGGCGGCGCTCGCGCGCTTCGGGACGCGCGTGCGCCACCAGTGCCACGCGAAGAGGCCGGCGCCGAGCGCGAAGCCCGCTTCGTCGGTGAGCGGAATCGTGGCAACGAGAAGCGCCGCCGCGGCGAAGGCCAGCGCGCGCTCGAGCCAGTTGAGCGGTCCGCGCAGATGGCCGATCGCCGCGGCGCCCCATAACGCGATCGCGACCAGCGCCTTGAAGGTGATGTAAACGGCCGCGAGCACGGACACATGCCCATCCGCCCCCGGCTGCAGCATCAGCGCGGGATCGTAGACCGCCATGAACGGAATCACGAAGCCGGCGATCGCGATGTGCGTCGCCTTCCAGCCGATGCGCATCGGCGACGCCTTCGCGATCGACGCGGCGGCGAACGCCGCGAGCGCGACGGGTGGCGTCAGGTCCGCGATGATCCCGAAATAGAACACGAACATGTGCGAAATGATCAGCGGCACGCCGAGCTTGGCGAGCGCGGGCGCGGCGATCGAGCTGCAGATGATGTAGGTGGGAATCGTCGGGATGCCCATTCCGAGCACGAGCGAGACGATCATCGTCAGCACCAGCGACAGAAACAGGCTGTGTGCGCCGATGTCCAGCACGAAATCGGCGAAGTTGGACGCGGCGCCGGTCAGGGTCAGGACGCCCATGATGACGCCGACGATGGCGCACGCGATGCCGACCCCGACTGCCTGGCGCGCGCCGTCCACCAGGCTGCCGCGCATGATGCGCAGCGTTTCGCGCCCGCCCATCGTGTAGAAATTCCACGCCGTCAGGACTGCGATGAGGGCGATGATTCCCCAGATCTGCAGCCAGTAGAACGAGCCGGTGGCAAGGCCAACGGCGATCCAGAACACAATGCGGAACTGCAGTGAATGGAACCCGGAGACGATGCCCGCGCCCAGGATCAGCACGGCGGTGAGCGCGAGCCCGACCAGACCCGCGTACATCGGAGTCCATCCGTCGAAGAGCAGCACGACCAGCACGGCAAGCGGCAGCAGCAGGTGCCACTTTTCGGCGATGGCGCGCCATGGATTCGGGCACTCCGCCTTCGGAATCCCGAAAAGGCCGGCGCGTCCTGCCTCGAGGTGCACCATCCAGAAAGCGGTGACATAGTAGAGCAGCGCCGGGATGATCGCCGCCTTGACGATCGTCACGTAGGGCACGCCGAGCGTCTCGGCCATGATGAATGCGACGGCCCCCATCACCGGCGGCATGATCTGGCCCCCCATGCTGGCTGTGGCTTCCACCGCGCCGGCGAACACCGACGAGTATCCGAAGCGCTTCATGAGCGGAATCGTGAAGGGTCCGATCGTCATGACGTTCGCGATTCCGGAGCCGGATATTGTTCCCATGAGCCCGGAGGAGATCACCGCGACCTTGGCCGGCCCGCCGCGCGCATGACCGACGAAGCCCATCGCGATCTGATTGAACAGGTTGATCATCCCGGCATGCTCGAGGAAGCTGCCGAACAGGATGAACAGGAAGATGTAGGTGGCCGAGACGAGGGTCGGGATGCCGTAGATGCCTTCCGTGCCGAGGTAGAGCTGGCCGACGATCTGGTCGTAGCCGAAGCCGCGATGCGCAAGGACGAGCGGAAGATGCTGGCCGAGCACGCCGTATGCGAGAAACACGGTGCATATAATCGGCAGCGCGAGCCCGAGCACACGCCGGGCAGCCTCGAACAGCAGCACGACGACGATCGTGCCGACGACGAGATCGAGCGTCGACGGATCCCCCGACCGCTGGATCAGCTCCGCTTCGAAGACCCAGTGGTAGAACGCGAGCAGGAACGCAACCGAAGCCAGCGCGACGTCATACCACGCGATGCGGTGCCGGTCCGCGCGCTTCGATATCGGGTGGATCAGGTAGGCCAGCAGCAGGAGGAAACCGACGTGCAGCGATCGCGTGCTGAGGCTCGACAGCGGTGCAAAGGCCGCGATGACCAGCTGGTACGCCGAGAACGCGAGCGCCGCAGCGGCCACCGCCTTCGCCGCGGCGCCGGTGAGCTCGCGCTTGACGCCGGTCTCGTCGAACGCCGCCTCAGCCGCCTGAACCGTGACGTGCGGCACGTCCGGCGTCGACGCCATCGTCACGCTCCGTGTTGCGTGTGACGGTGGCAGGACCTCAGCTGGGTCACTTGATGACGCCCACTTCGCGGTAGTACTTTTCCGCGCCCGGATGCAGCGGTATCGGCATGCCTTCCAGCGCGTGCTTCAGGTCGATCGCCTTGGCGGCGACGTGCGCGTTGGCAAGTTGATCGAGCGACGTCCAGAGGGCCTTCGTGATGTGGTAGACGGCGTCGTCCGAGAGGTCCTCCCGCGTGACGAGGTAGTTTTGCACCGCGACGCCGGCCACCGGCGTCGACTGGCCGCCGTAGGTGTTGGCGGGAATCGTCGCCGGGATGTAGGCGGGATCGCCGACCTTCTTCACGATCTCGACCGGGATCGCGACCACGACGATGTCCATCGACGTGGCGAGGTCCTTCAGCGACGCGACGCCGAGTCCTGCGGATTGCAGCGTCACGTCGAGCTGCCGATTCTTCATGAGCTCGACCGACTCGCCGAACGACAGGTACTCGACCCTGGAAAAATCCTTGTAGGTGAGCCCCGCCGCGGCGAGGATCGCGCGCGCGTTGAGCTCGGTGCCCGACTTCGGTGCGCCAACCGAGATCTTCCTGCCCTTGAGGTCCGCGAGCGTCTTGATTCCCGTGTCGGCGCGGGCGACGATCTGGATGTAGTTGGGATAGATCGCCGCGATGCCGCGCAGCTTCTTCAACGGCGTCTTGAATCCGGCCTCCTCGTTGCCCTTCCATGCATCGGAAAGCGAATCGCCGAGCGTAAAGGCGACCTCGCCGCGGCCCGCCTGCAGCAGGTTCAGGTTCTCGACCGAGGCCTTGGTCGCCTGCGCCGAGGTCTTCATGCCGGGCATTTCCTTGCCGATCGCATTCGCGAGCGCGACGCCGAGCGGATAGTAGATGCCGCTGGTGCCTCCCGTCAGGACGTTGATGAACTGTTCGGCTGCGCGGGCAGGCGCGCTGGCGGCGAGGCACAGCAGCACCAGCGGGAAGGCGATGCGCGGAAAACGGGCCATGAATCCTCCGGGGAAAGAATGCCGCGCTCGCGGCGCGATCCTTGTGTCGCCGTCCGTTCCTGCGAACCGCGGCGATCGAATCGGCGAATTATAGCGCGGGACCCGCCGGCTGGACGGCGCGGGGTCGGGCATGCCAACATGCGCGAGGCCGTTCATTCGGGGGAAGCGGATGCGCAAGGTCGACGAGCTGTTCGCGCGGTACGGCGAATCGCACTGCAACCGGACGAACAAGGCGATCCACTGGGTGTGCGTGCCGCTCATCACGTGGAGCGTGCTGGCGGCGCTGTGGGCCGCGTCGCCGCTCGCGGCCTATGCCGGCATCGGCGTCGCGGTCGCGTTCTATGCGTGGCTCTCGCCGGTCGTCGCGATCGGGATGCTCGCGGTCTTCGCGCTGATGATCTGGCCGCTCACGGTGTGGCCGTTCAACGTGCTGCTGACGGCGCTCGTGGTGTTCGTCGTCGCGTGGATCGGCCAATTCGTCGGACACGCGATCGAAGGCAAGAAGCCTTCGTTCTTCGAGGACCTCAAGTTCCTGCTGGTCGGCCCCGCGTGGCTGCTGCACTTCATCTACCGCAAGGTCGGCATACCGTATTAGCAGCGCCCGTGCGGCGCCGGGTCAGCCGACGACCCTGACGCCGGCCTTCGCCAGCGTCTCATGGAGCCTCCGCACGTGGTCCCGGCCCGTCGTCTCGACGATGCAGACGACGTGAACCGCGGTGAGATCGGGGCCCGAGAACGCGCGGTCGTGAACGATCTCCTTGATCGACGCGCCGGTCGACGCGATGATTTCCGTGAGGCGCGCAAGGCCGCCCGGCCGGTCGCTGATTGACACCGAAAAGCGCGCGAGGCGGCCGTCCGCGACGAGCCCGGTGTCGATGACGCGGTCAAGCATCGTGAGGTCGATGTTGCCGCCCGCCAGCACCAGCACGACGTTCTTCCCCTTGAGCGCGTCGAGCTTGCCCGCGAGGAATGCGGCGAGCGGCGCGGCGCCGGCACCTTCGACAACGCTTTTCTCCAGCTCGATCAACCGGAGCACGGCAAGCGCGATGCTCGATTCGTCGACGGTGACGACCGTGTCGACGACGCTCCTCAGCAGCTCAAACGGCATTTCGCCAAGCGTGGGGACGGCGAGGCCGTCGGCGAGGGTCGGAGAAAGCTTCACGGGAACCGGCTTTCCCGCGGCCAGTGCGGCGGTGAGGCATGCCGCATGCTCCGGCTCGACGCCGACCATGCGCACGTCCGGGCGCAGCGCCTTCACGGCGGTTCCCATGCCGGCCAGCAGCCCCCCGCCGCCTACGGGAACGACGATCGCCTCGACCGCGGGCCACTGCTCGAGAATTTCGAGCCCCATCGTGCCCTGGCCGGCGATGACGTGGGCGTTGTCGAACGGATGGATGAACGTGAGTCCTTCGCGCTCGGCGATGACGGCAGCTTCCGCGCGGGCCTCGCCGAGATCGGCGCCGTGCAGCACGATGGTTGCGCCGAGCGCGCGGCAGTTGGTGACCTTCACCAGTGCCGCGAATTTCGGCATCACGACCGTGGCCGGGATGCCAAGCAGGCTCGCGTGATACGCAATGCCCAGCGCGTGATTGCCGGCGGACGCGGCGATCACGCCGCGCCGGCGCTCCTCGGGTGAAAGCTGCAATAGCGCGTTGCGCGCGCCGCGCTCCTTGAAGCTTCCGGTGCGCTGCAGGTAGTCGAGCTTGCACCGGATGTTTGCGCCGGTCAGCTGCGACAGGGGAATGGACTCGACGCAGGGCGAGTAGTAGACGCCCCCCGCGATGCGTTCGCGGGCGGCTTCGATATCGGCAAGGGTGATCATCGGGAATGAGTGGGAGGTTGGGGCGCCGCGTCGACATCCATGGTTCGGAACGAGGTGCGGTGCGCGGCCGCAATGCGGCGCGGGGGCGTAGCCTAACATCGGCCGCGAAATCCATCGAGCGCTCCGCGCCTGATGCTTCGCGGGCTATTGTCCGGTGCGAAAGAACCGCAGCAGCCGGTGCGGCATCCACGTGAGCTGACCGGGGAATGGCGCCTCGGGAAACCCGGCATGGCCGCCATGTTCCGGCAGCTCGAGCAGCACGCTGCGGCCGACGGCGTCCCGGCCGGGCAGCGAATCGCCGGGGATGAACGGATCGTTGATCGCGTTGAGCACGAGCGTCGGCACGGCGATGTCCGCGAGCCATGGCTTGCTCGAGGCGCGCTTCCAGTAGTCGGCGGCGCCCGCGAAGCCGTGCAGCGGCGCGGTCACGGCCTCGTCGAAATCGTACATCGAGCGGATGCGGGAGAGTCGTGCCTCGTCGAGCAGCCCGGGGAAGCGGCGCGCAAGCGCGTGACCCTTCGGCTTCAGCGTCGCGAGGAAGTACCACGTGTAGATGAGGTTGAGGCCGCGGCCGATGGCAATGCCGGCGGCGGTCAGGTCGATGGGGGCCGACACCGCCGCCGCGGCGCCAAGCGATGCGCTCGCGCCGGGGCCCGCGCGGCCCAGCCAGTTGAGGAGCGCGCTGCCGCCAAGCGACACACCGGCGGCGTACAGCGGAACGTCGCGCCCGATGCGTGCGCGAATCGCGGCCAGCATGGCACCGACCTCCTCGTGATCGCCCGAATGATAGGCCCGGGGCAGCAGATTCGGCTCGCCGGAGCAGCCGCGAAAATGCGGAATCACGCCGCGCCAGCCGATTTCGGCGACCCCCGCCATCAGCGCGCGGGCGTAGTGCGAATTCGAGCCGCTCTCGAGACCGTGGAACAGCACGACGAGCGGCGCCTTGTCATTCTGCGCGGCTGCGGTCGACCAGTCGAAATCCCAGAAATCCCCGTCCGGCGTCAGCACGCGCTCACGCCGGTAGACGACGGGCGGCGGGGCGAGGAAGCGCGGGACGATCGTCTGCGCATGGCCGCCGGCGAGCCAGCGGGGAGCGCGATAACGTGCGTGACCGGATGCAGGCCGCGACGCGCTCACCGGTCGGCCCAGAACCGGCGCGACCGGGCGAAGCGTCCGGCGACGTGCGCGATTTCCTTCGCGAGCGTCGCCGCACTCGCGGCGGCCCAGCCGCGGATCGCGCCCGCCATCG
>Ga0265331_10001328_pt1 | contig 18314 bp, 17 predicted proteins | sample 41923metaG_FD_202088 | JGI IMG/M metagenome (GOLD analysis project Ga0265331, IMG submission 202088) | Rhizosphere microbial communities from Carex aquatilis grown in University of Washington, Seatle, WA, United States - 4-19-23 metaG | ecosystem: Host-associated > Plants > Roots > Rhizosphere... | reverse complement strand
AGTGTCGAGGCGGCAGGCAGGAGTGCCTGCGCCACGCCTAGGGCGTCGCAGGCGTCGGCTGCGGCTGGGCGGCGGGCGGGGTCCAGGGTTTGTTCACCCATTCCGTCACCCAATCGATGAAGGTCTTGTACCAGAGGACGCTGTTCTGCGGCTTCAGCACCCAGTGGCCCTCGTCGGGGTAGATCAGGAGCTTGGAGGGCACCTTCTGTTGCTGGAGCGAGGTGTAGAGCTGCAAGGACTGGGTGTAGGGGACGCGGAAATCGAGCTCGCCGCCGACCACCAGGGTCGGAGTGCGGAAGTCCCTGGCGTAGAAGCTGGGCGAGAACTTCGCATAGAGGTCGGGGTTGTCCCAGGGGGTTCCGCGGAACTCCCATAGCGGGAACCACAGCTCCTCGGTAGCTCCGAACTCACTGCGCAGGTCGAAGACTCCAGCGTGCGACACCAGGGCCTTGAAGCGCTGGGTGTGGCCCAGGATCCAATCGACCATATAGCCGCCGTAGGAACCGCCGGCGGCCGCCATTTTGTCTGGGTCGGCGTAGGGGAGCTTGGAGACGTAGTCAGCCACGGCCATGATGTCGTCGTAGGGTTTGCCGCCCCAATCCCCATTAATCTCATCGATGAATTTCTGCCCGTATCCGGTTGAGCCACGGGGATTTGGCATTACAACAACAAAGCCGGCTCCGGCAAACACCTGAGGGTTCCAGCGATAGCCCCACTCCTCGCCCCAGGCTCCTTGCGGGCCGCCGTGGATCAGGAAGAGCACGGGATAGCGCTTGGTCTGGTCGAAGGCCGGGGGCTTGAGGAGGAAGCTGTGCACGCGGACTCCGTCGGTGCTCTCGACCCAGAACTCCTCCAGCTTGGGCAGGGCAAAGCCGGCCAGCAGCGTGTCGTTGAAGTGCGTCAGGGGCCGGACGGCGCCACCGCTGGCGGCCGCGAAGATCTCCGACGGCACGGCGCCGGTCTGTTGGGTGAACACCACGGTTTTGGCGTCCGGGGTGAGTTGAACGTCGTCCACGAAGCTATCGCCGGAGAAGATGCTGCGGGCTCCGCCGCCACGCACCGGCACGGTCTGGAGGAGCTGCCGCCCGCGGTCCTCGGTGGTGAAGAAGAGCTGCGTCGAGTCGGGGGACCAGGTGAAACCGGTGACCCAGCGGTCCACTGCTTCGGTGAGGTTGGTGAGCTTTCCGCTGGCGCGATCTAGCACCATGAGCCGAAAGCGGTCGCTCTCGTAGCCGGACTTCGTTTGCGCGCGCCAGGCCAGGTACTTTCCGTCAGGCGAGTAGACGGGGGAATTGTCGGCGGCCGGGTTGGTGGTGATCTTGACGAGTCCCCCGCCCGCAATTGGGACCACCCACAGGTCCGAGTTCGTGCTGGCCGCAGGCTCCGGGTCCGTGTTCATGACGAAGCAGAGCTCGGAACCGTCGGACGAGATGGCGTAATCGTCCTGGCCGCCCAGGGAGAACGCTGGCGCATCGTGGTCGCCCGGAGTGAGATCCTTCGGAGCGCCGCCGCTGACCGGAACGACGAACAGGTGGGTGCGGCGCGCGCCGCGCCATTCGGTCCAGTGCCGGTAGAGGAGCGAGGTGTAGATGCGCGCGTGGACCTTCGAGGCCTTCTCGGCATCGAGCTTCTTCTTGTTGCAGGCGTCGTCGGGGCAGTCGGGATAGACGTCGCTGGTGAAGACCAGGTTCTTGCCGTCGGGCGAGTAGAGGACGCCGCCGGCGTCGGTCGCAAGCGAGGTCACCTGGCGCGTATTGGTCCCGTCGGGCGCCATGAGCCAGAGCTGAGCCGAGCCGCCGCGGTCCGAGACAAACGCGATGGACTTGGAATCGGGCGACCAGCGCGGGCGCTCGTTCATGGTTCCGGCGTTGGTGATCTTCGTGGGCGCGCCGCCGGCCAGCGGGACGGTGTAGATGCTGGTGGGCTTCGTGTTCGCGGCGAGATCGACCGATTGAACGGTGAAGGCCACGGTCTTGCCGTCAGGCGAAACCTGGGGATCGCTGACGCGGGCGAGCTTCATGAGCGCGTCGACGTCGAACGGCTTCTGCGCCAGGACAGGCGCAGCGAGTGCGAGGGCCAGGAGGACTAGCAGCATACACTGCATTCTATAGCGGACGGCACGCAGCCGTCAGCTTTCAGCTTTCAGGTGTCAGCCTTGAGCACCAGCGACCGCCGCCCGGCGTCAGGGCTTGGGGGGCATGGCTTGAAGGAGGCGTCTCTTCTCGGGCGTGTCGGCACAGCCGGCTAGGAAGCGCGCCAACCATCGTTTGCGGCGATTGGGCGGTCCGGTCGCGATTCGGTTCAGGTTGTCGAAGTTGTAGTGGAGGAAGTCGTCGTCGGAAAGGCTCGGGTCCCAACTCCAGTAGACGGCGTCGATCTCTTTCGCATTGGCAGAAGAGGGATCGATATTGAAATCGCCGTCTCCGGTACGCACATAGACGGCGTCGGTCGAGGTACTGCCGAGCTCAATCCGGATATCCTTGTCATCCTCGCACTCGTCAGTGTGGTATTGCACGCGGTAGCGGATTCGCAGTTTCTCCGTCGAGCCTTGTTCGAAGGAGTAAGGGTAGCCCCGAACCTCCCGGTTCACATAGCACGGAAACTCAACGCTACCCTCGCCGACATATCTAAAGGCCGCCTCAAAACGTTGCCGGCTCAGGTCGAAGCCCGATATCGCCTTCACGGTCAGTCCCGAACCGGAGAAAGCCTGCTCGCTGACTAGCAGGAACGGCTTGCCGCCGAGCGAAATGAGATGGTGCTCGGGGCGGAAGTACTTCACGTTGGGCTCGAAGGAGCCCGCGCAGCGCCACACGGGTTGGGTCGCTCGCGGGATGGCGCTCGCGTGGAAGCGTAGGAAGACGGCGCGGAAGTTGCCGTCCCAGTTCAGGCGCAGAATCGTCTGACGATTCGCGCCGCCGGGGACGACGATCAGCTGGGCCGAGCAGTCGTTGGGGTGATCGCATGATGGTGCGAAGACGCCATCGCCGATTTGGAGCGCGGCCCAGAGCTCGTTCCATTTGAACTGGTCATGGGTATCGACAAAGCGCTTGATCGCGTATGGGGATCGGGCCGCCGCTCGCAACGCGGAGTCCGTGTCGGCGTCCTGAGGGCGGGCCCCTGCTGCACAGGCTATCGAGAGCGCGGGTAGACACGCCAGCTTACGGGCGAGAAGCATCACGGGGCATTCTATCCGAAGCTGACGGCTGACCGCTGATGGCTGATGGCTCGCTCGCCGTGCTAGCATGGTCGTTTCACTGGACATCAATGATTCGTGCCTATCGCGGCACACTGCCCAGGATTGCCGCATCCGCTTACATCGACCCCAGCGCCCAGATCATCGGCGATGTCGTGATCGGGGAGCGGGCCAGCGTCTGGCCGAACGTGACCATACGCGGCGATGTCAATTACGTCCGCATTGGGGATGAAACGAACGTGCAGGACAACTCCTGTCTCCATGTCGAGCGCGTGACCAACCCGCTGATCCTGGGGAACCGGGTCACGGTGGGCCACTCGGTGACGCTGCACGGCTGCGTGCTCGAGGACGGGTGCCTGATCGGGATGGGCGCGGTGGTGCTGAATGGCGCGCGCATCGGACGGGGCGCGATCGTGGGCGCGGGAGCTCTGGTGCCCGAGGGCATGGAAGTGCCGGCGGATACGGTGGCGATGGGTATGCCAGCCAAGGTCCGCCGGACTTTGACCGACGCCGAGCGCGAGCGCGTGGCGAGCGGCCCAGAGAACTACATCCGCCTGGCCGAGGAATACAAGGAAGAATCGAATTGATCCGAGCCGTCAAAGGTACGAGAGACCTGCTGCCGCCTTCTACAGAACTGTGGAACCGGGTGGAGGCGGAGACACGCCGCATCTTCGGGGCCTACAACTACCACGAAATCCGCACGCCTATCCTCGAGGAGACGCAGCTTTTCGCGCGCGGCGTGGGGGAAGAGACGGACATCGTCACGAAGGAGATGTACACCTTTGTGGACCGCGACGAGACCTCGCTGACGCTGCGACCGGAAAACACCGCGTCGGTGATTCGCGCCTATATCGAGCACCGCCTGGACCAGCGGCCGGGGGTGCAGAAGCTCTACTACATCGGGCCGATGTTCCGGCGCGAGCGCCCGCAGAAGGGGCGCTACCGGCAGTTTTACCAGATCGGCGCGGAGGCGATCGGGTCGGAATCGCCGTTCGTGGACGCGGAAGTGATCGAGATGGTAGTCGAGTTGCTGCAATCACTTGGAGTACAGGACTTCAAGCTGCTGCTGAATTCTGTGGGCGACGCCAAATGCCGCCCGGTTTTCCTGGCCCGGCTGCGCGAGGAGTTGGCCAAAGTTGCGCCCTCGATGTGCGCCGATTGCCAGCGCCGCGCCGAGACCAACCCGTTGCGGGTGCTTGACTGCAAGGTGCCCGAGGACCAGCCCATCATCGAAAAGCTGCCCTCGATTCTCGACCACCTCTGCCCGGATTGCAGCGCGCACTTCGAAGCCGTACGCCGGTATCTGAACGAGCGCGAGATCGCGTTTGAGGTGCGGCCGCGACTGGTGCGCGGGCTCGATTACTACATGCGGACGACGTTCGAGATCGTCCACGGGGCTCTGGGTGCGCAGAACTCGGTTCTGGGCGGCGGGCGCTACGACGGACTGGCGGAGTCGCTGGGGTCGAAGGTGCACGCGCCGGGGATCGGATTCTCGATCGGCGAGGACCGGCTGGTGATGTCGCTCGAGCAGGCCACGGGTGAGCCGGCGCCCCAGTTGGACCTGTTCATCGCTCCGCTGGGCGAGGCGGCCCTCAGCCACGCGGCTCTGCTGGCACGCGAACTGCGGCGGCTGGGGATCCAGGTCGAGATCGCTGCGGAAGGGCGGCTGAAGCGCGCGATGGAGCTGGCCAACAAGCTCGGCGCGCGGTGGGCCCTGATCGTCGGTGACAATGAGATTACGGCGGGGCTGTACGCTCTGAAGAACATGGCCAGCGGCGAGCAACAGAACGTCAGCCGCGAAGAATTGATCGCAAAGCTCACTAACTAAAATGGCGGATACCGTACCACTCGATTTTCTCGGCAACATGCGACGGACGCACACTTGCGGCCAACTGCGCGCGGCGGACGCGGGCCAGCGGGCCATCCTGATGGGATGGGTGTACCGGCGGCGCGACCTAGGCGGCGTTATCTTCATCCACCTGCGCGATCGCGACGGGGTCACTCAGATCGTCTTCCACGAAGACGGGGACGCGGCCGCTCACCAGAAGGCGGAGCTGCTGCGCTCGGAGTACGTCATCGCGGTGGAGGGAGTGGTGAAGCCTCGCACGGCCGACACCGTGAACGCCTCCATTGCGACGGGCGAAGTCGAACTGGTGGCTGAGAAGCTGTGGATCCTGAACGAATCGCGCACGCCGCCGTTCCCCATGGAAGAGGCGGTGGACGTGAGCGAGGATGCGCGGCTGAAGTACCGTTTTGTGGATTTGCGGCGGCCGCATATGCAGCGCAATATCATCCTGCGCTCGAAGATTGCTTTCGCCGTGCGCGAGTGCCTGACGGCGGCGGGGTTCCTGGAGATCGAGACTCCGTTTCTGACGCGCTCGACTCCGGAGGGCGCGCGCGATTACCTGGTGCCGAGCCGCGTGCAGCCGGGCTCGTTCTATGCCCTGCCCCAATCGCCGCAACTGCTGAAGCAGTTGCTGATGATCAGTGGCTTCGATAAATACTTTCAGATCGTGCGCTGCTTCCGCGACGAAGACCTGCGGGCCGACCGGCAACCCGAGTTCACGCAGATCGATATCGAGATGTCGTTCGTGCAGGAAGAACGGATCTTCGAGGTGGTGGAGCCGCTGATCCAGCGCGTCTGCGAAGTGGCCGAGTTCAAGATCGCATACCCGTTCCCGCGCCTCACGTGGGAACAGGCCATGTACAGCTACGGCACCGACAAGCCCGATCTGCGCTTGCCGCCATTCCACGCCGTCGGGGACTTATTCCCGAGCGCGGGGCTGACTCCAGAGGGCCTGCCGCTGGTGGCCATCGTTCTGCCGAAGGCCGGCGGCGCAAGCCGCAAGGAACGCGACGAGTTGAAGCAGTACGGCACTGAGCGCGGCCTGCGCGTCTACGACGACGCGAAGCGCCTGGAGCGCGATTATCCTGAGCCCATGAAGGCCGTGCGCGAGCGCTCCGGCGCCTCGGCGGACGATCTGCTGATTCTGGCATCCTGGGCGGGCACGCCGCAGGGCGAACGTCCCGAGATGACGGTGCTGAAGGCCTGCGGCCAATTGCGGCTCTACGCGGGCCAGCGGTACGCTGCCAAACACGGCCTGCTGGACAACCGCGACCTGCGGTTCCTGTGGGTGCTCGAGTTTCCGATGTTCGAGTGGAACGAAGAAGAGAACCGCTGGGACGCCGCGCACCATCCGTTCACTTCGGTTCACGACGAGGACCTGGAGAAGCTGGTGAGCGATCCCGCGCATTGCCGCGCGCGCTCTTACGACCTGGTGCTGAACGGCATCGAGTTGGGGTCGGGCTCGATCCGTATACACCGGCAGGACGTGCAGCAGAAGGTTTTCGGCGCGCTGGGGTTCTCCGAGGACGAGGCGCGGAAGCGGTTCGGGTATTTGCTCGAGGCGCTCGAGTACGGCGCTCCTCCACACGGCGGCGTCGCGCTCGGCCTCGACCGGCTGGTGATGATCCTGGCGGGGGAGACGTCGATCCGCGACGTGATTCCCTTCCCCAAGACCGCGCGCGGAACCGACTTGATGTGCGACGCGCCGTCGCCGGTGCCGGAGCGGCAGTTGCGTGAGCTGGGCCTGGCGATTAAGAAATAGCGGTCAGCTATCAGCTGTCAGCTTTCAGCTTCGAATTAGCGAAAGAGCAAGAACCCGGCGTAGAAGAGGTTGTTGTCCAGGCCGGGATCTGTGTACGACGTGGCCGCGTTCGAGATATGGAGGAGTTTGTAGCCCAGCTCGAAGGCGTATTTGCGGTCTTTTGGATGCCATCGCACGCCCGCTCCGAGATCCACCAGGAAGTTCAAGCCGCTTGGGCTGCCGAAAGGAATGGGTTGAGTGGACGCGATGATGCCGCCATCGGTCTGAATGAACGGATAGACCCTTCTGATTCTGAGGAGTTCGAGCCTGAAGCCCAGGGGCGTGATTCCAAAGCCGTAGACTCTCCGGGTTGGCTGGTAGGCTGCGGGGGCCGGCTCAAGCACCACGGCGGCGGGCAGGATGCCCGGCGTGAAACTGATGGAGGCGCGCTTCCAGGCCCAGCAGCGATAGGAATAGCTGAAACCGGCCGCGACGAATCGGTCTCCCGAAGTCGTCCCGATGAGCGTGGTCGAAACGGGCGAGTATCCCGCGAAGAATTCGAACTCGTGGCGGTGCTCGCCCGGCAATGGATCCGATGTGCAGACGCCGGCGGTACAGACCGGCAGCGTCAAGGGAGCAAGGAGGAACGCGATGGCGCGGAGGCAATCGTTCGGCATAATCCTGGCTCATGCTATCACGCGCCGCTGGCGCGGCTTTGTGCGAAGATCAGGCTAGTGACGCTCCGGGAACAGCTCGCGATTCGGGATAGCCAGTGGGCAGCGTTTCACCGATGGGAGGCCGCCCAGCCCCTGCCCGAACGCGATCCAGCGGAGATCCTGGCCGATCTGGGCGCCATCTGGAACTGGCTGCCGCCCGAACTGCGCACCGAGGATCCCGACCCCGGCAAGCTGGGGATTCAGAAGATGCGCGCCGCCCTCGCTCAACTGCGCGTATGACACAACTCGAACGCGCGCTCGTCGAAGTCACGAGTATTCTGGACGAGCTTCGCGTTCCCTATATGCTGATCGGAGGGCTGGCAGTCTCCCTGTGGGGAGAGCCCAGGGCGACACTGGATGTCGACTTGTCGCTTTGGGTGGAGCCGGCCGACCTTGCCTCTACTGTGTCGGCTCTGTGCGCGCGGCTCGCCGCCCTGCCGAAGGATCCCCTCGCGTTCGCCGTGGAGACACGGGTCCTGCCCGTTTCGAGTTCCGAAGGCGTTCGCGTGGATCTGGTCTTTGCCGCACTGGATGCCGAAAAGCAGGCGATCGGCCGCGGGGTTCCCAAACAAGTCTGCGGCAAGCCCGTGATGGTCTGCTCTGTCGAGGATCTTGTGCTGATGAAGCTGATCTCGGAGCGCGAGAAGGACTGGGAAGACGCCCGGCGGCTACTCAGGCGCTTCCGCGGCACGATCGATCGCGCCTACCTGGAACCGCGGCTTACTCAACTGGCCGACGCGCTCGCGCGGCCGGGAATCGTCGATCTGTTCCAGCGGGAGACCCGCGGGTGACCGGAGCACGGGTCCGCTCGCTGACGCTCGCGATTCTGTGAAACCTCCGCAGCCTCGGTCCATCTAAGATGGGGAGGGGATCTCTTTGCGCTGGGCCGATCCAGGTCGCGTTTCCGTTCGCTGGCTGCGCCCCGCTCTGATCCTGCTTCTGCTGGTTTGCTTTGCGGGGCTTCAGACCGCCGCCGCGATTACCGTTCACTCCCACGACCACGGAAACGGAAGCACGGATGATTGCTGCGCGATCTGCCACGTGGGGCATCTGCCCGCAATTGAAGCGGCCCTTGCTCCCGAGGCGGCGCCAGTCACGATCGTCGAATGGCGGTCGTGGCGTGAGCAACCCGCGCTCGCCGGCGACCAAGGGCTCGTCCTCAACTTTTCCCGCGCGCCTCCCGCATAACTCTTCTCCTTTCCCACTGCGCAATCCCTAGCCGGATTTGTGCACCCAGCCACTTCAGATTGTTCTCGAAGGAGATTGCGTTATGTGTTTCCAGCAGTTGACTATATTGGCCGGGCTGGCGATGCTGGCCGGCAGCCCTCTACTGAGTCAGTCGATCGGCGGCGGCACCGTGGCCGGCAGCGTGAAGGACCCTTCCGGCGCGGTGATCGTCCGCGCCAAAGTTGTATTGCGGAATCCGGTGACAGGATACGAGCAGACAGCCACCACCGGCGCGGACGGCGCGTTCCGCTTCAACAATGTCCCTCTGAATCCGTATCAGCTCAGCGCCAGCTCCAGCGGATTCACGGCATCCGTCCAGCAGGTGGATGTGCACAGCTCGCTGCCTATGACGGTGGACATCTCGATGTCTGTGGCCGGGGCATCGACGACGGTGACGGTGGAGGCCTCTGGATCCCAGGTGGAGACCGACCCCTCGGCCCACGAAGACGTAGACCGCAGCAGCTTCCTGAAACTGCCCACCTTCGATCCCGGCGGCCAACTAAGCCAGGCGGTCACGTACAGCACGGGTGGCGTGGCGGCGGATGCCAATGGCTTTTTCCACCCGCTCGGGGACCATGCGCAGACCAGCTTCGTGATCGACGGGCAGCACGTGAGCGACCAGCAGAGCAAGACATTCTCGACCCAGATACCGGCGAATGCCATACAGTCGATGGAACTGATCACCGGCTCTCCGGACGCGCAGTACGGCGACAAGTCAAGCCTGGTGGTCAACGCGACCACCAGATCGGCGCTGGGCGCGACGAAGGCGTTCGGCAGCGTGGAATCCGGCTGGGGCTCTTTCGGAACCTGGAACAGCAGCGCCTCATTCGGCATCGGCGGTACGAACTGGGGGAACTTCATCGTGGTGAACGGAACCAGGTCGGGCCGCTTTCTGGATACGCCCGAGTTCCTGCCGATCCACGACGCCGGCAACAACGAGAGCATCTTCGACCGCCTCGACTGGCAGCCGGACGGCAAGGACTCGCTGCACCTGGATCTGTTGACCGCGCGCAACTGGTTCCAGGTGCCCAACAGTTTCGACCAGTTGTCGCAGGACCAGAAGCAGCGCGTGCTGACCTGGAACATCGCGCCTGGCTACCAGCACGTCTTCAATTCGCACACGCTGCTGACGGTGAATCCGTATGTTCGCCGCGATCAGGTGGACTATTACGCCAGCCAGAATCCGTTCGCCGACACGCCGATCACGGCGTCTCAATTGCGCTTCCTGACGAATTACGGCGTAAACGCCGACCTGGCCTATTCGCACGGGCGGCACGAGATCAAGATCGGAACGCAGATCCAGCGCACGCCGCTTTCGGAAAGCTTTCGGTTCGGCATCACCGATCCCAACTACAATCCGGTCTGCCTGGACGCGAGCGGGAACGCGCTGGCTCTGCCGGGCGTGACGAATCCGGCCGCCTGCGCCGGCGTCAACCCTGCCTATGTCGCCAATCCGAATCTTCAGCCGGGCATCGTGCCCTACGATCTGACGCGGGGCGGCTCGCTGTTCAACTTCCATGGGAGCCACACCATCGCTCAGTACGGGTTCTTCGTGACGGACAGCATCAAGCTGGGGCACTTCACCGTCGATGCCGGGCTACGGGACGATCAATACGATGGGCTGGTCACGGCCAACGGCATTCAGCCGCGCCTGGGGGTTTCGTACCTGGTTCCCAAGAGCAACACGGTGCTGCGGGTCGCCTACGCGCGGACGTTCGAGACGCCGTTCAACGAGAACCTCATCCTGTCGAGCGGCACGGGCGGCGGGGGCCTGGCGCAGAACGTCTTCGGATCCGTTTCGACGCCGATCAAACCGGGCGCGAGGAACCAGTTCAACACCGGGTTGCAGCAACAGTTGAGCCGCTGGCTGGTGGTCGATGCCGACTACTTCTGGAAGTACACCCAGAACGCGTACGATTTCAGCGTGCTGTTCAACACGCCGATCACCTTCCCCGTTTCGTGGAAGGAATCGAAGCTCGACGGAGTGACGGCGCGGCTGAGCACGATCAACATTCACGGGTTCCAGGCGTACATGACGCTGGGCCATACTCGGGCGCGGTATTTCCCGCCGGAGGTGGGCGGCCTGATCCCGCTCGGCGGCTTCCCGACCAGCGTATTCCGCATCGACCACGACCAGGCCTACCAGCAGACAGCGGTGCTGCGGTATCAACGTCCGCACGGCGCCGAATGGGTGGAGTTCACGTGGCGCTATGACAGCGGGCTGGTGGTGAGCGGCGTGCCGGACGTCGCCGCGGCGACTCAGCTCACGCCCTCGCAGCAGGTGGACATCGGCTTCGCGTGCAACGGAGTGGTGGCCACGCTTCAGAGTCCGATCACGAGTTGCAACGGCGCGGGGACTTCGACGTTGCTGACGCTGCCGCAAACCGGGACCGAGAACGACGACCACAATCCGGACCGCGTCAAGGCGCGCAACCTGTTCAACGCGGCGATCGGCACCGACAACCTCTTCCACAGAGAGCAGGGCGGCAAGGTGACGCTGCGCCTGGCGGTGGAGAACCTGACCAACACGGTGGCGCTTTACAACTTCCTGTCCACCTTCAGCGGGACGCACTTCGTTGCGCCGCGGAGCGTTCAGATGACTCTGGGGTATGTGTTCTAACGGGCTCGTCGCTCGTCGCCTGTCGCTCGTCGTGTCGTCGATCCGTCGGGAGTCTCCGGCTTCGCACCCAGGCGAATCCCGAGAGCGCAGCCCACGCATCGTCCGAACGATTCGACGAGCGACAGGCGACGGGCGACGAGCTTTTGGTACTATATCCCAAATGCTCACCAACGGTCGCGTTTACAATTTCAGCCCCGGTCCAGCCATGCTTCCGGAACCGGTCATGGTCAGGGTCAAGGAAGAATTCCTCAACTACGGCGGCCTTGGCGCTTCCGTCATCGAGATCAGCCACCGCGCGAAAGATTTCGTGGCCATCGTCGACGGCACCACCAGTCTCTTTCGGGAGCTTACCGGCCTGCCTGCCGATTACAGCGTTCTGTTCGTCGCCGGAGGCGGCAGAATGCAGTTCTCGGCCGTGCCTCTGAACCTGATCGGGCGCTCGCCCTCGCGGAAAGCGCTGTACGTGGAGACGGGCGTTTTCGCGGCCAACGCCATCAAGGATGCCGCCCCGTACGGCGACATCAAGGTGCTGGCGAGCAGTCGCGACACGGGCTTCGACCGCATCCCCACGATCGATCCCGCGGCGATTGACCAGGACGCCTCCTACGTACACATCACCACGAACAACACGGTCTATGGCTCGCGCTGGAACACGTTCCCGGAGACGGGCGCGGTGCCGCTGGTGGGAGACCAGACCTCGGAGATCCTCTCGCGGGTGATCGATTTTTCGCGGTTCGGCGTGGTTTATGCCGGGCTGCAGAAGAATCTGGGCCCGTCGGGAAGCGCGCTGGTGGTCATCCGCAAGGACCTGCTCGGGCAGGCGCTGCCGGTCACACCGCTGCTGCTCAACTACGCCAGCGTGGACAAGGGGAACTCGCTGGTGAACACGCCGAGCACGTTCAATATTTACGTGACGTGGCTGGTTCTGCAGTGGCTGAAGGAGCAGGGCGGAGTGGCGGCGATCGAGGCCGTGAACGAAAAGAAGGCCAAGACGGTTTACGACGTCATCGACGCATCGAGCTTCTACAAGGGCGTCGTTCAGCCGGAGCACCGCTCCAGGATGAACGTCACGTTCCACCTGCCCAACGAGGAGTTGCTCGGACTGTTCCTGAAGGGCGCGGGCAAAGCAGGGCTGTCGTCGCTCAAGGGCTACCGGGACGTGGGCGGCGTGCGCGCGTCCATCTACAACGCCATGCCGCTCGAGGGCGCGCAGGCGCTGGCCGCCTACATGAAGGAGTTCGAGCGGACGAACGGCTAGGCCAAGGAGCGGCCCCGCGCTGAGCGGCGGCCGAGCAGCCATTGAACCAGGCGCGTGGTCCCGATCAGGAAGAGCGGGCCGACGCTGTAGCCGATCGGGATGATCCACCAGCCGAGCAGCTCTCGCGCGCCGTGCCAGTCCGGGCTGATGTAGCCCAGCGAGAACGCGGGGGGATCGAGCCACAGCCCGACGTGATTCCAGAAGAACGGCTTCAGCAGGGCGCAGGCCAGGAAGGCGAGGCCGAACGAGTAGCCGAACAGCAGCACCAGGAAGACGAGGAATCCGCGTAGTCCGGTGAGCGCCCATTGAAACGTTGCGTGCAGCAACGCGGAGGGCGCCGCCGAGACGCTGGCGCGGGCCATCAGGCGCTCACGCTGGAACGATTCCGCCAGCTTCTCCGGGGTGCCGAGTGCGGCGATCGTTTCGGCCACGATTTCGGCCTGGCCGGATGAGGCGTCCGAGAGGCGCTCCTCGATGTGGTTGCGGATGTCGGATAGGATCTCGGATTTCTCGGCATCCGGCATCGGGCCGAGCGCCGTTCTGAGGCGCAACAAGTAACGTTCGATTTGCGAGCGGGAATCAGTTTGCGTCGCCATGGTGTTTTCCTTTCGTGCGGAGCGCGGAGACGATCTCGTCCATCTGCGCGGAGAAGTCAGTCCACGCCGCGGCCATCTCCTTGGCCTTGGCGCGGCCTGGCGCGGTGAGCGTGTAGTATTTGCGTGGGTGGCCGGTGCCCGCGTCCTGCCACTCGGAGGTGACGAGGCCGTCGATGCGGAGCCGGTTCAGGATGGGGTAGAGCGTGCCCTCGGCCACCTCCATTCCGCCGCGGCTCAGCAGGGCGCGGAGGATGGCGAGGCCGTAAAGCGGCTGGGCCCACAGGCTGGCGAGGATAGCGAGTTCGAGGCAGCCTTTGCGAAGCTGCGCGTCCCAGTTGTCCGGGGTGGGTGGGTTGGGTGCTTGGCTCTTGTTTGCCATATACATTGTACTGCTATGTATAGTGTCAGGCATGTTAGTGGGTTTGTCAAGGGGTATTTGCCGACTGAGGTCGGGGTTGCCCGCGCAGTAGCTTATAGGCTACTATTGCTCGTGGACCAGATCGAACTCCTCCTGTTTGGAAGGGCCGCTCGACTCCGTTCCTGGGGTGGCTTGCCTCGCTAAACGACAAGCGGACCGTTGGCGTCGTACGCGCACGACTGAACCGGATCCGGCTGGGCAACTTCGGCGACTGCAAATCCGTCGGCGCCGGTGTTGAAGAGCTGCGGATCGATTTCGGCCCAGGCTACCGCGTCTACTAATGGCCGGGACAGTGCGGTGGTCGTGGTCTTGCTTGGTGGCGGCCGCAAGAAGACGCAGGCCAGGGATATCGTCATGGCACAACAGCGTTGGAAGGAGTACTTGGATGCCAAAGCCGAAGATTAGCACCGAACCCTACCGCGAGAACCGCATGGAGTCCCTTCGGAATCCGGACGATGCGGCTCAGTATCTCAACGCCAGCCTCGAGGACAAGGACGCACGCGTGTTTCTCATGGCCTTGCGGGATGTCGCGGATGCCATGGGCGGCGTGAGAGCCTTGTCGCGCGAAGCGCGCCTGAACCGGGAGAGCCTCTATCGCATGCTCTCGAAGTCCGGCAATCCATCCCTTGAAAGCCTGGCAGCGGTGTTGAGTGCTTGCGGCCTGCGCCTGGCCGTTCAGTCAACTGCTCCCCGCCGCGGGAAACGCCGCGTCGCCTGACGGCGCGTCTTCCTGCCAGGGCTACGCCATCTTTCGCAGCACGCTTTCCACCACCTCGGGGTACTCGCGCATCACGGCCAGTAGGATTCGGGCGGGGGCGAAGCCGGACTTCGCCGCGAACTGAGATTGGCTGAGGCGCAGACACAGATGGATCTGCTTGACGTCGACGACCTGAACCATGACGGCATTCGCGCGGACGGCAACCTTCTCACTCTTCGCGTAGGCTAACGCTTCCCCCATGCTCTTCACGAGCTCGCGTCCGAACGCTGTCTCCCCTGCCCGGCGACGGCGCACGGGCGGCTTAGTTTCCTTTTCGTTCTCACCGTCGTTTCCTCTCCAGGTACTCTCGCTGTATCGCGTCGGCGATTTGAGGAGAACTAAATCACAGCGAAACCCTCCTGGCGTTGCGTCTTCGAATCACCCCGCGCGTGATCCTTCGCATAAAGTTCACACTGGGCCAGAGAATGAAGCGAATGAAGGGCACGAGGTACCAATATCGTTTGCGGGCGTAGGAACGCAGTAGGCGCGTCGATTCTTCCCGTCTTCCCCTTCCCGACGGCCGCGGCGTTGGTGAGAACCACGGACTCGAGGCCCGACACGCAGTGCTTTGGCAAGCTCGAAACAAGCTCCTCAATTGTGGCGTGAGCGTACGTTGGTGCTCGATAGTCCTTGTAGTTCTCGTAGATAGGAATCATCAATGGGCCGTACTGCGCGGTCGTTCCACACTTATATCACGGCGGCCGGCCCCGGAACCTCGCTACCCTACTTGGGTGCGTACAGGTCGATCACCCTCTCGATCGCCCTTCGGCAGACGGAGCAGAAGCCGACCGGGTCGCGGGTGAACATGGTGCAGTCGGTCTGCGGACGGTAGAAGCCGCGGGCTTCGTAGTTGGCGCCTTCGAAGGCTCCGGTCTTGCCGGCGTAGTCCGGGCCGTCGAGGAGCTTCTGGTCCAGGCCCATCTCCTCGCGGAACAGCGCCTCGATTTCCGTTTCGGGATGGTGCTGGGCGCGTAGCTCGCGGCGGCGGGCCTGGATGCGCTGCTGCTCGGACTCGAACTCCTGCTTCATCCACGGCGTCGGCAGAGCCGTGCCGGACGTGATCAGGTCCGCCCACTTGGCGGCTTTGGGATCGGCGGTGACGTTGGGCTCCCATGGTTCCAGCCGCTCTGTCGAACTGTTATACGACACGTCGGAGGTGTAGTACTCGTCGGCGAGCCCGGCGAAGTGGTGGCCGAACTCATGGACGAAAACGTAGGGCGTCCACTCGCTGTCGGCGGACACGGTGGCGTAGAGGTTGAAGATTCCCCCTCCCCCGTACTCGCGGCTGTTGGTGATGATCTCGATGAACTCGTAGGGCGCCGCCGATGCCAGTTCGCGCAGGCGCTTGTTGTCGAAGGTCAGAATGTAGCGCTCCGAGCCGAAGGCGTCGTAGCTGGTGCGGAGGGGCGAATGCCGCCAGCGGCCGTCGGAGGGGCGCGAGATGCCGCTCTCCTCCGCGGGCGTGTCGATGGCCCAGACGTTGAAGTCGCCACGATGTTCCTTGAACGGCGATGCTGCAAACAGCAGCTCGGTGAGTCGCCGGGCATCGTTGTGCCACTTCTCCATTTCGGCGGCGGTGTAGCCGTCGCCCATGAGCAGAAGGTCGACCTTGTCCCTGGGCTCGCCGTTCTTCATGACCGACCAGACGTGGACTCCGGCGGGCGGGCCGGCACGATCGATGGTGTTCGATGCCGGATCCACCGTCACCGTCCAAACCTGGCGGAAGGCGTTCTGGCGGTCGCGCTTCTTGAGCACGATTTCAACGGGAGCCGCGGGGGCCGGAAAGCGGAGTGACTCCGAGAATGCGCGACGCTCGCGGCCGGCTTCGGGCGTCAGCTCCCACTCGCCGAAGACGCTGGCGAAGCCGCGGGAATAGAGCAGCCGTTTGGTCTTGGCGTCGATCACCTCGAAGTAGTACTTGCCCAGGTTGGTGTGGTCGATCAGGCGGTCGGGAGAGCCCGGCCAGTCGCCTTCGAGCGCGAGGCCGTCCATGGCGAACTGCTCTTCGGTGGCGGTCCCGGTGTGAATGTAGTCGAGCCGCAGGGTGCGCGGCGCGGCCGTTAGGGCGGCCGCCAGCGCCAGGGCGAGAGAGATCAAGTTGCACCTCCGGAAACAGCAGGTTAGCGCAAAACGGAGGAGTCAGGAGGCAGGAGACAGGAGACAGGAGGCGGGGGCACAAGAATTGCGTCCTCCGGGGGCACCGTTTCGTATCTATCCTATGAAAGGTGATGGCAGCAGCCTCCAACATGGCGATGGGACCCGAACCGCTCCCGGATTTCGCCTCGTTGGTGAGGGCGCATCAGGCCATGGTGTTCAGCATCGCTTTGCACTACGTGCGGGACCGTTCGTCGGCCGAGGAACTGGCACAGGACGTCTTCCTGCAGCTTCACCAGAGCATGGCGGACATGCAGTCGGCTGAGCACGCGGCGCGGTGGCTGCGGAAGGTCGCGGTCCACCGGTCGATCGATCATGCGCGCCGGAGCAGGTACCGGCCGCAGGTGGGCCTGGAGGACGCTCCGGAGCCGGTCACCCCGGCAGCGCCGGGCGATCCGATGCTTTCCGAACGGCTGCGGCGGTTGGTTGCGTCGCTTCCCGAGAAGCCGCGCGCGGTGATGGTTCTCCGCTACCAGGACGACCTGGATCCGGAGGAGATCGCGGCGACGCTGGGAATGCCGGTGCGGACGGTGAAGAGTCACTTGCAGCGGTCGCTCGCGATGTTGCGAGAGAAAGCGGGCCGGGCTTTCCTGCCGGCCGCCGGCCGCCAGAACCTTTCGAGAGAGATGGGAGAAGTGGAATGAGCCGCTTGGATGATGCACTGCGCGAGGCGTTTCGAAGCCAGGACCCGGGCCCCGATTTCACGGCCCGCGTGCTGACCGCGGCCGCCGGCGCGAGGCCGAAGGAGAAGGGGAATTGGTGGGGGGCGCTGGGTCTACGCTGGGCGATGGCGGCGGCGCTGGCGTGCGTCCTGCTGGTGGGCGGTAGCATCGAGTACCGCCGCGAGCAGGAGGAGCGGCAGGGGCTGCTGGCGAAGCAACAGCTCGTGCTGGCGCTCCATATCGCAGGCTCCAAGCTCAACCATGCGCGCGATCGGGTTCAGCAGCTCAATGCAGGTGACTAAGGTGGTCAAGGAGGCTCCATGAAATACGCACTGGTACTGTTTTTCGCAATCGGTCCGTTGTTGGCGCAGGACGTGAAGATGCCCGCCGACCTCGATAAACTGGCCGCCAAGGCGTCCGAGGTGGTGGACGTCTCGCTCGACGGCGCGATGCTGCGCCTGGCGGGCCGCTTCCTGTCGAATAACGATCCGGACGAAGCCAAGGTCAAGAGCATCGTCGCGGGCCTGAGGGGCATCTACGTGAAGTCCTTCGAGTTCGAAAAGGAAGGCGAGTACTCGCCTTCGGAGCTCGACGAGATCCGGCACCAGCTCCGCGGGCCTGGCTGGTCGCGTATGGTCGGCGTCACGAGCAAGAAGGGCGGCGACAACGCCGAGATCTATATGAAGCTCGACAACGACCATATCGGCGGGCTGGTTGTTCTGTGCGCCGAGCCGAAAGAACTGACGGTGGTGGACATCGTCGGCAACATCAGCCTCGACGATCTGAGCGCGCTGGGCGGGCACTTCGGCGTCCCCGATATCGACACGAGCAAGGAACACAAAAAGGCTACCAAGGAGTAGGTCATGAGAACGCTTCTGGTGGTTGTGCTTCTGGGAGCGCTCGCGGCCACGCCGATAGCGGCGGGCGATTCGGACTTCCACGCCATCGTTCGCGGCGTGGAATCCGGATACGGCGTGCACCGCGTACACATTCCGCTGTTCGGGCTGGCGCGCTTCGCCCTCAAGATCGCCCAGCCCGAGGGCGTCAAGGACTTCGACATGGCGATTTTCGAGACTCCCGACGGCGCGCCGCGCGACCTCGACCGGTTCGATGGCATCATGCGGCG
>Ga0265331_10001325_pt1 | contig 18336 bp, 15 predicted proteins | sample 41923metaG_FD_202088 | JGI IMG/M metagenome (GOLD analysis project Ga0265331, IMG submission 202088) | Rhizosphere microbial communities from Carex aquatilis grown in University of Washington, Seatle, WA, United States - 4-19-23 metaG | ecosystem: Host-associated > Plants > Roots > Rhizosphere... | reverse complement strand
TTTCGCAACCACCGTCGCCACGAAACAGCGTTCTTTGCAAATCGCGAAAAACGACCCGATCTGGTACGGATATCGGGGACCGTCAATTGCTCAAATACCACCCCTTGACCAGCCAAGAAAAGGAGGGGAAGAAGGCCCCCCAGATGCACTTCCGCCAGGCCCAGGTCAAACCTACAACGCTCGACGAGTTCAAGGGGAACGTGGTGGCGGTGGAGACCTCCCCCTTCTGGGACTACGACCTGGACTCGCTCCAGCAGCGGATGGATAAATGCTGGCCGAAGGTGGACGCGAAGGTCGCTGAGGAGAAGAAGAAAGATCCACAGGCGGATTCGTGGGAGAACAAGATGAAGATCATGGCTGAGAACTTCACGCCGGAAGAATGGAAACGCCTGAGGGGCGCGTCGAACGGCGGCTACCACTACCTCGGTGCTGCCAAGATTCTGGCCCCCATCGGCAAGGCGTTTGCTGAGGCCGTCGTCTCCGCCGGCGGAACCGAGAAAGAACCCGCGAAGTCGCCTGAGAAACCAGTCCTGGCGGAGCTAGCCGGGTACTTGAGCGTCCCGCACGAGAAGGTTGACGCGACGTACAACGCCGGGTTCTCGATGTACGTGGCGGCGTGGCCGCTACAGAAGAACTATCCCGGCTCGGACTTCCAGAGTGGGCTGTTCGGCACTTGGATGTTCCCCCAGTTCGACGGGAAGCCGCCGGAGAAGCACTACTCGGACATCGAGGGCGGCCTGGGCTGGTGGCGGGACACGCGGTTCGCCACTGAGACGCCGAAGTTCATCATGGGCGGGGTGGCCCTCGAGTTCAGCGAGTGGGCGAACGGCCCCGGTGCCGGCCAGGGCCGCGACTGGAAGAGGCCGGCCGGCAAGTACGCCGTCGCCCAGCTCAGCCCGTGGGTACTCTGGCCGCCGGACGGGTTGAACCTGAAACAGGGCACAAACGGTGAGCTGTTCGGCTACGGCTACCTGCCACTCCCGCTCACCGCCCCCAAGAAGACGACCGCCGGCAAGGACGTGCCGACCGGCAACCACTGCTGGACGCTGTTCCTGAACACCGGCAACTTCAAGGGGCCGGTGACGTTCTTCCTGCCGTATTTCTGGTCGAAACCGTCGGTCGAGAAGCCGAAGCTGGCCGGGCTGTTCCTCGACACCCTGCCGTCCGAGCCGAACAAGTCGGTGTCGGTGGAGACCCAGCACATCCCCGCATACCTCGCGAAGGACTCCAAGGGAACCAGTTACGTCCGTATCGCGCCGACGCAGTTCCCGTACAAGGCGACCGGCGACGCCCCGCTCGTCCACCGCATCACTGCGTACCACAAGGCCGCCCTGTGGGATGGCGTCCAGGCGTGGTTCGAAGGGGGGAAAGAGGTGACCGGGGAGATCGACCCGAAAGCCGCAGCCGTCCACACATTCAAAGGCGGCGGCGGTTCGAACTGGGAGATCTGGCCTCCGAAACAGAGCGACGTGAAAAAGGTTCCCCTCCCCTGGAATTCGCTCGTCACCGCCGCCGCCCTCGACGACACCACGTTCGGCTACAAATGGTCGAAGGATTTGGCGAAGGAAGAGGCGGTCGTCATCCTGCCCGAATACTACCGGATCGAAAAGGACAAGAAGGACAAGGAGCAATGGGTGGTGGTGAGCGCGAAGGACGTGCCGGCCGAGACCGGGCTGGCAAAGGTGGAGTTCCCGAAGCGGCTCGGCACCGACCGCACGCCCTACGTCACCCCCGACGAAAAGGAGAGTTGCTGGAAGAAGCCGGGGCCGAAGGCAGGGCCGTTCGAGGCGAAGCTGGGGGACGGCAGCGTGGTCACGTATTACTGGTACCGCTTTGCCGATCAGCCCGCCCTGCTGAACGCCGACCTGACCGACGACGAGCGGGAGGCACTGCAAAGGCGGGTGGAGATGCTGCACAAAAGCTGGACCAAAGACCGCGACTACCTGCCGCCCCCGACGGTGGGTAAGCTCGCGGACCTCGATCCCGCCGTCCTCGTGACCCCGCCGAAGGGCTTGGAACTCGGCTTCGTACCGATCGTCACACAGCAAGCCGAAGAGTAGACAGTAGACGAAACGTAACTCGAAGCTGAATGGGACGTTGAGATGAGGCACGCTCAACTTCGATCTGCGAAATGTCGAAGTCGATCCACTACTGCGCGACCGAGAGATGGCTCCAATGCGAGTGCCCTCGTCCCGACCAGAAAAAGTTCTAACGGTGTCCTGCCGCCCCGACTTTGTTTCTGCACAAGCCCATCGTCGTTTTTGGCGGTGGGCTTTTTACTTGGAATCACGGGCATTTTACCGGACGAGCTGAGTTCAATCGGGGTCCCGTTCTGTCAAGCTTACTGAAACAATTTCGCTGCAAGTTGTTGCCCAGACGTGTCTTTTTGCAGTTCAGACGGCATGTTTCACGCTGCTTTTCAAAATGCGAACCGGTAGAATCTCTTAAGCGTTACCAGAAATTGGCGAGCCGCTCGCCTCGTCGGAAATGACTTGGCGGAAAAATTTGCCGGAAGAACTCCCCATTCGCCCTGGCAAACCTAACAGAACAATCCGTGTGGCAATGTGGCGTCATGTTGCCATCACTAGCCGGACAAGGGCGTTCAAACACAATCCACTTCGGATCCGTCCGATTTCGTTCGTCAAGACGGGCAATTCCCAGGGAGTAATCAACATGGTCCTGCTCGCAATCACTCTTCTAGCATTAGGCCAGACGAAGACCGAACCCCAGCTTGATCCCGTCGGCCAGTGGCGGATTGTCGGAAATGGATCCCCAGGGTATCTGGTGATCTCTGCCGAGAAAGACGGCTCAATCAAGGGTTCCATCTTCGACGAAACCTGCGAGGGCACGTTCGATCCAGCCACCCGGCGAATTACACTCAGACGGCTCTACCCTGTAAATGGGGGAGGAAACCGAGCCGTGCAGGAGTTCACGGGCGAGCTTCGACAGGATGACAGGCCCGGAGCGACACGAGTGATGTCGGGAACGTTCCGGTCAGTTTTCGGGCCGGAATGGGGTAAGGACGGCGTGGATTACTCGTGGGAGGCGACCGCCCTGACCGGAACGATCCATGCCGAGCAGTTGAAGGAACTGGCTGGCCATTGGGAAGTTGTCGATTCGCAATTAGCGACCGGCGCGTCCCATAACCTTCCGGAATCGAGTCCGCTGGTGAGCCGAGGAGCGTTTCTAGAGATCCGAAATAATCAGATTTTCCATGCCGATAAGCTGGTCGCCACGCTGGCGAACGATCTGCGCATGCCTAGCACGATGCCCCCGATGCGCATCAACCGCAAGCCCATGATGATCGTTTTCCCGGATGGAACCGGGTATCTGGCTGCGTATGACAGTCGACCGGGTAAAAGTCTGCAGATTGTTTTTCCTCACACCACTGGCAATGTGGGAATCGCCCAATTCATCTACTGGAGGAAGCCCGCGGTTCGAGACGATTCAGCTGCCGTCAAATTCATTGGCTACGACGACGAGGTGAGATCGCTTTCGTTCAGCTCGGATGGAAAACAATTGGCCGCAACATGCGGAAAAGCCGTTTGCATTTGGGAGCCCGCAACCGGCCAGGAGATTCAACGGCATAGCTTCGATGAACGGGAAGCCGTCGGATTAAATCCCAATCTCACTCGCATGGCGATCGGGCGCCCGTACTACTTTGTTCCCTGGGCGGGACCTATGAACGGAAAACTGACGCTGAAGTCAATCGCCGACGGCCAAGACATCTGGAGTACCGATGCCCATGCTGGTTTTGAACAGAAAATGCCATTTGTGCCTGCGATTTCCGCGATCGTCTTCAGTCCCGATGGAAAGCGGTTGGTCACTGCCGGCGGTGCCGTAAAAACAAGCGGCGAATGGCCGAAAGGTATCGTCAGGATTTGGGACGCCGACACTGGAAAGCAAATTCGGCTGCTTGACGAGCTTTCCAGCCGCGCTGATACCGTGGCGTTTAGCTCCGACGGCAAACAGCTCGTCGCTGGGACGATTGGCGTATCCGGTGAGGCGCCGAAATCCGCCGAAGTGCATGTTTGGGACTCTGTCACCGGTCAACGACTTCACACGCTGACAATGCGGGATCACGTCCCACAAGGCGGTGATCCTGGTACGGTGATGCGACTCGCGTTTCACCCCAATGGAACACGGCTGGCAGTAGCCGTGTCGGACGGAAGCGTGCGTTTCTGGGAGTTGCCCTCCGGAAAAGAACTGCTCCGACTGCCAGCAGGTCAAGGACAATCCGACGGCCAGGAAGTCGACCGATTCACCGGCCTCATTACAGGACGCACGAGTGCGGTTCGAGCAATGGCCTTCAGCCCGGACGGCAACCGCCTCGCCACTGCTGGTTACGACCGCGTCGTCCGTGTCTGGAACACATCCACAGAGGAGCAAATTGCAACATATCAATACGACTCGCCGCGCATCAACGCCGTGGCTTTCAGCCGCGACGGCCAACGTCTTGCCGCCTCCGGAAGTAATTCTGAAAAGTCGGCTGAGGTCGTGATTTGGACATTGAGTGACAAAACAAACAAGCTCGCCGAGCCGGTGCCGCCAGGAGCGAAATCGAAAACGCCCTAACATCCGACGAGCTGCAGTAGATGCGAAGCTTTCTCCCCGTGCAGATGAGTTTCCGGCGCTCCGATTCCGTAGCGCCGAGCCGTTGAGGCAACCGGGCGCGGAGAATCCGGTTCTCGGCTTTCATGTACGCCACCTGCCGGGCCAATTCCTGTTTCGTGACCGAGGCGAGGAGCGTGAACAGGGGGTAGGGCGACCGCATGGAAGATTTTCCAAAATGTAGTCCAAGCCCTGCATGGAAACTTCAATGACTTAATCGACCGATTTTGACACAGCGGCGAGCGCCCCAGCTACCCATACCTTTTCTAGGAATCGGCTCGACGAATGCGAGCGCGGCGGTTGGCCCCGCCGGCGCGCCCTATCGACGGAACGATTTCTGGGAATGGCGTGGCAGCGATCCACGCGGTGAATCTTGACCCTAGCCTCCGCTTGGCGATGAGGCGCTCGACGCCCCCCTGCACAGGAGATAAATTGGATCGCGTCGGTGCGGAAGACCAAGACCCTGCTTCGCCGTGCCCAAATGAATGCCGACCGAAACCTGCTGTTTGGCCGACTCGCCGTCCACATCGGCTTCATCGACCAGGAGGACCTCAACAACGCTCTGAGCCAGCAGCAAGCCGACCCAGCCAAGTCACTCGCCGACATTCTCGTGGAGAGTGGCTCGATTCCCGAAGACGATCGACGACTGATCGAGCATCTGTGTCGCCGGCATGTGGAGCTGCACGGCGATGATCCGCAGCAGAGCCTGGCTTCGTTGACGATGGGCCAAACCGTTTCCTACCGGCAGCCGCCGGGAGCGACTACCGTCACGTACTCGCAGAAATCGGCCGACGGAAGAGAACCCGGGGGTTCATCGTCGGGCAGCTTCGGCGACTACGAAGTTCTCCGCGAGATCGCGCGTGGCGGCATGGGCCGCGTCCTCGCGGCCCACGACCGCACGCTCGACCGCGAAGTCGCGCTCAAAGTCCTGCTGCCCGGGGCCAATGCCGAGCGCTTCGTCCGCGAGTCGAAGATCACCGCCCGGCTGCCGCATCCGGGCATTCCGCCGGTTTATGCCCTGGGAACGCTGGACGACGGCTCCCCCTTCCTGGCCATGAAACTCATTGTCGGGAATACGCTGGCCGCCGAGCTGAAAACCGCCGGCAGGCCGCGGCTGCTCCAGGTGTTCACGCAGGTCTGCCAGGCGGTCGGCTTTGCCCATAGTCGCGGCATTATCCACCGCGACCTGAAGCCCGCCAACATCATGGTGGGCGCGTTCGGCGAAGTACAGGTCATGGACTGGGGCCTGGCGAAGGACCTGACCAGTCGGAAATCCTCCGGCGGGTCGCATTTATCGAAGGTGCCGCCCGTCCCCATCGTCGGTACGGACCCCAATCGGACCACCGACCACCGCGCAGCCGACGAATCGACCGATGACCGGACGCAGGAGGGAACGGTGCTGGGCACGCCGGCGTACATGGCCCCTGAGCAGGCCCGCGGCGAGGCGACCGATGCTCGGGGCGACGTGTTCGCGCTGGGTGGCATCTTGTGCGCGATCCTGACTGGCCAGCCGCCATTTACAGGCAGATCCTCGCTGGATGTAATCCTGCGTGCGGCGACCGCCGATCTGGCCGAGGCGTTGGCCCGGTTGGACGGCTGCGAAGCGGATGCCGAACTTGTCGGGCTTTGCCGGCGCTGCCTGAGCCCGAACCCGTTGGATCGGCCGGCGGACGGTCAGGCCGTGGCCGACGCAATCACGGCTTATCTGAACGGCGTGCAGGAGCGTTTGCATCTGGCGGAAATGGCCGAGGCCGAGGCGAAAACGAAGGCGACGGAGCAGCGGAAGCGGCGGCGGGTCGTCGCCGCGCTATCGGTCGTTGGCGTCATCCTGGCGGTGGTCGGATCACTGGTCGCCGTGGAGATGCGGAACGCCGCCCATGCAAAAGGGCTCGTCGATTCACTCGTGAGCGCCGACGTTGCCCAGGTGCCTCAGATTATGGCTGAATTGGAGCATCATCGGCGCCGGGTGACCCCGACGTTGGAGGCCCTGGCCGGGACCGAGCCGAAGACTGGGGACGAACGCAGGGCGCAATTGCACGCGCGGCTGGCATTGGTCACGCACGACGAACAGCAGGTGCGCCCGCTGGTCGAAGAGCTACTTACCGCCAACGTATCGTACCTCGGCGTGATCCGCGACCAAGTCGCGCCATACGAGCAACGCTTCGAAGGCGATTTATGGGAGTTGTTGCACAGTGCTTCTGGCGTCGGGCTGCGCAGCGACCAAGGCACTGGTGCAACAAAAGATCCCGCGCGACGATTTCGGGCTGGACTGGCTCTGGCGACGTATGCCACGGCCTCCGAACAATGGACGCCCGCCGACATTACGTTTCTGGTCGAGCGATTGGTCGCCGCAAACCCCGAGCAACAACCGCGGCTGCGGGAATACCTGCGGCCGCTCGACAACCGTCTGCTGGTCGACCTGGAACGCAACTTCGTGGATACCAATGCAACGGAAAGCCATCAACTCGGCGCCGCTAACGCTCTGGCTGATTTTGCCGCGAGAGATGCAGTGCGGCTCGCGCGCCTACTCTCGGCCGCGACGCCCGGGCAGTACGAGATTCTCTACCCGCTCGTAGTGGAGACTCACGACGGTGCTGCCAGGACGTTCCTCGATGCCTTGGTGCGAGAAGCGCCCGGGGCCGACCTTCCCCAGGTCGAACGAGTGGCATTAGGCCAGCGTCGTGCCGGCGCGGCCATTACACTCTTGCGGCAAGGCGAGCGCGAGTCGGCCCTTGCGGCGCTTCGCGTTCACGACGACCCGGAGTCGCTTACGCAGTTCGTTCATCGGTCGCGAGCACGAGGCGTTACGGCGGCCCAGTTGCTCGAATGTGTGGATGCGACCGAAAAATCGCGCGACACGAAAATTGGCCAGGAGCGACGAACCGAAGACGGCGCGCTGTACGGGCTGCTCTTGGCGCTGGGTGAATTCGATTTGGCCGATTTGCCGGAGGCCGAGTGCGATGGCTTCGTTGAGCAACTGGCGAATTGGTACGCCGGCGACCCCAGTTCCGCCATCCATGGGGCGACAGGCTGGCTGTTGCGACACTGGAAGCAGGACGAACTGGCAAGAAAGGTCGACAACACGCCCGTACCGTACGCTCTGGGGCGCGAATGGTACACGGTGGAGATCAAGGTCAATAGGGCCGGCGTTCTTGGAAATGAATCGCAAGAACCTACCTTTTTTATGACCTTTGTGGTTTTTCCGGCGGGCGAGTACCTGATTGGTTCGGCGCCGAATGAAGCCGACCAGCAGCTCAACGAGAAACGTCTCGCGGTCAAGTTGACGCGACCAGTTGCCGTCAGCGATCGCGAAATCACCTGGGAACAGTACGATTCGCTCGAAGGTGGTGGAAGACACGCTGGTTTGGAAAAGCAGCTCGGGCGTGCATTCACGCCTGGGGAGCCAGTGTTCACCGTGAGCTGGTACGAAGCGGTCGCTTACTGCCGCTGGCTGACGAAGTGCGCGGGCATGGCCGAGGACGATCAGGCGTACGGCGACCCCGCGACGTTGGACCGCGAGCGGTTTCCCACCGACCCTGATCCGCAGGCTGGCGGGGTGCCACGGAATTGGCCATTGAATCTGGAGAAGCGGGGCTTTCGTCTTCCGACGGAGGCGGAGTGGGAAATAGCCTGCCGAGCAGGTACGAAGACCGCGTATTCGTTCGGCAACGACGCGCAACTCTTGGGGCGTTACGAATGGTTTCAGGAGAACTCGGTCATGCGGTCACACACGGTTGGTCAGTTGCGGCCCAACGCGCGTGGCTTGTTTGATCTTCACGGGAATTTGTTCGAATGGTGCCACGACTGGCACGGGGAGTTCACTGCCGAGGCGCGTGCCGAAGACCCGACGGGGCCGGCGGAGGGCACGAACCGGGTGTTCCGGGGCGGCGGCTGGATCGTCGAAGCTGCGTTCTGTCGAACGGCGACCCGCAACCCAATCCTGCCAACGTCCCGGCACTTCTACCTAGGCTTTCGCGTTGCCGCAGTTCCGTTCAGCCCAGCCAGTGAGCCAGCCGGTCAGGATCTTGGAGGCCGCTGATCCAGCGTGGCGATGCGTGCAGACCGAGATCGTCGAGAGGTCGCCTGTCGGGCCGGCGCTCGGACGACCTACGGCTATGGCAGCGACGTGAGCGTGCTGGGGCGATTTGGCTGGTTTGTGCAAAACAGCAGTAAGCACGTTCATCCGCCGCGAGAACTGCGTCCGAGTGTCCGCGGCCTGTTCGACCTGCATGGAAATCTATTCGAATGGAGTCACGACTGGTATAGGGAGTATGGCGTCGAAGCGAGCACCGATCCGCTCGGTGCCAAAGGGGGCTCGGTTCGGGTGCTCTGTAGCGGCAGCTGGTACGACGACGCGGCGAGTTGCCGGTCGGCGCATCGCATTTGCGTACGCGCCGACGGTCCGCGCGACCGTCAACAGCTTTCGCCTGGCCCTGAGTCCGTCTGGAGTCTCGCCGGAGGCGGGGTCAGTCAAGGGAACGGAGCCATCGGGCGCAGGCACGGAAAGAGCGTCTGCGGAGCAGAGACCGGAGCTGCCGTAGCCCGATGGCGGAGCGGTTTGTTTGCGATCGACACATCACGGAGGATGCAGGGGGGTGCGCCCCAGATGTTTTGGTGTACTTACTGAATGAAAGGTTTCAGTTCGGGTAGCCTCGCTCGTCGGTCGCCGTTTCATTTACTCATACCTTTTGTCGGACGTCCCGTAATACCTCCGTTTGTGAGACGGCGGCCGGCCGCGCCTTGTGCGCGTCGGTCACATCGACTTCACATCGACCGATGCGTCGAACGACAACTTGATTCGCGCCTCAAGCTGAATTCCCCTCAGCTGTGCGTCTGGTGAGCTGGTTTTTGGGGCTCGTCGTAGATCCGGCTCGTGCTGATGTCGGCGTCGCCAAGCAGCAAGGGGGGATGGAGAGGGTGGACAGACCTACCAAATAAGCGGGCGCGTGATGCGAGTGGCGTCCACGTACGCGCGCACCCAATTCCAGCAGTGCTCGATGTCGTTAATGTCGATGCCAAACGAGAGGTCCGGCAACCCGCGTGACATTGAAATCGTGTCCAGGTAAACTGACGGGTCGAACGGGCGTCGTTGATTCCGCATGCGGCCCGGCACTGAGTCCCGTGTGAGATCAAGAAACCATGTTGCGACCTAATCTTCCGATCATCGTGGGTTTGATCGTTGTCGTCGCAGTACGAATCGTCGTCGCGGACGACGAAGTCTTGTTCGAGGACAACTTTGACAAGGGACTCTCACCGAAGTGGAGCGTTGTCGGCTTGAAGAAGCAGGACTACCGCATTAAGGATGGCGGCCTCGAAATGCGCGTCCGGCCTGGAACGCGGAACGAGGAGATGCCCGTGTTGAGAGTCGCGTTGGCGTTTAACACTTTCGAACGCGTAGAAGCATCAGTTGAGATGACGCCGCTCGAACCTTTCACTGAGCCTGGCGAAGCTGCGGGACTTTGCTTATTGGACGAGGATCGCACGGAATTTCATGCCGAGAAAACCAACGCGAACGGGTACTTTGTCTTTTCGCCACCGGAGCTGGTGTTTATTGGCAAACCAGGAACCGAAGAAGGCAATCGGCGGGATTATGCCGTGAAGTTCTGGCCTGCGAACGCTGACTTTGGGGCCCTTCGAATCATCACGGGGGGCCACCAGGGATATTTTCAGGTAGGACCTACCAAAGAAGGAAAGTACCTGACCTTATTCGAGAGAGCCTTGAACAGAGATTCGGATAGGCGGGGGTTTGCGTTGTCAGCGTACGGCGGACCGACAGACAAAGAGCACTGGGTGCGATTCGACAACTTCCGCGTCGTTCGAATCAAATGAGAAGACGAACGACTATCAGTGGGGATACAGCACGCGCGTCTCGGGCTGGTTCGTCGGGGATTCGTCATCAGGCCCACCCAGTAGTTGATGCCAGGCGGATTGACTTTGCCCACTGGCTATCTCGGCTTCCTCGCAGGAACCGAGGGATCGCCATCATTCTGGGTCTTGGGGGAACGGCACAGGCCGTCGCGAACCGCTTTCGGCTTTCCCCTGGCCGCATCTCGCAGCTCCGCAAGGAATTCGCCGAGAACTGGCGACTGTTACAAGGCGACGACGTGGCCGCCGCCGAACCCGCGCCGACGTGAGCGCGAATTGTCACCCGCCGATCTTCGATCTGCGGGTTTGTCATGGGATCAGCGGGATATTGGGCCGCCGAACAGCTGCTCAGCCTCGTCGGAAAAGCAGAACAGGCCCACGATCAGCAGCCGGAAGTACTCCTCGTCCTTGGCGAAGGAGTTAACCGATAAAACCCCGTTGAACAGAACCGCGGAGCGTCGGGGCGGACACGCTCGCTCCGCGATTCTCTTGGCAGAGATCCTGCGTCGGTCACATCGGTGCGGGATGGCGGGTTGTGAAAACGAACCGGGCCGGCCGCCTTTTATCCGCAATGTACAAACCGTATTTTGGGGTATCTTAGTCCATGAGAAGCCCAGAGCGCACCTACTTGCGAGCGTATCGAGCCGTGATTAATAATGCTCCCATTGGGTGCTGCCCGTCGTTTCCCTCGCAGTCGAGGTTGCAACATGGCACTTCATCGCCGTTTGTTTCTCAAGCAAGTATCGGCACTTTCTGCGGCCGGAGTGGGCGCGGAATTCCTTAGCAATCGGCTCGTTGCAGCGGAGCCGCAAGAGCCGCTTTACAAGATTTCACTGGCCGAATGGTCGTTGCACCGCGCTTTGCAGCAGGGCAAGCTCGATAACCGCGATTTTGCCAAGGTCGCCAAGAACGACTTCGGCATTGAAGCGATCGAGTACCTCAACCAATTCTTCCAAGATAAGGCGAAAGACAAGAGCTACCTCATCGAGTTGAAGAAACGTGCAGAAGACCTGGGAGTCAAGAGTCTGTTGATCGTAATCGACGGAGAAGGGAGGCTGGGCGACGCCGACGAGCAAAAGCGCACACAGGCGGTCGAGAACCATTACAAGTGGGTCGAGGCGGCGCAGATGTTGGGGTGCCATTCCATCCGCGCCAACACCTTTGGCGACGGGAATTTCGGCGAGCGAGTCGATCGCGCGGCCGACGGCTTGCGCATGTTGACGGAATTTGCCGAGAAGCATGATATGAACGTCCTTGTCGAAAACACGTTAAAAAGCCGGTATTCGTCGCTCGGCGGGTTCTTAACCGCCGTGGTCAACAAGGTCGGAATGAAGCATTGTGGTACATTGCCCGACTTCGCGGGGTGGGGTCGCGGTGAGGGAGTCGACGCCGACTATCGCTACAAAGGCGTGGCCGGGTTGATGCCATTTGCCAAGGCCGTCAGCGCGAGGTCGGACGACTTCGATGCACAGGGCAATGAAACGCACACCGATTATCGGCAGATGATGAAAATCGTCGTCGACGCCGGCTATCATGGATACGTCGGCATCAAGTACGAAGGCGGGGAGTTGGGCGAGCCCGAGGGAATCAAGGCCACCAAGAAGCTGCTGGAGCAGGTCCGCAACGAATTGACAAATATGTAAGTTGGTGCGACGCTCATGTGGTTATCACGGCCAGCGCCGCGGGTCAAGGCGGACGGCCGGTTGTCGTCGGGTAATTGCTCTCGTACCTGCCGAAAGCGCTTGGGCCACGCTCCGCCGCGAGCCGAGCTGCGAACCCACAGACAGGCATCACACGAAAAGAGTCGCCCGCCGACCCGGCCGTGGGCGAGCTGAACCGCTGCTTCGCCCATGGCTCGGCTAGATCCGCCGGACAGCGTCTGGACCAAAGTCCGCCGCGCTGGTCATGCATCTCGACAATCTCTCGGCCAACGATCTATGATGTTCTTTCCGCCGACGGCAACTTCGATGCCAAAGGGAAAACGCACCCCATCGACCAAGGGCTAGCGTATCCCAATGGCATCGCGCTCACGCCCGACGGAAAGAAGGGCAAAGGCGGACTCTTCCGGCTCGACCTCGGAGTGAGGGGATTCAAGATTTTGCCGTAATCAACTGGCCACCAACGTCTCATCAGCTGCCGCCGCGGGTGAGCTTTGTCGTTAGCCTGACGGCCCCCGTCACGGAGTGCCGCGGCTACGGGGGCTGCCGGGACGTGTCGGCCATCCTAGCCTTTGAGCGGGCGCGTCGATTTTTTTCCCGCACCGGTGTCCGAACGGCTGCAGCTTGTTCGTTATATTCGCATCAGGCGGAGGAAGGGCCTTCGCTAACACTTACGAAAACCGTTTGGAGGACCGTCTCATGCCGAAGTTTCTGTTTATTTTCCGCCACTCCACCGATCCCCAATCGCGGCCTTCTCCCGAGGAAATGCAAGTCCTGGGGGGCCAATGGTACGCCTGGATGCAGAAGTTCAGCGCGTCGATCCTGCCCGGCGGCGATGGTTTGAAACCGGGCGGCCGATTACTCAAGGCGAGAATCGTGAGCGACGGCCCCTACGTCGAAGCCAAGGAATTCGTGGCCAGCTTCAGCCTGATCCAGGCCGACAACTACGATGCGGCGGTGGCCATCGCCCGGGAGTGTCCGGGCGACAACGTGATCGAGATCCGCGAATTGGCCGGATACGCATGAATGAACCCCGCGAGCTGGTAGAGCACTTTTTCCGCCACGAGTTCGGCCGGCTCTGCGCCGTGCTGACCCGGTCGCTCGGAGTGCGCCGTCTCGCCCTCGTCGAGGACGTCGTTCAAGCCGCGCTCGTGCAGGCGCTGGAAACCTGGTCTCGTCGCGGGGTGCCTGAAGAGCCGGCCGGCTGGCTCTACCGCACCGCCCGCAACCTGGCGGTCGACGCGCTGCGCCGGGAGCGAACCCACGCTCAGGCATTGCCGCGCCTGGCCGAAGACGCCGAGCGGGAATTGCCGCCGCTCGAAGCGCATTTCGCCGACGAGATCGGCGACGAACCGCTTCGGCTGCTCTTCATCTGCTGCCACGAAGCGGTGCCGACCGAATCGCGCGTCGCCCTCGCGCTGCGGACTTTATGCGGTTTCAGCACAGCGGAGATCGCCCGCGCGTTGCTCACCACAGAGGCCAACGTCCAGAAGCGGGTCGAGCGGGCGCGGGAGCGGCTGCGCGAGCTCGACGTCGATTTTGACACGCCGGACGCGGCACAACTTCGCGCTCGTCTGGACGCGGTGCTGGCGGTCGTCTATCTCCTTTTCAGTCAGGGCTGCCACGTCACCCATGGCGACATGCCGATCCGCCGCGACCTGTGCGATGAGGCCCGCCGGCTGGCGCGGATGCTCGCCGCCCACACGATCGGCGACGTTCCGGCGGTTTATGCGTTGCTCGCGCTGATGTGCTTCCACGGGGCCCGCTTCGACGCGCGCGTCGCTCTCGACGGCGCCGTCGTCCTGCTCGAGGAACAGGATCGCTCCGCTTGGAATTGGAACGACGTGCGTGAAGGCATGGCGTGGCTCGCCAGGTCGGCCGCGGGCGATGAATTGACGCGCTATCACGTGGAAGCCGGCATCGCCTTCGAGCACTGTCGCGCGCCGACCTTCGCCGACACCGATTGGCGACGGATCGCCGAACTGTACGACACGCTCGATCGGATCGCGCCGTCGCCGCTGCACTCCCTGAACCGAGCGGTCACCGAGGCTTTCCTGCACGGCCCGCAAGCCGGCCTCGAGCGCTTGGCCGCAGTTTGTCCGGAAAGCGTGCCCGCCCGTTATCCCCCTTGGCACGCGGTGATCGGCGAACTCCATTTCCGTCTCGGCCGACACTCCGCCGCCGAGCGTGCCTGGCGGGAAGCCCTGTGCTTTACGACTGCCCGCGCCGATCGAGAATTCTTGAATCGCCGCCTCGCCATCTGCCGGCCCGAGGGAGGCGAGCCCGCCACGGAGTAACCACCTAGACGTCAGCAGCGGCGCCGACAGGATGATCGACACCGTCACTGTCGCGTTCGAGCCGGTAGATCACCTCTTCACCGGCGGGCCATTCTGGGCTACTGCGGCCTTCATGAGCGCCTTGAACGAGCCCGCGTCGACCTTCTCTCCTTCGTGAATGTCGATCGCCCTTGGTGTGTTGCCTTCCAAGCTCGAATTGAAGAGGCGCGATGGGTCTGGGATGCTGGCCCCCCGGGCGAACGTCAGCTTGACGACGTTCGAGTACGTCTCCCCGGTGCAAACGATCCCAGCGTGGCACCACACGGGCACGCCCAATGGGTTCGTGGGCTTGATCCATTTGCACTCCTCCACGATGTCCGGGTCCGCCTCGTGGATCAGGCGGCGAACCTCCGCCAGGGTCTCGGCGCGCCAGCCACCCAAAGATTCAATCCGCTCGTCGATGAGACAAGAGGCCGCGTTCTCGTTCGCGCGCTTAGGTTCGGCACCGCGCTTGGCCTTCGCGCCTGCTTTCGACGTCGACTTGGACCTGGTGACCGACTTGCGTGGCTTGCTTGCGCGCGACGCGCCTTTGGCTTTTGGTTTCGCCTTGCGCTCAGTCATCACTCGTTCGTTTTGCTAGACATTTCCTGGGTCGAGGCCGAACCAGTTGCGTCGCCATCTCAGCTCACCGCTTTCTTCACGAACGCGCCGATCCTGGCCTCTTCGGTGGCGGTCAACTCCTTCAGCACGAAGGCCGTCGGCCACATGGCGCCTTCGTCGAGGTTCGCCTCGTGCATGAAGCCCAACGTCGCGTACCTCGTTTGGAACTTCTGCGCGCTTTGGAAGAAGCAGACGACCTTGCCATCCTTGGAATATCGGAAACGCAAGGGCGCCGGCGTTGCTTATATCGGAGCTCAATAGCATGGCACTTGGATTCGCTGTCTACGCTTCGCAGTGCGGGTTGCCCCGACGCCACGCAAGACGCGCTTCCAGTCGTTGGTTAAACTCTCCTGGGCGGGCTTCGACCCACAGGGTTCCTGTAAGAGGACTTCGTTCTGCTTCCTACATCACTACCTCCTCTCCCAAGCTTTGCTTGGCGCAATCCGATTTAACCACCGTTTGTGAGACGGCGGCCCGCCGCGCCTTGCGCGCGTCGGTCACATCGACTTCACATCGATCGATGCGTCGAACGACAACTTGATTCGCGCCCTAATCTGAATTCCCCTCGGCTGTGCGTCTGGTGAGCTGGTTTTTGGTGCTCGTCGTAGATCCGGCTCGTGATGATGTCGGCGTGGCCAGGCGGCAAGGGGATGGAGAGTGTCGACAACCTACCAAATAAGAGGGCGCGTGATGCGAGTGGCGGCCACGTACGCGCGCACCCAATTCCAGCCGTGCAAGGCGAGCACCAGCGCGTCGGCGCGGTCGGGCGACCGCCCCCCAAGCAGCTCGCGGACCGTCGGCTCGCGGCGGTCGCCGCCAGGTGAACGCGATTTCGGCGGCAACCGCAGCCTCCCATCGCCGTCGTAGCTCTTGGGCAGCACCGCCAGCTCTTCACGCAGCTTCGCGTCGTCGGGGGGTATCGAAAGGAAACGCTTTTTGGGCGGTCATCGCTCGGCGGGCAACTTCAGCATCTCCCGCGCGCGGCATCCCATATCTTCATCTTCCCAGCGAACTCCGCTGCTTCGAATGTCGGTCCGAAGCACGCCCATCCGAATACGCAAACTGGGATTCTCGATCGGCGGAAAATGCGGTAAACTGCGCCAAAAACATACGACAAGGAGGTCGTAATGGTGCAGAGCCAATCATATCGGATTCAGGCGGAAGCCGCGCAAACACTGGCCGAATGGAAGGCATTTTTTGCAGAACAGGTTGCCATGCAGGCAAAAGAACTGGCGAAAAACAGCAACCCACCCGGCCTAATCACACTAAACCATTACCGTCAAGCCGCGACGCTCGCGGTGCAAGCATTGGCGACCGCAGTGCACAACACGCGCTCAAGCGATGACAGTCAAGAAGCAGCCTGAATCCAGCGCTGGGGAACTCTGCGAGTCTGCGAATGACTGGTTTCGTCAGTTCCTGAAGCTCCTCGAAATCAACATGGCAGAAACAGGGCAAGCCCTGCGCTCTGACTCGGACTCGGCGGAATTGCGCCTTGCTGCCATGCGCGCCGTGAAGTTGACGTTACGCGATTCCGGCGTCGACGATGAGGAGATTGTCAATCTTTTTGGGCAGATTGCGATCGAAGAGAAAGGTGTGGCCGATGAGCCCGTGTGGAATACCGAACTGAATAAGAGGCGATTCGAACTTATCGACTGCGACATTCAAGGCACGCTCAGTCGAGCCGAGCAAATCAAACTGGCCGGACTCACGCATCTTATGCGCAAGCACGTGGATTCCGAAGTCAACCTTCCGTTTGAAGGAGCAAGAAAGCTGCATCGGCGTCTTGCGGAACTTGAATCAGATTCGACGGACTCGGAGCAGTGATCTTTGACTATCCGCAATCGCGTTCAGAACGTGTTCATGGGCCTGCGGGGTACGCGTCGTACGAGTCCTTTCGACCGTGGTTGCGTGATGAATTCACATTTCGCTGTGTCTACTGCCTGAAGCGAGAAACGTGGGGACAGGTAACCGGTGAGTTCGAGCTGGACCACTTCAAGCCACAATCGCTCGCTCCCAATCTCAGTCTTGACTACTTCAACCTCGTTTATGCCTGTCGCCGCTGCAACTCGGTGAAGCTCGACCAGTCGGTGGATGATCCACTGGTGGAATTCTCGTCGGAATCCATCGTCGTCCTTCCGGATGGCGTCGTTGCGAGCGATCTGCCTCAAACAAAACGGCTTATACAACAGCTTGACCTGAATTCGCCCAAACTCAAGAGATGGCGAGTCATGTGTACGAGCGACTCGCAGGATTTCCGGAAGACCTGCCGAATCTCAGGTGGCTGCGACCGCCAAGTAACTCCCGTCGCGATGGCATCGAAGTCAGTTGGTATGCGAAACGACAGCGAGGCCAACTCCCGGAGACCTACTGACGGGCGATCAGCAGGCCGAAGCTGGCGGAAGTCGATCCACTTTGTCGATTTTCGAGTGACGTTGTGCGACAGGTCGCGCACCCAACGTTCTGGAGCGCATCTGCCGGCGAGCACCGGTCACATCGACCGGTGCTTACGATCGATCGGCGAATAGGCGCCGGCAGAACGGGCATTTGCCGTCGAATCCCTCGAACCAGCGCCGCGAACGCCGACGGCTGCGTCATGACCGCCTTGAACGCCAAGGGGGCGCGGTGCGCGTAGTGGCGGTACGTGATGCCGCTCACCGAATGGCCGAGGAATTCGATCGACGATTCGGGGCCGTGCTCGTCGTAAAACGTCGCGCAAGTCTTCCGGAGGTTTTTGAGTTCCCAGGACTCGCCCCCTCCCGTCTCAATGTTCTTTCTGGGCGTGATCCCCGCGAGGTTGCAGAGTTGTCGGAAGCGGTTATTTGGCCGCGATTCTCCACGTAGTAAAACCGGATCGTCGGGCTGCGAATTCTCCGTCGCAATGCTCCTCAGGTGGGCGTGAACAACGCGGTTTCCCCCGGAGTGTCGGACCGGAGCAGTCTTCGCAATTGCGTTTTGCGAACGCGGCCGATCACAATGAGGCGACCACTATCGACACCGTTCAACGCTACGCCGGCTCGGTGAACGTAAGATTCTGCAAGACGTCATGCCGCCGCAGTCAGGCGCAATGGCTGGTTCGCCGGCTACTCCGTCCGATGAGCTGTATCCCAGTCATGAGCGGTCGCAAGAACGGGCAACCCGTCTAGCCCTTAAACAAGTATAGCCGGAACCCATTTCGAATGGGCGTGCCAAAAAAAGCTCGAAACCTCCGGCATTTTGCGGCAAGTTCTTGTGGGTGACAAAAAACACACCACAGAAGCACGGAGGGT
>Ga0265331_10001322_pt1 | contig 18353 bp, 20 predicted proteins | sample 41923metaG_FD_202088 | JGI IMG/M metagenome (GOLD analysis project Ga0265331, IMG submission 202088) | Rhizosphere microbial communities from Carex aquatilis grown in University of Washington, Seatle, WA, United States - 4-19-23 metaG | ecosystem: Host-associated > Plants > Roots > Rhizosphere... | reverse complement strand
CTCTGTGTGGGTTACCGGAAAGTTGTGGATGAAGGTTCCGACCACCATCAAGTTGACTCTCGAAGGAGGCTTCGCACCCGCAGTGTGTGCGAAGGATCTGATGCTGCACCTGATCGGCAGGCTCGGCGCCGATGGCTGTGGATACAAGTCGGTAGAGTTTTACGGCGCTGCGCTACGAGCGATGAGCATCTCGGAGCGTATGACGATGGCCAACCTCGCGATGGAGATGGGGTCGAAGTGCGTTTTCATACCTCCCGATGAGAAAACGCTCGACTGGCTGCTGCCGCGACTCGAGGATCCGGCAAGTTATAAACCTGTTTGCGCCGATGCGGATGCGCACTACGAGCAGAGCATCCACGTCGATCTGTCGCAGCTCACTCCCATGGTTGCGTGTCCCCATCAAGTCGAAAACACGAAGCCCGTCACCGAGGTGCTGGGCACTCGCATCGACCAGGCGTTTCTCGGCTCGTGCGCCAACGGGAAATACGACGACCTGGCGATCGCCGCCGCGATCCTCAAGGGGCGCAAGATCGATCCCCGTGTGCGCCTGATCGTGACCCCCGGCTCGAAGGAGATCATGTTGGAGGCGCTGCGCAGCGGCGTCCTGGCCACGCTCATGGAGAGCGGGGCGCTGGTGACGAATCCGGGTTGCGGCGCCTGCGCGGGCGATGGTGGTATGATGGCGGACGGTGAAGTGTCATTGTCCACGGCCAACCGGAACTTCATCGGTCGCATGGGCAGCAACAAGAGCAGCATTTATCTCTCCAGTCCGGCGACCCTGGCCGCCTCGGCCTTGCAGGGCGTGATCGCCGACCCGCGTGAGTTTTACTGCTAGAGCGAGTCAGTGATGCAAGCTGAGATCAAGGGCCGTATCTATAAATTCGGCGACAACGTCAACTCCGACATCATCATCGCCGGCCGCTACCTGATCTACATCGATCCCGCGCAGCTGGCCGAGCATGCCTTCGAAATGCTCGGGGAGGGCTTTCCCGCCAGGCTGCACAACTTCGACATCCTCGTAGCGGGGCGCAACTTCGGGTGTGGCAGCGCCCGCGAGCAGGCCTCCACCGCGATCAAGGGACTGGGCATCAAGGCGGTCGTAGCCGCTTCATTTGCCCGCACCTTTTACCGCAACGCCATCAACGATGCGCTGCCGATTGTTGAATGTGCCGATTTATGCGACGCGGTCGCGGAGGGTGACGAGATATCGATCGACCTCGCCAAGGGCGTCGTCTCACACGCAGGCCGGCAGTACGGGTTCCCCGGAATTCCCGCGTCCGTTGCCAGGATTCTCGAGCTCGGAGGCCTCGCCAATTATCTGAAGTCCACACTCGAGGCGGGCAAGTTATGATGAAGGCGCTGACGATTTTCGGCCCCTTGGTTGTTGCGTTGGCGGTGGCGCAGGCGCAGACGCCCGCCGATACTGACGCAAACGCGCCCAGTGCCGCTGCACCCGCGAGCGCCGCCGCGCCAGTCCCGAAAGCCGACGTCAGGAAGGCGGCCTCCCACATACGCCGGGCGTGGGAAAGTCGCTCTCTGTGCTGGGACACTGTGCGGTGCGCTGCCTACTTCTCGTCTTTCGGAACCGCCCTCACATTCAAAGACGGCACCTTGGTGCCGCTCGCGCACGAGCAGCGGCTGAGCCTGTCCGGCCACGATTGCATTCAACACGCGCGTGCGGCCCTGCATGCGGGTGATAGAGCAATGGCGGTGCAGTGGGTGATGGCGTCGCACCTGGATGACCCGCTGACACGAAACTGGCTTGCCGATCACCCGGACGCCGTGTTGGAAGGCTTGCGCCGCTTCGGTGATTGAACATGCGAACGATCAGAGGCACGCCCCATTGACATACGACAAGTCCGATCCGCGCTCGGTGCTGGCGGCGTCGAAAAGAGATAACCCGTCCGGCACGACTACGATGTCCGCGAGCTACGCTCTGTACTACCAGGACAGGCCGGCCGATGACGATGCCAACGGCCGCGGCTGGTACACCCGCGGCCAGAACCTGATCGTCCACTGGATCGAAGCCCGGCCCGGAGCGACCTTCTCGCGGGCTGCGCAGGTGGATGAGTACATGATCGTCCTTCCCGACGACGATACACCCTACGAGGCCACGGCCAAGGCGGAGACGGTACGGGGCGAGGGCTACCAGCTCCTCATCGTCCCGCCGGGAGACAGCAAAATCAGCCTGCCCAAGGGTGGGCGCGTAGTCCGGCTGTTCTCGACACAATCACCCGACCTGAACGCCAGGTGCGCCAACGCCGCGGCCTATTCGCGGCCCGATCCCTCACATCCTCCATACAAGGCCTGGCCGCCGCCGCGTGACGGTTACAAGTTACGGGTCTATGACCTCCAGAGAGGGGAGAGGACGCCGGGCCAGATGGGGCCCATCTGGCGCTGCACGACCCTCATGCTGAACTTTCCCCCCGCGGGCCGCAAAGCACGCGACCCCTCGAAGATGTCGCCGCACAGTCACTATGACTTCGACCAATGCTCTCTGGTCTTTGCGGGGAACTACGTCCATCACCTGCGCTGGCCTTGGGGTATCAATAAGAATGACTGGCGCGAGGATGAGCACGTTGCGGTCGGGGCGCCGTCCGCGACGATGATCCCGGCCCGGGTCATCCACACCTCGGAGGCTCGGGATCCCGGGCCCGACGGTAACCGGATGGCCGATATTTTCTCGCCTCCGCGGCTCGATTTTTCTTTGCAGCACGGCTGGGTGAGGAATTCGGAAGACTACCCGCTGCCGCTGCCGGAAGATGCGGCCCCCTGACTGTTGGTCGGGAGAAAGGGGCACCGGCTATACTAGCCGGCATGGCGAAAAAGCAACGGCAAGCTTCCAGAAGCGCGCAAAGCGGCGCGTCCAGGCCTGAGCCCCGGACCCTTTACTTGATAAAGCAAGTCCAGTACAAGACCTTCCTGCGCCTGGAGGCCGCTTTGCAGCCCCTGGGAGTGACCACCACGCAGTTCCGCATCCTGACGACCTTGTCGATCGGGGGTAAGCGCTCCTCGGCCGAGTTGTCGCGCATGTTCGGTGTCAAGCCGCAGTCCATGATCAAGCAGATTGCCATTCTGGAAGGCAATGGCCTGATCGAGCGCAAGCTGGCGAAGGGCAACAAGCGCGTCCTCGAGGTTACGATGACCGAAGCGGGGCGGCTTGCGCTGCGCTCCTGCGACCAGGCCGCGACCGCCCTGGAGTCGGCCATTTTCGCCTCTTTCGAGGCTGGAGAGCTGAAGACTTATCGCGCCCTGATGCAGAAACTGCTTGCGAGCGTGCGCCGCATCCCCACCGAGGTTTACGACTAGCCTCGATCAGCTCGAGCGATTTTTAGCGGTCAACCGGGCTGCCTTGCGGCGCGGCAGCAGCGGATATCCCAGGGCCGGGCAGAGCGCGTAAATTTCTTTTTGCAGCGCTCCAGCTATCTCAGACAGGTGTGCGTCCGCACGCATCAGAAAGCCCATGGGCCGCTCGATCGCGGCCGTCGCCACCTGCGAGCGCTGGGTTGGCTTCAACACCACCTCCACCAGCTTGCCGGTGATCACGTGATCCTCCACCGAATCCATGGACAAGATGCCAATGAAATCGCTACCGACGGTCGCGGCTCCCAGGTAGATCACTGAATTGCTGTCGATGGTCGTCTTGCGGGGCTCCACTCCACGGCTGTGTGCGAGCACGCACAGCGCGTTGTAGTAGGAAACGACGTCCGTCGAATAGAGCCAGCTGTATTTCGTGAGCTGCTCGATGCCGACCGCGCCGGCTCGGGCGAGAGGGTGGTTCGCATCGACGAACAATCCGCACCGGTCGTAAAAGAGCGTCTCGCCTACGAGGTCCGGCTTGCCCACGATGGCGTCCAGCGGCGCGATGGCGAAATCCAGCTCTCCGAGCTGCAGCGCAGGAGCCAACTCCTCGGCCACCCCGCTGACGACAGTGAGCCGCACCGAATAGCGGCTTTGTGACAGCTTCGCACTCGCCGCAGGGATGACTCTACCGAGGAAACCGGTCCCGCGGGCGACTCCGACCGTGATGTGGCCGGTGAGGCCGCCGGAGATGGCCGCCCGCTCGTTTTCCAGTTGGTGCCATTCGGCGAGTACGCGCTTGGCGCGGCGGTACACGGCCTTGCCGAGCTCCGTTGAGGTCACGCCCTTGGTGCCCCGGTAGAACAGCGGCTCGCCGAAATGCGCCTCGAGCTGGTGGATGCTCTTGCTCAAGCCGGGCTGTGACAAGCTGAGATTGTCCGCCGCCTTACCGAAGCTGCCGCCTTCGACGACCGCTATGAAACGTTTGAGCTGCGCGAAATCCATGGACCACCTCCGCCGGGAGGGCACGCTGGCGAAGATATACAAAGTCACTTCTTTTGGCTATGACTTCAATCGTGTCTGCTATTAGACAGTAAGGTCTGGCGCCCACCAAAATCACCCTGGCCGAGATTCGCGGCCGCGGCCTGGTTTCCATGTATCCGCAAGTTCTGCTGCTCATCGATGGACGTTGGAGCGCGGCGCAGGCCGGGGAGACGCTTCCAGTACACAATCCGGCAACCGAAGTGGTCATCGGCAGTGTGGCTCATGCGCGCCGTGCCGACCTCGACCGTGCGTTGGCCGCGGCAGAGCGGGGTTTCGAGGAATGGAAGCGGGTCCCCGCGTTCGAGCGGGCCAGGATTCTTCGCGCGACCGCTCAAAATCTGCGCGCGCGGCGTGAGGACATTGCGCGTCTTCTGACCTTGGAGCAGGGCAAGCTGCTCGCCGAAGCGCGGTATGAGGTCGAAAGGGCTGCCGAGTCGAGCGAGTGGATGGCGGGTGAGGCTCAGCGGATCTATGGCCGCAGCATCCCTGCGCGCGCAGCGAGCATTACTCAGTGGGTCGTCAGGGACCCGGTTGGCCTCGTCGCCGCCTTCACCCCCTGGAATGTGCCCGTCAATCAGATCGTTCGCAAGGTGTTAGGTGCGCTCGCTGCCGGTTGCTCCATCATTGTGAAAGGACCGGAGGAGACTCCGGCATCGTGCGCCGAGGTGGTACGCGCCTTTGTTGACGCCGGTGTTCCGCCGGGCGTGGTGAACCTGGTGTTCGGTACTCCGGCCGAGATCTCCGCATACCTGGTGCCCCATCCGAGTGTCCGCAAAATCTCCTTCACCGGCTCGACGGCCGTGGGCAAGGAGTTGGCGGCTCTCGCCGGCCGGCATATGAAACCGACCACGATGGAGTTGGGTGGCCACGCTCCGGTGCTGGTATTCGAGGATTCCCAGGTGGAGGCGGCCGCTCGCGCCGCGTGCGGCAACAAGTTTCGCAACGCGGGCCAGAGCTGCATCAATCCGACCCGCTTTCTCATCGAGCGCAGTGTTTACGCACGCTTCATCGACGCCTTCGTGGCGGCGGCCGCAGCTCTCAACGTTGGCCCCGGTCTGGATCCAACAACAAACATGGGACCGCTGGCCAATCCGCGCCGCATTGCAGCGATGCAAGCCCTGGTGGCGGACGCGCTCGAAAAAGGTGCTGTCCTGAAATTGGGCGGCAAACGTATCGCAACCCGGGGTTATTTTTTTGAGCCAACCGTTCTCGTTCACGTGCCGCTGGAGGCGCGCGTGATGAACGAAGAGCCGTTCGGTCCGCTGGCGCTATTGCGGCCCTTCGACGATCTGGAAGAAGCGATCCGGGAATCCAACCGCTTGCCGTATGGCCTGGCGGCTTACGCCTTCACGGGCTCGCATGCGACCGCATCCCAGGTTGCCGCGCGCGTGCAAAGCGGGATGGTCTCTATCAACCATTTCGGCCTCGGTGTCCCCGAGACGCCGTTTGGAGGCGTCAGAGACTCCGGGCATGGTTCGGAAGGCGGCGCGGAGGCCATCGAAGCCTATTTGCAGACGCGCTTCGTCACCATGACCGACCTTTGAGCGGCTGCGCGGCTACCTCAGTAGCGGCGCGGGCAACCGCGATTGCCGCCGCCACCCGAGCGCTCACGGTCCTGCGCCTCGTTGACCTTGAGGGAGCGGCCCTCGAAATCCGTCCCGTTGAGCGCCTGCATGGCGCGGGAGGCGTCCGCGTTGGACATCTCCACGAAGCCGAAACCGCGCGGGCGGCCGGTCTCGCGATCGGTTATCAAGGAGACCTTTTCGACGGTCCCGTACTTGGAGAAGAGGGCGCGGACAGAATCATCGGTCGCGCTGAAGGGGAGATTTCCGACGTATAGTTTGGTCACTGCATGTTCCTCATTGCTCAACCGCCGTCCTTATACACGACGCTGAGTCTGTAGTGGAGATGAAGCTCACAGGGGATTCGTGAGGCGCGCCGGTCGAGCCGCTGCCCCGAGCACTTTAGCGCCCCTTCCGTCTCAGCCGCTGCCGGATTGCCAAGCACCGCGTTCGCAGCAGCGGCGAGATCGAATTGCCCGTCGCAATCGGCGTGGGGACAGGGGAACGCGAAGAAGGCCTGTGCAGGCGGATGCAGCACGTGTGACTGGGCCGCGGGGATGTTCGGCGCCGCACCCTCGAATTTCAACTCGAGGCGAAGCTGTTGGACGGCAGGAAATGCCTCGCGCAATGTCGGGGTAGCTGCCCGCTCGCGACGCAGTCGCTCCGCGCGCTCTTGACGCAGGGCGGCCGGACTGGAGGCGGACAGCCTCACGTTGGGTTCTCGGAATCCGCCTCGCGAGGATTACCAGGCTCTTGCAATGCAGCCGTCTCGGCCTCTGCACCGGGAGTGCTATCCCGGGCCGAGCGGCGCTGTTGCTTTTCTTGCTGCCGCGCCTTTCTGGCGACTTCCTTCTGCTTTCTCGCCTGGTGATAGTTGGGTTTTGGCATGAACTCTCCACAGTCGTCGAGTGGGCTAAGAGGCCGGGCCATTCCGGCCGGCCACGGTCGCACGACATGTTGGAATGCCTCGAGGTGTTGCCGTCAAGGCGCACCTGCCCCACCCACTATACTCCAGTTCGGACCGGCCGGCGGCGGAACTACGGGCCGCTTTCGGGCGGCCAGGCCGGCGGCGTTTTGGGCCGCTCCCGGGCGGGCGCGGGCTTGCGGCCGGGCCCTTCCCCCATGCCATGGCGCCTGCGCGTGCGCTACGCTACGGGCCCCATGCGCTGCCTGCTCGTCACCCCCCCGATGGTTCAGCTCAATACACCGTATCCCGCAACGGCGTATTTGATGGGCTTTCTGCGCATCCACACCGCCAGCCTCGGTCTCGAGGTGACGCAGGCCGATGCCTCCCTTACGTTGTTCTTGCGGCTATTCTCGGGACCGCTCATTGCACGCATGGCGCATGAGCTGCGACGGCGGGCGCGAACCCTGGGAAAGAATGCCCCCATACCGCCTTCGATCGCGCACTTTCTCACCCACGCCGAACGTTACATTGACGCGGCGGAGCCGACGATTCGGTTTCTCCAGCGCCGCAATCCGAGTCTGGCGCTTCGGATCGTCGGACGCGCGTTTCTACCCGAGGGGCCGCGTTTCGAGCAGTTGAGCCCGCTTCCAACGGACGAGTCTGCGCAGCCCGACGAGCGATTGCTCGCTGCTTTCGGCGCGCTGGGTACGACGGAGCAGGCGCGTCACCTGGCGAGTCTGTATGTGAACGACCTCGCGGATGTCTGGCGAATGGGCATCGATCCGCGATTCGAGCTGGCTCGCTACGGCGAGCGGCTCGCCGCGAGCGCTGCGTCTTTCGACCCGCTGGAGGAAGCGCTGGCGGGCGAGCCGACACTCGTTGATATGACACTCGACGAGATCACTCGCGAGCTGGTGGCGCAACGGCCCGATGTTGTCGCCATTACCGCGCCATTTCCCGGCAACGTGTATGGCGCTTTTCGCATGGCGCAGACGATCCGCGAGGTTGCCCCTGACAGCACATTGGCTCTCGGCGGAGGTTGGGTCAACACTGAGCTGCGCTCGTTGCGCGACCCTCGGGTGTTTGACTACTTTGACTACATCGCCCTCGATGACGGCGAACGCCCGCTGCTGAGTCTGCTCACCCGTCTGAGTGGTCGCTCTACCGCACTCGTGCGGACGTACGTGCGCAGAGACGCCAGCGTGGTGCTCGAGAACGATTTGACGCAGCACGACTTTCCACAGAGCCAGACGGGTATCCCGACATACGACGGCTTGCAGCTCGATCAGTATGTTTCCCTCATCGAGATGCTGAACCCGATGCATCGCCTGTGGTCGGACGGCCGCTGGAACAAGATCACTCTCGCACACGGTTGTTATTGGAAGAAATGCTCGTTCTGCGATGTCTCGCTCGACTACATTGGCCGCTACGACAAGCCCGGCACGGATCTCATCATCCAGCGTATACGCTCGCTGATCGAGGAAACGGGCGAGACCGGCTTCCATCTCGTCGACGAGGCCGCGCCGCCGGCCGGCCTGCGTGCTCTCGCGAAACGCCTCATCGACGAAAAGCTCACCATCACATGGTGGGGTAATATCCGTTTCGAGAAAACCTTCACCTCCGAGCTTTGTCATCTGCTCGCGCAAGCGGGTTGTGTGGCGGTGAGCGGCGGGTTGGAAGTGGCCTCGGACCGATTGTTGGAACTCATGAAGAAGGGCGTCACGGTCGAGCAGGTAGCGCGCGTGACTCGTGCTTTCACGGATGCCGGCATCATGGTGCACGCTTATCTGATGTATGGCTTCCCAAGTGAGACGGTGCAGGACACGGTCGACGCACTCGAGCGCGTACGCCAGCTTTTCGCGGCGGGTTGCCTCCAATCGGCGCACTGGCATCGCTTCGCCGCGACCGCGCACTCGCCGATCGGCCTGCACCCCGAGCGATACGGCATCACGCTGCGACCACCGCCACAGATCCTGTTTGCGCACAACGACGTCGACTTCGACGATCCCGTAGGCACTGATCACGACTTTCTGGGAAGCGGCCTGCGTAAGGCAGTCTACAACTACATGCACGGCGTAGGGCTCGATGCCGACGTGCGCGAGTGGTTCGAGCCACAAACGCGCGTTCGTCCCGCAAGGGCGCATCGTCGCGACCGTCGCGGTGCCTCTGCGGGCGTGCCGGTGACCACTGTACCGCCGGACCTGATCGACCAGTTTCTCGCCTGAGTCGCGGCTCGAATGTTGATCGCCTTCAATAAGCCCTTCGGGGTGATCTGCAAGTTTCGCCCTGAGCCCGGCCGAGCCACGCTTGCCGCCTACATCGATGTGCCGAAGGTCTACCCGGCAGGCCGCCTCGATACCGACAGCGAAGGTCTGTTGCTGTTGACGGATGATGGTGTGTTGCAAGCGCGCATTGCGAACCCCAGCCATGAGCTCGCCAAAGTCTATTGGGCGCAGGTGGAGGGCTCTGCGACCGATGAGGCACTCTCCACATTGCGTAATGGCGTCGACCTTGGTGATTTCACCACGAAACCCGCCGGCGCGCGCCTCATCGACGAGCCTGCGAGCCTATGGCCACGCGATCCGCCGATCCGCTATCGCGCCAAGATCCCGACGACGTGGCTCGAGCTTACTCTGCGTGAAGGCAAGAACCGGCAGGTTCGCCGCATGACGGCCCGCGTCGGGTTTCCAACGTTACGATTGGTGCGGGCGGCCATAGGATCGGTTGGCATCGAGGGCCTCGCCCCGGGCGCCTGGCGCGAGATCGATGCCGCATCACCGTGGCGCTCCGGCAAATTCGCACCGGATTCGCAGCAGAGCCGCTGACTGAGCGCTGGTTTTCGCGCACCTGCCGCCATGGTCCGCGTCGTCGCCTGCGCAATGTCACCGTGCTGTCACCTGAGGTACACGTCCGTCACCGCTTTCAAACCCGCATGAGCTTACGCCGGCTCCCCCCCGCGGAGTATCTTGGCTCCAACGCAAGCACCCGATCGCCACAGGCAGGACATTACATGTCATTGAATCCCAACGCGCCCTCAAAGTCGTTCGCAGCGGCCCTCATTGAAGCCGTCGGCTCGAAGTACTCCTACAGCCGCAAACGCCGCGACGGACTCGATGCCTGGCAAGAGCACATCCGCAAATCGGCTGTCGCAGTCGAGGGCGCGTTCTATCCTCGCCGCGATCGTGAGCTCCGTCGCGCCGTCGTTCCAGGCTGACGCCACTTCGTCCAACCTCAAATGTCGCAGCACTGCTGCGAAAATCTCCCGTCGGCGCGGCCCGAATTCGCGCTGGCGTTGGCCTCGTTTCGCGCGAGGCCGGGCGCTGCCCATAACTCCAGAACGAGCCCACGCCCCCCAATTGTCAGCCCCCTGACGATCTTCGCAAAGACATACCCTGCGCGCAGCCCCCCGACTGCCGCCGAAGTGACATAAGCACCCGCAGATAGACAGCCCGGCCCAGCCGCGGTCCGCGGCTCGCGAGCCCAACGTCGCGCCGCGTAACGACGCCCCAGGGAACGGCCGGCGAAAAATCTTTTGCGCGCGCGTGTCGCAATTTTTTGGCCCGCCCTCGATTTCATGTTTGAGAAGCGTCATCTCTGCCATGAAATCGCGTCCCGAAAAGTAATCCGATGAACAGTGAGACCGCCCTGTCCCTGCTCTCCGAGTTGCTCAAACTCGCCTTGCTCGTGAGCCTGCCGCTTCTGGGCGTGATTCTGTTAACTGGACTGGTCGTCAGCGTCCTGCAGGTCGTAACCCAGGTGCAGGACCCCTCCATCGCCTTCATCCCCAAGTTGGTTCTGTTCGTGATCGTGCTCGCCCTGTTCTCGCCCTGGATGCTGGCCAGGGTCACCGGATTCGCGGTCACGATGTTCGCCCGTCTGGCTCACTAAAGACGAGCGCCGCCGCCATGAACATTGATCCCTTCGTCCCTTGGCTGATCTGCGTTGCCCTCTTGACGGTTCGTCTGACAGTTGCATTGGCGCTCTCACCGGCCATCACTGCATTTGGTGTTCCAGGAAGCGTGCGTGTTGCTCTGACAGTGGCGCTTGCGGGACTCACCTACGCTGATCGCACCCCCACGGCCGATGCTGCCGCCTGGGCGGCTGAGCCCTCGCTGTTGATCATGCCTGTCATGGCAGAGGTCTTCATCGGCGCTCTATTGGGACTCGCGCTCCAGGTAGTGTTGGCCGCGCTCGCCCTGGCAGGGCGGCTGATGGACGTGCAGATTGGCTTTGCGATCGGCTCCGTGTTCGATCCGGTCAGCGGGGTCGGCTCGAACGTGTTGGGCTCCATGATGGGACTGCTGGGTGTGACGCTGTTCATGGCCGGTGACGTTCACCTGCAGTTCGCCGGTTGGCTGGCCCAATCGCTCGATGTCTTTCCGCTCGGCCGTTTCGTCACTTTGAATGAGCCATTGCGGCCGCTGCTGGGCGCCGGATTCCTGTTCACCCTCGGACTCACCTTCGCAGCGCCGGTTGTGGCGGCGCTGCTCCTCACCGACCTGGCGGTCGGTGTTGCCTCACGAAATATGCCGCAGTTGAATGTGCTGCTACTGGCCACGCCAGTCAAAGTCATCGTGGCGTACACGGTCCTGATTTTCGCCGTGCGTGGCTGGGGCTCGCTGATCGGCGAGGGATTCCGGCGCGCCGCCGAAGATCTGGGGGTGGCCTGATGGCCGGCCCGCAAAGGGAGCTCGACGCCAATGAGCCCGCTACGTCTTTCAAACTGGATAAGGCGCGCGAGCGAGGCTCGATATTTCGCAGCGCGGATCTGGTTTTCGCCGTCGTCCTGCTCGTCTGCGTGGCGTGCGTGCAGGGCCTGGGTGTGAAGCTAATAGATGGTGTGGGCTTGATGATGCGCAATGGCCTGTCGCTCGCCGGCCATGAAAAGCTGACCCAGGCCATCGCGTTGAAGTACGCGGGCGCCCTTGCTGGACAGGTGATCACGGCCGTCGCGCCCGTGGTGTTCTCTGTCTGGGTGGCGGCGCTGCTGTGCTCGGCGTTCCAGGCCGGCGGGGTGTTTTCCGCCGAGCCCCTGAAACCGGACTTCGGCAAGCTGAACCCGGCCAACGGTCTGAAGCGCATCTTCTCGATCAGGTCTCTCCACGAGGTATGGCGCAGCGGCGCCCGGCTCATCGTCATCGTCCTCGCGATGTGGAGTTGGGGCCGCTACCACCTGTCCGATCTGCTGCGGCTGCAGTTCGCGAGTCCCCGTTCTATGCAGCATTCGGGTGTGAGACTGCTCGGCTCCGTGCTCGCGTTGCTTACCGGAATCATGGCTGTTTTTGCGCTCCTGGACTGGAGTTTCAACCGTTGGGAGTACCTGCGGCAAATGCGCATGTCGCGGCGTGAGATGCGGGAGGAGATCAAGGAGCGCGAGGGCGATCCGCGCATCAGGAGCCGGCGCCGTCAGTTGCGCATCGAGTGGCTCAAGCGGCTGCGGCAACTCTCCAAAGTGCGCAGCGCGGATGTTCTTCTGACTAATCCGACTCACTTCGCGGTGGCGCTGGAGTACCGGCATGGAGAGATGCCTGCGCCCATGATCACGGCACGCGCGGCGGGCGAGCTCGCACACAGAATGCGAGTCGAGGCGCGGCGCAGGTCCGTCCCGATCGTCGAACATCCGCAACTCGCCCGTGCTCTGTTTGCTCTGAGCGACTCGCAGTTGTTCGTGCCGGAGGAGCATTTCGAGCCCGTGGCCAGAATCTTGCGGTGGGTTTTCGCCGCCCGCAAACAGCGTTTCCCTATGGGTGAGCCCCGATGAGCGCTCTGGGCCGCATCTTCGGCCGCAACTCCGACGTGGCCATCATCACGTTGGTCATGGGCATTCTGCTGGTGCTGTTTGCCCCGATTCAGCCCGGGCTGCTCGATTTCTTGATCGTTCTGAATGTCTCGCTCGCGTTGCTGGTGCTGTTGATGACTTTTTACGCACCGCGGCCGGTCGATTTCTCCACCTTCCCGGCGCTTCTGTTGATCGCGACGCTCTTCCGCCTGGCGCTGAACGTGTCAGCCACGCGGCTCATTCTATCGGACGGTAACGCCGGCAGGGTGATAGCGGCCGTGGGCACGTATGCCGTGGGCGGGAATTACGTCATCGGGCTGATTGTTTTTCTCATTCTGGTCGTCGTCCAGTACGTGGTGGTCACGAATGGCGCGCAACGCGTATCGGAGGTCGCTGCGCGCTTCACTCTCGACAGCATGCCTGGTCAGCAGATGAGTATCGATGCCGACCTCAACATGGGTCTCATCGACCAGGACGAAGCGAAGCGCCGCCGTAAGGTTCTCGAGCGCGAGGCCGCCTTTTATGGCGCGATGGACGGCGCCAGCAAATTCGTGAAGGGAGACTCGATCGCCGGCATCCTCGTCATGTTGATCAACATCATCGGCGGCCTGGTCATCGGTGTCCTGCAGCAGGGAATGGGCTGGGGTGATGCGCTGCGGCAATACACTCTGCTGACCATCGGTGATGGCATCGTTACGCAGATTCCGGCGTTGATCATTTCCGTCGGAACGGGACTGATCGTCACCCGCTCGAGCTCGGACAGTCAGTTGGGCACCGAGGTCTTGCGCCAGCTCTTCTCTTTCCCGCGGACACTCGTGGTTCTGACCTGCGTGTTGCTTGGGATAGCGATGCTCCCTGGGATGCCGATGTTACCTCCGGTGCTCATCGCCTCGTTCGCAACGGTCGGCTACTACTACACGCGCAAGATCGTGCGCGAGCGGGACGAGCCTGCCCCCGAGCCGGCGGCCAAAGATGCCCAGCAGGATCCGTATTCAGTCTACAACGTGCAGCCGCTCGAGATCGAAATGGGTGCCGTACTGAGTGCGCATGTCGGCGGCGCGCGCGGCGTGCTGGCCGAGCGCGTGGCCACATTCCGCACGCAGTTTGCGCAGGAGAGTGGAGTCATAGTCCCGAAGGTAGCCTTTCGTGAAAGCGCAACGCTCGAGGAGGAGGGCTATCGCATCCTGATGTTTGGCGAGCCCGTCACGTCCGCCACGCTCCACACCAGGCGCGTCCTTGCAATTCATCCAAACGGTGAGTTGTCACTGGTGCCCGGTATCGAGACCCGCGAGCCGACCTACGGATTGCCGGCTCTGTGGATCGAGGAGGCTTACCGGGAGGCTGCCCGTAAAGCCCGATATACGCTCATCGATCCGACCACGGTGCTGTTTACTCACCTGTGCGAAGTCATCCGCCAGCGAGCCCCGGACCTGCTGACTCGCGCGGAAACCGAGCGGATTCTCGCCCGGGTACGCGAGCTGCAGCCCGGGCTCGTCGAAGAGCTGGTGCCGACGCAGCTGAGCTTATCCGATGTGCAGAAAGTCATGCAGAATCTGCTGCGTGAGAAGGTGCCCGCTCGCAACCTGCTCGCCATCGTCGAGACACTCATCGACGGAGTGCGTGCCAACAAGGATCCCGCGGTGCTGACTGAGCTCGTACGGCAGCGTCTGGCTGTCAGTATTTGCAACAGTGTCAGCCCTGATCGAAAGACCTTGCACGTGCTCACTCTCGACCCCGCTACGGAGGAAAATCTGATCGGAGCTACCGCGGCTGCAGGCGCGGGGTCCGCGGAGCCCATGCGGCGCTCGGACCCCCGCCTGCTCGACACCGTTCTGGTGCGTATCGCCAACGCCGCCGAGAGGATGGTGAAGAGCAATCTGACGCCGGTCGTTTTGTGCACTCCGCAGTTACGGCGCCATTTGCGAGCCTTGTGCGAACGAGCGACGCCCCACGTGCGAGTCATGTCCCTGGCGGAGGTCGCCGCCGGTTTCGAGCTGCGCTTTTTCGGTTCCATCAACGCCGGAACGAGCCTGGCGGCGGTCCCGGCTCCTACTCAGGAAGTACCCGCGCGAATCGCATCATGAACGACATCTATCAGATCGCCAGCATCGGCATGCAGGATGCCAACCTGCGAGTGGACACGATCAGCCAGAACGCCGCGAGCGCCTCGGCTCCCGGTTACCGGCGGCACGTGGTTCCGGGGCGGGCTTTTGCGGCCGCGTTTGACGGTGCTGATGCAACCGGCCCGATGCAATCGGCGGTGGACCTGCGACCCGGTGGTCTGATTCTCACGGGCCGGTCTCTCGATATGGCGGTGGAGTCTGACGACCTGTTCTTTGCCCTGACTGATGGCGCCCAGACCTGGCTGACACGCGCCGGTGCATTCCGTCTCAATGACGACGGCGTCCTGGTTGGTGAAGGAGGACTTCGTGTGGTGGGCCCCGATGGCGATGTTCGACTGCCTGGTGTCGATGTAGCGGTGGAGGCGGACGGCAGGATCACTCAGCAAGGGATCGTGGTCGGCGCCGTGCAGATGTTTCGCCCCGTCGATCGTGCGTCGGTGAGGGCCGCCGCGGGGTCATTGCTCATGGCGCCGTCGGGAATCGAGCCGGTGGACGCCGCAAGCGGCCGGGTTCGCTCCGGCGCGCTGGAAGGCTCCAATACCCAGATGAGCGCCGAAATGGTTGGGTTGATGAGCGTAGCGCGCCAGTTCGAAGCACTGAGCCGCGTGGTGCAGGGCTATGACGGCGTGCTGCAACGAGCCATCGAGAAACTTGCGGAGATCTGAAAGAAATGTTGGACGCTTTCTACACCGCTGCAGTGGGCCTGGAGGCTCAACAGCAGCAATTGAATTCCGCGGCGAACAACTTCGCCAACCTCACGACGACGGCATACAAGCGTCAGACTGTGGATTTCTCGGCGATCCTGGCGCGCGGGCCGGCAAGCGCCCGCAACGCCACCGAGGCGCAGCCGGTCAATCTGCTGCACTTCGACATGACGCCGGGGGCGATACGCGCAACGGGCCGGCCGCTCGACCTGGCAATCCAGGGAAGCGGCTTCATTGAAGTGACCCTGGCTGGCCAGAAGACCGGCTACTCGCGCGGCGGCTCGTTACAGATCAACAGCGATGGCGTTCTGAGTCTCTCCAATGGGCAGACACTGAAGGCCGATGTCCGCATTCCAACAGGGGCTACCAACGTTCAGATTCTTCCCGATGGCAGCGTCACGGTATTCATGCCCGGTGAGACTACGGCCAGGACGCTGGGACAGCTCGAGATCGTCACCTTCGCCAATCCGGATGCTCTGACCTACAGCGGAGATGGGATATTCACTCTTCCCGAAGGTGCCTCGGAGCCGACGCGTACGCGTCCCGGAGAGGAAGGAACCCAGCCACTGGTTCCACAAAGTCTGGAAGGGTCGAACGTAGACATGACGACCGAGATGGTCTCGATGACGCTCATGCAGCGCGTCTACGAGCTCAACTCCCGCGTGGCCCAGGTGGCGGATGAGTTGATGGGGATGGCCAACAACATGAGGCGCGAATGATCCTTTTCGCCGGAGCGTTGACGCTGTTGTTGTCCTGCGCCGCGGGCGCCGGCGATGGCGTCTCCTTCACGACGGTTCAGGCCGATAGCCCGCAGGCGCTGCAGGCCCGGCTCATCTCGTTGGCCCAGGAGCGCCTGCAGCCCGCAGGATTGCTCCTCGATGGCTCGCGAGCCCGGATGAGTCTCTCGGAGAGACTGCCCGCGGAAGTCAACCTGTTCGAAGTGCGAACCGCATGGCCGGCCGGCGCGAGGGTACCGCCTCTGCCGTTGACTTTCGCGATCCGGGCAGGCGCCGCTACCCAACCTGCGGCGGTCGCCGCGCCAGCACTCCATGCCAGGCAGGCATCGCCGTGGATCCGTGCCACGCTGGCGGTCCCTGTACGACAGCAGGTGTGGGTGGCCAACCGGAATCTGCCGAAGGGCTCCTCAATCAGCTGCGCTGACCTGACTCCGGAATACCGCGATTTGCGCGATGTACCCCGCGAGGCACTGGCCGCGCCCTGTGATCTGCAGCCGGACGAGGTCGTACTGCGCTACGTGGGCAGGCGGGACATCTTACGCATCCTGGACGTTGGAGCTGTCCCGGCCGTGACCGCGGGAATGCCGGTTGCCGTGACCACACTGGTCGGGGGGATCAGTGTGACCATCAGCGGAATTGCCCTGACTGACGCAATGGTGGGAGATCGCATCGAGGTTCGCCTGGCGGGACCGGCGCGGACGCGTCACGTGCGCGTGACGGGTGTCGGTACTGCGAAGTTGGAGGGAGTCGAGTGAAGACTGCGCTGTTGACGTGCGTGTTGCTTGCGGCGGCCGCGATGCGGGCCACCGCGGCGGATGATTCGAGCTCGATGCTGGATGATTCGAGGTATCAATCCCTGGTATCGGCTACGAAGGCTCTGCGCATAGGGGATGTGTTGACTGTCGTCGTGCAGGAATCCGCATCCGCCGCCTCCAGCACAGATCTGCATAGCACGCGTAACTTCAACGTCTCCGGCCAGGTGACGTATGGCAAGGCCGGTACGCATGCAGGCTCGGCCGGCACTGGCAGCTCCAGCGATGGTACGGGAACCACGGAACGCAGCGGCAAGTTGCTCGCCCAGGTGTCCGTGCGAGTCAATGGCATCAACTCGAACGGTGATCTCCTCGTAGCCGGGCAGCAAAGTCTCAAGATCAACGGCGAGGAACAGCGCATCAGCTTGAGCGGTCTCGTTCGTCCTCGCGATGTTGGCGATGACAACACGGTGCTCTCGAGCCGGATTGCGGAAGTGAAGATTCGTTTCGATGGCGCCGGGTTCGTCAGCGATCAGAGCAAGCCAGGCTGGCTGGCGCGCTTCTTCAACCTGTTGGGTCTATGATGATGTCATCACGGGTTCTCTCGGCTGCCGTCGTGTTTGTCGTCTCGATGGCGATACTGACGCTCGCGCAACCGGCTGTTGCCGCCGGCGGTGCACGCATCAAGGACATCGCCCGTGTGCAGGGGACGCGCGCGCACGCGCTGGTGGGCTACGGAATCGTCAGCGGACTTGCGGGAACCGGTGACTCACCTGGAAACCGGGCCACGCGCCAGACCCTTTCGAATCTGCTCGCGCAATTCAATCTGAATCTGCCGCCCGAGTCGATGACCAGCCGCAACGTCGCCGTGGTCCTCGTCAGCGCCAATCTTCCGAACTTCTCGCGCCAGGGCGATGTCATCGACGTCACGGTGACGTCGATGGGGGATGCCAAGAGCCTGGAGGGAGGCAATCTGCTCCTGACTCCCTTGCATGGACCGAATAGCCGAACCTATGTGTTGGCGCAGGGCCCCTTGACGGTCGGTGGCTACCGATTCGAAGCCAATGGCACGGTGGGTCAGAAGAACCACCCGACGGTAGGGACGGTTCCCGGTGGCGGTCTCGTCGAGGTTGCTCCACCGGCTCCCAGTATCGCGCAGTCGGAGACTTTCGCGGTTTCACTTCTGGATCCTGACTATACGAATGCAGCTCGCATCGCCGACGCGATCAACGGTGCGCTCGGCGCCGGCACGGCCGCCGCCCACGATCCTGAGACGGTGGATGTACGTGTCCCGGACGGTTACCGCGCGCGTTTTGTCGATTTGATCCGCGTGATCGAGACGCTCGAAATAGCAGCAGACTTCCGCGCACGCGTCGTCATCAACGAGCGTACCGGCACGGTGGTTTCGGGAGTCAATGTTCAGATTGCTCCTACAGCCATTTCCT
>Ga0265331_10001321_pt1 | contig 18365 bp, 20 predicted proteins | sample 41923metaG_FD_202088 | JGI IMG/M metagenome (GOLD analysis project Ga0265331, IMG submission 202088) | Rhizosphere microbial communities from Carex aquatilis grown in University of Washington, Seatle, WA, United States - 4-19-23 metaG | ecosystem: Host-associated > Plants > Roots > Rhizosphere... | reverse complement strand
ACCAACCCGCAGTGGCGAGACATCTACGAAGGCCTTGCCTGACGACCGCCGCCGATTGGATGCCCGCTTTCGCGGGCATGACGAAAAATATTAACCATTGCGTAACCTGAATTCGGAGCCCTGCGCCACTCCCATCCCCGCTTGACAGCAGGGGTTGCGGCTGGCTTGATGACCCGCGCCGGGCGCGCCGGCATTCATACCAACAAAGCGGCTGGGCAGTATCGTTCATGGCGAGAGGTAAGTCGGAGAGTTTCTGGGAAACCGCCAAGACGATCGCTTACGCGGTTTTGATCGCCCTTACCATCCGCACCCTCGCTTTCGAGCCGTTCAGCATCCCGTCCGGGTCGATGATTCCGACGTTGCTTATCGGCGACTATCTGTTCGTTTCGAAATATTCATATGGCTATTCCCGCTATTCGATGCCGTTCGGCGTCGGGCCGTCCGGCGGGCGCATCCTTGAGCGGATTCCCCAGCGCGGCGACGTGGTGGTGTTCAAGAATCCCCGCGACACCAGCCTCGACTACATCAAGCGGGTCACCGGGCTGCCGGGCGACCACATCCAGATGATCGGCGGCATCCTGCATATCAACGGCAAGCCGGTGGAACGCCGCCGCATCGAGGATGCCGTCGCCCGCGACCGCGAGGGCAACATCGGCCGCGCCCCGCAATACATCGAGACGCTGCCCGAGGGCCGCCAGCACCGCATCATCGAGCTGTTCGGCGACAATGGCCCGTCCGACAACACCCCGGAATACGTGGTCCCGCCCGGCCATTATTTCATGATGGGCGACAATCGCGACAACTCGAAGGATTCCCGCTTTCTCGACGATGTCGGCTACGTTCCCGCCGAGAACCTGGTCGGGCGGGCGGAGATCATCTTCTTTTCGATCGACGGCAGCGCCGGCCTGCTGCAAGTGTGGCGGTGGCCGTTCGCCATCCGCTACGACCGCCTGTTCGAAAGCATCGAGTAGCGCCATGGCGGCTGTGCCGGCCGAACTGGCGGCGGTGCTGGGCCACACCTTCACCCGCGGCGAATTGCTGAGCCAGGCGCTCACCCATCCCTCGGTCGGCCACGGCCGCGCTCCGCGTTGCGCCACCCCTTACGAGCGACTGGAATTCCTCGGCGACCGGGTCCTGGGCCTGGCCGTCGCCGACATGCTGTTCAACGCCTTTCCCAACGAACCCGAGGGCGCGCTGGCGCGGCGCCATGCCGCCCTGGTGCGCCGCGAGGCGCTGGCCCGGGTGGCCGCCGACATCGGCATCGGCAAGGCCCTGGCCCTGTCGAAGGGGGAGGAGGAGGCGGGCGGCCGTGCCAATCCGGCGCTGCTCGCCGACGCCTGCGAGGCGGTGATCGGGGCGCTCTACGCCGATGCCGGCTTCGACGTCGCCGCCACCTTCGTGCGGACGCTGTTGCGGCCGCTGATGGACGAGACGGCGGCGCCGCCCAAGGACGCCAAGACGACATTGCAGGAATGGGCCCAGGGCCGCGGCGATCCGCTTCCCATCTATACCACGCTGGGAGTCGAGGGGCCGCCGCACGACCCCGTCTTCCTGGTCTCGGTCGAGGTGGCGGGACGGGAAGCCGCCACCGGCCGTGGGCCTTCCAAACGAGCGGCCGAACAGGCCGCCGCCACCCGAATGCTGGACAGGGTCGACGAATGACCGAGGAAACCCGTTGTGGCTACGTCGCCGTGGTCGGCGCCCCCAATGCCGGCAAGTCGACGCTGGTCAACACCATGGTCGGCTCCAAGGTGTCGATCGTCACCCCCAAGGCGCAGACCACCCGGTTCCGGGTGCTGGGTCTGGTCCTGGCCGGGCCGGTGCAGATGGTGCTGGTCGACACGCCGGGCATCTTCGCCCCCAAGCGCCGCCTCGATCGCGCCATGGTGGCGGCCGCCTGGAACGGCGCCGCCGACGCCGACGAGGTCTGCCTGCTGGTCGATGCCGCCCGCGGCTGGGACCAGGAATCCCGCGCCATCGCCGCCCGCTTGAAGGCGGCCGGACGGCAGCCGGTGCTGGTGCTCAACAAGGTCGACCTGGTGCGCAAGGACACCCTGCTGGCCATGGCCGGCGAGGGCGATTTCGCCGCCGTGTTCATGGTTTCGGCGTTGGCCGGCGACGGCGTGCCGGGGCTGCTGGCCCATCTCGCCGGTCTGTTGCCGCCGGGGCCGTGGCTGTTCCCCGAGGATCAGGTGTCCGACCTGCCCCAGCGCCTGTTGGCCGCGGAAATCACCCGCGAAAAGGCGTTCATGCGGCTGCACCAGGAGCTGCCCTACGCGCTGGCGGTCGAGACCGAATCGTGGACCGAGAACGACGACGGCTCGGTCCGCATCGATCAGGTGCTCTATGTCCTGCGCGACAGCCAGAAGGGCATGGTGGTCGGCAAGGGCGGCCAGTTGATCAAGGCCATCGGCGCCGCCGCCCGGGTCGAACTCGAACAATTGCTGGATCGCCGCGTCCACCTGTTCCTGCACGTCAAGGTGAAGGAGGATTGGATCGAGAAGCGCGGCTTCTACAGCGGCGTCGGGCTCGATTGGGACGCATGAGCAACCCGTTCGACATCGGCTTCGCGCTGCTCTGGCTGGGCGTGGTGCTGCTGCTGGTGGTGCTGCTCCGGCGGGTCCGGCAGGGCGCCTGGGATGCCGATGCCTTCGACGCGCCGCCGCCCAAGCCGAAGTGGCTGCGGGCCACCGCCTATGCCGGCACCGGCATCGCCGCCGCCGGCGCGATCTTCACCCTGTGGGGGGTGCTGTAGGGATGGAGTGGCGGGACGAGGCGATCGTCCTGTCGGTGCGCCGCCACGGCGAAAGCAGCGCCGTTGTCGACCTTCTCACCCAGTCGCGCGGGCGCCATTCCGGCCTGGTGCGCGGCGCCCAGTCCAAGGCCAATCGCGGCGTGCTGCTGCCCGGCAACCGGGTGGCGGCATGGTGGCGGGCGCGCCTGGCCGAACAGCTGGGGGCGCTGAAATGCGAATTGACCGATGCCGCCGCCGCCCGCGCCATGGACGATCCCGGCCGGCTGGCCGCGCTGTCTTCGGCCTGCGCCCTGGCGGAAGCGGCGCTGCCCGAGCGCCAGCCCCATCCCGCCACCTTCGCCGCCCTGGGGGCGCTGCTGGATTCCCTGGCGACCGAGGCGTGGCCGACCGTCTACGTCCATTGGGAACTGGCGCTGCTGCGCGACCTCGGCTACGGCCTCGACCTGTCGTGCTGCGCCGCCACCGGGGTCAACGACGGCCTCGCCTATGTCAGTCCGCGCAGCGGCCGGGCGGTGTCGCTTTCGGCGGGAGAGGCCTGGCGCGACCGCCTGCTGCCCTTGCCGCGCTTCCTGGTGGCCGGCGGGGAAGGGGACGCGGCGCAGGTTCAAGAAGGCCTGGCCCTGGCCGAATGGTTCCTGGAGCGTCACGTCTTCGGCCCCCACGCCATCGCCCTGCCGCCGGCCCGCACGCGATTGGTTGACCGGTTGAAATCATAGGGTACTGTATCTAGCGCCACAGCCCTCTCCGTCTCGAAGGGAAGTCGATGACCGAACCCGCCGCCGGCAACATCTGCGACAAACCGCTGACCGCGGCGTTGGGGGAGCGCTATCTCGCCTATGCCATGTCGACCATCGTGTCGCGCTCGCTGCCCGACGTGCGCGATGGGCTGAAGCCGGTGCACCGCCGCCTGCTGTTCGCCATGCGCCAGTTGAAGCTGGACCCCGAGGGCGGTTTCAAGAAATGCGCCCGCGTCGTCGGCGACGTCATCGGCAAGTACCATCCGCACGGCGACGTCGCCGTCTACGACGCGCTGGTGCGCCTGGCCCAGGATTTCGCCGTGCGCTATCCGCTGGTCGAGGGCCAGGGCAATTTCGGCAATATCGACGGCGACAACGCAGCGGCCATGCGCTACACCGAGGCCAAGCTGACCGCGGTGGCGGCCGCCCTGATGGACGGCCTCGACGAGGACGCGGTCGACTTCCGCGACACCTACGACGGCTCCGAGGAAGAGCCGGCGGTGATGCCGGCGGCCTTCCCCAACCTGCTGGCCAACGGTTCCGCCGGCATCGCCGTCGGCATGGCCACCTCGATCCCGCCGCACAATGCCGGCGAGATCTGCACCGCGCTGGACCATCTGATCCGCCATCCGGATTGCGCCGTCGACGACCTCATCGCCCACATTCCCGGTCCCGACTTTCCCACCGGCGGCGTGCTGGCCGAGACCCGCGAGGCGATCTTCGAGGCCTACCGCACCGGCCGCGGCTCGTTCCGCCTGCGGGCGGCCTGGCGGGTCGAGAAGCTGTCGCACGGCCTCTACCAGATCGTCATCGACCAGATCCCCTACCAGGTCCAGAAGTCCAAGCTGATCGAGAAGATCGCCGAACTGCTCAACGACAAGAAGCTGCCGCTGCTGGCCGACATCCGCGACGAATCGGCCGAGGACGTGCGGGTGGTGCTGGAGCCGCGCAACCGCACGGTCGAGGCCGAGCACGTGATGGAGCAGCTGTTTCGCCAGACCGACCTGGAGACCCGCGTCCCGCTCAACATGAACGTGCTGGACAAGGACGCGGTGCCGCGGGTGATGAACCTCAAGGAGGTTCTGGCGGCCTTCCTCGCCCACCGCATGGAGGTGCTGGAGCGCCGCACCCGCCACCGCCTCGACAAGATCGGCAAGCGCCTCGAGGTGCTGGAAGGCTACCTGATCGCCTACCTCAACCTCGACGAGGTGATCCGCATCATCCGCGGCGAGGAAGAACCCAAGCCGGCCCTGATCAAGGCGTTCGCCCTGACCGACAACCAGGCCGAGGCGATTCTCAACATGCGCCTCAGGGCCCTGCGCCGGCTCGAAGAGATGGAGATCCGCAAGGAGCACGACCAGCTTTCCGCCGAAAAGGCCGACCTGGAGACGCTTCTGGCCGACGAGGCCAAGCGCTGGAAGGTTATCGCCAAGCAGATCGCCGCCATCGCCAAGGAATTCGGCCAAGCCACCCCGCTGGGCAAGCGGCGCACCGAACTGAGCGACGCCCCCTCGGCGGTGGTGGTGCCGATCGAGGCCTTCATCGAGCGCGAGCCGATCACCGTCATCCTCTCGGAGAAGGGCTGGATACGGGCCTTGCGCGGCCATTCCGAGGCCCCCGACGACGTCAAGTTCAAGGAGGGCGACGCGCTGGCCTTCGCGCTCAAGGCCGAGACCACCGACAAGATCCTGGTCTTCGCCTCGGACGGCCGCTTCTTCACCCTGGCAGCCGACAAGCTGCCGCGCGGGCGCGGCCACGGCGAGCCCTTGCGCCTGATGGTCGACCTCACCGGCGAGGCCGGGGTCACCACCGTCCTGGTCCACCGGCCGGGCCGGCGCCTGCTGGTCGCCTCGGACGGCGGCCGCGGCTTCGTGGTCGAGGAGAACGAGGTGGTGGCGCAGACCCGGGCGGGCAAGATGGTGCTCAACCTGGAAAAGGGCGAGAAAGCCGAGTTCTGCCGCCCGGTCGAGGGCGACGCGGTGGCGATCATCGGCGATAACCGCAAGCTGCTGGTGTTCATGGCCGAGGAAATCCCGGTGATGACCCGCGGCCGTGGCGTCATCCTGCAGAAGTACCGCGACGGCAGCACCGCCGACATCAAGCTGTTCACCCTGGCCGACGGGCTGTCGTGGAAGGCGGGAGAACGCGAACGCACCGAACGAGATCTCGCGCCCTGGTTGGGCAAGCGCGCCTCGGCCGGCCGCCTGCCGCCGCTGGGTTTCCCGCGGTCGAACCGGTTCGTGTGAAGACCCGAAAACCGGCGGCGCGCCAGGGTTTGCGATTTCGGGTATGCCCGTTTTGCATGGACGATTCAGTGGTGGTGACGGTATTGTGGCAGCCGTGCTGTCCTTGCCGGCTGGCGCGGCGGGCATGAGACCCAGACAATGGGCAATCCGAAACGAAAGGGAGGGTGAATTGAAGGCACTCGCGTTATCGATTCCCAGCTGTCCACTCACCCATTTCGAATGCTCCCATTTTGCCATCGGGGCGCATCCCGGCTGCCTGTTCCCGCAGAAGGGCCAGCTGAAGCGCTTCGCCCTGCATGAAACCGTCTTTCGCCAGGGTGCGGGCTGCCGCGGTATCTGGCGCGTGCGCGACGGCCTGCTGGCTCTGCGCCGCCACCATCCGGATGGCCGGCGGTCGGTGGTGCGTGTGGTCCGGCCGGGCGAAATCTTCGGCTGGTCCGATGCCTTCATGACCGAAACGCACCGGTGGGAGGGGTGGACCCTGACCGCCAGTTCGCTGTGGTATATGCCGGCGTCCGACTGGGCGTCCTATCATCCGGGCGATGCCCACGACCATATTCTCGCGCTGGCCTTTTCCGAGAGCCAGCAATTGGAAAAGGCGGTGCTGCGCCTGTCGGCCTTGAAGGCCGAGGACCGTCTGCTGGCCTTCCTGCTGTCGCTCGCCGACGGCCTCGACACCTTCCCGGTGGTGGTCCGCACCCCGTTGCGCCGCGGCGATATCGCCGATGCGGTGGCCATCACCCCCGAATCGTGCTCGCGGATCCTGCACCGGCTGGAGGAACAGGGTCTGGTGACCTGGCGCCGCACCCATACCGCCGTCATCGACGAACGCGCAGTGGCCCGCGTGGCCGAGGTGATGGAGCTGTATTGACGTTCAGGCGATTTCCAGCGGCCGCCAGCCGTTCGGGCCGAAGGCCTCCAGCGGCTTGAAGCGGGCCTTGTAGGACATCTTGCGGCTCTCGGCGATCCAATAGCCGAGATAGATGTAGGGCAGGCCCAGGCGCTCCGCCTCCTGCACCAGCCAGAGGACGACGAAGGTCCCCAGCGACCGTTTCGGCATGTCAGGCTCGAAGAAGCTGTAGACCGCCGACAGGCCGTCGGACATGCGGTCCGCCAGGCAGGCGCCGACGATCGTTCCGTCCGGCCGGCGGAATTCCACCAGGAAGGTGTCGATCGGGCTGTCCTCGACCATCGACCGGTAATCGTAGAACCCCATCAGCGCCATGTCGCCGCCGCCATGGCGGGATTCCTGGTAGCGCGAGAACAGCCGGTAGTGCTCGGCGGTGGCGCGGGCGGGGACCTGGCTGCCGATCAGGTCGCCGTTGGCTTTGGCGATGCGCCGCATGGTGCGGTCGGGCGCGAAGCCGTTGACCACGATGCGCACCGGGATGCAGGCGCTGCAGCCCGGGCAGGCGGGGGTGTAGGCGATCGAGTGGCTGCGGCGGAAGCCGGCGCGCGACAGCGCCTCGTGCAGCATCTCGGCGTCTGGGCCGTTGAGTTCGGTGACGATCTTGCGTTCCAGCCGGCCGGAAATGTACGGGCAGGGCAGGGGCGCCGTGGTGAAGAAGAAGTGCGGCCTTTTGAGGGGGATGTGATCCATCGCATCCTGTCGTTCGCTTGGGCGCCGGCCCGGTTCCGGCAGCGCATGCGCTGATATGGTGGTCGCGGCGTGCCGCCACCACCGACTCCCGACGGGGGAGGTCAGCGCCGCCCGACGTCGTTGACCACCACCGTGCCGGCCAGCCAATCGTGCAGCGTCCGCCGCCGTGGATTGAACAGCGCCACCAGCAGGATCAGCGAGCCGGTTGCCGCGACCGAACCGTAGAAGGCCACGGTCAGGATGATGGCTTGGATCAGGGTCGGCCGTCCACTCTCGACTTGCGCATCGGAAGCCATAGTCATCACCTTGACGCCCATGGCGCGCATGCCAAGGGTGGCAGACCTTGGGCCGGCGACCAGCAGGGAATGATAGAGCAAAGGCACCACGGCTCCGGGAAGCCAGATCAGCAGCCAGGCCAGGCCGAAGGTCAGGAACCCGAGGAAGGCCAGGAACCCCCAGCACAGGCAGACCAGCAGAAGGATGACGACGAAATCCACCCCGTAGGCCACCAGCCGCTTGGCGGTGATGCCGGTGTAGTATTCCGGATGCTGCCAGGGGTCGGCCCAATCCGCCGCCTTCAGGACGATCAACGCATCGGCCATGGCCTATCCTTTGGCGAAAAGGCGCGGATCACGGCTTCTTTGGCGGCGCGGGCGCCGGCGGGGCCGGTGCCTTGCCACCCGCGTCGCCGGGCTTCATTTCCGGCGGTGGCGTCAGGTCGTTCTCGCGCAGGAGGATGATGCTGATGCGGCGATTGCGGGGCGCCTTGGGGTCATCCTTGACCAGGGGTTCGGTGTCGGCCTTGCCGACCACCCGGTCGACGCGGTTCTCGGCGACACCGGCGGAAACCAGCACCCGGCGGCTGGCCAGGGCGCGGTCGGCCGACAGCTCCCAGTTGGTGTAGCCGGAGGGGTCGCGGAAGGGCACGGCGTCGGTATAGCCCGAAATCGAGATCTTGTTGGGCATCTGGTTGACCACCCGCGACACCAGGTCGAGCAGCGCCCGGGTATAGCCGAACATGGCCGAACTGCCCGAGGGGAACATCGCCAGGCCTTCCTGGTCGGTCAGCTGGATGCGCAGCCCCTCCTGGGTGTTGTCGACCAGCAGCGAGCCCTCGTAGGGCTTGAGTTCGGGGATGCCCTTGACGGCGTTCTCCAGCACCTCCCGGGCCTTGTCGAACTTCTTCTGCTCGCGCTCGGCGGCCTTTTCCTTCATCTCCTTTTCGGTCATCTCCTTTTCGCCCATGCCCTCCTGCGGTTCGGTGACCTTGGAGGTCAGGTCCTCGCCGCCGGGGCCGATGGATTGGGGCGGCAGGTGCTGGACCAGGCTGGGCGAACTGGTGTTGGAGGTCTGCGCCCCCTCGCCGATGGTCTGGCCGCCGAGGATGCCGCCGGCGCCCGATTGGCTCTTCGAGGCGGTGGTGGGGGCGAAATAGTTGGAGACGCCGGTCAGCTGCTCCTCGGTGACGGCGTTGAGCAGCCACAGCAGCAGGAAGAACGCCATCATGGCGGTGACGAAATCGGCGTAGGCGACCTTCCAGGCGCCGCCGTGATGACCGCCGGCGACTTTCTTGACCCGCTTGATGATGATCTGCTGGTCGGCCATTGCGCGCTGTCGCCGCCGTCAGTCGGGCGGCAGGTTGGTGACGGTCTCTTCGAGTTCCTGGAAGGTCGGCCGCAACTCGTCGGGAAGGATCTTGCGGGCGAACTCGATCGACACCTGCGGCGCATAGCCCTGCATGTGGGCCAGCAGCCCGGCCTTGATCGCCATCAGATAAAAGCCGTCGTTATCGAAGCACAGCTGCATGTTGCGCGCCATGGGGGCGAAGAAGGCATAGGAGATCAGCACGCCCGAGAAGGTGCCGACCAGCGCCGCGCCGATCAGGTGGCCCAGCACTTCCGGCGGCTCGGTGATCGAGCCCATGGTGTGGATGACGCCCAGCACGGCGGCGACGATGCCCAGGGCCGGCATGGCGTCGGCCATCAGGTTCACCGAATGCGAGATCTCATGGTAGTACTTGTGGTGCGATTCCAGTTCGCCGTCGATGATGACTTCAAGTTCGTGGGCGTTGGAGGTTCCCAGCGTCAGCAGCCGCAGATAGTCGCACAGGAATGTGCGGGTGTGGTGGTCGGCGTTGAAATTGGGGAACTTGCCGAACAGCGGGCTTTCGTCGGGCTTTTCCACATGGCTTTCCAGCGCCAGGTCGCCCTTGGTCTTGGCCAGCTTGAACACCGAATAGAGCATCGAGAGCAGTTCGACGAAGCTCTCTTTGCCGTGGTGGGGACCCTTGAAGATCATGGAAAGGTGGGACACCACCCCCATGATGATCGACTTGGGGTTGCCCAGGAACAAGGCGCCGAACGAGGCGCCGACGATGATCAGCCACTCGAAAGGTTGAAACAGCACTCCCAGGTGGCCGCCCGGTATCGCATAGCCGCCGATGACCGAAACGAAGGTCACGACGATGCCAATGATTGCGAACATCCAGAACCCCTACTCGGCTTCTTCCCCAGAACGCCGGTCGCCCCGCATACCGTCCGGAGCATGCAGTAATTTGAAGCGGCTGTCGCGAGTCAACTGCGTTCATCGGCCAAAAAAAACGTCGGCGGTCGAGGCCTTGGACAGGGTGTTTGACCCGGCGGGCGCAAGCCATCTACTCTCTCGAAGGTATTCCGCGAACCAGCCGGGCCGAGCCATGACCGTCGATGAACGTTCCTTTCGCAAGGCATTGGGGTGTTTCGCCAGCGGCGTCACCGTGGTCACCACGCTCGACCCGGCGACGCGGGCGCCGGCGGGGGTGACGGTCAGCGCCTTCTGCTCGGTGTCGCTGGAGCCGCCGCTGGTGCTGGTCTGCCTGGGCGAGCGCACCGCCGACCTTGATGCCTTTCGCGGCTTCGGCCATTTCGCCGTCAACATCCTGTCCGAGCACCAGCGCGACCTGTCGATCCGCTTCGCCAGCCGCTCGGGCGACAAATGGGCGGGGGTGAGCTGGGAGGGCTGGGATTCGGGCGTTCCCATCCTGTCCGGCTGCCTTGCCAATCTGGAATGCGCCACGGTCGAGGCGCGCCCCTGCGGCGACCACGTCATCCTCGTCGGCCGGGTGGTGCGGCTGCGCCACGACGCGGGCGGGGCGCCGCTGCTCTATGGCCGCGGGTCCTATCTGGTGGCGTCCGAAGCTCAATAGGCGGGTTCGAGGGTCAGGATGGCGGCTTCGGCGGATTCGGCTCCGATGGTCGTGCGAAGATTCGCGCGCCACGCCTTGATCTGATCGGTGAAGTGGCGCGACAGCGCGTTGCCCGACTGGCCGGTGGCGATGACGAAGCCGCTGTCGTCCGGGGCGGCAAGGTCGAATATGGCGCGCAGGCCGGCGCCATGCAGATGGGTGAAGGTGTCCGGGGCGAAACTGCCGCGATTGACGGTGAAATCGTCGCCGTCGGTGGCGATCGCCGGCGCCGCCAAACGTTCCGGCAGCGGCAGGGCAGCGAGCACCGGGTTGGTGAACACGGCGCGATGGGCGGCGCCCCATCGCCATGCGCGGGGATCGGCGCCGTAACGCCGGGCCAGGTCGGCGACGGCGGAATCCAGGCTGGCGCCGGCCAATCGCTCGCACCCTTGGTCGCCGCACCAGTGATGGTGGCCGGTGAGGATGCCGGCCAGCACGGCGGGGCGCACCGCGCCGAAGGCGGCGGCGTCCTCGCCCAGCGTCGGGGCCAGCAGGTCGTGCCACAGCCGCCCGATCCAGGCGTTGAAGATCAGCGGCTCCGGCCGGTCGCGGTCGGCATGGCCGTCCCACGCCGCGACCATGCCCGCCGCCTCGCGGCCGAGCGGGGTGGCGGGTTCGGCCCCGGCCACCAGGGCCTTCAGTTCGATCGCGGCGAGCGACAGGGTGTCGGTCTGGATCGCCGCCATGTCGTCGGCCGCCAATCCGTTCCGGCCCGCCAGCAGGTCGAGAATGCGCCGGGCGCGGTATCCGTCGGGCCAGGACGCGGTGATCTCATAGGGATAGTCGGGCCCGGTCACCGGGTTGTTGGCGTTGACGATGATGCCGGAACGCGGATTGACCAGCCGGGGCATCCTGCCGAAGGGAATCCAGCCGACCCAGTCGCCCTCGCCGGTCCAGCCCTCGGCCGGCAGGCTGCCGTCGCCGCCCCGGCGGATCGGCACCCGCCCGGCGGTGATGAAGCCGATGGTGCCGCTGGTGTCGGCGAAGGCGACGTTCTGGACCGGGCTGGCGAAATCCTTGAGGGCGGCGACGAAGCCGTTCCAGTCCGAGGCCCGGTTGATGCGGAGGAAGGCCTGGGCGGTCAGGTCGTCCGGCTCCAGCGCGGTGGCGCGCATCGCCACCACCTCGCCGTCGCCGGCCAGTCCCTTCGCCGCCAGGTCCGAGATCACCGGGCCATGGCGGGTTTCGCGCACGGTCAGGACTTCGTCGGCGCCGCCCTTGACCTTGATGACCTCGCTGCGGACGCCCAAGGGGCGGCTGCCGCCGGGGACCGCATAGGCGGCGCCGTCCGCCGACAGCTTCTCGACGAACAAATCGACGGTGTCGGCATGGGTGGCGGTCAGGCCCCAGGCGATGCGCGCATTGTGGCCGATCAGGTGGAAGGGGATGCCGGGCACGGTGGCGCCGGCGACCAGCAGGTCCGGCGCCTCCACCCGCGCCAGGTACCACAGGATCGGCGCCTGGAAGGCCAGATGGGGGTCGTTGGCGAGCAGCGGCTTGCCCGAGCGGGTGTGCTTGCCGTCGACCACCCAGACGTTCGAGGCCAGGCGCGGCTCCGCCGCCTCGGGCAGCGCGGCCAGCACGCTATCGGCCAGCGCCGGGGGCAGGGACGCGACGGTGATCGGCGCGTCGGCGGCAGAGCCGGGGAACAATTCGTCGAGCAGTTGCGGCCCCAGTTTGCCCAGCAGCTTGCCGCGCAGGACGTCGTCCTTCCAGTTCCCCGCCAGCTGCAAACCCATCAGCCGGCCCCAGGCCAGGCTGTCCGCGGGCGCCCACGGTTCCGGCCGCAGCCCGACCAGGCGGTATTCCAGCGGCAGGCGCAGGCCGTTGTCGGCGATCCATGAATTGATCCCGGCGGCATAGGCGGCCAGGGCGTCGCGGCTCGCCCCGTCGAGCCGGGCGACGCTCGCCTCGGCCCGCCGGCGGAGGCCGAGGGTCCGCATGAAGCGGTCGCTGGCCAGGGCCTTGGCGCCGAAGATCTCGGCCAGCCGGCCGGCCGCGATCCTCCGCTGCAGCTCCATCTGCCACATGCGGTCCTGGGCGTGGACCCAGCCCAGGGTGAAATAGGCGTCGTGGGCCGATCGGGCCTTGATGCGGGGGATGCCCAGCCGGTCGCGGGCGACCGTCGCCGGCATTTCCAGGCCGTCGACCTGCACGCTGCCTTCGGTCCGCGGCAGGGAGCTCATCAGCCACAGGAATGCCGACGCCAGGGCGACGACCACGACCAGGGCAACCAGGTTGCCGGCCACAGCCCTGCGGCTCATCTGCACGCCCATCGGTTCGAGCGGCGGCTTCTGCTGGATCGAACCTTCCTCCAGAAACGGTCTCCAATGGGGCCACGCCCATTGCCGGCGAAAGTCCTAGTCGGTCGCCCGGCCACGTGCAAGGGCCGTTTGCATGCGGGTTGGCGGGGGGCGCCCGGATGGTATAGATAGAGGAGTCAATCAAGCACTGGAGGGAACTCGATGATCGGTAAGCTTAACCACGTGGCCATTGCCGTGCCCGACCTCGCCGCCGCCGTCGCGGTCTATCGCGACACCCTGGGCGCCAAGGTCTCCGAGCCGCTGCCGCAGCCGGCCCACGGTGTCACCGTGGTGTTCATCGAACTGCCCAACACCAAGGTCGAACTGCTTTTCCCGCTTGGCGAAAAGTCCCCCATCGCCGCCTTCCTGGCGAAGAATCCCGGCGGCGGCATCCACCACATCTGCTACGAGGTGCCCGACGTCGTCGCCGCCGCCGAGCGGATGAAGGAAAAGGGCGCCAAGGTCCTGGGCGAGCCGAAGATCGGTGCCCACGGCAATCCGGTGATCTTCCTGCACCCGAAGGATTTCCAGGGCTGCCTGGTGGAGCTGGAACAGTCTCACTGACATCCCGATGAACTGGTATTGCGACGTCGCGCCGGGCCATCCGGTGCACGGCCCCTACCATGACGAAGAGTACGGCTTTCCGCTGATCGACGAGAGGGCGCTGTTCGAGCGCCTCTCTCTGGAGATCTTCCAGGCGGGGTTGTCGTGGCTGATCATCCTGAAGAAGCGGCCGGCCCTGGTCGCCGCTTTCGACGGTTTTCAGCCCGACATCGTGGCGGCCTACGGCGACGGCGACGTCGCCAGGCTGCTTGCCGATGCCGGCATCATCCGCAACCGGCGCAAGGTCCTGGCGGTGATCGAAAACGCCCGGCGGATTCAGTCCGTCCGCCGCAGCCACGGCTCGTTCGCCGCCTGGATCGCCGCCCACCATCCGCTGACCAAGGATGCGTGGATCAAGCTGTTCAAGCGCACCTTCACCTTCATGGGCGCCGAGGTGGTCAACGAATTCCTGATGAGCATCGGCTACCTTCCCGGGGCGCATCGCGACGACTGCCCCGCGTTCGCCCGCATTGCCGCTACCCGGCCGGCCTGGATGGATGGGACGTAGCTAGGCTTCGAGGGCGATGCCGCGCAAGGAAATCACCCCCAGCACCGCGCCGCCATCGACCACCGGCAGGTGCCGGAAGCCCTTTTCCAGCATCAGCCGGCGGGCCTCGTCGACCGAGGCGTCGGGGTGGATGGTCACCGGATCGCGGGTCATCACCTCGCCGACGTCGAGGACGTCGGGATTGCGCCGGGTGGCGACGAAGAATCCGAGCGCGTCGCGTTCCGTGAAGATGCCCTTCAGGGTCGCGCCGTCGAGCACCACCACCGCTCCGACATGCCGGTCGAACATCACCCTGGCGGCGGCGCGCACCGAATCGGTCGGCCGCACGGCGACGGCCGGCCTGTCGTCGACCAGTTCTCGGACGATCTTCGCCACAGCTGCCTCCGTTTATCGCCGAGGAAAAGCTAGACATCTTCGATGGCGGTTACAAGGCGACAGGCTCAGATTCGGTGGACGTGGGTGAGGCGGCAATCGCCGTCGCCGGTCTCGACCTGGATGGTGGCGTGGTCGATGCCGAAGCGCTGGTGCAGCGCCGCCGCCGCCTGGCCGAGGAATTCGTCGTCGGTGGCGGCGCAGGGAACCACCAGATGGGCGGTCAACGCCACCGAGGTGGTGCTCAGCGGCCAGATGTGCAGGTCGTGGATGGCGTCGACGCCGGGCAGGGACGCCAGGAAGGCCTCGACCTGCCGGCTGTCGATGCCGGCGGGAACCGCGTCCATCGCCAGATCGAGGGAATCGCGGAACATCCCGCAGGTGCCGAGCGCGATCACCACCACGATGGCCAGGCTGACCGCCGGGTCCAACCACAGCCAGCCGGTCCAGCCGATGGCCGCGGCTGCCACCACCACCCCCAGCGACACTGCCGCATCCGCCGCCATGTGCAGGAAGGCGCCGCGCAGGTTGATGTCGTGCTCGCGGTCGGCCATGAACATCGCCGCGGTGGCCGTGTTGACGACGATGCCGAGGGCGGCCACCCACATTACCGTGTCCTGCGCCACCGGATGGGGTTCGCCCAGGCGCCGCACCGCCTCCCAGGCGATGCCGCCGACTCCGATCAGCAGGACCACCGCATTGACCAGCGACGCCAGGATGGTGCTGCGCCCGTAGCCGTAGGTTCGGCGCTCGGACGAGCGCCGGCGCGACAGCCACACCGCCGCCCACGCCAGCAGCAGCCCCAGCACGTCGGAAAGGTTGTGGGCTGCGTCGGACAGCAGGGCGAGGGAATTCGCCGCCACCCCGTAGACGACCTCGACGGCGACGAAGCCGACATTGAGGACGACGCCGACGGCGAACGCCCGGTCATAGCCGGATTCGCTGCGGGAGTGGTGGTGGTGGCAGTCGCAATGGGGCGCGGGCATGTCGATCAGATGGGGCCGAACGGAGGAGATATCTTCATCCAGGACCCTGGTGCGGTCCTGTAGGCATTCCCAAATAGGTACGGTCCCCGTCTGGAGGAGAGTCACCATGCCGACATGGGAACACGACCATAGAGCCAATTCGGCCGTGGAAGAAGAGCATCGGCAATTGTATGGCGCCATGGCCCGCTTGCAGCCGATCATCCTGGCGGCAGACGACGAGGCGCGGGTGTCGCAAGCCACGGCCGCGCTCTACGACCGCCTGGCCCACCACTTTGCCGTCGAGGAGGATATCGCCGCCGGATTCGGCCCGGTGTCGTGCGGAATCCTGAAGCACGAGCATCGCCACATCATGGCGTTGCTGGCGCATCTGCGTGGACTGGCCTACGGCCAGCACGCCACCCGGCAACGTCTGTTCCAGGAATTCGTCGAGGCCCTGGCGAAGCACGACCGCGAGGTCGACATACCGACGTTCTGCCGGTCTCACTGACAGCGCTACTCGATCAGCCCGCGGCGGATGGCATAGGTCGCCAGTTCGGCGGAATTGTGCAGGTCCAGCTTCTGCATGATCTTGGTGCGGTGGGTCTCCACCGTCTTGATGGCGATCGACAGCGCCTCGGCGATTTCGCGGTTCTTCAGGCCCTGGGCGATCAGCCGCAGCACCTCGCGCTCGCGCGGCGTCAGTGCGGTGCCGGCGGAATCGCCGCCGGCCAGATGCTCGCGGACCAGATCGGCGTCGAGGCCGGGCCCGAGATAGCTGCGGCCGGCGCGCACCGAGACGATCGCCGCCATCAATTCGTCATGGCCCAGTTTCTTCAGCGCATAGCCGTCGGCGCCGGCGGCCAGTGCTTCCGCGACCCGCCGCTCGCAATTGGCCACGGTCAGGATCAGCACCCTTACCATCGGCAGCAGCCGCTTGAGCCGCCGCGTCGCCTCGACGCCGTCGAGCACCGGCATCGACAGATCCATCAGCACGATGTCGGGCTTGAGCGAGCAGGCCATGTCGACGGCGGCCGCCCCGTCCTCGGCCTCGCCGATGATCTCGACGTCCTCGGCCTTCAGCAGGGCGGCGAGCCCCTGGCGGACGAGCAACTGATCTTCGGCAATCAGAATCCGGACAGCCAATTGATATCTCCATCGGGTTGATCGGATGATCGCCCAATGGCGACGTCAACGCAAGATATAGCCGTTGTAATAGGCGCTTGCGAATGAGGCACCGAACCGGCTACCCATAAGACATAGTGATGGCTCTTCCGGGGAGGCAGCCTTGCGCATCGCCGTCGCCTGCGCCGATTGGACCAAGGTTACCGGCCATGCCGGACGGGCCAAGCGCTGGCTGGTCTATACTGTCGATCCGGCGGGCGCCGTGTCGGCGCCGGATCGGGTGGAACTGCCCGGAGACATGGTCTTCCACTACTTCGGCGACGACCGCCCGCATCCGCTCGACGGCATCGCCGCCGTCATCGCCCAGTCGGCGGGCGAGAACTTCGTCGCGCACATGAAGCGGCGCGGCGTCGACGCCCGCCTCACCGCCCAGGCCGATCCGGCGGCGGCGGTCAGCGACTACCTCGCCGAGACCCTGCCGCCCGCCAAGCCGCGCCCGGTCGGCGCGCTGCTGTGCAAGGCGCTGGAACTGCTGGGACCCAAGCGGCCGTCACGCTGATATTGACAGGCGCCGCCCCACCATGTCGGCGATCGCGGCGAAGATGCGCGGCACGTGGGCGTGCTTGTAGGGGAAGATGTCGGCCGGATCGTGGAGGTGGACCAGCATGCTGGCATTGGCCTCGAACACCAGCACCCGCCCGTCGGGGGTGAATCCGCAATCGAGTCCGCCGTAATCCAATCCCAGTTTCCGGGCCACGTCCGCCACCGCGTCGCCGGCGGCGCCGCGGAAGGCGCTCCGCCAATCGGCCAGGAAGGCTTCCTCCTCGGCGCGGAAATCGGCCCGCGAGTCCATGGCGGTGCGGTGATAGTGCACCAGCCAGTCGTCGCCGACGGCCAGATGGCAGGGAAAGGGCTCGCCGTCGACGAACACCAGCCGGTACTTGCGCCAATGGCCGTCGCCGCTGCGGTAGTCGACGAAGTCGGTGGCATAGAATTCGGCCGCCGGCGTCCGTTCCAGGTAGGCGGCGAGGTCCCGCGGCCCTTCGATGCGGGCGAGGTCGTGGCCGCCGTGCGAGCGCGGCGGCCGGATCAGGAACGGCGGGGCGATCGCGCCGAGATCGCCTCGCGCCACCCGCCGGGTCGCCGGGACCGCCAGTCCGGAGATGCCGGCCAGCAGGGGCGGCAGCGCATCGCGCCGGGTGGCGGCGACGCGCGCCAGCGGGTTGAGCACCGGGCGGCCGCAGCGGCGATAGAAGGCCTCGGCCTCGGCCAGGAAGGGGGCGCCGCCGTCGATATCGGCGATGGCGTTGAAGACGATGTCGTAGGGCGGCAGGTCGTCCAGCGCGGTCGCCTGTCCGGGCAGCAATTGCACCGTGATGGTCTCCAGGCGGGTGCGGTCGAACAGGAATCGGGTGGGGGCGTTGCACAGGCTGGAGCCGCCGACGATCAGCACCCGCGCCTCGGGGGCGGCGCATGTCTCGACCACCACACCGCGGCGCCGCGCCGCCTCGGCCCGCTCGGCCTCGGCGTCGTCGCAGCGGTGTTGGCCGTCAAGCACCTCGGCCAGGCGGACATGGGCATCGGTGCAGTCGGGATCGAGGGCCAGGGCGCGCCGGCAGGCCTCCTCGGCATGGGCGAGGGCGCCGAGCGCCTGGGCGGCGGCGGCCAATCCGCACCAGCCGTCGACGAAACCGGGATCAAGGGTGACGGCCTGGACCAGCGCCGCCGTCGCCTCCTCGGGCCGCTCCAGCCGGAGCAGGACGAGACCCTGGTTGAAGCGCGCCGCGGCGAAGCCGGGGGCGGCGGCGACGGCGCGCTCCATCACCGCCAGCGCCGCCTGGTGCCGCCCCAGCCGCGACAGCGAGGTGCCCAGGTCGTTGAGCGCCGGGGCGAAATCCGGCTGCAACGCCAGTGCCGCCTCGAACAGCGCC
>Ga0265331_10001320_pt1 | contig 18369 bp, 16 predicted proteins | sample 41923metaG_FD_202088 | JGI IMG/M metagenome (GOLD analysis project Ga0265331, IMG submission 202088) | Rhizosphere microbial communities from Carex aquatilis grown in University of Washington, Seatle, WA, United States - 4-19-23 metaG | ecosystem: Host-associated > Plants > Roots > Rhizosphere... | reverse complement strand
ATCGTGGCCATTATTTATTTTGTGAAATAACTGCCGGGTTATTCCTGCCCCCACCGTTATCTCCCGCCCTGTTTCATTTGGGGATAGGCTCCCAAACCTCTACTGTTAAATCTTGATCCGTCTGAGGCATATTAACTACAAAGGTATTGGTTCGATAATAATACCGACTCATATCGACAGGCACCAAGAAGTTCTTCAATAAAGGAGTCAGGTATATCCTGTCGTATTTTGCATCGATCACGGATTGGTGGATGGTTTCCTGATACTGCAGGCCGACACTTCTGACGATCTGATAATTTGGACCCAACAGCTTATTATCGGGAAAGGGGTCGATGGTATAAAAATACTGCGTCTGACCTGAATCAACCGGGGGAATCCCAAGTCTCAGCATCTCTGAAATCAATACAGGACTGTTCAAGATATTTCTTGAATCGTCGATGGATCGATACAGACCGGCCCAATCCTTTGAGTCGGTCTGCTGCAAAAACAATGGATTGAACCGTATCTGTCCAAACGACACCAAGCTCCACAGAACCAGGAAACTTGCAATTAACGCTAGGCGGGATAAAGGTTTGATGTATTGAAAAAGCAAAAGAGAAAACGGGGGGAGCAGGATCTGATATAGATAAGTCATATAGGTGCCGGTATGTCGCCCAAGAATCAGGATAAATGTCAATAAGGAACCTATAAAAAAATACGCGATGTAGTTTATCGGGTTGGAAACAAGAGGCCGATCAAAGGATGATATATCGAGGATAGGCAAGAACCTTTTTAACGAAACTCCTTTTAAATGAGGCGTTTTCATATTAATAAATAAAAGGATCACGCCCAGAATTAGGGCCGGAGAGAATTCGATGGCAAATTCCACGATCTGATAGATCGTGAACATAAAGAAATCCTGGTGAGTATTGCTCAGGTTGCTTACAAATATGTCAATGAAATATAACCATAAAAAATAGCGGACCAAAAGATACGATAAAGCAAATGGTAACCCGAACAACAGGCAGTAGAACACACCTTTTCTTTTGGATATAAAAATGAACAGGTAGCTCGCAACGATGCCGAAGGAAACCACGAAATACGGCTTCGTATAAAACGCCATTATGCATAGAATAGCACTCAAAGACAATGCCAGAGGGTCAAAATCACGATTGAATGGAATAAGGATCCCTGCCAGGAACAGGAACACCCCCATCGCGTTCGGATAGGCGCCCAGTCCACCCAGGGCTGCCAGGCCCATCATTGTTAAAACAGCCCCTGCCAGAGCGAAGAATCGATCGCCATTCACCCTGGAGATTGTTTGAAATATAAGCAAACAGGAAAGGAGAATAAAAAAGAAAGTCACGGTTCGATGTACAAGAAGAGTATTACCGAACAAAGCGGCAAACGGCAATACGACCAAGTTATAGACAAATCCATAATTATTTGTTCCCAATGGCTGATTTTCCAAAGAAAAGGGATTCTCCCCCTTTAAAAGGAACTGCGTCATCACCGGGGCGGCACCTTCACGGTATTCGATCGGGTAGGGCATGCGGATGGTAACGATCGCAAAATATATCAGCCACAACGTTAAAAGAAACAGAGTGCTCCAAATAGCAACTCTCCATATCTTTATTATTCTGTTATGAGCCAGATCCGACAAGAGATATTCTCGAACACCATTACCGGACAGTCTATTAACCTGCATTTGCTTTTTCTATTCCCATGTCATCGCTCGTACCCAATAATTATGACATTAAATCCAATATTCTCCCATTCTTTATCCATCCTTATGGTTTTGTAATTCAGGCAATACAATGAGCCCGGAAAGGAAGGGATGATCGACCACCTTGATGGGTAGCGAATAGGCTTGCGAGAGCAATTCTGATGTCATCACATTACGCGACGTACCCAGGGCTTTTATTGCGCCGGCGACCAACAGGGCGACACGGTCCGCGTAACGAGCTGCAAGATTGAGGTCGTGCAAAGCGATCAGCACGGCCAGTTTATCGCGGTGCGCCAAGTCGCTGACAAGTTCCAATAAACTTACCTGGTATTGTAGATCCAAATGTGCAGTGGGTTCATCGAGCAGGAGGATCGGCGTGGACTGGCACAATGCGCGCGCAAGAAGCACACGCTGCTGTTCTCCGCCCGAAAGCTCGCCAACGCGGCGCCCGGCCAGCGAGCCCGCGCCGACTCGTTCAAGGGCCATGCGGGCCAGCTCTTCATCTTTATGAGACGGCTGTCCAAGGAATCCAAGATAAGGAGTGCGCCCCAGCAATACGGTTTCCCAAACTGTGAAGGCGGCAGGCAGCGAAACCGCCTGCGGGACAACTGCCAGATAGCGCGCACGCTGCATGGACGAGAGCGCTGCAAAATCATCTCCATTCGTACGAACGCGGCCGCTTTGGATGGGAATGACCCCGCTGGCCGCGCGGATTAAGGTGGACTTGCCCGCGCCGTTCGGCCCGATCAACGCCAGCACTTCCCCGGATCGCACTTCGAGGCTGACTCCATGCAAAACAACATGTGGACCATACGCAAAAGACAATTGATCGATCAGCAACATGAGATACCTACCAATATCCCTGATTCTTGGCGCGGCGCAAGACCCACAGGAAAAAAGGTGCACCCACCAAAGCCGTGACAATCCCAACCGGAATCTCCTGTGGCGCAATCACAACCCGGGCGACGATATCCGAAACCAGCAAAGCCGTGGCACCGCTAATGATCGAAAGCGGAATCAATCGGCGGTAGTCTGCGCCCCACCAAAGCCGCATGACATGCGGCACGATCAACCCGATAAATCCGATTATCCCTGAGAAGGCCACCGCGGCGGCCGTAGCGAGCGAGGCAGAGATAAGCAGGATCGTTTTGGCACGGGTAACGTTCAATCCGAGCTGCTGTGCCTGTTCGTCGCCGAACTGCATCAGATTCAAGGCCTGTCCGCTGACAAGCAAAACGCCCAAACCGATGAACAGATAAGGCGCGATGGCGATGATCGCTGTCCAGTTGGATTGGCTCGCCCCACCAAACAACCATCCCAGCGCGCGGCGGATATCGTCCGTTGAACGAAGCATTAAAAAAGAAGTCAATGAGGTGGCAAAAGATGAAAAGGCTACACCGGCTAATATCAGGTTTGTGGTTGGAACTGTCCTGCCGACGCGCGCCAGGGAATAAACTACAAACACTGTGAGCAGCGCGGCGATAAAGGCAGCCATTGGGATAGCCAGAAGCCCCCAAAAGGAATAGGGCCAATTAATGCTCATGGCGATCACCGCGCCCAACCCCGCACCGGAGGCCACACCGATCAGAAACGGATCGGCCAAGGGGTTGCGAAAGAGTCCCTGATAGGCCGCGCCGCTCCCGCTGAGGGCCATACCGGTCATTGCGATCAAGACGGTGCGCGGTAACCGGATGGCCCACAGGATAGTGTCGGAAGTCTGCGTGCCATGTCCGATCAACGCGGCCCAGAGCTGCGCAGGGGAAAGGAAGACCGAACCAATGGCAAGGCTTAGGACTAGTGCCAGGAGCAGTAGTAAAAAAGAGGAAAGGAATGGAGAAATACGCTTCATGTTTGTGTAAATTACAACGAAAGACCTATAAACCCTTAGGACCTTGCAGGCCTGCCACGGCCCTACAAGATCACTTAAATAAATCCGGATGCAGCAGTTTCGCCAACTGTTCCAAACCATCCACTAGGCGTGGACCAGGGATGCTGAGCAAATGATAATCGAACGGGTAGACGCGTCCATTCTTCACCGCAGCCAGTGTGCCCCAGCCGGGGCGCGCTGCAACTTTTTCCGGCGTTTCGCCATACGCTGAGTCACTTAAAATAATAATGTCCGGATTAAGCACGACCAACTCTTCCAGACTCACCTGTGGATATTGATCCTTCAAAGTGGAGGCCACATTCGTACCGCCAGCGCGTTGGATCAATAAATCAATAAACGTGCGCGGACCGGCGGTAAACGGCTTGGAAGCATCTGTGGCATCGAGCTCATAAAAGACTGCCGGCTTTTCGGATACGCCTATAAGCTTTGTGTCCACCGCGGCAACCCGCGCTTTGAGCGATTGGACCAATGTCGATGTTTCATCCACATGCCCTGTTAATTTCGCAACGGCCTCAAGGTTGGCGTACATACCATCCAATGTAGTGGGGTTAGATAGGTAATAAACCGTCAGGCCAAGCCCTTCCAATGTTTTCACCAATTCAGGCGTGTTGATCTCTGCAGCAAGTACGAGATCGGGCTTGAGTGCTACGATGGCCTCGGTGCTGAAATTGCCCATGGAGCCGCCCACGCTCGGAATACCGGGAACCTGTGCGGGATAATCCGAAAGTTCATCGCGACCCACGACTTGCGAGCCTGCACCCATTGCGAAAAGGATCTCGGTATTGGAAGGAGCCAAGGATACAACGCGCCGGGCAGGAGCTGCGAGCTTAACCTGGCGGCCAAGACCATCAGTCAGGACAATGGGAGTCGGTTGAGTTTGAACAATCGTTGGCTGCACTATCCCTGTAGCAGCCTGAGGCTGAGGGGTATTTACCGAGGAAGGTACACAGGCAACCAGCAAGATTGCAACCGGTAAAATGAAAAAAAAGAATTTACGAAGCATTGTTATTCTCCTACATAGAATCAAAATCCCCAGCCGATGACTGGGGAGGTCGGAGAGGCAATTCAGCGAGCCGTCCTCCACCTCCTTTCCACGAGAGTGTGACGAACATACCAGGGCGGGCGACCTGACTCGTCCCAACGACCCATGCTGAATCGATGGAACTTACAGTTGCGGGACAGTGCCGGACTTGCACCGGCTTCGCCGCTCTCTAGCATTTATTTAGTTGTAGTTGGATTGTATGCCGCATACCAGGATACGTCAATACAGATCGGACCCAGATGATCCTCCTTTGACAAGCATGGGCAACCCTGAGACCATGAAATAGACAGCATCGGCGGTTTGCGCCAGACGCTGATTGACACGACCAAGCGCATCGCGGAAATAACGCCCCATGGGGTAAGCCGGCACAAGGCCCAACCCAACCTCGTTCGAGACAATTATCCACTTCGCCCGGCTGTAAGAGATGGCTTCCAATAGAGAATTCAATTCTTTATCCACGTCCGAGTAATAATCGGCTTCGCTGATTGGCTCCGGCAACCCGACCAGGAGGTTACTTACTAGCAGAGTCATGCAATCGAGCAGGATCCATTCGGATGGAGTGGCCGCACGTATGGCCGCGCCCACCTGTCGGGGGGCTTCGAGGGTTACCCAATGCGCCGGACGTCGTGAGCGGTGGACGGCGATACGAGACTGCATTTCTTCGTCCAAGGAGGCGGCTGTGGCGACAAATAAAACCTTTGCATCCGTCTGGTCTACAAGCGCCTGGGCATAATCTGATTTTCCGCTGCGGGCGCCGCCCAAAATAAACGTCAAGGAACGTGCCATCTCACATCCTTCATTATTATTAAATATGAGCAACAAAGGCCAATAAAATCACGGCCTCCACTGATTCCACGATCAGCCCAAAGACGTCTCCGGTCAACCCGCCGAGGCGGATGCGTGCCAGGCGAATGATAGCGGCGGCACAAACACACCCAATGATGAGTGCAGCAAGGCCACGCCAGCCACACAGGACACCCAGACCCAAAGGAACGACAGCCGATATCATCCATCCCATCCAACCCAGCTCAGGTCGGAACGCCGCTCCCAGCCCACCAGGACGAGCCATGGGTTGGCGCGCACCCCAAAGCAACAACCCACGAGCCGTGGAGGCTGCCAGAGGTATGGCCACCAACGTAAAATAAACAGGCAAGGCTGTTAATATGCTGATCTTAAATATTATGACCAGGATCAATCCCAGGGCCCCAAAGGCGCCCAAGCGAGGGTCCTTCATAATCTCCAAACGCCTTTCAGGGGAAGAGGAATTGAGCAGCCCATCGAGGGAATCCGCCAAGCCATCCAGGTGCAAGCCGCCGGTTAAATAAACCCAGGCTGCGACGCTCACCACTGCACTAACCGTTATAGGAAAGAACCTAGAAAGACCCAGATAGATGAGCGCAACCAACTCGCCAATCAGAGCGCCGACCAGAGGGAACCAGACGGCGGCTTTCCCCAACTCTTCAATCCCTGATGGATCGTGATATGGCGATGGGATCGTGGTTAGAAAGCCAAGGGCGGTAAAGAACCGCTTCATTCCTTCCCGCTTACGCCCGCTTCAGAGAAAGTGGCCATTTCATTCAAAGTGTTTACTGAAGCATCCACTAAATGGAATGCGAGAGCTGCGCCCGTACCTTCCCCAAGGCGGAGGTCAAGCTCAAGCAAGGGCTTCAAACCGAGACGTTCCAAAATAGCACGATGCCCGGCTTCGACCGAAAGGTGTGAAGCGATCAAAAACGGTTTTACGCGCGGTTCCATTTCTACCGCAAGCAGCGCCGCGGCGCCAGAAATAAATCCATCGAGGAGGACAGGAATGCGATGAGCAGCCGCACCCAGGATCAAACCGGCCAACCCACCAATCTCGAAACCGCCAACCTTGCTCAAAACATCCAAAGCATCGGCATGGTCGGGGTGATTAAAGGCAATCGACTGCTCAATCACTTCCACTTTATGAAAAAAGCCGGAATCATCGAGACCGGTACCCCGCCCGGTTATTTGACGAACAGGCAGGCCCGTATATACCGCCGTTATGGCTGATGAAGGCGTGGTATTGCCGATGCCCATTTCGCCGATAGCGAGTATATCCAGGCCTTTTGCAATTTCGGCTTCCACTACTTCGACCCCTGCCTGGACCGATCGTTCCGCCTGCTGGCGATCCATAGCGGGACCTCTGCGCATGTTTTGCGTGCCTTTGGCTATCTTGTGGTTCAGGAGACCTTCGGCTTGTTCAAAATCGGCTGCCACACCCATATCCACCACGATCACACGGGCCCTGGCCTGCCGCGCGAGGACATTGATCGCCGCACCACCGTTCAAAAAATTAACTACCATTTCCTTAGTGACTTCCGATGGATAAGCGCTGATGCCCTCTTCCGTCACACCGTGATCACCCGCCATAACGATGACAGCCTTGCGAGGGAAAGTCGGACGCGATTTGGCGCTAATACCTGCCAATTGGATGGAGAGCGCCTCCAACCGCCCGAGACTCCCGGTCGGCTTGGTGAGGGTATTCTGGCGTTCCTGCGCCTGTCCGGCGCTTTTTGAATCAAACTCTGGAATTTCCGGGTATTGCATGGCACTCCTTTGAAAACAAAATTTCCCGTCTCATTCGGCGGGAAATTGGAAGTCTTACTGACGATCACTTCACCATCCCAGCTCCGAGGATGTAAATGAGCAAATCAGAGCGGGCGACCTGACTCGTTCCAATAAACGGTGTTCGCGATTGGAACTTACAGTTGCGGGACAGCGCCGGAATTACACCGGCTTCGCCGCTATCTGATTCTTATTTAGTTGTGATTGGATTGTATGCCGCGCCCGCTGAAACGTCAAGTTTGGACATCGCGTTCGTAAAAAGGGTGAAGACAATAAGCGCTGAGATCACCAGCGAGACCTCACCCAAAACACCGAACAGTCCAAAGCCAAGGAATGGAAGAAGATAAGCGAGAGCAAGCCAAAGCCGATCCAAGCGGCGGGCCTCATCTGCCAGGATGAACAGCGGAACCAGCAAAAGTACATAGTCATAATTTTGCAAATACGGGCTGGCAACCAGCACGACCAATACGGAAATACCCACGAGCCAACGCGGGTCATGTGCGAGGATCCTCCACTGCGAGGCGATCCATAGGGCCAGAAAAACAAGAATGCCCAGGGCGATCCACAGCGCTTGATCGAACCCCCCGCGGACCAGACCGGTCAATTCCATCGGAATGCTGTTGCATTGATGGCATTGGGAAACATCTTTGAAACCTGTCAGCGAATGGAAATAATCGAGGGGCCAGAGTGGCGAGGCAAGGAAGCCGATCGCAAACAAAAAGATACCGGTCAGGACGATGGCGATCAAAGCACGACGACCGAAGTCGTCACGGCGCAGGAAAAGATAAACAAGCCCGATAAGCAGGATCAACCCACCAAGATGCGGCTTGAAGGTCAATAATGCGGCTGCTAAAGCCGCCAGAACAACGTTTTCATGATGAAGAGCATAGACAAACAAGGCTGCCCCAAGCAGAACAAGCAAGCCGTATTGTCCGACCCACAATGTGCCCAATATCGGCAGAAAAAGAATGGCAAAGAAAAAAGAAACCAAGCGTCTCACAGGCACCCAGTCGTCGGTCAGCAGCCAAGTGGATGCGAACAACATGAGCAGGTTCAGCCCAAACCAAATACGGACCGAGACCGTGATCGGCAAAAGAGCCACCCAAAGCGTAACAAGTGCATACCACGGCGGATAAGGAAAAGGCAGGACATACACCTGGTCAGGCGGCACATGCGCCAACCCGGCGATCATATTGACCTGACCGGTGTGGTCGTAAATCGGAATGCCACGCAAAAGACCGAGGTCTGCATGATAGATTACCTGAAAGTCGAGGTAAGGAGGAAGCGGCAGTGGCAGGAGAGCCATTACAACAAGAAAAAGAATGGAACAAAGAAAGACCAGGGCAATTTTCATTATGTCTCGCTACGCTGCTTGATAGCCTTAATTAGACCGCGAAAGACGAAGCAATGCAACGGGCCAAACAGAGCCCAATATAGAAACCCCGGCAAGCCGCGCGGAGCGAAGAAGGCGGTCTGGGTCAATACAGAGCCATTGTCAGGAGCAAGGTCAACCCGCCATTCCATCCAGCCTTCACCCGGAGCGCGGAGCTCAGAATACAACCGCAGCAAATGATCAGGCTCCAGACGTTCGACGCGATAATAATCAAGTGCTTCGCCTTCCTTCAGTCCCATATCGGTATCTTTTTTTAAGGGAATAGAGTAACCACCAAAAAGTTTATCCAGCCAACCACGAAGCAACCAGAGCCAATTAGCATAGGGCCAGCCATTCCGTCCGCCCATTGCTGTGAAGGCGCGGTAAACACTTTCAGGCAAAGCATTAACGACGACGCGACGGTAGGTAATGAAGAAGCCTTCGTGTTTTATGGTGATCGTGTCGCGCCCCATGCCTTCCCAGACGCGTTCGAGCCGCGCAGGTATAAGCTCCTCCAAAGATTCATTCACAGCCAAATCGTAGGGGATCAGCTTGATTTTCGGGAAAAGATGGATGGCTGTATCGTGCAGGACAATCGAATCGGATTGCAAACCGCCGATCAACGGCTCGGCGATCACGGCTGGCACAGGAGTCAACCAGCTAACAAAGCGAGCCATGATCCAGACTGGAATGACGGGTAATGTAATGAGCCGACGTTTAAGGCCACGCAGACCGGCGTAGCGCAGCATGGTATCGGCATAAAGCATGACATCCGGCCCACCCAGCTCATAAATACCGCCGCGCGCTTTAGGATGGTCGAGCGCAGCAACCAGGTAATCGATCACATTGCGCGCCGAAACAGGCTGGACCTTGTTCTTAAGCCAGCGCGGGCCGGGCAGAATGGGAAAGCACTCGGTGAGGAACCTTATCATTTCAAACGAGATGCTGCCAGGGCCAACGATCACACCTGCGCGAAATTCGGTCACCGGTATGCTTCCCTGCCGCAGGGTATTGCCGGTCTCGATGCGGGAGCGCATATGGGCTGCGATGTTCGATGCATGGGGATCGGCCAGGCCTCCAAGATAGATGAGATGCTGCACCCCGGCAGCTTCGGCAGCGGAGGCAAAGTTGTGCGCGGCTTCGGTCTCGATCCGGGTATACCCGCGCCCACCAGCCATGCTGTGGATCAGATAATAAGCAGTATGGACACCCGCCAGGGCGCGCGCCAGACTGTCCGGATCAGTCACATCTGCGCGGACGAATTCGACTCCTTTCGCCCAGGCGCGGGTACCGAGCCGCTCAGGCTGCCGGGCTAAGGCGCGGACGCGATATCCTTTTTCAAGCAGGCGCGGGATGAGGCGGCTGGCGATGTATCCGCTTGCACCTGTAACGAGGATAAGATCAGAGGGCATTAATCAATTGAAAGTCAAATGTTGAAAGAGAGAAGGGAAAGAATCAATGCAAAAGTGACAGGTTATGTTCGAGCCAAAAACCGTGCGCGGGATGCAAGCCGGCGGATCAAGCCGTCAAACAGAAAAGCGTGAAAGGGCCACATGGCATACCAGTAAACAAAGCCCCAGAAACCCCTGGGTGCAAAATAGGCCGTTTCAGTGAGGAGTGTCTTGCCATCGCTTTGAGGCAGCGATTCAAACTGCAACCAGGCTTTACCCGGCACTTTCATCTCGGCCCGCAAACGCATGAGCCTATCCTTTTCAACTGTTTCGACGCGCCAAAAATCAAGTGACTCACCAGGCAGGATTTCATCAGGGCTGCGCCGGCCGCGGCGAATACCCACGCCGCCAATGGCCTTATCCATCCAGCCGCGCAGCGCCCAAGCCCAGTCCATATAGAGCCAGCCGCGCTCTCCGCCGATGCCGGTATACGACTCGAAGACGCTGGCGGGGGCGAGGTCCAACAAGAATGTGCGCCGTTCGAGCATCATGCCTTCCTCCACTTTAAACTGGTAAGGTTTGGTGTCCCCGGCTGAATTGACCAGCGCATCGGACCATGAAGTCTCCACGGTATCGTTCTCGACCCGTCCGAGGGCCAGACGGACGGCATACTCAAAATCGATGGGTTGAATTTTAGGGAAGAGCTCCCTCGCGGTATCGTCATGGACGACCAAGCGGGCGCGCAGGCCCTCGATCAACGGCAGCACTGCTCGCCAATGAATGGGTGTGACCATGTGCACCCAATAGGCTGAAAGACGAGGCACATAGAAAGGCGTGCGGATCAGCACGCGCTTCAAATTGCGTATTTTGGAATAAGCGAGCAGCATCTGGGCATAAGTGAGACGTGTCGGTCCACCAATCTCGATGAGCTTACCCGAGCTTTTGGGATTCTCCAACGCGGCCAGCAGATAAGACATCACATCGCGGATGGCGATCGGCTGGGCTTCGGAGAACCACCATGCCGGGCATATGAAAAAAGGCTGGCGTTCCGCAAGATATCTGATCATCTCGAACATGGCGCTGCCTGCCCCGATGATCATTCCGGCGCGAAATTCAGTCACAGATACGCGGCTTTGCCTCAGGAGATAGCCGGTCTCGTGTCTGGAACGAAGGTAAGGCGAGAGGTCGGTTGTCGAGTCAACCAGCTCGCCCAGATAAACGATGCGTTCGACCCCCTGCCGTTCCGCCGCTTGTGTGAAATTGCCCGCAGCCTGCATGTCGCGCTCGGCGTTGAGCCTGCCACCGCGCTGGCCATGTATCAGGTAATAAGCGACCGAACAACCTTTAAGGGCCTTATCGAGCGAGGCAGGATCGAGCGCATCACCCGCTGCAACATCAATGCGCTCAAGCCACGCGCGACCCTGCAAACGAGCCGGGTCGCGTACAAGAACGCGTACAGAATAACCGGCGTCCAGCAAGCGCGGGACGAGCCGACCGCCGATATAACCTGTGGCGCCGGTCACGAGGATAAACTTATTGTTGGACATTGATTTCATTATAACGCCCGCCTCCTATGCACAAACTCAAATGGATAATTATTATGAACATTTGAAGGATCGTTAGATCGTTTTAGCGTACAATCCCAGCATGCGGCTGCCATTAATGTGGGTTTCATTGGCTTTCCTTGCCGGCATCGTGCTTGCCAAACTGGTGAGTTTGCCGCTCTTCTTGTGGCTGATCTTTATAATTTTCGCCATCACAGCCGCGATATTTTTGCGTCGTTCAAGCTTCATCCTGCCGGCGGTCTGCCTTATAACCATTTTTACCGGCGCAGCACGATATCAAGCCACCGTCCCTACACCTTCCATCTCACAGATCGCGTGGTTCAACGACCGGAATTACGATATTCTCGTGACCGGCACACTTGTAGAGCCTCCAGACACGCGCGATACCTATACCAATTTGCGTTTGCAGGTTGAGCAAGTAGACACAGGCACCGACCAATTCAGGGTCGGCGGGCTGCTACTTGCGCGTGTACAGGCAAACCAGACCTATCATTATGGCGATATTGTACGGGTGCGCGGCAGGCTCCAGACTCCGCCTGAAGATGAAGATTTTTCCTATCGCGATTATCTCGCACGCGAAGGCATTCGCAGCTATATGCCCAGCGCGGACGCGACGCTCCTTCCGGGCAGCGAAGGAAACCCAATCGTGGCTGCGATCTATGCGCTGAAAGAAAAGTCTCTCGATAACATCTACCGCCTGTTTCCCGACCCCGAGGCATCCCTGCTGGCGGGCATCTTACTGGGCATTGATTCGGGACTCTCTGGGGCGCTGCAACAAGCCTTCAAGAATACCGGCACGGCGCACATCATCGCCATTTCGGGATTCAACATAGCCATCATCGCCGGCATCTTCGTAAAATTATTCAGCCGCATCCTTGGAACAAGGCGCGGGACGGCTGCCGCCATCGTGGGTATCGCGTTCTATACTTTCCTGGTCGGCGCGAATGCGGCCGTAGTGCGAGCCGCCATCATGGGGACGATCTCGCTGTTCGCCGTGCAAGTAGGGCGCCGCCAGCAAGGACTCAACACCGTGGCCTTCGTCGCGGGTTTCATGGCCCTGATCAATCCACTGGTACTGTGGGACGTTGGATTCCAGCTTTCGTTCTTCGCCACACTGGGCCTGGTATTATATGGTGACTCCTTTCAACAAGCTGCAGAGAAACTCATCGCCCGCTTCTTTCCAAGCTCAAATGCCGAGAAATTTTCGGAGCTGATTGCCGAGTTTGTCCTGCTCACTTTCGCCGCCCAATTAACCACCCTGCCCATTATGGCTTATCAGTTCAAACAGATATCACTCATTTCGTTCGCAGCCAATCCCTTTATCCTGCCTGCGCAACCAGCCGTGATGATCCTCGGTGGCCAGGCAGTCTTCGCCAGCCTGCTGTACTTTCCGCTCGGACAACTAATCGCATGGGCTGCATGGCCTTTAACAGCCTACACAATCCGAATGGTGGAACTTTTTAATGCGGTGCCGCACGGAGTGATCTATCTTGGAGGGTTCTCCCTAGGATTTGTAGTCCTTTATTACGGGGTGCTACTGAGCATTACGTTCGCAGGCTCTTCCATAAAATCCCGGCTCTCTTCCCTACGCGGGCGTCTTCCTTATCTTTCTGAAGCGACCATACTGGCCGCATTGTTAATTTTAACGATCTTCACCTGGCGTCTCACAGCCGACACACCGGACGGAAACCTTCATATTACTTTTCTAAACGCAGGCTCCGCGGATGCGGTGTTGATCCAGACGCCAACAGGCCGGAACATCCTGATCGATGGCGGGCCTTCCACTTCATCGCTTTCAGACGCGCTTGGCCGAAGGTTATCACCACTCGACCATAACCTCGATTGGTTGATCCTGGCCTCTACAAACGAGGACCAGGTTACATCCCTGCCGCACGTGCTGCCGCGTTATCCGCCAAAAAATGTTTTACTCGGAGGGAACGAACAGGGGTCCTTCTCCGCACGGGAAGTGATGCAGTGGCTGGCCGATGAATCAATCCCCGTTACACGAGGCGAAGAGGGCCAGACACTCGACCTTGGCAAAGGTGCCACCTTGAAGATCGTTAATATATCTTCAGGCGGGGCAACCGTGTTGATCGAATGGAAAGACTTCCGCAGCCTGCTGCCGATCGGGGAGAATTTCGATACCCTCGACCAACTGGAATATGGCAAAACGATCGGACATGTAAGCGTATTATCCCTGGCTCAAAGCGGTCTTGCCCAGCTTACGCCGCCGAAATGGATCCAAAACCTTGATCCACAACTCTCGGTGCTTAGTGTTGCCGCCGGCGACCCAGATGGCCTTCCCAACCAGGGTGCACTGGACGCCCTGGCCGGACGCTCCGTGTTGCGTACCGACCTTAACGGTTGGATTGAAGTGAAGACCGATGGAAAGCAAATTTGGATCCGTGTCGAAAAAAAGTGAGCCAATCCAGACAAGCAGGCCCAGCAAGGTAGGCGAACTTATCCAAAATGAAACGATCCCAGTAGAAATTAAAGGAATTCCACCATCTGTGGAATTCCTTTAATTGATTTTGATGCTAATTTACAAGCTATTTAGACTTTTGTTCACCGTACTAAATGCATTGCCGATGACCGGGCCTAAGAGTAATAAAGCCGCGATAACAACAATGGCAACCAAAACAAGAATTAACGCATATTCAACCAGACCCTGGCCCCTCTCTTTGAGAGAGAATAACATGGCATATTCTCCTTTCCATTGGATTTCTCCAAGCAGGCAGCTTAAGAGATAAATTGATTATAGTGCTTTTGATTCTCGGGGAGTATACACTTGCAAAATTGTAGATTGCAAAAGTGTTAAGTGGCTCCGCTGGCGGAAGCCATCAAAGATGGGATGGATTCGAAGGAGAATTCGATACGACAAAACTTTCTCTCCTGGCGGATTAAGCAGATTTATATGGAATTTTGTCATATAAGTAAATCTTGCCCAGTTAATACAACTGAACGATTTTGAGATAAAGTAAAAGAGTTCCATCAAGGGATGGAACTCTTTTAGCTAAGGATGGAGAGGGATTAAATCCTATTCAAGCTTTTATTTATTGTACTAAATGTATTGCCAATTACCGGACCAAGTATCATCAGGGCTGCGATAACAACAATTGCAACTAAAACAAGAATTAAGGCATATTCCACCAGGCCCTGGCCCCTCTCTCTAAGAGAGAATAACATAACACATTCACCTTTCCTTAAGAATTTCTTCAAGCACGCGGCTTAAGAGATAATTTTATTATAGTGCAATTGATTCCCGCGGAGCCAACACTTGCAAAAATGTGGATTACAAAAGTGTCAAGCGGGGGCTGTTATTAATTTTTACATAATGATGGAAAGGGTGCCCATAAAAGAGGTTCGGATAGGACCGGTGCAGGTTTCACCTTGAGTATGATTATGTATCTCACCTACAAACAATTACCTTGATGGATTAAAATTGTAAATATGAGCTATCTTCTCCTTGAAGGCGGTGCGGAATTCGGCGGCAGTATGTCCGAGCCAGACTTGCGTGCCATCCAAGCAGCGGGCGGACCGGACGCGCCGATCGCCATCCTACCCACAGCAGCTGCACCCGATAATAACCATAGACGGGCGGGAAATAACGGAGCACAATGGTTCCGGTCTCTCGGCGCCTCGCATATTGATGTAGTGCCAGTTATCGATCGATCCAGCGCAAATGACCCGGCCCTGGCTGCACGTATCCGCTCTGCGCGGTTCATATATATGCTGGGCGGATATCCCGGTCACCTAGGCGAAACACTGAAGGGCAGCCTGGTCTGGCAGGCTGCGTTAGAGGCTCATGAACAAGGCGCAGTCATCGGGGGCAGCAGTGCGGGCGCAATGGTAATGTGCGGGAATTATTACGATCCATATGAGAGCAAACTTCTGGAGGGGCTAGGGCTCCTGCCCCATTCCTGCGTCATACCTCACCACAATAATTCCGGCAGCAGCTGGGCCAGACGATTGGCTGAACAATTACCGAAAGATACTTTGATCGGGATCGACGAGCGAACCGGACTTTTGAACGATTCTTCGGAGAATTGGACGGTATACGGGGCAGGAACGGTAACGCTTTACCGTGACGGCCAAACTACAATCCACGGCCCGGGTGAAACCTTCCAAATATTCAAGGATCCGTCCTCTTAGTGCAAATTTATGGGGGAACTTCAGGGGCATGATGTAAACAGAGATACCCTACTAGTACAATGTGAACGGAGATTTTCTGCAATCTTAAAATTCGCAGATCTACCAAGAGCGGGGCGTAAGAGTCTCGTAATAAATTATCCCTGTGACATTAAGGTATCATTGAACACGATGGATAAGAAATCAATATTGATCGTGGAGGATGAGCCAAGCATTGCGGAGGTGGTTTCACTCTACCTCCAGCGGGCCGGGTTCCAAACGCGGCATGCTTCCGACGGTAAAACAGCCATGACCCTGGTGGACGAACAAATTCCCGAGCTGGCCATCGTCGATATCATGCTTCCAGAAATTGACGGGCTATCTCTCACGCGCTGGATACGCGATCGGTCAAATATTCCCATCATTCTATTGACGGCACGCCGCGAGGAGGCAGACCGCATCGCAGGACTTGAAATGGGCGCAGACGATTACGTCGTCAAGCCATTCAGCCCTCAGGAGCTTGTCAGCCGCGTGCGCGCGGTACTGCGCCGGACCGGCCGCGAGCAAAACAACGCAGAATCCGACCAGACACTCACCTTCGAAAACCTAAGCATCGATCTCCGAAGCCGCACGGTGACAAGGGCCGGCAAAGAGCTTACACTGACTGCCAAGGAATTCGACATGCTCTACGTACTAGCATCCCACCCACGCCAGGTATACACGCGCGACCAACTGCTTGAGCGCATCTGGGGCGGAACCGAATACATCGACCCGGGAACGGTTACAGTCCACGTGCGCCGTTTAAGAGAAAAAATCGAAGCCGACCCTTCCTCTCCCAACCGGATCCTAACGGTTTGGGGTGTAGGCTATAAGTTCGAACCATGAGATCAGCGCATTCCGAACTCCCCATCTTTCCACGCTACGCGCTGGGCGTATTAATCATCCTGGCGATATCGCTGGGAATATTCAAAATATTGATGTCACCGCCGCTGGCCGAGCTGGGACTGATGGCGATGTTCCTATCCATTACAGCCCTGATCTCCAGCCTGGCAGGGTATGGCGCGTACCGGCTCGGGTGGCTTACTTATTCCCCTACAGTACGCTGGACATTGCTGGCAGGCTATGCCCTTTCAAGCGTGCTGACTTTTTTCAATGTGTGGTTTTCGGCGCGCATGATGTTTGCCAGCGAACACGACCTGCTGTTGTCCATTGTCCTGCTGTTCTTCGCCGGGGGCATGGCCATGGTGCTGGGGTATTTCCTCTCCAGCACGGTCACAGAACGCATCCACGCCGTGAAAAGAGCTGCCGAGGAGCTGACTAAAGGCCAACTGCAAACACGTGTCCACGTGAGTGGGAACGACGAAGTGGCCATGCTGGCCGAATCGTTCAACCAGATGGCCGCACAATTGCAGTCCGCCGACCAAAAACAGCGTGAGCTCGAACACTTGCGCACGGACTTGATCGCCTCGGTCAGCCACGACCTGCAGACACCCCTTTCTTCGATCCGCGCGATCCTGGAGGCACTGTCGGACGGCATGGTCGAAAACCCCGAAGCGGTCCAGCGTTATCTGCTTACCGCACAGCGCGACGTCCGTTCGCTGTCCAGCCTTATCGACGATCTATTCGAGATGGCCCAACTGGATGCCGGCGGTCTGCCTCTCGACCTGGCAGATTCATCCCTGGCTGATCTTATATCGGATACATTGGAAAGCTTCTCCGAAATGGCTGCGCGCCGGGACGTCGCGATAACCGGATACGCCGATCCAAATGTCGACCCGGTGCGAATGGATACGATGCGCATTGGTCGTGTGCTGAACAATTTGTTAAGCAATGCGCTGCGGCATACACCCGGCGGCGGAAAAATAGTCGTTACAGCAGGGCGTTCCGAGCGCGGCGTTGAAGTGAGCATAAGCGATACGGGCGAAGGCATCCGTGCGGAGGACCTGCCAAAAGTCTTCGACCGCTTCTATCGAGGAGAAAAGTCACGCAGCCGGACGACCGGGGGATCGGGGCTCGGTCTGGCCATCGCACGCGGTCTTGTGCGTGCACACGGCGGGGACATTACCGTTGAAAGCACATTGGGCCACGGAAGTCGTTTTACTTTCACATTGCCCTAATAAAACTCTCAGTCTTCCGTAAGCCTTTCGTAAGAAAGATTTCCTACAATTAAGCCATCCATGAAACTGAACCCGATGTCCATTTGGTTAATTGCAATGATGGTTGTGTTAACGGCCTGCACCAGTAAAACCTCAGGAAACGTTAATATGGCTCTTCCAAAACTTCAAACCGCCTCCCTGCCCGACCTCGGACCGGCACCTGAACTAAACAACAAGGTCTGGTTGAATACGGATTCGCCCCTGTACCTGGCGGACCTGCGCGGCAAAGTGGTAGGGCTCGAGATGTGGACATTTGACTGCATTAACTGCCAGCACGTAATGCCTTCCTTAAAAAGATGGTATGCTGCTTATAAAGACCAGGGGCTTGTGATCATCGGGAACCATTACCCCGAATTCAGCCAGGAAGCCGACCTGACCAACCTAAAAAATGCAGTGATTGAGGATGGGATAGAATATCCGGTTGCACAGGATAATGAAGGCGATACCTGGAACACTTATCACAATATGTATTGGCCGACCCTGTACCTGATCGACAAACGCGGTCACATTCGATATGTTCATATCGGTGAAGG
>Ga0265331_10001319_pt1 | contig 18372 bp, 14 predicted proteins | sample 41923metaG_FD_202088 | JGI IMG/M metagenome (GOLD analysis project Ga0265331, IMG submission 202088) | Rhizosphere microbial communities from Carex aquatilis grown in University of Washington, Seatle, WA, United States - 4-19-23 metaG | ecosystem: Host-associated > Plants > Roots > Rhizosphere... | reverse complement strand
CAAGTATCCTGAGCTTTCGGGTCGTGCGACGCTCGGGGAGTCTGACTACGGCACGAGTGTCAATGTTCGAAACAGCACACAGGCGCAAGAAATCATCGCCCGCGGCGTCGTCACCGATTACCCCGGCCAGACTCACCACCGCCCCAAGCGCAGCAACCTGGCGCGCGACGTTCGCGGCGCCCCCAAGTCGATGCTCTGTGTCCCGAACACGCACGACGGGCACAGGCGCTTCGGGGGAGATCCGCTCGACAGCACCCATGACGTATTCGTCGAGCATCAGGTCACCTACGACCCAGACATGCATTCCCTGATAGCGATCGAGAGTCGCCAACAGGGAGCTGACTTCGGACATGTGGCCGCCTTGGTTCATGGGTGCGCCTGTTGCTGCAGAAGAGCGTCGAGCGTATCAGCAATGGCGTGGATGCAGAGCGAATGCACCTCCTGGATTCGGGCAGTCACAGTCGACGGAGCACGAACGAGCAGTCCGGGGTCCGCGTGCGCGGCCAGCTTGCTATCGCGCTCGCCGGTCATAGCTACGACAACACAACCCAGCGAGCGAGCTGTTTGCGCCGCCTGCACCACATTTGGCGAGTTGCCGCTGGTGCTGATCGCAAACAACAAGTCGCCTTTGGCTGCGAGACCTTCGAGCTGGCGTGCAAACACGCGCTCGTAGCCGTAGTCGTTGCTGATAGCGGTGAGGGTCGCTGCATCGGCAGTGAGGGCGATCGCGGGCAGGGCCTGTCGCTCGTGCAGGAATCGCCCGATGAGCTCCGCGACGAGGTGCTGCGCATCCGCCGCGCTGCCCCCATTGCCGCAGGCAAAAATCTTATGTCCCGCACGCAAACAGGCGTGGACAGCCTGCACGGCCCGCTCGAGAGTCTCGGGCAATTCTTCGGCCGCTCGGGCTGTCACTTGGGCGTGTTCTGCAAAAATCTTCGCAATCGACATGGTCAGGTCACCCGTAAGCGCGCGTTTCGAGGATGGCATGCACGAGCTGAGACAGATCGTCATAGATAGGAATTTCGCTACCGTGTGGTAGTGACAGCTCAGTCCTCCTGCCCTTCCCGGTGCGTACCAACGCAGCGCGTATTCCCGCGCGTGAGGCAGCCTCGAGGTCCCGTTGGTCGTCACCAACCAAGATGCTTTCGCCGGCGCTGAATCCAGAACGTGCCAGCGCCTCTTGAATCAGCCCGGGGGCCGGCTTACGACAGGTGCACCGATCGTCGGGCGAGTGAGGACAGAACAGCACGGCGTCAAGGGAGCCGCCGTGAGTCGCGGCGTCGGACCGCATCCTATCGTGCACCGCTTCCAGCTGTGCGAGCGTCATCAAACCGCGACCGACGCCCGATTGGTTCGTGGCCACGGTAATGTACATACCCGAACGTCGCAGTCTCGCCAGTGCGTCCAATGCTCCCGGGAGCCAGAGGAATTGGTCCGGCTCGAGCACGTAACCGACTCCGGCCGCCTCATGGTTCAACACACCGTCGCGATCGAGTATGACATGTTTGTATGTCAAGATGCGCCCGGACTCATCGATAGCGGTCGGTCTGCGACAGGTAACGGCCGACGTACTCGCCCACGCCTTGCGCCAGGGAGGTGAACGGCCGGGTGTAGCCCGCTTTGCGCAGCCGATCCATACTCGCAGCAGTGAAATACTGGTAGTTGGGACGGATCACTTCGGGCATGTCGATGTACTGTATGTCCGCGGGGCGTTTCAGGGCTGCGAACACTGCACGGGCCAGGTCGTCGAAGCTGTGCGCCAGTCCCGTACCCAGGTTGAAGAGTCCGTTGACGTCGGGATGGTCGAGGAGCCATAGAACCACGTCGACGCAGTCGCGGACATATACGAAATCGCGCTTCTGGCCGCCGTCCGGGACGTCTGGCCGGTATGAGCGAAACAGCGTGATCGGCTCGCCCGCCACGACGAGCGGGTACTTCTGCGCCACGACGCTTTGCATCCCGGCTTTGTGATATTCGTTGGGGCCGTACACGTTGAAAAACTTCAGCCCAACCCACTGCGGTGGGCTCGCACGGCCCTCAGCCAGCTCGCGCGCAACCCAACGATCAAACAGGTGCTTGCTCCAACCATACGCGTTCAGAGGGCGTAATTGCGCCAATGCCTCGAGCGAGCCGTCGTCGTCAAAACCGCGCTCGCCGGCTCCATAGGTTGCCGCGGAGGAGGCGTAGACGAGACGTTTGCCGTGCTGGGCACACCAACACCACAACAGCTTCGATAGCCGGAAGTTGACTTCCATGATGAGGTCGACGTCCGGCTCGGTCGTCGAGGAGATCGCTCCCATGTGAACGATCGCCTCCACCTGCGCCCCGTGCGTTTCCAGCCACGAGGCCAGCATCTCCGGGGCGACGACGTCGCGCAGCTCGAGCTTGGAGACGTTGCGCCACTTGTTTCCCTGGCGGAGCCGATCGCAGATGGCAACCGGGGCCCCCCGCTCCGCCAGCGCGGCCGTGATATTCGAGCCGATGAAGCCGGCGCCACCTGTGACCAGGATCATTTGTGCAGCATATTGCGGTTGTGTGACATCCGGGGAATTTTACGCTCTTGTTGCAGAAGCGTCACATGCCCCCGGTAGATTGCGGCCGATGGGCGCTCGACTGGTGTTCGTCAATCGTTATTTCCACCCGGATCAGTCGGCGACGAGCCGGATGCTGTCCGATCTTGCTTTCCGCCTCGCGGCCCGCGGCGTTGCCGTTGCCGTTGTCACCTCGCGACAGCTGTACGAGGATCCCCATGCCGCACTCCCGGGCCGTGAGACGGTAAACGGTGTCGATGTCTACCGGGTAGCGACGGCGACCCGGGGACGATCGAGACTTCTGGGCCGCGCGTTGGACTATGTGAGCTTTCACGTCGCTGCGGGTTTCGAGCTACTGAAGGTACTCTCTCGCGGGGATGTTGTTGTCGCCAAGACAGACCCACCGCTCATTTCGCTTGTGGCATCGCGAGCTGCCGCGGTGCGTGGTGCGGTGTTGGTGAACTGGTTGCAAGACCTCTTTCCGGAGGTCGCTTCAGTGTTGACTCCTGGCCTCATTCCCGGGTGGGTCGAGCGTGCCCTCGTGGAAGCTCGTAACAATTCGTTACGACGCGCAGCCATGAACGTCGTGCTTGGCGAGCGAATGCGCGCTCGACTCCTTTCAATGGGCGTGGATCCATCACGAGTGAAGGTCGTACCGAACTGGGCCAACCTCGCAAATGTGGTCCCCCGGCCGGCAGCTTCGAGCACCACGCGGCAACGCCTCGGGCTCGAAGTCGGGCGATTCGTAATCGGCTACTCGGGCAACCTCGGTCGCGCGCATGAGTTCGACACTCTGATTGGAGCGGCGCGCCTGCTGCGAACTGATCGGCAATTCGCTTTTGTCATCACGGGTGGCGGTGCGAAGGCGGCGGCTCTGCGCGATGCCGTTCGTGCCGAAGGCCTCGATAACTTTCTCTTTCAGGGCTATCAGCCCGAAGAGCTGCTCAGCGACAGTCTCGCGGCGGCTGACGTGCATTTCGTAAGCCTTCTGCCGGCTCTCGAGGGACTGATTGTCCCGAGCAAGATCTACGGAATTCTCGCGGCCGGCCGGCCGGCCGTATTAGTCGGCGACCCTGCTGGTGATCTTGGTCGGCTGGTCACTTCAGAGGACTGTGGAATCGCGGTTCCCGTTGGGGACGGTGCACGCCTGGCCGCGGAGCTGGTCGCATTACGCGACTCGCCAGAGCGGCTCGCTGCAATGGGAAAGAAAGCGCGTCAACTTGCGGTCTCCCGCTATACGAGCGAGCACGCCGTGGCCGATTGGCTCGCATTCGTGGAAGCACTCGCGCCGTCGGCTATTCTGTCCACGCCGCGCACACTGAGCCAGCCCAGATACACATAACAGGCGACTAGCGCGACGTCGAGCAGGACGAAGCCAACGACCGTCGCGGCGCTTCCCGTCGCGAACCAGGCACGCAAGCTGATGTTGTCGCCCTGCAGACGGAACCAAAGGGTGGGTTCGGCGACCAACGCTGCATTGAAGAAAAGCAGAAAGCCAACACGCGCCCATGAGCCGGTCGTGTTGGTGACGATGGCGAGGACCACCGGATACATCACGAAAAGCAGATAACCGGTGAAGCTCTTCTTGCTGAAGAGCATGAAGACGAGTCCGGTGCAGGCAAGTCCGACGAGCAACAGTGTGTGCCTGTCTCGCGGCGGCAGCGTACTTGCCTTCAGGTAAAGCCACCCCGTCGCTGCCGCAAGCGCTGCCAGCGCCAGCCCGTCGTCCACGGCCCGTTCCAAATGGCCGGCGGCGCCCAGAATGAGATCGAGCAGGTAGGGCAGATTTCCCGAGCTGATGAGGTTGCCCTCGAAGCGCAGGGGATAAAGAAGTGCGGAACCGGCGCCCATTGTCACAAAGACGCAATACAAGAGCGCTGTTGGCACTGCTGCGGCCAACAGCCAGCGGGAGCGGTGTTGCGCGCATATCCACAACAGCGGCCAGAACAAGTGCGCCAGGACTTTGGTCGTGCAAGCCGCAGCAGCCTGGACCAACCCCGCACCGGTCTCCTGTCTGCGCGACATGAGCAAGGCACTCGCAGCCAGCCCGGCTCCTACCCAGGCCTGACTCGTCCCCAACAGTGCCTGAACGAGTACGTGACCACTGGTTGCAAAGAGAACGGTACATTCCCGGGTTGCCCTGGCGCTGAAGCAAGTTCCTGCCGCTGAATGCCACCACAGCAGGGCCGCCGCGTTCACCAGAATGGCGAACAGCGCAAAGACCTTGCCACTGTTCCATACCGAGGCCAGTACTGCACCCACATAGGGGAAACCCGGCGCGTAGCTCACCATGAAGTCGCGAAAAGGCAGCTTTCCCGCCAGAGTCGCCCGCGCCGCGGGAATGTAATACGAAGGAACATCGGAGGTCGGCTCCTGATGGCCCACGACATAAAGCGCTACAAACAGGAGCAGCGCCGGGACGAGTTGGAGGGCCAGTGCCGCCAATCGGAACTGCCTTTCCGGCATGTCCATGATTCGTGTGCGCACAGTCCAGGCGCCAAGCAGGCCGACTGCCAGGGCGAGCCCGACTTTAAAGAGAACAACTACCATGGTGGGGTGGCCAGAAGACTGGGCGGAGCAGCGGGAAAGGCGCCGAGTATAGCGGTGGTTAATGGCGGGGAGCCCGCGGCGCGGCAGTTTTTCGCCGGGCGCAGGTTTGTCACGTCACCGTAAGGTTCGCGGACTAACCTCCCCGCGAACTTTCGGCTCGAACTAATGAGCGGCCCGCGACGCACGAACCGCCAATGCAGCCATTCTCGCGCTATCTCTTCCCCGGGCTCGTGGCGCTTTTCGCGATCGCCTCGCGACCAACCGAATGATACCGGCGGTATCGTCATGGCAGTAAACGCGGAAGCCTTGTCGCCTGGGTTGGGTGTCGAATTCGAAGGGGCGCTGGTTCGGAGCGACCTGCTGCTCGAGTGCTTTCTGGCGCTCGTGAAGCGCAACGCTCTCTATCTGTTTCTCGCTGCCTATTGGTTGCTTCGTTACGGCAACGAGGGTCTGAAGACGCGTATCGTTGCGCGCGGGTCGCTCAACCCTGGGACCCTGCCGTACAACAAAGAGCTCCTGGCGCGGCTGCAAGACGAGCGGGCAAGTGGGCGCCGTCTATGGCTGTACACTTCCGACTACGAGCCACTTGCGACCGCAGTGGCGCAGCACTTGGAACTGTTCGATGGCGTGATCACAGGAGGACGCCAGGACGGATTCGAATGGTGCGGCAGCGAATGGCGTCCCAAAGGGAACTGGCTGCGCGCGACCGTGCGTGCCCTGCGACCCCATCAATGGACAAAGAACGTTCTCGTTCTAGTGCCCCTGCTCGCGGCGCATCAGATGGGAGACCTCGGTGCACTGGCGGCCGCGCTGTTGGCCGTGATCGCGTTCTGCCTGTGCGCATCCTCGGTCTACGTATTGAACGACATGCTCGACCTCGAGGCCGACCGGACCCACGTGCGTAAGTCGATGCGTCCCTTTGCGTCGGGCGAGCTGTCACTCACCACGGGCTTCGCTCTGGTTCCCATGTTACTGGCAGGCGCCGCCGCCTTTGCCGCGTTCCTGCCGGAGAAGTTCCAACTGTCACTCGCAGCCTACTACGTACTCACGGCGGCCTACTCGTTCGCTCTGAAGCGATTGCTGCTGGTCGACACGGTTGCGCTCGCCGGTTTGTATACCTTGCGCGTGATCGCCGGTGCGGAAGCGGTGTCCGTAGCCCTGTCCTTCTGGCTGCTGTTGTTCTCCGTTTTCCTGTTTCTGAGCCTGGCGTTCGTGAAGCGCTACGCGGAGCTGGATGCCTTGCGGCGGCAGCAGCGCCTGCAAGCGATGGGTCGGGGCTATCACGTGGAGGATCTGTCGGTCCTGCAGAGCCTGGGGACGGCGGCCGGATATCTGAGCGTGCTCGTGCTGGCGCTGTACATAAATTCACCGGACATTCAGGCCCTCTATCATCGGCCGAAGGCCATCTGGATGCTCTGCGTCCTCATGCTCTACTGGATCAGTCGTATGTGGATGACGGCCCATCGCGGCAAGATGCACGATGATCCGGTGGTGTACGCGTTGCAGGACCGTCTCAGCCTGGTGCTCGGTCTGATCGCCGCCATCACGATAGCTATCGCGATATAGGCGCCGCGATGGCCTTGCGTGTCATGTCGTCATGGGGAAATGTGATCCGCGCGCCGCATGTAGTGTATGGATTGCACGAGCGGCACGATTCCTTTCCAACGCTGTCGGGCTCCGGCACCGTGTTGCCTTTCGGCAATGGCAGAAGTTACGGTGATAGCTGCCTCAACGTGGGCGGCGCGTTGCTGCAGACTCGCTCGCTCGATCGGTTCATCCGCTTCGATCGTGAGACCGGCGTGCTCGCCTGTGAGGCTGGCGTGTTGCTTGCCGACATCCTGCGCCTGGCCGTTCCCGCCGGTTGGTTTCTGCCGGTCGTGCCCGGAACCTGCTACGTCACCGTCGGGGGCGCCATTGCCAACGACGTTCACGGCAAAAATCATCACCGGGCCGGAACTTTCGCGCGGCATGTGCGGCGATTCGAGTTGCTGAAATCGGACGGTACGCGCCTGATGTGCTCGTCCACGGACAACCCCAATTGGTTCGCCGCTACCGTGGGAGGTTTGGGGCTCACCGGGGTCATTACGTGGGTTGAGTTGCAACTGCGGCCCGTCCGCAGCCCACGGCTCGATGTCGAGAGCGCTTGTTTCGCGAATCTCACTGAGTTCTTCGAGTTGTGCGAGCAAGCGGAGCGCAACTACGAGTACACGGTTGCCTGGGTCGACTGTCTCGGTCGCGGCAAGCGGCTGGGACGCGGCATTCTGCAGTGTGCGAATCACGCGGAGCAGCAGGCTCCGGCACAGTCCTCCTCCGAGAGAAAATTCGCCGTGCCCTTCCCGTCACCCGTATCTCTCGTAAACGGCGTATCCCTCCGCATTTTCAACACCCTCCATTATCACCGTCAAAGCCGGCAACGAAAGCGGACGAGTGAGGACTTCGGCAGGTTTTTCTTCCCGCTCGACCGGATCCTGCAGTGGAACCGGCTGTACGGTCCGGCTGGCTTCTACCAGTACCAGTGCGTGGTGCCGCTGTCCGTTGCCCGGGAAGCGACCTCCGAGTTGCTCGCAACGATTGCCCGCAGCGGGCTCGGCTCGTTTCTCGCGGTGTTGAAGCGATTCGGTGCCGACAGCTCCGCCGGAATGCTGTCGTTTCCGCGGCAGGGAGTTACTCTGGCGCTCGACTTTCCCAACAAAGGCGCCGCCGTGGAGCGGCTCTTTCAGTCGCTCGACCATATCGTCGGCACGGCCGGCGGGGCACTCTATCCTGCCAAGGATAGTCGTATGCCTGGTGCCCTGTTCCGGAGCGGTTATCCGCGCTGGCAGGAGTTCTCAAAGTATATCGATCCCGCGTGCTCTTCGAGCTTCTGGCGGCGGGTTATGGAGAACGTGTGAGAAGAGTACTGATCATCGGCGCCACCTCTGCAATCGCGGAGGCAACTGCACGCATGTTGGCTGAGCGTGGTGATGCGTTATACCTGGTTGCGCGCAACGAACCGCGCCTTGGAGCGATCGCAGCGGATCTTGCCGTGCGCGGCAGCCCCCGCGTAGGAAGCGAGGTGCTGGACGCGAATGATTTCGCAGCTCACGAGCAAATGCTCGCGCGCGCAGAGACTTTCCTTTCCGGTTACGACACAGTGTTGGTTGCCCACGGCACGTTGAGCGATCAAAAGGCGTGTGAAGGTTCGGTCGAGCTCACCATGAGGGAAATCAATACCAACGCGCTTTCCGTGATCGCGATGCTCACACGCATCGCGAACCGGCTGGAGGCGCGACAGTCCGGGACCATCGCGGTTATCTCGTCCGTAGCGGGCGATCGCGGTCGCGGTAGCAACTACGTTTACGGTAGCGCCAAGGCGTTAGTGACGGCCTTCCTGTCCGGGCTACGTCAACGGCTCGGCAAGTGCGGCGTCAACGTGCTTACGATCAAGCCGGGCTTCGTCGATACCCCGATGACTGCCGCGTTCGAAAAAGGCTTGCTGTGGGCGCGGCCTGAGCGCATCGCACAGGGCATCGTGCGGGCGCTCGATCGCCAAAGCGGCACCATCTACCTGCCGGGTTTCTGGCGTCCCATTATGTTGGTCATCCGGGCAATCCCGGAAAGCTTGTTTCTGCGTCTGTCACTGTAGGAACAGGCGTCCGGCCTCAGTCGGGCACGTAGTTACCGAGCGTCGGCTCGATTTGAGCAGCCAATCGCGTGATGCGCGCATCGACGTCGGCCTCATCCGCACCCGCGGGCAGGGCGGCCACGAACCTGATCAGCGCGCCATCGGTGCGCTGACGCGTGAGCGCATCCCAAAAGAGGTACCAGCGTGCGGCGTACTCACTCGTCAGGTGCCGGCCGCGCTCCTGGAACCAGTAATACACGAGCTGGCGGTGGGAGCCAAGCTGGACGACCGCGCGGTTGAACTCGAAGGCGCTGCTGTTGCCTCGTGCAGGGAATGTGCGTTGCTCGAATTGCGTGATCTCCCAGCCACCGCCCGGAATGCAGTCGTGCGGCGAATGGATCGCACGCGTGGTGTCCTGCGATTTATAGTAAGCGGCGTAGAAGTTCACGGTGTTGCCGTCCGGTCCGCGAAAGTCGGCCAACACGTAATCGTCGAGTTGGAGCGCATCGAGATAGACGCTCTGCAGCGAATCCCGCCGGCCGATCCAGTCACCGACGCTCGTCGGGTAGTCGTAGAAGCTGCTTCTGACAGGTGAGGTGACATGGGGGGCCGGCGCAGCCACATCCACTGCCAGGCCTGAAAATACCAACGCGGCGGCAGCGATGAACGGGCGGGGTACTGTCTGTTGCTGTAGCGCCGGCGCATGGGCCGCCGTGGGCGTCGGCCCTTCGGTCCGCGGAGCAGCGGGCGCGGTGGCATCGAAGCTGAACGTGTCGCGCCAACTCGTCCGCGAGCGACCGACTTTCGAGAGTCCGAAAGCTGTGAGAATGAGCGCACCCGTGCTCAACATGAACACCAGCCAGCCCTCGAAATCGTGCAGGGCGCCCTCCGCCATTGCGGGGCCCCAACGGTCCACGGTGATTCCGATGAAACCGATCCGGACGCTGTTCATGATCACGGTGATGGGAATACTCGAGGCGAAAACCGTCACGCGCTTCCACATGGGACCCCGGTAGAGGTACGCCACGATGAAGGCGAGAGTCATGAGGGGAAACAGGTAGCGCAGACCGCTGCATGCTTCGGCTACTTCGAGCTGGTAGTTGCCCAGGTCGATGACATTGCCTTCGAGGAGTACGCTGATGCCCGCTGCGCGGATCACCCATACGCCGAGCTGGGAGGATACCAGCTGAAGTTGCAACGACAGTGCATTGTCGAAGAACGAAGGCAGCGGTAGCGCGAATATGAGTATGAGGAGCGGCATCCACAATCGCCGGAACACCGCGGGTCCGACCAGGGTCAGGACCAGCCCGTAGAGCACCAGCAGCAAGGCGTAGTGCTCCAGTGTTTGCATGGTCGTCAACGCGCCGACTGCCCGCAGGGCGAGTCCGGCGGCGATGAGTGTCAGGCCCCACCAGGATCCTACGAAAGACAACTCGCGCAACTGCGCACGTTGACGCCAGATGAGAAAAGCCGACAGTACCGGGATAATGATTCCGTGGCTGTACTCGGGCTTGAGATTCCAGATATTGTAGAGACCGGCCAGGACCCGGGCGAACGGCACGATTGCGGCAATAACTACAATCGCAAGCAGTGCGTACAGCCGGAAGGGTGAAGCCAGGCGCGCCTGGTGCATGTTTCACTCTGATTCGTGGATCAGAAATAATACGCGGCCAATACGACGGTTTGGTGACGGTCACCAGGTGAGGAACGGGTGGGTGTTTCGGCTCTTATTCTGACTCTCAATGAGGAGATCAACATTGCGGCGTGCCTGGAGTCGTTGTCCTGGTGCGACGATGTCGTCGTACTGGACTCACTCAGTACCGATCGGACACGCGCCATCGCCGAAGAGCACGGCGCGAGGGTGGTTACACGTGCATTTGACAATTGGTCGGCCCAGCAGAATTGGGCGGTAACCCACATCGAGTTTCGCCATCCTTGGGTGCTCTACCTGGACGCGGATGAGCGTTGCCTGGCGGAGCTGCGTGACGATGTGCTGCAGCACGCTCTTCCCGAGGCGCCGCAGGCGGCCTTCCGCATACGGCGCAAGGATTTCTTCATGGGACACTGGTTGAAACACGCGCAGTTGTATCCCACATGGCTCATTCGCCTGTTCCGGCCGCAGCGCATCCGCTACGAGCGCCTGGTGAACCCTGTCGCGGTGGTGGACGGCCCGATCGGCGAGCTGGCGGGTCACATCATCCACTATCCGTTCAGTCACGGCGTTTCCCACTGGATTGCGCGCCACAACAAATATTCCGACCTGGAGGCGCTCGAGGCGGCCAAGGTGCGCGATCAACGCCAGTCATCAGGCTCGCTCTGGTCGCGCGACCCGAACGAGCGGCGCCGTGCGCTGAAAGACATCTTTTTCAAACTGCCGGCGCGCCCGCTCATCAAGTTCCTGTATTACTACGGCTGGCGGCGCGGCTTTCTCGACGGGCGCGCCGGCTTCACCTACGCAACCCTGCAAGCGATCTACGAGTACATGATCGCGTGCAAGGGTGCGGAGTTGGAGCGGCGGCGGCGCGGATTGCCGGTATGAACGTAACACTCGCCGCAGGCGCGAGCGGCTCGCAAGTCGGAACGTCGATGTCGCAGGCCGCCGCTGCGACCGTCGTACTGCGACCCATCGGCAAGTCCGCTCTTCGAGTTGGTTTCGGGACGGGCGGCCTCATGCGGATCACCAGTGCGCGCCGCCGGCAAGACGCGCTTGCTGCCGCACTCGCGAGCGGCATTACGCATTTCGACACCGCGCCGCTCTATGGATTCGGGGAATCGGAACGAGCTTTGGGCCGTTTTCTGCGCAGCCGGCGCGGCCAGGTCACACTGACGACAAAGTTTGGTCTCGAGCCTTCGGCGCTGGCCGCGCGCCTCGTAGTCCTCCAGAGTCTCGCCCGGCGCGCCATAGAGCTGTTTCCCGCGTTGCGCCGCGCTGCGGTACGCAACTCGGGGGCGCTATCCAGCCAGCCTTCTTTCTCGCGCTCTGCCGCGACGAGCAGCCTGGAGAGAAGCCTCCGTGCCTTGCGGACGGACCATGTTGATTTTTTCCTGGCTCACCAGGCATCGGCTGCGGCGTTGCCCGATGACGAGCTCATCGGCTGGCTGGAGGATGTGCGTCGCGCCGGTAAAATCCTGTCTTTTGGTGTGGCTACGGACTTCCAGTGGCTGCTACCGGTTTTGCAACAGCGGCCGCAGTTGGCGCGCGTCATTCAATTTGACAGCGACCCGACGCGGCGACATGACGGGCTTCTCGCGAGGGAAACCGATACGTTGCTGATCACCTATGGCTTCTTAGGCCGCGCGGTAGCCGCCTGCCGGGAGCGCCTGCGAGGTCTCGACAGGATGACCGATGACGAGTTGGGCGGGCTGCTGCTGCGCGCTGCCGTGCTATCCAACCCCGATGGCATCGTGCTCATGCAATCGCGCTCGATCCCACGCATCGAGAGCAATGTGCGTGCGGCGACCAGCAACCGCGATGACGGGCGCGTCCTCGATCTCGTGAAGCAGCTCGGATCGCAACCGTGATCCACGATTTTGGCGCAGCGGGTACCGGCTTTGCACCGGAGGCACAGACATGGGACCTGTGCATCATCGGTGCGGGCGCTGCGGGTCTGGCGCTCGCGGCACAGTTCATGAAAGGTCCGGGCCGGGTCCTGGTCGTTGAATCCGGACGACACGAGCCCGAGGCCTACGACGACGATCTCAACCAACTCGACAGTGTTGGATTGCGGCACGACGGCTGGCGCGAGGGCAGAGTCCGCTCGTTGGGCGGGACGACCTTGGCCTGGGGCGGGCAGCTCGTGCCATTGCGAGCCAGCGAGATCGACTCGCGGTCCTGGGTCCCCCACAGCGGCTGGCCACTGAAGCTGGAGGAGCTCGAGCCGTATTACCGCCGCACCGAGCAACTTCTGCAGGTCGAGGGGCCACCCTATGGCGAAGCGCTGTGGCACCGGCTTTCGCTGATGCCTCCAGCGTTCGACCCGCGGGAGATCAGCATCCGGTTCTCACAGTGGGCCGCGCTTGGGCGCCGCAATTTCGCAGTGTTGTGGCGGCGCGAGCTGGAGCGATCCGCGAACGTTTCCGTGTTGATCGATGCGACTGCTGTCTCGTTGCATTCCGCGCACGGTGGTGAGCATTGCGAGACTTTGGAAATCCGGTCGCGAGCGGGCCGCACGGCGAACGTGCGTGCCCATGCCTTCGTCGTAGCCGGTGGTGCTATCGAGACTGCGCGACTGCTGTTGTCTTCCCGGACCCCCAAAGGGGCAACCTTGGCCAACAGCAGCGGCCTGGTGGGCCGCTTCTTCCAGGATCACATTTCCTACATCGCCGGCGAGGTGACGCCCAGGTCGCGGCGCGCCGTGCAGCATCTCTTCGATCCGCGCTACATCGGCAGCACGATGTACAGTCTGAAGTTGGAGCCAACGGATGCGGCGATGAGGCGGGAAGGCTGGTTGAACGCCATGTGCCACCTTGCTTTCCAGATTCCAGATGCGCTGGGATGGATGGAATTGCGCCGCATCCTGCGCTCGCTGCAGGCGGGCCGATTACAGCTACCCTCCCGTGACGAATGTATTGCCATATTGCGCGGCAGCGTCGAGTTGACCCGGCTCGTTCTGGCGCGCTACCTGGCGCGCCGCCGCCGGTCACCGGGCTCGGGCAAGATCCGTCTTCTGGTCGACACCGAGCAGGCACCCAGCAGCGAGAGTCGTGTGCTCCTCGATACTCGTGTCGACGCTTCGGGAGCGCTACGAGCTCGTCTCGACTGGCGAATCGGCGACCTAGAGCGACGTACCCTCACGGGCTTTGCGCATCGCGTAGCCGCAGAATTTGAACGACTCGGTCTCGGCAAGATATGCCTGGCTGGCGACCCCAATTTCGACGTCCGTGATACTTTGGGCGCCGCTCGCGATATCTTTCATCACATGGGAACTGCTCGCATGAGCGCAACACCGCGGACGGGCGTAACCCGACCGGACCTGCGGTGCCACGATGTCGACAATGTCTTCGTCGCCGGGGCTGCCGTGTTTCCTGTAGGGGGCATCGCGAACCCCACTTTCACCATCCTGGCTCTCTCGCTGCGACTTGCGGATCACTTGAAAGCGGACATGTCACGCCTTCGTCATCCGGGCTAAATACAGTCAGCGATCCGCTCTCCTCACAACCCTGTACTCGCAATGTCTGCTGCGTGCGCGCTCCGCAAGTCGATCCGTGCTTTCGCCGCCCTCGGACTCGCAGTGGCACTCGTTGCTTGCGGCAGCTCCCAGTCGCGATTTCAGAGCCATATGGAGCGCGGCCAGCAGTATCTGGCGGCGGACAAGCTCTTCAAAGCGAGCATCGAATTCCGTAACGCGCTGCAAATCGAGCCCAGGAGCGTCGAGGCGCTCTACTTCAGCGGCAAGGTCGCGGAGCGACAGGGCGGCATCCGCGAGGCCGTCGGGTACTACCAGTCTGCGGTCGACGTGCGGCCTGACGACAGCCGGGCTCGCGCCAGCCTTGCCAAGATCTTCATTCTGGCTGGCGCGACACACAATGCGTTGGAAGTCGTTGCGCCGGGATTGCTCGATCATCCGGATGATCCTGATCTCCTGGCGGCAAGGGCCGCCGCGTGGCATGAGCTCAAAGATGATAGCGACGCCCGCGCGGACGCTGAGCGTGCCGTTGCGTTGGCTCCGACGAATGAGAACGCGGTTGGTGTTCTTGCTGCCCTGGCTCTGCGAGCGGGGGACACGGAGCGAGCCGTCTCAATCGTCACGAACGGCGTAACGAAGGCGCCGGCTTCGGTCGACTTACGGCGAATCCTGGCAGGCGTCTATCTGTCCACCGGTCAGCCACGCAACGCCGAAGAGCAGATGCGCAAAATCATTGCCCTGGAGCCAAACGAAATGGCGCCCCGCGTGGATCTTGCGATGTATTTCGTGCAGGCCCACCAGATGGAAGATGCGCAAAGGGTGCTGGAGCAGACCGTGCGCGATCTTCCGCACGAGGATGCGGCCAAACTGGCGTTGGTGGACTTTCTGACCAGTCAGGTTTCGCGGCAGCAGGGCGAGAAAATACTGCGAGACTTCGTCGCCGAGGAGCCTGACAACGAGGATCTGCGCCTGGCGTTGGGTATGTTGGTACAGCGGGCCGGCGCGACTCGAGAAGCTGTCGAGATTTATCGCGAGGTCGCAAGGCGTGACGGGAGGGGCGCGAAAGGCCTTGCGGCGCGCGATCGGATCGCCGCGTTGGAGATTTCCCTGGGCCACGAAGCTGAGGCCAAAAAGCTCATCGCTGAGGTTCTCGCCGAAAGCCCACGTGACGACGACGCGCTCATCATGCGAGCCAACATAGCTTTCACCCACGGCGATCCAGCAGATGCGATTCCGGATTTGCGGGTCGTATTGCGTGACCAACCGAAGTCTATGGTGTTGCAGCGTTCGCTGGCACGTGCATACCTGGCGAAGGGTGAGCCTGCTCTGGCGGAAGACGCGTTACGCTCCGTGTTGGATTCACCCGCGAGCGACCCGGGCGTGAGGATCGATCTCGCACAGCTGCTCCTGCAGACGGACCGGCCGTCGCAGGCCGTGGCGCTCATGGAGGACTCCGTCGGGAAGATTCCACAGGATCCGCAGGTGCGTATTGCGCTCATTCGTGCTTACCTGGCCGACCACGATCTGCCGCGAGCGCGCACGGCCGTGGAGGATCTGAAGCGGCTGCGCCCGGATTTTGCTGCAGGCTACCAACTCGCAGGTAGGGTCGCTCACGATGAGCATCGCCTCGACGATGCCGAAAAGGAGTTCGAGCGGGCTTTCGAGCTGCAGCCGACCTCATTTGACATTCTGACCTCGCTGACCCGGGCAAGTCTCGATCGGGGTCGTGTCACCATGGCGGTGGAGCGTCTGCGGCGTGTGCTCGAAAAGGATCCGGACAACGTCCAGGCCATGGTTCTGCTGGGAAGCACGTACCTGGAGGCGCAGGATCTGACGCATGCGACCGCGACTCTCACGAAGGCCATCGCATTAGCGCCGCGCTCCTGGATGGCCTACTGGGATCTTGCACGAGTCAAGTTGGCTAATGGTGATCAGAACGGTGCGGTCACGCAGTATCGGGCGGCATTTGAGTTGGCGCCCACACAGCCGCAGCTCGTTACTGAGCTGGCTTCCATTTACGAGCACCAGGGCCACGTTGATGCGGCCATTGCTTGCTACGAGGCCCTCTATAGGAGCGCTGATTCCAACACCCGGCGTCTCGCTGCCAATAACATGGCCATGGTGCTGGTGACGTACAAGACGGACCAGGGGAGCCTCGATAAAGCGCGTGCGTTGACGGCCAGCTTTGACGTGACGACCGACCCTTCCTTGCTGGACACTGCCGGCTGGGTGCGGTTCAAGCGTCGGGAATACCGTGAGGCTGTCGGTGTGTTGGAGCGAGCGGCCGATCGCTCACCCGACTCGAAGGTGATCCGCTATCACCTGGGAATGGCGCAGTTGCAACTGGGTCAGAAGGAGAACGCGCGTGCCAATCTGGAATCGGCGCTCGCAGGGTCCGGGACTTTTACCGGCTCCGAGGAGGCCCGCTCGGCCCTGGCGACTCTTAGGATGCCTCGCTCAGGCTAGAGGGGACTGACGAGCCGACGCTTGGGCTTGCTTGTCATGATAGCGCTACCGTGCTCTGCCGCTCCGGAAAAGATTGACGATGGCGAGCAGGATGATAGCGCCCAAAAGCGAAATGACCAGGCCGCTCACGCTGAAATCGCCCTGATTGATGGTGGTTCCGCCGACGAGGGGGGTGATCAGCCATCCTGCCAACAGGGCGCCGATGACGCCCACGACCACGTTCAGGCCGATGCCTTGCTGGGCATCCGTATTCATGATTCTGCTCGCAAGCCAGCCGATCAGGCCCCCTACAACCAACCAGATAATGACGTTCATAGCGATTCCTCGCCCTTGCCGCACCCCGACAGGAGGAGGACCGCAACTTCCATACCCACCGGGAGGCGCGACCGGGTTCACGTCCGCGTGGACGAAATCGCCTTTGCCCTGGCGTTTCAGGCACACTTGGGAACCCACTGGCCCGGGGGTCTTCAGGGCCGCGCCGAACAAAAGTCGAGGCAAACCACACTATGTGCGGAATCGTCGGAGCCATCGCCGAACGCAATATCGTCCCCATCCTCATGGAAGGCCTGCGGCGGCTCGAATATCGTGGCTACGATTCGGCGGGCCTGGCCGTTCTGAACGGCTCCAAGCATCTCACCCGCCTGCGCACGGTCGGCAAGGTGAAGATGCTCGATGAGGCGCTGGAGCAGTCTCCGATCACCGGCAAGATTGGCATTGCCCATACCCGGTGGGCCACGCACGGTGTGCCCAGCGAGCGCAACGCCCACCCGCATATCTCCCTCGATGGCCTCGCCATAGTGCATAACGGCATCATCGAGAATCACGAGGAACTGCGTGAGGAGTTGAAGCGGCTCGGCTACACGTTCACCTCCGAAACCGACACGGAAGTCATCGCTCACCGCATTCACCATCATCTCGCGACGGTAAAGGATCTCTTCAAGGCGGTACGCGCGACGGTGGCGGAGCTCGAGGGAGCTTATGCTCTCGCGGTCGTCAGCGAGAATGATCCAGACCGCCTGATCCTCGCCCGTGAAGGTTGCCCCGTCGTCGTGGGAGTTGGCGTCGAAGAGAACTTCGTCGCCTCGGACGTCGCGGCGCTTTTGCCCGTTACCCGCCGGTTTATCTTCCTCGAGGAGGGTGACGTCGCCGAAATTCGTCGCAAGGCCATCCGCGTCATCGACAAGGAAGGCAACAACGTCGAGCGTCCGATCCGCGAGAGCGAGCTGTCCGCGGACGCCGCCGAAAAGGGGCAGTACCGGCACTACATGTTGAAGGAGATCCACGAGCAGCCGCGCTCGATCGCCAACACGCTACAGGAGCGTGTCGCTAACGGGCGCTTGCTCGAGGCCGCCTTCGGCCCGGCCGCTACAGAGGTATTCAAGCGCGCGCAGAACGTCCACATCGTAGCCTGCGGCACGAGTTATCACGCTGCCTGTGTTGCCCGGTACTTCATCGAGCAGATTTGCAAGGTGCCCTGTGCGGTCGACATCGCGAGCGAGTATCGCTACCGCAATCCGTTGGTGCCTCCGAATTCACTGTTCGTAACGATCTCCCAGTCCGGCGAGACCGCGGACACCCTGGCCGCCTTGCGGCTCGCCAAGCAGTCGGGATACCTGTCCTCGCTGGCCATCTGCAACGTGCCGGAAAGCTCACTGGTACGCGAGTCCGAGCTGGTGATGCTGACTCGCGCGGGTCCGGAAATCGGAGTCGCGTCCACCAAAGCTTTCACCACCCAGCTTGCGGCGCTCTCGATGTTTGTCATCGCACTCGCCAAACATCACGGTGCGGATGCCGAGCGCGAGCGCGGCCTCGTGCACCGCCTCATCGAGTTGCCGGCGCTGGTCGAGAAAACCCTCGCCCTCGATCCGGTGATCCACAAGCTCGCCGAGCGCTTCGCTGAAAAGCATCACGCGCTATTCCTCGGGCGCGGCGCTCTGTATCCGATTGCGATGGAAGGCTCGCTGAAGCTGAAGGAAATCTCTTACATCCATGCCGAGGCCTATCCGGCCGGTGAGCTGAAACACGGCCCGCTCGCGTTGGTGGACGCCGACATGCCGGTCATCACGGTCGCTCCCAACAACGACCTGCTCGAGAA
>Ga0265331_10001318_pt1 | contig 18397 bp, 16 predicted proteins | sample 41923metaG_FD_202088 | JGI IMG/M metagenome (GOLD analysis project Ga0265331, IMG submission 202088) | Rhizosphere microbial communities from Carex aquatilis grown in University of Washington, Seatle, WA, United States - 4-19-23 metaG | ecosystem: Host-associated > Plants > Roots > Rhizosphere... | reverse complement strand
GCTCAACCAAAATTCTTCACCTTGGTCAATAATGACGAAAAAGACTTAGCCATCATTGCTGATTGTTTTAGGGACTCTGCCAGCGACACTTATTCATGCTTTTACGCCGCTAGCAAATGGCTCGGTGGCAATCAGGCGTTCCTCGGTGGTGCAGTTGTTGTTAAGAAGTCGGCAGATGATGCAGCTCAGGCAATGTTTTCAAGCATCCTCCAAGACGTCGTGGAACGCTGGAATAAAACGGATCGCCAAATGCTGATAGTCGAACTTGAGACATGCCTCACATTAACAGAATCCAGTTGTGCCGTTCCTCTACCACTCATTCCTGAGTTGAAGGTCAAGTCGATCAATCTATCCCAGTACATGCGCAACGGTGGTCTAAAGCCGTGACACGAGTATCACCGAAATGACAGTCCCAATGAACAAATTCTACTGGCAGATACGAGGATATGACAGCACGACTCCGGTCTTCGAGAGGACTGTCGAACTTGGCCAGTTCACTGACGACCAGATAAAACGGTTGCTCAAAGCTCTGGTAGCAAAAGCTGGGCTAAGTTATGACGAAATGGTCGGCGCGTACGCGAAACGCAGAACCAAGTTCGCAAACGACCTTCTCTCCGTTCACAAAGATATTGAGTTCAGTGCTTACACTTGTGGTTCTAACCCACATTTCGTAGCCGCCATTACAGATGAAAACGGAAGAATCGTCCGCCACTCAAAACTGCCCTAAGACGGGTGGGCCAGCCTTTGAGGCAGCTTTGAATTTCCGGGTGGCGCACTCTTCACGCCTTTTGTGAAGGGTGCGGGTTTTCGTGGGTGACAGGCGGGTGAGCATTTCCGCGCGATAGCTTGCGCGATAGTTACCAACCAACTGGTTTTGAAAAAGACCCCTTAGCATCTTGCAGGGTTGCCGGGAATTGGCTAGCAAGCAGGTGCCCCTGCCGGATTCTCTTCACGAAAGTAGCGTACCGCTGCAGCTCTTTGCTGTGATGTTGGTGAGGGTTAATAATTCCAACGGGCATGTGCAGTTCTTGAGAGACGATCCGTACCGGCTCTGCGAGATCGGAATCGTTCGTTATGAGCACTGCAACCTCGAATTGCTTGAGGAAAGCGTCCCGAACCAGATGTGACGCAAGGTTGACATCCGATCCCTTCTCTTCGGTTTTTTCGACCCAGACTCTTTGAGGGGGAGTGACCGTCGCCAGATACATCGGGACGGTGTGCGTTAGGAAATGGCCGTATTTGATCGTGAGATTCGGAAGTGTACGCAGCGCTCGAATGTACAAACCTTGATCGTGAGCTGATGTCGGCTTGCTTGGCCTGGCGCTTACTCTTGCAGTGAAATACTTGATTTCTTGGATAGTGTCCAAGGGAAGGAGAGCTTGGCAAAGGCGAGCCAAATTGAGCCATTTGTACGGCGTCCCCTTTAGCGCGCCGTAATAGAGGTTGAACCCGTCGATGTAAACGTTGACCTTAGCCACGAATTCTCCAGGTCGGAAAACAAGTCGCGTCGGTCCCATTGACGCGAAACAAAAATCGAGTATAATAACAATGTATCCCCCCTGTCCCTTAGTGGGCAGGAAGCGAAGCCGACCTTTGGGTCGGCTTCAGTGTTTTAGCCCCTGTAAAAATGCCCTTGGTGGGTGGCACGCCCCCCTGAACCCTTCCCAGCAATTTTGACCGTCGTGCTCCCAACAGCCTACTTCTCGTAAAAGTCCTTAGCCTGAATAGGTTTACTATAAATGCCCAACTGCAGAATCTCGATCTCCTTCTCGCGGTCGAAAACTTTATTGGGAAAGAATATCCTCAGCACAGCGCGAAGCCCGCCAAATCCCAGCCCCACGGCAACGGCCAGCAGCATAATGACGCCAGTCCCCAGAAACGCCCCGACCACGATACTGCTGATCGTCGGATCGGTCAGGGTGTGCTTGGGCTCATCCCACATCACCTGGCTCTCATACTGCACCTGATCGAGCAGCCTATTGGCGACGTCCCGCGAAGGCGCTCCCACCACAATGGCGATCAGGGAACTGGACCGCTTCCCGAACAGGACCGTCTGATTCGTCGGCACGCCTCCGGGAGGATCGAACGTAAACCGCCGCAGCATTCCCTTGAACTTGTCGGCGGCAATCTGCTGCGTCGGGTAGGAGGCAATCAGCAGGGTGACGTCCTTATCCGCCACGCGGTACTTGCCGAGAATAGTCTCCGCGCTGTGATCGAAACCGACCCAGTCGTCCGTCCCCAGAGGCACAATCTGAGCCAGTGCGCGTGGACCCAAAACGTATCGCTCGGAATTTTTGACCAGCCCTGCCTCAGGTAGATGATCGCCGATGGTGGGAAACGGAGTGCGATCCGCAATCTTCTCCAGCGACGCGACAAGCTGCTTCAAATCAGCGTCCGGCGGACGCGCGGGCTTGGAAGACACATCGACCAGAAATGCTCCCACAACGATCAGCGCGCGGTCGCCGGTTACTCCGGCATACGAACCCAGGTCCACGGGCGCAAACGTGTCGTTGCGAAGGTACGTGTATGCCCCATAGGCGGAGCTGGGATCGCGGAATTTGTAGAGGGTTACGTCAGCCGTTCCGCCGGTTCCCGCATACTGACGCCGCTCCAGCGTCTTCAACGAATATTCGCGAAAGATCGCAGCGTCAGAACCCAGCGACCCCGCAAGCCCCGTAGAGGGAATAAGCACAGAAGATTCCGCCGCGTTCCAGCCTGCGAACGAGGAGGGAAGCACACTCTGGGCGCTGGCCGGGAGCGATGTGACCAACAGAAATAGAATGGCAATGGGTATGAGTCGCCGCATGTCTCTATTAGTTAGACGCTGGAATTCTACTGCGGATTCGCGGATCGATCAATTACCCCGGCAGGACGGTTGCCCTGGGCCTGGCGGACTTGTACCTGATTCATGGCGAGGCTGTTGGTGCTCTGGAGGTACTTCTCGATGCCGCGGTAGAGCCCTTCGGCGACCTTCTGTCGGCTTTCGGGCTTTTTCAGCCACTGCTCGTCGGAGGGATTCGAGATAAAGGAGATCTCGGCAAGCACCGAAGGCATGTTCGCCCCGATCAGCACGACGAAGGGAGCTTTGCGGACGCCGCGGCTCTTGTCGCCCCGGTTCACGCCTTCCACGCGGTTGGCGAGCGAATCCTGCACCGTGCCGGCCAGATCCCGCGACTCCTCGATCTTTTCGTTGCGCGCGATCTTGTTCACAATGTCCTGCAAGTCGTGGACGGCGTTGCCGGACAAGGCGTTCTCGCGCGCCGCGACTTCCATGGCGTCGCTCGATCCGGTGAAATTGAGGTAGTACGTTTCGATCCCGCGCGCCTGATGATCGGGGCTCGAATTGGCGTGGACCGAAAGGAACAGGTCGGCCTTGGCCTCGTTGGCGATCTCGGTCCGGCGATCGAGCGGGATGAACGTGTCATCGTCACGCGTATAAATCACGTCCGCCGCAGGCAGGCGTTGTTGGATGAGCTTGCCAACGCGCAGCGCAACGTCCAGGCACAAGTCCTTTTCCATCAGGCCGCTAGGCCCAATCGTGCCGGTATCGTGCCCGCCATGTCCGGCGTCGATCACGATGCGTCCGATTTTCAAACCCAGTGCGCGGCTGAGCGATTGCTGCCCGGCGCGCGGCATTTCCGGAACCGATGCCGGGCCCATTTCTTCCGCCTGATCGTGCGCCGATTTCGTCCCACGAACCGTCTTCATTTTCGCCGATGCCGGGCGCGCCACCAGCGGTGGCATCGCAGTGCTGTTCTCGGCCGATAGCTGCGGCGATGTGGAAGAATCAGATCCGCTCGCAGAATCTATATTCTGGACTCTTGCGGAAGACGCCGGCGCCGCTTTCAAATTTTTCTTTATCCCCGTCTTGGTTGTGCTGCTCTCATTGGAAGCCAGCTCAGGTTTTGCAGGGGCCTTCGCAGCAACGTTCCTGGCAGGCGCAGGATTCGCAATGGATGCGGGCGGAATATCCGTCGTGGTCGGGCCGGGCGGGGGAGCGGTGGCCCGCGCGACTTCCTCTGCTGAGGCGGAACTGCCGTACACATCCACGATGAGGCGATAAGGATCGGGCAGCAGGAAGACGGAATAATCTTTTGCCTGATTGACCTCGAGGACGACGCGCACAACGCCCTGCTGATTCTGCGCGACGCGCACGCCCTTCAGGAATCCGCCGCCGGGTATTTCGATCGGCTTATGGAGCAAGTCCGAATTGATTTTGGTTCCTTCGATGTCGAAATAAATGCGGTCCGGCCCGGAAATCCGCGCGGCCTGATATTTTACTTGCGCATTCACGTCGATCACGATGCGAGTGTAGGTATCCGCATTCCATGTACGAATGCGCGTCACTTGTGGCGCAGAGCTGTGCGCGGGATTGATTTCGCTGGCTGCTCCGCGAGTGGTATCCGTAGTCGGCAGCGCATTCTCCGCAAGGGTATCTTTCACAGGAGGACCAATTTGGGTGGACGAACGATTTGGAGTTAATGAACGATTTTGAGCTAGTGAACGATCTGAAGCAGGACTTGGAGCAGGCTTTAATGCAGCTTTCGCCTCCGTGCCATTGCCGTTCAAGCCGGCGATGATGGCGCGAACTTCCTTCACATGAGTGGATTTTGGATGCAGCGCGATGAATTGCTCAAAAGTTTTTTGCGCGAGGACAGGATCGTGCAGGTCGTCCTTCTCGATATTTCCGATGGCCAGCATCGCGTCCTCGCGATAGTGGCTCGTGGGATATTCCTTCAGCAGGAACTGGTACGAATTTACGGCCAGTTGATAATACTTTTCATCGAACAGATCGCCCATCGCGCAATAAAGCTCGGCGACATGATTCAGCGCTGCGGGAACCTCGGCGGCGCGCGGGGTGATCAAATAAACCCGACGGTACGTTTCGACAACGGAAGCGTATTCCTTGAGTTTGCGGTCTTTTTCAGGCTGCGCTTCGAGTGTCTGGCGTTCTTTTTCCGCGTGATCGAATTGAGTTTTGGCGTTTTCGCGGCGCGGAGAGGTGTCCGCGCGGGTGAGAATAGGCAGCAGGCACAGAACTACCAGTACTGCTAAAATTATTTGCAACTTCGGACGAATTGTAACGGCGTCGCGCCGCAAAATTTCGCTCATTCGTTGGTAAACACCACCCGTCCGTCATCGCTCACCGTGCGATAGATGCCACGCGATGAACCGAACGCGCTGTGAAGTCGATCGGAGCCGGGCCGATAGTAGGAATCGGTAACTTTCTGAACGTATTCGCGCGTTTCCCGGTAGCGTGGAACTCCCCTGGCGCGATCCACGGCGCCTGGACCGGCATTATACGCCGCCAATGCCCGATCCAGATCGCCATTATAACGCTGCAAGAGCGTCTGCAAATAGCGAACTCCTCCGTCGAGGTTCTGCTGCGGGTCGAAGGCGTTCTGCACGCCCAACTGCCTCGCCGTTTCGGGAACCAACTGCATCAACCCCAGCGCCCCTTTGCTGGAAACCGCCTTGGAGTCCCAGTGCGATTCGGTTTCGATGACGGCGCGAATCAGGGCCGGATCCACGTTATAGCGACCGGAGACTTCGCGAATCATGACCTCGATCTTCTGACGGTTTGCCTGCGCCTCCGCCGTCATTATGGAAGACGCGCTCTGCGGCATTTGGGTTGTAAACGGCCTGGAACCAGAGGCCGTCGAGAACCCTCGCAGGGAGGCTCTTGCGATCTTGGGAGCGGGCGCGGGGTCCGCATTCACGAAGAGCCGCTTGCCGCTGGAGTCCATGTAGGAAACGATCTGGCCATGTGTAGGAATTGTCCACAAGGTCAGTGTTCCGAATAGGATGCACGTCATTTTATAGTCTCGCCATGTCATAGGTCATCTCTGGGAAGGCAGCGCAATTTTGTTTCCTGCGAAATAGGCACGCCAACGCGACAGGGTGAAGGATCACCCACACGTTTCTGGACGCACCCCGGATTATAACATCTGGTCTATTAGGGGATATACGAGGTCAAGGGCTGTTTTTAGCCGGGATGTGTCTTTTCCGCCAGCCTCGGCCAAATCGGGCCTTCCTCCGCCCGAACCGCCGACTTCCTTGGCCGTGGCCTGGACGATCTTTCCGGCATGCAGCTTCGAGGTCAAATCCTTGGTAACTCCTGCCAATAGAGCGACTTTGCCATCTTCTTTGGTGCCCAGGACGACCACCCCGGAGCCCAGCTTCTGGCGGAGGCTGTCGATAAGCTGGCGCATGGTGTCGCGGTCCACTCCGTCGATTTCGGCTGAAATTACCTTAACCCCTTTGATTGTGCGGGCTTCCGCGATCAGGTCGTCCAGCTTGGAAAGCGCGCCCTTGCGTTTCAGGGTTTCGAGCTGCTTTTCGAGCTGGCGCACGGTCTGGTCGGCGCGGTCCAGGGCGGCACCGAGGTCGTCTTCGTTCACCTTGAGGCGGGTGCTGAGTTCGCCGAGAATCTGTCGAGCGTGCTGGTAGTCGGCCAGGGCGGCTGCGCCGGTGATGGCCTCGATGCGGCGCACTCCGGCGGCGGCTGACTGTTCGACGGCAATCTTGAACACGCCGATATCGCCACTGCGCCGGACATGTGTGCCTCCGCAAAGCTCCTTGCTGTAGAAGCCGCGCGGAGCCGAAGCGTCGGGAATCGTCACGACGCGGACGTTCGCCTCCGGGTAGCGGTCGCCGAAGAAGGCCAGCGCGCCGGAAGCAAGGGCATCATCGATCGCCATGATATCCGTCGTAATCTCAGAATTGAGCAGGATTTCGTCGTTCACCTGCTGCTCGATGTCGCGCAACTCGGCGGCGTCAATGGCAGCGAAGTGCGAGAAATCGAAGCGCAGTCGTCCCGGCTCGACCAGCGACCCGGCCTGCTTGACGTGCGTGCCGAGTATGCTGCGCAGCGCAGCGTTCATCAAATGCGTCGCCGTGTGATTGCGCTTGATGTGCTCGCGGCGCGCGCCATCGGCGATAACGTTGACCAGGTCGCCCCTCCGAAGAGTCTCTTTCGCGACAATCCTGTGCGCAATGAGACCAGCAATGGGATAATAGGCACCCTTGACTTCGGCAAGTTGAACTGCCCCCGCGTCGTCGAAGAAACCGCCTGTATCGCCCACCTGGCCTCCTGATTCGGCATAGATGACTGTGCGATCAAGGATTACTTCAGCCTCTTCGCCTGCGATGATCTCCGGTACATTTACATTGGCTTTAATGATTGCTTCGATTTTGCAATCGCGTGCAGACGTAGCTTGATAAAACTCCGGCTCCGTTCGAATGACACCAGCGAGTTGAGTGTATTGAGGACCAGCGGCCTCTTTATGACCGCCCTTCCAGGATGCGCGTGCCTTCGTACGCTGGTCTTCCATCGCGAGGTCGAAACTTTTCCAATCGACGCTGATTCCCGCGTCGCGGCACGTTTCCTCGATGATGTCGCGGGAAAGCCCGTGTGTGTCATAAAGCTGAAAGGCTTTCGTGCCAGAATACACCCAATCTTTTTCAGGGTCAGGAAGTTTCTCAAGATTGTCAGGAAGGAATATAGACTTACTCCAGCTCTGCTGATCGAGCCAAGAATACGGAATCGAGTAAGCATTGATAAGCTTACTGAGGGTCGAAACGTTTGCCTCAAGGCGCTGTCCGGGCTCAATTTGCTCGAAACGAATTTTGTCGAAATACTCTATAACTTTGGCTTGGCCCTCAGCGAGACGTTGTTTTTTCTTGAGGGTAGGTTGAAGGTCTTCATATAATTTACGGACACCTGTCTCAACAACTCGAAAATATCTGTCTTCTTCGGCTCTGATTACCTTCTCGATGTGCCAGAGATTATCCTCAAGTTCTAAATAGATATCTTTCATCTGTTCTACAACGGAGCGGGCCATATTGGTGAGTACGTATAGATTTCCACCAAGAAACCGGGCGTGGCGTATGGCACGTCGCATAATCTTTCGGAGCACATATCCGCGTCCCTCATTTGACGGAATGACGCCGTCAGAAATTAGAAACGTCGTAGCCCGCGCATGGTCGGCAATAATTCGCAGGGAAGCGAGATTTTGAGGTGTATCTGTAACGGTAACACCGACGTAATGTTTCGCCAATCTTATGAGGTCTGAGAACAAATCCGTATCGAAATTGCTTATCTTGTCTTGAAGGACAGCAGCAAGGCGTTCGAGTCCCGCTCCAGTATCAATCGAAGGCTTCGGTAGAGGCGTAACCGTGCCCGACGTGTCGCGGTTGAACTGCATGAACACTAGATTCCAGATTTCGACGTACCGCCCGCATTCGCAGCCGAATTCGCAGTCCGTGTGGCCTTTGTCGGACGCGGCGGGGCCCATGTCGTAGTGAAGTTCGCTACACGGGCCGCAGGGGCCGGTATCGCCCATCGCCCAGAAGTTTTCCTTCAGGCCGGGGACGGGAATGACCCGGTCTTTCGGCGCGCCGATGCTGATCCACAGATTCATGGCCTCTTCATCGACGCCCATGATGTTTCCGGGCGCGACTTCCGCGCCGCCAAACACAGTGAAATAAAGCTTTTCGACAGGAATTTCAAACCACTGGGGTGACGTGATCAACTCCCAGGCGTACCCAATGGCATCCTTCTTAAAATAATCGCCGAAGGAAAAATTCCCCAGCATTTCGAAAAACGTGTGGTGTCGATTAGTGAAGCCGACATTTTCAAGGTCGTTGTGCTTGCCGCCGGCGCGGACGCATTTCTGGGACGATGTGGCACGCGTGTAGTCGCGCTGCTCCAGGCCGAGGAAGACGTCCTTGAACTGGTTCATCCCGGCGTTGGTGAATAGCAGCGTGGGATCGTTCACCGGGACGAGCGACGAACTGCGGACTCGGCGATGGCCGCGCTGCTCGAAATATATCAGAAATTTCTCGCGAATTTCGTTGCCGGTCATAGGGGATGTGATTCGTGACTGGTGACTTGTGATTCGTGAAAAAGCATGTGGCGCACCCGGTCACCCATTTATTTCTTTAACTCCGCGAAATCATTATCGCAGAGGGAGCAGGCAGTCGCAATGCGCCACAAGTAGAACAGACTTTTTACCCTGAGCTACGAAGGGCAGCCTGTTTTCTTTGGGTTTTTGCTCACTTTAAAGCTAACCGGGTGCATTGATCCGACATGAAGTTTGTGCCGTGACAAAAACCAAAAGCGGACAGACTGCCCTTCGTAGCTCAGGGTAAAAAGTCTGTCCTACTCTTGCGACTCATCCACGTGGACCTTGGCCAATGCTCGCAGCTCTCTGCGGATTGTGTCGGCGGCGAAGCCGGCGCGGAGCAGGCTGTTGTAGATTGAAGCGGTGCGGCGCTGGTCGAGCGGACCGCGTAGAGTCTTGAGGCGGCGCGTTAGCCGGGCGCGGACGACTGCGCCTTCATCGGATTCACCGATGCGCTCTGCAATCGCGGCTTCGATGTGGCGGTCAGGGACGCCGCGGGCGCGAAGGTCGCGCGCGATGCGATACGCGCCCTGCTTGCGGATTTCGGCGCGTTGGCGCACGAACTGACGGGCGTAGCGTTCGTCATCCAGATACTTATGTTCTTTAAGGCGAGCGAGAATCGGCGGAACGGTTTCTTCCTCCTCCGCGCGGCGTTCCAGAAAGGTCCGCATTTCATACACCGAATAGGCGCGGCGTGAAAGAGCGTTGATTGCGCATGTGTAGAGATCGGTTTCGCTAGAAAGTTTTCTGACTACCGGGCGCATGGGGAAAGCATAGAGGCTTGAAGGCACGGAAGTAAAGGAAGTTAATGATGTGAGGGAAGTGAAGGAAGGCGAGGAAGAGGGGAAGCGAGGGAGAAAGATTGGATTCAGGTGGACATCTCAAATTTCAAATTTGAGATGTCAAACCTAAAACCACGAACTATTTACGGACGGTGCGATCGAACTCGGTCATGGTGCGCTCCATTTCCTCGCGGGCGGAGTCGGAGGCGGAACGGATTCCCTGGATGCGCAGCTTGAAGTCGTCGGGGTTGGACGCGCCGAGCAGCGCTTCGTCGTAGGTGATCAGTTCGCGCGTGTAGAGGTCGAACAGGGATTGGTCGAAGGTCTGCATGCCGTACTGGCTGGTGCCGGCGGCGATGGCGTCGTGAATCAAGCGCGTCTTGTCGGGATTGATGATGCAATCGCGGATGTACGCGGTGGCGATCATGACTTCGACTGCGGGCACGCGGCCTTTTTCATCGGCTCGACGGACCAGGCGTTGGCTGATCACGGCCTTTAGCGTGGCGGCCATTTGCAGGCGAATCTGTTTCTGCTCGGGGGGCGGAAATACGGCGATGATACGCTGAATCGTTTCCGTCGCATCGAGAGTATGCAATGTGGAGAAGACCAGGTGACCGGTTTCGGCGGCCAACAATGCCGTGGCAATCGTTTCCAGGTCGCGCATTTCGCCGACGAGGATGACGTCAGGATCCTGACGCAAGCCTGCGCGCAGGGCGGTCGAGAAGTTTGCCGTATCCACCTCGACTTCGCGCTGGTTGATGAAACTCTTTTTGTCGCGATGCAGGAACTCAATGGGGTCTTCGATTGTAATGACGTGATCGGAGCGCGTGGTATTGATGCGGTCGATCATCGCGGCCAGAGTTGTGGACTTACCGGAACCGGTCGTTCCGGTGACGAGAACCAATCCGCGCTGCTCTTCGCAGATCGTTTCGATCACGCGCGGCAAGTCGAGGTCTTCTATGGTGCGAATCTTGGTGGGGATGACGCGCAATACCATCCCAACGTTTCCGCGCTGCTGAAACACGTTGACGCGGAAGCGCCCCAGGCCGGCTACGCCGTAGGCCATGTCCAGCTCCGCGGTCTCCTTGAATTTCTGCTTCTGCCGGTTGGTCATCATGCTGAACGCCATGGAAAGCATCTCTTCCGGCGTGATGCGAGGCACGTCGGTAAGCGGATGCAGCGAGCCATCGATACGGAGATAGGGGTGGTTTCCCACCTTCAGGTGCAAGTCTGACGCCTTGGTTTCGACAGCTCGGCGCAGCAGATCGTCAACACTCAGGGCCATGGTTTGCCAGTCTCCGCAGGAAAAGAACTTCGTCCGAAATTAGCACCGGGGAATGGCAGGGGCAAGCACGCAGCGAAGATGTGATGCCGCCTAGTAACGGGAGGTCCCAAACGCAAGGAAATGAAGTCTTTACCGTGGGAGGCGTGGAGGTTGTTTCAGCCCAGTTCCGCCAGTGCTGCTTCCATTTCGGAACGCGCATGGTCGTCGCCCGTGCGCCGGGCGGTGGCGATGCCGACAGTGAGGGCGGATCGAGCTTCCTCTGCTCGTCCTAAGCGGGCAAGAAACTGGCCATACTGGAAATAGGCGGCAACGTAGTCGGGATTCGAACCGATCAGCGTCTTGAATTGCAGGTCGGCGGCGTCGGAATCGCCGGAGTTGGCGCACTCCATGGCTAGGCCGTAACGGGCGAACGCGTCATTGGGTTTTGCGGCTACAAATTCTTCGAGCATCTGGCGGCGTGTTTTCTTCTGTGGTTGGGTCATGGCTTGGATGCGCGTATTATAGTCGGCCAGACATCGATTGCCAAATCGCTGTCGCAATTGGGAGTTACGCATGAAATCGTCTGCAAAGATGTTGAAGAGGAAGGGAACTCGCGACGACGGCCGGTCGGTCGCCGATTCGCGCACGGAGATGACTGAAATCGTTCTCCCTCAGGAAGCGAACCTTCTGGGGAATATTTTGGGCGGACGCGTCATGCACTTGATCGACATCGCGGGAGCGATCGCGGCGCATAGGCATTGCCATTGCCAGGTGGTGACAGCATCGGTGGACCATCTCGATTTTCTGAATCCGATCCGCGTGGGCGAACTGATCGTGCTCGAAGCGCAAGTGAATCGCGCGTTTCACACTTCACTGGAAGTCGGCGTCGAAGTGTTTTCGGAAAACTACAGTAAGGGAGACCGGAAACATACGACCACGGCGTTTCTGACGTTTGTGGCCCTCGATGAGATTGGCAACCCGTGCCCGGTGCCGCCGTTGATCGTGAGTTCAGACGAAGAGCGCCGCCGGTTTCGTGAAGCTGGAGATCGGCGCAAAGCCCGCCTAGAATCGCGCGCGAAGCAATCCAGTTAGTTCACTTGAGCGACCCAGGCTGGGTTGGTTGTCGGTTGAGGGCTTCCGCCGGCGGGTTCCTCGGTTACGGCAAGCGCGACAATTTCCGCTACAGGCATGTTCACGGGAGCGATGATGGCGATCTGGCCCTCTGCATTCGGGCGGAAGATGGCGACACTCATCGGCTTGCCTGTTTTGGGTACAAACCATAGCTGAAGAGTGCGCGCCGAGGGCATGGACGGCATCTGGTCGGCAGTAATCGCCACGCCCATGTGCGGATGCAGATAGGCATGGACCATTGGCATGTTTTTGTCTACCGGCATGAGCTTGAGGGGCTTGGAATCCGGCGACATCATCACTGAGGTAATCATGCGGCCCAGTGTGAGTTGATCCTGCAGCGCCTTGCTCTGCATCGTTGCGAGTTTCATCTGGTGGCGCAGATCGGCCAACTGCGCGTTTTGATTTCCCATCTGGCGAATCGAATATCCGGTCAGAAGCGCGAGTGCGGCCGCGGCGGCCCAGGCCCACGCAGGGAAAAATGCGCGGCTTGGTTTGGGTTTGGCAATTTCGGTGACGTTACCGGAAGCCCTGGCAGCGTCCAGGATTTTTCCCTTCAGCGACTGAGGCGGTTGCGCGTCAGGAGCCATTTGCGCGAGTTGCGCCACCACCCAGCGCGCTTTTTCGACGCCCGGCGTGCATTGCGCACACGCCCTCGCCAGGTGCGCTTCCAGTTCGGCGCGCTCCTCGCCTTCGAGCACGTCAAGCGCGTACTCTTCGTAAAGCAGGGCGAGTTGTTCGCAATCCATCAAGAACGTGCCTCCTCAAGCGATTCCCGCAGACGCAGTAAGCCGCCGCGGATCCAGCTTTTTACAGTCCCGAGCGGCTCGCCGATAGCCGCGGAGATTTCGCTGTGCGACATGCCGTCAAAAAATGCCAGTTCGATCGCGCGACGCTGCAGGTCGGGCAGGGAACTCATCAGCGAGCGCACTTTTTCCGCGCGCCGCGATTGGTCCATCGCGCCTTCGGGATCGGGACGAACAACCGCAGACGGCGGCAAGTCGAAATCGGCCGAATCCTCCCGGCGGCGCTGCTTCTCGCGCTTCAGGCGCAGGAAATCCAGCGCGCGGTTTCGCGCCACGGTGAATAGCCACGGTCCCAGCGCCCCGCGCGTGGCCTCATACCGTTTCGCGTTTTGCCAGATTTGCAAAAATACGTCCTGCACGATTTCTTCCGCCGAACCGGGCTGCTGCGAAATTCGGAGGACGAGGGAATAGACAGGGCGGGAATAGCGGTCGTACAACGTTTCCAGTGCCGCGGAGTCACGCTGCAGAATGCGCTCCATCAGCGACGCGTCCGTCGGCTGGTCACTTTCCGGCCACGTTTGAACCACCGCAAGCAGCAAAATCGCTTTCCCTTTCCGCTCCACCTGTAATACGGAGTTGCGGGTCAATTGGATGAAATGGCGGCGCTAAGTCGCGCCGGGACATCTTACTACGATCCGCGAATGGGAATGCAATTGCGGAAGATTCCTAGCGGCCATCAGCATCCGTAATCCTGACAGCCCCGGAGGGGCGACACAACGTAGCCCACAGCGGAAGCTGTGGGGAAACACAGATGTTTTTTCGGAAAACCCCGTCAGGGGTGACACAAAGTAAGTTGCAGCATGCAATTAGACAACTACCGAAATTTCGAGGAACGAATAAATAGTTTCGTCGATGTCTTTGTGTCACCCCTGACGGGGTTGATGCAATCCCGGACGCCCCCCCCACAGCTTCCGCTGTGGGCTACGTTATTTCGTCCCTCCGGGACTTAGGAGGCCCCTCAATCAGACTAGGAATTATGCATGAGCGACGGATCCAATTCCCGCGACGCCGATGGACGCCAGATAGATGCGCGCGGCTTCGGCAGTCTGATTTGCCTGCTCGACGCACGATCCGATCGATGGGCCGGACAGGTAATTTCCTGCGAGAAATAATCCCGGCACCGAGGAAATCGCTGCGTTGAGCGCGGAAACAGTGTCGGTATGGCCAAGATTGTATTGCGGGATCGCGCGGGCGTAGCGATGGACCAGTCGAGTGACCGGCGGTCCGGCGATGCCGAGGACGCGTCCCACTTCGCTGCAGATAGTTTCCGCGATTCGATCGTCGTCCCATTCCAGAAGCGATGGATCCGTTGCCCCGCCGGCAAAGCTGGTGAAGCAAGCCATGCCTTCCGGCGAGCGTCCAGGGAAAAGCGAGGAATTCCAGACCGTGCCCAGCACGTGGAGGCCTTCGCTGCGAGGGACGAGGAATCCGAATCCGTCGCCTTTGTGGCCGATTTGCTCTCGGCGATAGCCTGCCGCCACCACCGCTACGGGCGCGTACTCGATACGCGCGAACGAAGCAGCAAACTGTTCCGAGACACTCTTCAGAATTTCAGAGGCTGCGTTCACGGGCGCAGTTACGATGACAGCGTTCGTCAGAAAAGTCTCTCGGTGACCGTTCCGCGCGATATCGATTTCGAACGACGATTTCCCGTTGACTTCGCCGCGTCGCACAGCCGTGACGGTCACCCCATTTAGCAATGCATCGCCAATACGCGCGCCCAGAGCACGCGGCAAGGTATCCATGCCGTCGCGAAACGAGCAAAGTCCCGCGCGTGGCGTCCCTTTCGGGGGACGCGATTTCATCGCTCCGCGCAGCACGCTTCCGTATTTCAACTCAAATTCGTGGAGCTTCGGAAAAGATGCTCGCAAACTTAATTTTTCCGGATCGCCCGCGTAGATGCCGGAAACAAAGGGAGCGACGAGCCGTTCCAGCAGTTCATCGCCGAATTTTCGGCGGATGAACGCTGCGATGGATTCGTCCGTTTCAGGCGGGCGGGAGCGCCGAAACATTTCCGTGAAGATGCGATATTTCGTTTGCGCGCCCAGCAAAGGCGTTGTCAGCAGGGAAGGCGGCGCGAGGGGCGCCTGGACCAGCTTCCCGTGAAGCAGGATATATCGCGGAGCATTCGAATTCGCATGTAGAAGTTCGTCCTTCAGGTCAAGCGCGTCAATCAGTTTAAGCAGCGGTTCGGTGGAGAGAAAACTCTGCGGGCCCAGTTCGAACCGGAATCCATCCTGTTCTCGCGTCGCGATTACACCGCCGGGAGTGGCGCCAGCATTGAGCACGCGTACGGGGATCCCCGACTGCTGCAGGTGATAGGCGCACGCCAACCCGGAAATTCCTCCCCCGATTACAACAACTGGGAATGGTGTTGGCGCCGCGATGGACACGAGACCTCTATCTGGGTGCTAAAGCGTTTTCGAAAACAGCGGGCGGCTTTCCAGTTGCTGCTTTTCCAGATATGGATCGAAGACCATGGCGATATTGCGAATGAAGATGCGTCCCAGCAGGGAAGTGCTCAACACGCCGTTTTCGAAGTCCAGCAATCCGTCCGAAATAAACGGCGCGAGGCGCGCGATTTCCGCAGCGAATGTTTCGCCAAAGACGATGCCGAATTCCTGCTCGATTTCGCTGGTGTGCAAAACCCCGTGGCACAGGATGCGGTTGATGACAGTGCGGCGCAGCAGATCGTCCCCGCTCAAGCGGTAGCCGCGAATCGTCGCGATGCCTCGGCCCTCGATGCGTTCGCGGTAGTGAGCGACGTCGCGGTCATTCTGCGCGTAGCACGAGCCAAGCCCGCTGATCGCGCTGACGCCCATTCCGTACAGATCCGCTCCGGCCTTCGTTGTGTAGCCCTGAAAATTGCGGTGCAGCGTGCGTTCGCGCTGCGCAACGGCGAGTTCATCGTTGGGCTTTGCGAAATGGTCCATGCCGATGTACTGGTATCCCGCGTTCAGGAAATGTTCCAGGCCCGCGCGGAAGATTCGGAATTTCTCCATGCCCTCAGGCAGGCTCATGGCCAGAGCGCCCTGCTGTTTCTTAAGCCAGGGAACGTGCGCGTAGCTGAACATGGCGACTCGGTCGGGCGCGAGCGCGACGACTTGATCCACCGTATAGGCGAAGCGCTCGGCGGTCTGCAGCGGCAGGCCGTAGATCAGGTCCACATTGATGCTATCGAACCCAAGCTGCCGCGCGCTGACGATCAGGTCGCGCGTCATCTCCAGCGGCTGCACGCGGTGAATGATTTCCTGCACCTCAGGATGAAAATCCTGAATGCCCATGCTCAGGCGGTTGAAGCCGAGCTTTCGCAGCGTTTCCAGATGCGCCTGCGTGGTGACGCGCGGATCGATCTCAATCCCAATTTCAGCGTCCGGCGCGAACGTGAAGCGCTCCGCCGTGAAGCGGAAAAGCTGCTCCATTTGTTCGGGAGTCAGGTACGTGGGCGTGCCGCCGCCCCAGTGAAATTGCACCACGGGGCGGTCGCGCGACACAAACCGGCTGACATGCTCGATTTCCCGCTCCAGCGTCTGAATATAAGGCGGCGCGACGCTGTGATCTTTCGTAATCACCACGTTGCACGCGCAGAACAGGCACAGGTTTTCGCAGAAGGGAAGATGCATGTACAGCGAGACAGGCGTGCGCTCCGCATTCGCAGTCGCGTAATATTTTTCCAGGTCGTCCGGCCCAAAATTATCCTGCCACACCGGCGCTGTGGGATAGCTGGTGTAGCGCGGCCCCGGCCGATTATATTTCTCGAGGAACGCTTCGGAGATTTCAAAACGTTCGCGGTTGAGTTGCAGATGGAGGCTCGAATCGCTCATTGATTGCTACTAGCGCGCCCCTTCCGACTTCGCACTCGCCGTGACCGGTACGCTTTGCCCGGCTTTCACGAAGGCGCGCGCATTTTCCACGGGTGTCTGTTGGAGGATTCCGTGGCCGAGGTTCAGAATGTGTCCGACGCCGCCGGATTTTTCGATGGCATCCAGTGCCGCGCGTCTCACGCCGTCTTCCGGGCCAAGTAGAACGCACGGATCGACATTGCCCTGCAGCGCAATCCCCGGACCGACTTGTTCGCGCACAGTCGACAGGTCCATGCGCCAGTCCACGCTCAAAACGTTCGCGCCCGATTCGGCTACTGCCGTCAACAAGTGGCTGGACGCTTTCGTGTACAGGATCACTGGCGTATCGCCGGCAGCCAGTTCTTCGATCAAGAGCTGCGTCGCGGGAAGTTCAAATTCGCGGTACTGCTCGAGCGTAAGTTCGCCAACCCAGGTGTCGAACAATTGCACCGCGGATGCTCCCGCTGCAATCTGCGCTTTCAGGTAAACCGCTGTGGCGCGCGCAATCCGTTCCAGCAGCGAGCGAAACAGCGCGGGATCGGAGTAGAGCAGCGTCTTGGCGGCGGGGAATCCATCCTTGCCGTGGCCTTCGATCATGTAACACGCTAAGGTCCAGGGAGCCGCCGCGAAGCCCAGCACGGGAACGTTCGGGCCAAGTTCGCGCGTGAGCATGCGAATCGCTTCCATCAGGAAGCCGGTTTCCTGCTCCGGGTCGAACACGCCGAGCTTGTGCACCTGCTCCGCGGATCGCAAAGGCGATTCGATAACGGGACCCTTGTCGGTAAGTTCGAACGGCAGCCCCATCGCCCCGGCGGGAATCAGAATGTCTGAGAACACGATGACGGCGTCCACGCCCAGAATACGGTACGGCTGTAGCGACACCTCGACCGCCAGCTCCGGCGTCTTGCAGACTTCCAAAAAATTGTGCTTCTTGCGAACAGCGCGGTACTCGGGCAAGTAGCGCCCAGCCTGGCGCATGATCCAGACCGGAACGCGCTCGACAGGCTCACAGCGGCAAGCGCTCAGAAATAGGGCCTTACTATTCATGGATTTAGGCAAATTGGATCATCCGTGGTTTAGCGACACTGCCATCATAGCAAAAGTCCGGGTTGGGTGCATTGGGTGGTGATTCGTGCGTTGGCGCAGCAGGTTCCGAGGAGACTTACCAGGCTGTGGCAGCCAGAGTCCAAAAGGAGGGATTGATTCTGCGTGATGACTCGCGTGCACGAGGACCCTCTCTGTGATAAGAGTCATGCGATTCATATATGGCCGAGAACGCTGCCAAGCCCGTCTTAATTGAGTACGACGCGAAGCGCCCCTATATACGGCTTCTCTTCGGATTCCTGGAGGCTATCGCCTTTGTTGGGTATCAGCATGGCTACACGGCCAAATTACCGCCCCCGCTGCCTTGCAACGGCGGCTGGACAGAAGGACTCCAATTCCTCACCTATTTCGGCATCCTGGCCGTCTTGATTGAGGTGATTCACTGGATTATTTGGCGCACCGTGCACCGCAAAGAAATTCTTTCGTTCGAAGAGGAACAGCGGCTCTTTGGAAAGACAACCAGACTAGAAGCTATTGCACAACCCTCCGCAAGACGATCATGAAGCAAGCGATATGAAAGAAGGCCCCATAGATCGTGAGCGAGCGGTCGTAGCGCACGACCAAG
>Ga0265331_10001312_pt1 | contig 18445 bp, 19 predicted proteins | sample 41923metaG_FD_202088 | JGI IMG/M metagenome (GOLD analysis project Ga0265331, IMG submission 202088) | Rhizosphere microbial communities from Carex aquatilis grown in University of Washington, Seatle, WA, United States - 4-19-23 metaG | ecosystem: Host-associated > Plants > Roots > Rhizosphere... | reverse complement strand
ATCGGAGAATATGAATTCAGCCTGATGCGGAATTTCCTGTTCAATCATGCTGAATATATAAGGTATGAAGCTCTTGCAGATTCATCGTTTGAACCGCTGGCTAAAATTGCCAAAAAATTTAGAGGCGAAATAAAATATCATACTATGCATGCCAACCTGTGGATAAAACAGCTTGGCAAAGCAAATACCGAAAGCCATTCGCGAATGCAAAAAGCTTTTGATGAAACATTCAATCTTGCTCTCGGTATTTTTGAGCCGGGCGCTAATGAGGAGTTACTTATCAAATCAAAAGTTTATCCCGGTGAAAAAGCTTTAGAAGATAAATGGATTGAAACAATAATGCCGGTTTTGGATAACGCTTTGATAAAAGTTCCCACAAGGTTCGAGTGGAAACCGGTCTATGGCGGAAGGAAAGGCGTTCATACCGAATACCTGCAGCCTATGATAGATGAAATGGGAGCTGTATTCAGGCTGGACCCCGGAGCGGAGTGGTGAGCTGATTTGAGATTTACGATAGGTGATTTAAGATTTATAAATAGGATAAACCGAAATTAAGAGGAAATATTATGCTGACAGGAGTTAAGATATCAAAAGAACAGGTTCTAAAAGCTTTGGAAGAAGTTAAGGACCCGGAAATTCCGACAGTATCGCTGGTAGAACTCGGAATTGTTACAGATGTTGTGTTGGTGGATGACAATACTGTTTCCATCTCTCTTACGCCGACATTTTCAGGATGCCCGGCTCTGCATATTATGGAAGATATGGTGAGGGAAAAGATTGAAATGCTGGGCGTAAGAAACGTTGAAGTGAAAACAAGCTTTGACGTACAATGGAACACTAATATGATAACAGATAAAGGGCGCGAGGCTTTGAAGAAACACGGGCTCACTCCCCCGCCAAAGCTGGAAGGCGTTGTGCAGATAGAAATGCTTCATAATGTAGCCTGCCCGTTCTGCGGAAGCGAAAATACCGAGCTCAAAACGCCGTTTGGTTCAACGCTCTGCCGGTCAATTCATTATTGCAATAACTGCCGCCAGTCGTTTGAGCAGTTTAAGCCGGTGTCCTGATTTCGGATTTGGGATTGTAGATTGCGGATTTATTTTACCAGGGGGTGACAAAATATTAATAACAAACTAGAGTAAGCCACAACGTATACTCGTCTCCCCTGACAGGTCTACGACTCTTCGAGTCGAAGACTCGTAGAGGGGAGATACAGAGGGGGTAAAAATAAATCAAACACTTATTAACGTACATCCTTAAACAACGATTCCCAAACTGGAGTTTGGGAATCAGAAAAACTTTTAAAGACAAGAGATCCCCGCCTACGCGGGGATTGGGTTTTTAAGGCATATGCGATCTTATATAAACTCCGGGGACAAGATAAATCTTACCCACTTCGCCTACATACGCCTGAGTTATCATACCCACAAACTCGCCCGCTTCATTAAATACAGCGCCTCCTTCGGGCGAAAGGGGTTTATTAGGCTTCACTTCAATTACGCTTGTATTTTTTGTCCACTTCTTCATGCCTGTTATGGACGCATCCATTGAATACACAACCGATGAAAGAGGATTGGGGTAGTAATAGACCTTTACTTTGGTCCCATAGACTACGCTTTCCATCTGGGCGATCTTAAAATACTTTGCTTTTTCATTATTTGTAAACCTCATGTATACCAGATCCTCTTTTTGGTCAAGATCTTTTTCCTGCATGTCATCTATTCCCGCCAGGGAATCATTATTAAGTATCACGCTGTAAAATCCGCCTCCCCCAAGTAAATCCATAAGATTGAAGTTGGTGACAAGCATATTATCTTTCAATATTACGCCTGTTCCAATTTTCACCGGCTCTTTATTGCCGTTATAAACCTGCACCCTTATAAGCGGGTTATCTTTCTGGCTCACCTTGCCAACCGATTTATCTACTTTTTCAACATATGGAAGGTCAAGTCCTTCGGGCTTTGAAAGGTCAACCGTCATTTCAACCTGGTTATACATAATGTCATATAGGCTGGTTTCCCAGGTCAGGACTTTATTATTATCGGCCTGCGTTGGGGCGTTTGAAGCCGTAACTTCAAACGGAAATTCGATCTGCTGAGTAATTTTTTTAGATGCGTATGTGCTCTGGAAAATACTTTGCGCAAGGCTGTCGTCAAATGCGCGGCTGGCATTCCTTACTGTATTCTTAAACTTCAGCCCGCTTTCATCTTCGGTAAATTTCAGAATATTGTAAACAATATTAAGCTGGTTAGAATAGCGGAAAGTAGTTTCTTTCACCAGCCTTGTTAAACACGCGGGTTCGTCAAATGTATAATGAAGCGAGATCTGTTTCCCGCCGTCAGGCAGGTCTGTGATAAGAAGCTCTTTCACGGACGTTCCGGAAGTCCTTTGAACATCAGCCCTGAACTCGCTTTCAAGCCATGTATTATCGTTCAGCGTATCCAGCCTCTTTTTCCATTGCGGAGCCAAAGAAGCCAGCGTCTGCATTTTATTGAAGAAATCTTTATCCAGTGTCACAGTCAGGTTCTCTTCCCCGCCGCCGTTGGGAAAGAACTTGATCTCACGCTTAGCGTCAAAGCATCCTGTAAGCAGGATAGATGACGTAAAAACAAAAAAAATGACGGTAAAGTATTTTTTCATTTTTTATTTCGCCCGCCCTGAGCGGGATTAATTTTATTTGCCTGTCTGAAAGTTAAAATTACGAAAGTTAACATTACGTTAGCTTTCCGTTTACTTTTGTCTGCGCTAAATATAAAACCGCCATTAATAAATTTAAAGGCAAAATGCAGATTAGCAGGAAAAGCTCCATGTTGTTCAAAAGCGCGCAGATGATGCATAATGTTATGTGGGTAGTGGACCCTACATAGCTCCACATCCTCAGCAGCAGCTTATTTTGCATGTAATATACTTTGGGATTGGGCTTTGGGGCCGCCGCATCTTTGTGTTTATTGTTATGGACCAGCATTTGGAACGCGGTATATTTCAGGTAAAGCGATATCAGGAAGCTATCCATGAAGCCCGCTTTATCCGGCTCAAGCTCAACTCTTTCCAGTTCTTTCTTATACTCTTCAATTTCATCTTCCAGCGGCGAGAATTTACCGTGGACAACCTCAAGAAATTTATTTCTGTAGAGATCAAATATGAACGCCTGGAATGCAGAAGAAAAACCGGCCAGGATCGTTATAATCCAGATGTAAGCGTATGGATTCATATCAAACCTGTCGCTCCAAAGCGCTACGCCCTGAACGCCGACCTGGTGCGATAATCCGATTCCAATCCCGATAAAAACTGAAACGCTCACAACATAATCTATGAACCCGTCCACGATCCTGCCAACTTTTGTTCCGTTGTGTTTTAGCCGGGCTATCTGCCCGTCAGCGCAATCAAGAACGTTGCACAGGAAGTAAAGAACTGCACCGTAGAGCAGGTATTCAGCCGACCCGAATCCAAACATAATTCCGGCAATAACCCCGGCGCCCATTGCAAGAATAGAAACCAGATTTGGGGTAAGAAAATCAAGTCCGTATGTTATTTTAACAAATATAAACGCAAGGGGACGGTATATAAGCAGGTCGAAAATTTCTTCCGCTTCAACTGTTTTTAACGATTCTTTGTATTGCTGAATTATACTCAAATTTCGATCAACGTTTATCTAGTGTAAAAAATCTGTTCTTAACTGCATTATATTTTGCCAACTGACCCTGGGTTCCGGACCAGGCGAGAATCTCACTAAAATCTACAATATGTTTTTCGGTTACCCAAAGCGCCTGTTCGAGCGCCTGGTTATCATCCCAAAAGTAAAACGCTGCAAGCCTGTCTTTGACGCAATCGGTGGGAGTAAGGAGGAATAATTTTCCCGTATCAAATTGAAGTTCGTTATATGTATTTATCGGCTCCGACCCGGCTGAAAGCGGGCCGGATGGAAACTCAATAATAAACTTTGTTTCTTTATTTTCAAAATAACGATCTTTTTCAGAAAAACTAATTTTTGCAAGAAGATCTTTTATTGTTTTTCTGTTTGTAGCTGATTCTTCAATAAAATCAAGATCGAATGAAAGATATTTATTGGAGGTATAAATACTAACGCAAGCTCCTCCTGTAAGTATGCATTTGATCCCGTTATCCATAAGGAACGTGCAAATGTAAGCTCCCAGTTCGCCCACATTCATATCTTTAATTTGTTTCACAGCGGCTTGCCTTTTCTTCTTGGCCTCTTTCTGTAATTTAGGAGTCTCTCACGTTCATTTTGAGGAAGAAAATCCGTGGCTTTCCGAAGCAGAGCCGATAGTTCATTAATAAAAGGGTAACGCGCATTAAAGAAATAAATCCTGGTTTTTCCCGCAAGCCTGCTTGCCAAAACAGACGCCGCTTCCAGGTTATCAAGTTGTTTCTGAATCGGGCTTAGACTGGAATCATAGTAAACGGCTATCTCGCGCGCATATCCTTCTTTTCTGCCCAAAATATATAATAAAACTTTTTCCCGGTTTTTTGAACCAAAGATCTTTTCCAGCATTCTTTTGAAACCTCTATGTTAGGTTATATGACCTATTATAGAGGTCAATATAATAACTAATTTTCAAAAAGAAAAGCTAGCCTGTTGGTCTATTTCCAGTTAATTTCTTTACAATACTTAACTATGGTATCCATCAGAAGCTTGTTTTCATCGTGTGTGCCAAGCGAAATCCTTACTTCAGTACGGAATGCTTCTTCATCCAGGAATTTTATCAGCAGGTTTCTTTCGGTAAGATATTCTTTCATTCCCTTCCTGATATCAGCAGGGAAATCAACAAGTATAAAATTTGCGAATGATTTGTATGGGGTAAACCCTCTCAACTTAGAGAACTCGCGGTACATCATTTCTTTATCTTTTTCGTACTGCTTGCCGATCTTAAGATACCAGTTGATACTGTTCAGGCAAATTTCGCCAAGCTTTTCAGATACGCGGTTATAGCCAAGATACCTTGTTGTGAATCCAATTAACGTCTGTAAATTTTTTCCCGCGAATGCGAAGCCAATTCTGAATCCGGCAAGCGCAAAGAATTTAGAGAATGTGCGGCAAATAACAAGATTGGGATATTCATCAATATATGGTTTAACATATTCGTTTTCCGTCGAACCGAATCCCCAATACGCCTCGTCGATCATAGTAACAGTATCTTTGGTGGCCTCAAGTATCCTTTTCATATCTTTCGAATCTATCCTGTTGCCTGTAGGATTATTAGGCGATGCAATTACAACTACTTTAGGCTTGTTAGCATTATAGATCTCGATCATCTTATCCACATCGTAATAGTAGTAAGCGATTCCGTCAAGAGTTCCTTTAGTCATAGGGTACTCAACGTTTTCGCCGCCGCGTTCTGATGCCACTTTTTTGTAATACCACCAGGCTTCACGCGGAATTAGAATTTTATCGCCCGGGTTAACATAACAGTGAATTATCTGTTTCAGCAAATCCTCGCTGCCGTAACTAAGTATCACCTGTTTCTCATCAAACCCAAAATCATCTGCAATGCGTTTTGATAATCCTGATTTTATTCCTTTCATAAAGTCGCGTGAATACCATGAAAGCAGGTGCATATCAACTTTCTTAAGCATCTTATATACATCAGGACAGGGGCCCGTCTGCGATTCATTTCTATCCAGGAACAAAGGCTCCTTAGGAAACTTACTTTTTTTTGATTTTGCTTTGCTGGTTTTAACTTTGGCTTTTTTCTTCAATTTTCCCATGATTTAGTTAGAATTGTTATACTTCGCATTCCCTTCCTCTTCGCATACAGGAAAGGTGTGTCCGCCAAGGACGGAGTGAAGTCAAAATCTCTTACTTATTAGTTAACGCCTCAACACCCGGAAGAGTTTTCCCTTCAAGGAATTCAAGGCTTGCGCCGCCGCCTGTGGATACATGGCTCACAGCTTTATCCAGTTTCGCTTTTTGAATAGCGGATGCGGAATCACCGCCGCCTACAACAGTTATCGCGCCGTTCTTTGTCGCGTCAGCCAGAGCTTTTGCAACTTCAAACGTACCTTTGGCGAAATTATCCATTTCGAACACGCCCATAGGGCCGTTCCAAACAACGGTTTTAGCTTTCAATATTTCATTTCTGAATGCGGTAATTGTGTCGGGGCCAATATCCATTCCAAACATTCCGGCAGGAATAGAATTTGCAGCTACTATTTTTGATGCGGCTTTATTATCGAATTTATCCGCGACAACAACATCCGTAGGCAGAATTAATTTATCCCCGGAAGTCTGCAGCAATTCTTTTGCCAGCTCAATTTTATCTTCTTCTAGCAGCGAATTCCCTATCTCATAACCCATTGCCTTGTAGAATGTAAATATCATTCCGCCGCCGACAAGTATTTTGTCAGCTTTGTTAAGCAGATTTTTAATAACGTCTATCTTCCCGGATATTTTGCTTCCGCCAAGTATTGCAATCAATGGATGCGCGGGATTTGTAACGACTTTTGAAAGATAATTAAGCTCTTTCTCCATCAAATACCCTGCTGCACATTTAGTAATGAAGTGCGTCACGCCTTCGGTGGAAGCATGCGCGCGGTGCGCTGAGCCAAATGCATCGTTAACGTAAATATCGCCATAAGATGCCAGCTTACGCGCGAAATCAGCGTCGTTAGCCTCTTCTTCTTTATAGAAGCGAAGATTTTCCAGCAGCAAAATATCGCATTCTTTCATTTGCCTTACCAGCAAACGCGCATCATCGCCGATGCAGTCATCAGCAAAGTAAACTGATTTTCTCAGAAGATCGGTTAAGTGCATTGCCGCATAGCGAAGCGTGTATTTAAGATTTACTTCGCCCTTTGGCCTGCCAAGGTGGCTCATTAATATGCATTTGCCGCCTTCGCCGATAATTTTATTAATTGTTGGCAGCGATTCCACGATGCGTTTATCATCTGTTATCTGCCCTTCGAATTCTTTTGACATTGGCACGTTGAAATCAACGCGCACAAGTACCCGGTTTGACTTAATTTCGCCTGCGGCTGATAAGTCGTCTAGAGTTAGTTTCATATTCACCCATTCCCGCGAAAGCGGGAATCCCCTTTTCCCTATTTTTACTTTTGGATGGTACCCTAATTTTACCTCTCCCCCAACCCCTCCCAATTTGGAGAGGGGAGAAAGAGAGAAACTTATTTCAAATAAAAAACTCTCTTTGATCGAAGCTCTAAAAGCTATCCTTCTTTAATAACCTTCAACAGCAGATCTACTAAGCGGCAGCTATAGCCCCACTCGTTATCATACCATGAAACTATCTTGAAGAATCTCTTCTCGCCTTTTAAGTTATTACCGACTGTTGCAAGCGAATCATATATTGATGAACGGTCATCATGAATAAAATCAGACGAAACCAGCTCTTCATTTGAGTAGCCGAGAATTCCCTTTAAATAAGTTTCGGAAGCTTTCTTCATCAGCGCGTCGATTTCTTCTATTGAAGTATCTTTTTCAGAGCGGAAAGTAAGATCGACAGCCGATACATCAGCCGTCGGGACCCTGAACGACATGCCCGTTAGCTTGCCTTTTGTCTGCGGCAGCACTTCTCCAACAGCTTTTGCAGCCCCTGTGGATGAAGGAATAATATTAATAGCCGCAGCTCTTCCGCCGCGCCAGTCCTTTTTGGAAGGACCATCTACAACCATTTGAGTTGCTGTATAAGCATGTATGGTTGTCATTAATCCCGTTTCAATCCCGATGCCTTCTTTTAACAACACATATACAACGGGGGCAAGACAGTTTGTTGTACATGACGCGTTTGAAATTACGTGATGCACTTTGGGATCATATTCTTTATCATTAACGCCGAGCACAATAGTTTTAACTCCGCCTTTGCCGGGCGCCGAAAGAATTACTTTCTTAGCTCCAGCGGTTAAATGCCCTTCGGCTTTTTCAAGCTGGTTGAATATGCCGGTGCACTCTAATATATACTCGGCTCCGAGCGCTTTCCACGGGAGATCGGCGGGAGTCTTAGCGCAGGGAATACACTTTATTTTTTGACCGTTGACCACTAGAACGTCTTCGCCCTCGGTGGATACTGTGCCATGGAATTTGCCGTGAACCGAATCGTATTTAAGCTGGTAAGCGAAATACTTCGCGTCAGTGCTTACGTCCACAACCGCTATTACTTCAAACTCTTTACCCAGTACGCCGCGCTCAGCCATTGCGTGAAGAACCTGGCGGCCAATCCTGCCAAACCCGTTTATTGCTACCTTTCGTGACATGTTAAAACTTAGCTCCTATCTTTTGAATATGTTATAAATTAGATAATTTTAGATAAATAGAGATACAAATTACCTAAAAAAGCTTTGGTTTTCAATGAAAAATCAAATGGAATAAGTAATCAATCAAATTTCTTATTGTTCTCCCCCTTGATAAGGGGGAGTGGCCGAGGGGGTCCGAACAAAGACCACCCCTGCGCTCCCAAGCCTGCGGCTTTGGCGCGCTTTCCCCTCCTTGGTAAGGAGGGAGCTATGCAAGAATCGGCAGCACGAAAGTTCTTTTTGCCTTCTGTCTTCTGGGTTAAATATCACATCTTTTCTCTTTTCTTCAAATTTTATTTTTTCTTATGGTTTGAAATTCGATGTTTAGATACCTATATTTGAAAACGGGAATTCAAAAATCGAAGGGTTTTGCCCTGTTTTAGGGTCAAATCCACCGGATTTCAATCAAAAATAACCAAAAACTATTCAAATTCTGGAGATTCCAGTGAGGAGATTTATCGGTCTTTATGGCTACTACATCTGAATTAAGAAACGGACTCGTTTTAAAATATAACGGCGAGCTGCATGTAATAGTATCGTGGGAACACCGCACGCCCGGCAACCTGCGCGCATTCTACCAGGTTAAAATGAAAAACCTGAAAAACGGCAAGATGATAGAGAACCGTTTCCGCTCAGGCGAGGAAATTGAAGTGGTGCGCATGGATACCAAAAACTACCAGTACCTGTATCATGACGGCTCAGGGTTTGTGTTTATGAATAATGAAGATTATGACCAGGTTTCGGTTATGGATGATATAGTTGGCGACCAGGCTAAATTCCTGAAGGAAGGCGTAACAGTGCAGATAATGTTCAACGGCGAAATACCGGTGACGGTTGAAATTCCGCCGCATGTAAATTTGAAAGTGATTGAAGCTCCCCCGGGCAATAAAGGCGATACAGCCACCGGCGGCACAAAACCGGTTGTAGTTGAAACAGGCGCATCGGTTAACGTGCCCATGTTCATAAACGAGGGCGACGAAATAAAAATTGATACCCGCACAGGAACGTATTTGGAAAGAGTTAAGAAGTAAAGTATTTGTTTGGACAGATAAAATCGTCTGTCCTTTAAATATTTTTTTGTCAGGCTCCAAAAAAGCCTGTCTTACTTTGAAAGAGGTTTGAAAACATGAAAACAGATCTAAATTATATAAAGAAGCTGATAAAGCTGATAGAAACAGGCGATGTAAACGAGATTGAGATAGAGGAAGAAGGCACTAAGCTCAGAGTAGTAAAAACAAGGAAACAGGAAACACCCGCTCCGCAGATTATAAGTTATGCGCCGCCCCAGATGCAACTGCCGGCCGCGCAGACACAGGACAGCGCTCAGCATAAAACTGAAGATAAGAAAGACGCAAAAACCCTTGCGGCAGAAAATTTATTAGAAGTAAAATCTCCTATAGTAGGCACATTCTACCGCGCGCCATCGCCAACGGCTGACCCGTATATACAGGTTGGCTCGGTAGTGGAAAAAGGCGGCATACTTTGTATTATCGAGGCTATGAAGCTTATGAACGAAATAGAATCTGAAGTAAGCGGAAAAGTAGTTAAGATACTCGTTGAAAACGGCCAGCCGGTCGAGTATAACCAGGCTTTATTTTTGATTGACCCGAAAGGATAAAACCTTTCTTAAGGATAAATCCTTTCTGAAAGAATAAACATTTCTCTAAGGATAATTTCATTTCAGAATTTTAGATAGGTCAAGCCCTTAATATGAACTGACCCTATCAGGGTAAATTAAAACGGAGGCTCAAAGTTGTTTGATAAAATTTTAATTGCAAACAGGGGCGAAATAGCCCTGAGAATAATAAGAACGTGCCGCGAGATGGGAATTAAAACGGTCGCCGTATATTCCGAGGCTGACCGCGACTCGCTCCATGTAAAATTTGCCGATGAAGCTATCTGCATCGGCCCACCGCAATCAAGAGAAAGTTACCTGAACATTCCGAGAATCATAGCCGCGGCAGAATTAACCAACGCGGATGCAATTCATCCGGGCTACGGCTTTTTGGCTGAGAACGCGGAGTTTTCCGAGATCTGCATCGACTCGTCAATTAAATTCATAGGACCATCGCCGCAAATGATAAACTCGATGGGCGATAAAGCGTTCGCTATTGACACAATGAAAAAAGCCAATGTGCCGGTCGTGCCCGGAAGCGACGGACTTGTTGATACGCCTGATGAAGCAAAAATTATCGCGTCAAGTATCGGTTACCCTATACTTATTAAAGCGGCGGCTGGCGGCGGCGGTAAAGGAATGCGGGTTGTGGCGAATGAAGGAGAGCTTGAAAGCAATTTCGTAATGGCTACAACCGAAGCCGAAAGCGCGTTCGGGAACGGCTCGGTTTATGTTGAGAAGTTTGTTGAGAATCCAAGGCATATTGAAATCCAGGTGCTGGGCGACCAGTTCGGGAACGTTGTTCACTTAGGCGAACGCGACTGCACTGTTCAGCGCAGGCATCAAAAACTTATCGAGGAAACGCCTTCGCCGTTCATTAATGATGAAATCCGCGAAGCAATGGGCGCAGCGGCTGTTAAGGGAGTTAAATCGGTTAGCTATGAAGGCGCCGGCACTGTCGAGTTCCTTGTCGACAGGAATAAGAACTTTTATTTCATCGAAATGAATACGCGAATACAGGTCGAGCATCCTGTTACAGAACAGGTCACAGGGGTTGATCTTATCCGCGAACAAATAAACGTCGCGGCGGGGCATAAAATAAAGATCAGGAAAGTAAAACGCGAAGGGCATTCAATAGAGTGCAGGATAAACGCTGAGAATCCTGATAAGAATTTCGCGCCATCCCCGGGAAGGATAACTACTTTTCATGTTCCGGGCGGACTTGGCGTAAGAGTTGATACACACGCATACGCAACTTATATGATACCGCCGTATTATGATTCAATGATAGCGAAACTAATTGTTACCGCTGATACGCGCAACGAAGCGATTGCAAAGATGTCGCGCGCGCTGGATGAATTTATTATCGAAGGCGTTTACACTACTATCCCCTTCCACAAAAAAGTTATGCGCCACCCGATGTTTATTGAAGGAAAATTTGATACAGGATTTATTGAAGAGCACGGGCTAGCATAATGTGAGATGTGAGATGTGAGATTTTCGAATTGAGATTTATATAATTTGAGAATTGAGAATTTCAATTTGAGATTTAAAAACAAAACAATAAGAAATCGCAATATTAGGAACTTTTGTAAATTTTAGCGACCGCTAAATGTGGAAATCCTAGAATGAATAGTAAAGAATTAAAGGCAAGAACTCAGAAATTCGCTTTAGATATAATTCAATTCGTAGAAAAACTACCCTCCAAGAAAACCAGCGATGTTTTGGGCAGACAATTGATGAGGTCATCATGTGCTGTTGGAGCGAATTACCGAGCCGCCTGCAGGGCGCAGTCATATTCCCATTTCATTTCTAAACTTAGTATAGTTGAAGAAGAATCAGACGAGTCTTTATTCTGGCTTGAAATGATCAGTAAGGCAGGGTTGGCAAATGAGAATATTATTTTACCGCTTATAAAAGAGGCTGATGAGTTAACAGCTATTTTTACAGCTGCAAGAAAAACATCACGGGTTAACAAGAATCAGAAATCCTGATGAAAGTACTCTAATTCGTATTCTCTGTTCCTGTTTTTAAATCTCAATTCGCAAATCTCAAATCACAAATCCGAAATTTCTTCAACCGGCGCGTCGCCCCAGAGCTTTTCGAGGCTATAGAATTCACGCGTATCTTTAAGGAATACATGCACAACAACGTCGACGTAATCAAGCAGCACCCAGCTTTTCTGCAGGAATCCTTCTTTATGCCATGGCCTTTCGCCTATTGATTTTGAGCCTTCAACTACAGCATCAGCCACAGCTTTAACCTGCGTATCAGAGTGCGCAGTGCATATCACGAAGAAATCCGCTATGGTAGTAAGATTCCTCAGGTCCAGAATTCTTACGTCGGTAGCTTTTCTGGAAAGTGTCATTTCGGCAAGCTCCCGTGCCAGAAGCTGGGAAGCGGAAACTTCCATAACTTTTTTTACCGGCGTTTTTTTCGCAGGAGCTTTCTTTGCCGGGGCTTTCTTTACTGCTTTTGATTTCTTTGGGCTTGCTTTTTTCGGGCTGTTTTTTTTATCAGTCTGTAATTTTTTCAAATTATATTATAGTCTCCTTTAAAAATTTCTGTGTTTTATCTCTCCCCGTCACTTCGCCTGCCTGCAGCAGGCAGGTGGTTACAGTAACTGAGAATTCCCTATTTTGGGGGACTTGTTTTCATCGGCAAAAGATCCGCAAAATCCTTGCCTATCACTACGGTCGCGTCAAGAAAATAATTCTTGTTCATCTGCTGAATTACAAACTTCTCCGGTATGCCAAGCGATTCCGCTACGCGCTTTGCATTGCGCATATTCCCTGCGCGGTCTATCACCATAGAAGTTTTTACATCCGAACTCGAGAAATTTCCCATCTCAACCACGTCAAACCCGTGCGCGCGGAGGTAATCGGTAAATTTATCCGCAATACCCACAACTCCGCTTCCGTTCTGAACGTCGATCTGCAGCGCTGTTCCGGATGGCTGCCTGGTTATTCTGCCGGTTGTATCGGTCTGTGTTTTTATAACTTCTGTCTGCGGTGTAACCTGCCGTTTAACAAAGTTATATAAAAGATAAACGGTCAATACTGCAAGAAGCGTAATTGCAATATTAACCGAATAATGTTTTAGCTTATTTAGAAAATTGTCTGAGTCTGCCAGAGGCGCTTATGGAGCGCACGGCTCCATCTCCTTAGAATCCGCTATACCGGTTGAACGGGTTATTATAATACCCGTTGTAACCATTGCCGTATAATGAATTGAGATTATTTTTCAGATTATAGTAGTTAAAGCTTATATACATATTTTTGAACGGCTGGTAATCGAACGATACCCTGCTCAGGTTTACCCCGCTCAGCGAGTTTTGAAAATCTTTATTCATAGATGTACTTGCCGAATTAAGCGAAGCAAACGGCGAGTATTGCATAGAAACATCGGCGCTCAGGTGCATATTATCGCGAATCTTATATGAAAGAGTGGCTGTGTATGAAGCGATGGAAGCAGACCCGCTTCCGAAGCTAACATAGCTCATTCCAAATGAATTTTGAATCGAGAAATTATTCGGATTGATGAACCCAAGTATCATATTGTTTGAGCTTTTAAGCTGCGTTTTGGTCTGGTTGGGAACGTCAATATACTGAGCAAATGACAAATGGCTTGCGAGGGCAAGAACTATTATCAAAAATGCTGTTTTTTTCATTTGTTTCCTCTCTATTTGAATACAGAATAATCAATAAAGGTTTTTAAGTCAATTGATAAATTTTGGTAAAATTGTTAAAAAATGTAACAAACCGTCATAATTCCAGAGCGTGGTTCTCAATAAATTCCAGTTGTTTAGTTAGATTATCATATGCCGCTATTATTTCAACCGATTGGTTTTTCACCACCTTGGCAAACGGTTCGGGCAGTTCGATCTTCAGCGCCTCTTTGTATTTTCTGACAGCCGCTTCTTCGCCGCGCAGGCATTCTTTAAGGATAGATTCTGCGTTGCTTCCCGCAATTCCGAATTTGATATCCATCCACCGTCTGTGCAAAACGCCGAGTAAGCTTCCGGAGAATTCAAGGTCGCTGCCGAATGTTTTTGCCAGTTCCCTGAGCTCGTACATAAACTTCTCTCTCTGCTCGGAATACTCCGTGAACAATTTTTTTAAATTAGCGTCGTTCACATCATCAGCAGCGTTTTTAAATCCCTGCTGGCCGTCTTTGCAAATTTCCACAAGTCCGCTGATCACGGAAAACATATTATTGACAAGTAACGGCATTTGTAACCTCCTTATAAACACATATAGAAATCCTGCCAAAAGCAGGCTGGCGCCTGAAATGGCGCTCTTATAGGTATAAAGAAGTTACTTTATCAAAAAGTTCCTTAAAAGCAATTACGAATTACTAAAAACTAATGACAAATAATTGATATTTCAGTTAGTAAATAAACCGGCATGACAAACTTAATTGGGAGGGTGAAAATATAAATAAACCGCTAAATAATTACGATGCGCACTATACCGGAAATGACCAATCAGTAATTTGTAATAGTCATTAGCAATTAAGTGTTCAGGATTTCCTCGTAGTATTGTTCATACTGCGGAACGACTTTTTCTGATGAAAATAAATTTACGGCCCGTTCATGCGCGTTTTCTGAAAATATCCTGTATCTGTTCTTATCCCCCAGCAGACTTATAGCGTATTCCGCCATTTTATCCACGTCGCCTATTTCGGCAATATATCCGGTATCGCCGTGCAGATTTAATTCAGGTAACCCGCCGGCATTAGAAGAAACAACAGGCACGCCGCACGCCATAGCTTCAAGCGCAGAGAGACCGAAACTCTCAGACTGCGACGGCATCAGGAACAGATCTGCAATAGAAAGAATCTCCACAAACGATTCCTGTTCGCCGTAGAATGTCACGTCTTTATCTACGCCAAGGTCTTTTGCAAGATATTCGCAGTTACTTCTTTCCGGCCCATCGCCGATGAGAAGAAGTTTCGAAGGGATTTTTTCTTTTATTTTTTTGAAAATCCTGATGCAGTCATCAACTCTTTTTAGCGGCCTGAAATTTGATGTATGTATAATAAGCTTCTCATCGTCTTTTGTAAGACGTTTCCTTAGGCATTCAGTTTCCTCATCCTCGATCTTTTTGTAGATATCGAGATTGATGAAATTCGGGATCATCCTGATATCTTTTGAGATCCCGTATTGTGATTGTGTTTTTATTTTCAGGAATTCTGACACTGCCGTAACGCCGTCTGACTTTTGAATAGAAAATTTCATCGTCGGGAGAAAGCTTATTTCAAGTCCAACCAGCGTTATATCCGTTCCGTGAAGAGTTGTTATGATTTTTATGTTGTTGTTATTTTTCCTTTTGTTCAGAACTTCTTCTTTTATAATTTCCCTGGCAATAAATGCGCTGGTTGCATGCGGTATTGCATAGTGCGCATGAACCAGGTCGAGTCCGTTAAATTTAGCGACCTCAACAATTTTACTTGCAAGCGCGATACTGTATAGCGGGAAATCAAATAGCGGGTATGACGACATTTCAACCTTATGGAAGAAAATATTTTCACTGAAGCCTTTAAGCCTCATCGGCACATTATATGAAATAAAATGAACCTGGTGGCCCCTTGCCGCAAGCTCAATGCCCAGCTCAGTGGCTACCACGCCGCTTCCGCCATATGTTGGATAACAAAGTATACCGATTTTCATAATTTCCTTTCGGGAATTCTTAATACGCTAAATGCCTGAATAATAATGATTGAACTACAAATTTAACCAATAATACCTTTAAAAGCGATTACAACTCGCTGTCATTCCCGCGAAGGCGGGAATCCAAATAGTCAATTACAATAGTGATATTGTTTTAGACTCCATGGAAGTTAACTCATTTTAGTTAACCTATAAAACTTAGACGCAGAATGTACGCAGAATGTTTTAAGATAAATGGGAACAAAAAACTACGGTTATCATACTTTATATGTATAATCCGGTAATTGTTCTTACTTTACCCTGGGATAACCAGTTTCTTCTTTTCAATCCCTATATGGCACAAAGAAAAATCATATTTAACGGGATCGAGAGCATCAAACTCTTTCAGCTTATCCGTAAGTTCAATTGCGAATTTAAGGTCAATCGATATTCTTTTCACCAGCTTAAGCCTTTTTGATATTCTTCCAATGTGTGTATCAACCGGCATGATGAGTTTGGACGTACTTACTTCGCCCCATATACCTAAATCTATATCATCTTTCCTCACCATCCATCTTAAGAACAAATTCATCCGCTTGCATGTGCTCCCGTTTGCGGGATTCGGCAATAGGTAGTGATAATATTTATTGTTCTTCAGGGTATTTGAGCTTAATGCAGAAGTGAACCCGGTGAGAGCTTCAACTATATTTTCATGTTCCTGTTCATGATTCGACATAAACAACTTTTTCAGCGATGAATGCCGCACCAGGTTTTTGCTTAACGAATCAAACAGGTTTATCAAATCTCCTTCGGAATTGAACCTATAATACATTCCGTTAAGGAATTTTTTATCTTTTCGTTTCTCGAAATTTATGGTAAATTCGTATGGTTTATTTCCGATTCTTTTTAAAAGCGTATCGATGAAGTTATTTATCTGATCCACTGAGCCGTATGCATAAGCCGATGTAATGAGCCCGGCAATCTCAATATCCCGTTCATCGCTGAACCTGTGTAAATTCCATACAGGGTCCCTGGACGAAAATTTCGGGCTGTAAGTAGCATATAAATTTTCAAGTAAATCTTTTAACTGGACAGAATTCATTAAATGACAAAAGTTTTCATAATTGGAGAAGAAAGCATTAAGAACGAACTTGCAGCTTTAATCGGCGGTAAAGTTAATATAACCGACAAGCTGGATCACTATACTGAGATAGTTTTTGAATGCACAAACGTAAAACACAAACAGAAGAAAGAAAGCATTGAATTCATTGACGATAATTGTTCGGCCTCCATTCCGGTGTTCACTTCGTCATTATGTATTTCAGCTTCGGGACAGTGCGCCGTTTCAAAATATCCGGAGCGGCTGATTGGAATCGGCCTTTACGATACCTTTTCAAAGGGCCTGTCGGCCGGAGCTTCAGCGCAGGCAGGAAAATTGATTGAACTGGCTCCGTCAAAAATAACAGATGATAAGATACTTCAAAATGCAGAAAGTTTTTTGAATTCCACAGGCATAAGTTTTGCTAAGGTCCCTGACAGGGTCGGGCTCGTGTTTCCGCGAATCCTATCCATGATAATAAACGAAGCTTCGCAAGTGTATTCTGAACAAATCGCATCGCGCGAAGATATTGATACCGCCATGAAGCTTGGCACAAACTACCCGCTTGGCCCGCTTGAATGGGCTGATAAGCTTGGAATCGATCTGGTTTATGAAATTCTCTCCGTTTTACAGAACAGTTTCGGAGAGGACCGCTACAGGCCGCACCCAGTTTTAAAAGAAATGGTCGATCTTGGATATTTGGGAGTGAAAACCGGAAAGGGATTTTACGGATATTAGAACAATCTGCTGACCGGCAAAAGCAGGAAGATAGCGCCGCCGGCAATTTTATTATTACTTTTTCAGCTCATGTAGCTTTTCTAAAAGCCATTTTTTGTTCGAGATTTCATTTGTTTTCTCTATTTCATTTCTCAAAACATAGATTTCATCCCAATCCTTATTCTCCCTTATGAATACTATTTTCTTCAGATACTTAAAGAAATTGTGAATATATATCCGGCCCATTTCAGTTACCGACGGATTGCTTACCAGGAAATGAACAGACGAGTCAGCATAACTTAATAATGATTCCAGTTCATATAATTCATAATACGATCTTGCCGTAAGGGTTCTTGCAAAAAACTTATCCTGTATGTCTATAAATTCAACTCTGTTCAGATTTTTTAGTGTTTTCTTGTATTCTTTTGTATGAAAAAACAGAAAAGCATTTGCCAGGCACTGCATTGATTCACGGATATCCGGTTGAAGCCGGGATGTATAGTCTTTTATGAAATTCGCTGCCCATTCGGTCTCTTTTAAGGCAAGAGCTCCGTTGAGAATTTGAAAGTAGATTACTTTGGGAAGCTGGTCAGCCGGGTAGAATACAAGTCCTTCCTTTAACCTGAATTCATTTAGTTCGAAAATTATTCTTCTGAACTTGTTTTCGTTATATTCCATTTTACTCAGACAATAATTCACGATCCAGTGCATCATATTTCTCTTCTCGCTCAAAGTAAATTTATCGTAGTGCAGGCCGTACAATTCTCTCAATTTATCAAGGTGGTTGGTCCTGCCGGGTTCCAGGAGCATCATCATTGCATGAAAATAAATTTCTATTAAAAACGTATATTCGAAATTCTTCCTTCGCGCATAATCAACAATATTTTTTAAATTAAGATTTTTAGCAAACTCAAGCGGTATGTTCACATCAAATTTGTAGTTATGATTCTCGCTTAATACTTTCATGTCGTTCAGCCCGCCGACTGTCATTCTCAAAAACAGCATTATCTGCGACTCGGAGGCTTTAAGCTTAGAATCGCTCATAGACCTGACCTTGTCCGTCAGATGATAATATTCCTGCTTATAATTTTCCAGATGC
>Ga0265331_10001311_pt1 | contig 18450 bp, 16 predicted proteins | sample 41923metaG_FD_202088 | JGI IMG/M metagenome (GOLD analysis project Ga0265331, IMG submission 202088) | Rhizosphere microbial communities from Carex aquatilis grown in University of Washington, Seatle, WA, United States - 4-19-23 metaG | ecosystem: Host-associated > Plants > Roots > Rhizosphere... | reverse complement strand
CGAGGGCCCGTGGGCCTTCGCGAAATGCGCAGCGAAACTGTCCGGCTCCGCGTTGAGCACGAAATTGACGTCGCCCTGCCGATAAAGCGTGACGTTCTTGGAGCGATGCACGCAGACAGGGACAAAGCCCATCAAGCCGAGCAGCGCGCCGAGCTTTTCGGGTTGCGGATGCGCGAACTCGACGAACTCGAAACCGTCGGTCCCCAGCGGATTCTTGTCTCGCGCGGCATCGGTCCTCGGGGCGAATCCGACGCTTCCCATGCCTCGAGCCTCCTCTAATTCTCTGAAGGTCCCGCCCGGATAGATATGGCGGGCGGCGCGGAATTCGAGTCGGGCGCGGCCCCAAAGGCGCGGGCGCCGCAGCGCGGGAGCAGCCATGATTCTCTATGATTACTACCGCTCTTCCGCCGCCTACCGCGTGCGGATCGCGCTCGAGCTCAAGGGGCTTTCGGTGGAGCATCGGCCTGTGCATCTGCTTCGCGCCGGAGGAGAACAGTCCCTGCCCGCTTATCTGGCGAAAAACCCGCAGGCGCTCGTGCCGGCGCTCGAGCTGGACAACGGCGTCATGCTGACGCAATCGCTGGCCATCATCGACTATCTGGAGAGCCTTCACCCGTCGCCGGCGCTCATCCCTCGCGATCCGGTGCTGGCGGCGAAGAGCCGGGCCGTCGCTTTCGCCATCGCTTGCGACATCCATCCGCTCATCAATTTGCGGGTCGGGAACTTTCTCGCCGACGAGCTGAAAGTCGCGCCGGACTCCATCGAGTCATGGCGAAAACATTGGATCCTGGAAGGTCTGCAAGCGGTGGAGAAGCTCGTGGAGCCGAGCCCCTTCTGCTTTTCCGCCGAGCCCACGCTCGCCGACGTTTGTCTCGTCCCGCAGCTTTTTTCGGCGCGCCGTTTCGCCGCCCCGCTCGACCATTTGCCGCGGCTCCTGGCAATCGAGGCTGCATGCCTTGAGCTTGCGGCGTTCCAGCGGGCGCATCCCGCTCAGCAGGCTGACGCCGAGTGAAGCGGCCGCCAAAGACGCGCCAAGGAAGAGAGAAATTCCATGCAGGACCTTTTCCATTTCATCGGGGGCCAGCGGGTCTTTGGAGCTTCGAACCGCTCTTGTGACGGTTACGAGCCGATGAGCGGCGCGACGATCTCGCGCGTGCCGCTCGCCTCGCGCGCGGAGGTTGCGGCGGCCGTCGCGAGCGCAGAAGCCGCACAACCGGCCTGGGCCGCCGTGAGCCCCCAGCGGCGCTCGCGCGTGCTGATCAAATTCCTCGATTGTGTGACGCGCGAGTTCGAAGCGCTCGCACATTTGCTCGCGCGCGAGCACGGCAAGACGCTGAGCGACGCGCGCGGCGACATTCAGCGCGGTCTCGAGGTCGTCGAATTCGCGATCGGCGCGCCGCATTTCCTGAAGGGCGCCTTCAGCGACGGCGGAGAGCGAGGCGTCGACGTCTACTCCTTGCGCCAGCCGGTCGGCGTGGCGGCGGGCGTCACGCCCTTCAATTTCCCGGCCATGCTGCCGATGTGGATGTTCGCTCCGGCGATCGCCTGCGGCAACGCTTTCGTTCTGAAGCCGTCGGAGCGCGACGCGAGCGTGCCCCTGCGCCTCGCCGAGCTGATGATCGAAGCCGGACTCCCGGAGGGCGTCCTCAACGTCGTGAACGGCGACAAGGAGGCCGTCGACGCCCTGCTCGATCATGCGGGGGTGAAGGCCTTCAGCTTCGTCGGCTCGACCGCCGTCGCCGAATATGTCTACGCGCGGGGGGCTGCGAGCGGGAAACGCATGCAATGCTTCGGCGGCGCCAAAAATCACATGATCATGATGCCGGACGCCGATCTCGACTCGACGGTCGACGCGCTGGTCGGCGCGGCCTATGGCGCGGCGGGAGAGCGCTGCATGGCAATCTCGGTCGCCGTCCCCGTAGGAAAGGCCACCGCCGAAGCGCTAATCGAACGCCTTGCACCCCGCGTGAAAGCGCTCAGGATCGGCGCCTCCACGGACACGCAAGCTGACTTCGGCCCGCTGATCACGCAGGCGCATCTCGAGCGCGTGCGCCATTACATCGGCCTGGGCGAAGAGGAAGGCGCATCTCTCCTCGTCGACGGACGCGATTTTAAACTCGCAGGCTATGAGCAGGGATTCTATTTGGGCGGCTGTCTGCTCGATCGCGTCACGCGCGACATGCGCGTCTATAGGGAGGAGATATTCGGCCCGGTCCTCACGGTCCTGCGCGCCGCCGACTACAGCGAGGCTCTGGCGCTCGCGAATGAGCACGAATACGGCAATGGCGTCGCGATATTCACGCGCGACGGAGGCGTCGCCCGCGATTTCGTCTCAAAAGTGCGGGTGGGAATGGTCGGCGTCAATGTTCCGATCCCCACGCCGCTCGCTCACTACAGCTTCGGCGGCTGGAAGCGGTCCTTCTTCGGCGACCTCGGCCAGCACGGACCCGACGCCATGCGCTTCTTTACCAAGACAAAGACCGTGACCTCGCGCTGGCCCGCGGGAGGCGCGGAAGGCGCAAGCTTCGTCATCCCCACGCAGTAGGGACGGGAGACATGGGATGAGTCACATCGCCTTCATCGGGTTGGGCCGGATGGGCGCTCCGATGGCCGGAAATCTCGTCAAGGCCGGGCGAGAGCTGCGCGGCTTCGATCTCGATCCGCGCCTTTGCGCGGAGGCCGAAGCGCAGGGCGTTCGCGGCGCGAGCTCGGCCAAAGAGGCGGCGCAGGGCGCTGCGGCGATCATCACAATGCTCCCCGCGGGGGAGGCCGTCCTCGCCGTCTGGAAGGAGCTCCTGCACTGCGCCGAGCGGGACGCGCTCTTCATCGACTGCTCCACGATCGACATCGACAGCGCGCGACAGGCGCACAGGCTTGCGGCGGAGGCGGGCCGCGCTTGCGTCGATGCGCCGGTTTCCGGGGGCGTAGCGGGCGCGAAGGCCGGGACGCTCACCTTCATGTGCGGGGGAGAGGTGGCCGCCTTCGAGCGGACGCGCGCCCTGCTCAGCCAGATGGGCGAGAAGATCATCCATTGCGGGGAAGGCGGCCTCGGACAGGCGGCGAAAATCTGCAACAACATGATGCTTGGCGCGACGATGATCGCAACCTGCGAGGCCTTCGCCCTCGCGGAACGTCTTGGCCTTTCCGACAGGATGCTGTTCGACGTCGCCTCCGTCTCCTCGGGACAGTCCTGGTCGCTCACTCATTATTGTCCCGCGCCGGGCCTATTGCCGACGGCGCCGGCGAGCCGCGACTATCAACCGGGCTTCATGACAGCGCTGATGCTCAAAGATATGAGCCTCGCCGAGGCCGCCGCGGCGCAGGTCGGACTGCCGACCCCTCTCGCCGCGCTCGCCGCGCAAATTTATGCGCGCTACGCCGATCGGGGCGAGGCGGAGCGCGACTTTTCCGGCGTGATCCGCATGATCCGCGAGGGGCGGAGCGCCGAGGCGGAGACCTCGCAGGCCGGCGCGCGTTCGAAAGGCGCATGAAGGCGGCCTCTATCCTGAGACGCGGGTCGGCGGGGCCGATAGTGGCAAAAATGTCACAGTTCCTAAAAATCCGTTAAACGCCGACTTCGCCGTGCAACCCTTTTCCGGCTCATGGATTAATCCCCTGCCGGCGACCGGAGCCCCGCAGAATTGGGGAGAGGTCGGCGGCGGGGCGCCTTCAAATTCGGCGCCCGCCGGGGGAGAAAATGAAGAACTATTGGCTCATCGCCGCCGCCGTCGTCTTCGCGCTCATTGTCGGCGCGCTGACGCCTCTGCCGCGTGATCGTCTCGCTCAGACCGCCAAGACCGGCGGCGAGTCCCATGTTGTGCGCGTCGATCCGGGGAACGGCTATGACTGGCGCGCTCCTTCCAGCGGAGGCGACAAGAAATTCTGATGCTCAGAATCGAACGCAGCGATGGCCTGAAAAAGCTCTAGACCGGTCCCAGCAGCGGCTGATTGCGCGGGAGACGCCGCTGGAGCCGCGTCCCGTTCCCTTCTTGTTTGAGGCTCGCCATGTTTCGCGCGCTTCCCGACGTCGCACATGCCCGGCTCGCGCCGGGTTTTTTGCGCCCGAAACATCCGACGCACAAAGAGAAGCTTTCGCCATCGATCTCGGGAAACTAGCGAGGTGCCATGTAATACTTGAGAAAGCTCGTCTTCCTCTCGCCTATGCCCACCTTATTGGGTGCGACGATCCTGCTTGCTACTGGCGCGCTCGCCGACGGCTGGCGCAGCTATCACAACGACCGCTTCGGCACGACGGCCGACATCCCCGCGGCCTGGAAAATGCAGCCGCCGCCCGAAAACGACGATGGGCGCATCTTCGTCTCGCCCGACGGGCGAGCGGAGATCGTCGTCAACGGCAGCTACGCCGGCGTCGTCGAACCGGACGAACTCGGCTATCGGCTCGAGCCGTCGGAGGGCGAGACAATCGCCTATAAGCAGCGCAAGGGCGATTGGGCCGTGGTTTCGGGAACGAAAGGCGACAGAATATTCTGCCGAAAGACGCGGCTCTCCTGCCGCGGCACGATCGCCAACAGCCTCTCGATCGAATATCCGGCAAGCGAGAAAAGCCGGTACGATTCCATCGTGACCCATGTCGAGGCTTCCTTGAAGCCGGGCGACGGCTGGGGGGTCGACAAGCAATGCAGGTGATCCGTCTCCGGCCCTCCCGCCGGAGCGGAACTTGACGGAAGGGGGCTCTGTTCCTAGGTTTCTGACGACTCAGGAACATCTCCGGGACAAGAAAGATTCGGTGAGCCATGGCCAGCAATCACGTGACCGACGCAAGCTTCAACGAAGACGTATTGAAGTCCGCAATACCCGTTCTCGTCGATTTCTGGGCGGAGTGGTGCGGGCCCTGCCGCATCGTTGCGCCCCTGCTCGATGAGATCGCCGCGGAGCTCGGAGAGAAGATCAAGATCGTCAAGCTCAACGTCGATGAGAATCCGAACGTCGCCGGCACGCTCGGCATCCGCTCGATTCCGACGATGATCCTGTTCAAGAACGGTCAAGCCGCCGCGCAGCGGGTCGGCGCCGCGCCGAAGGGCGAGCTCCTGCGCTGGATTTCAGGGGCGCTTTAGGCTCTTGGCGAGGTTTCCTCGCCGCAGCGCCTTCTTCGTCCGAAGGTTGAACTCGGCTCGCGTTTCGCCAGCTGGTCGCAATTTCGTCCTTGCGCTTTGGCCCCGTTTACGCCAAAAACTTGCCTAAGCCGGCCAGCAGCGTCGGCGGCTGACAGTCTGTCGGGGGAGACCCCCAGATCGCCGGCTGGCGATGGGCGCCGAGGCGCGCGGGAAGAGTTCCCTGCGAGCATGTCCGGTTCCTGTGGCGAGGCCCCCGGGAGCGGTCACCTTGCAAATCGTCAACCGCGCGGGAACCCGCAATCGTGAAAAAGACGCCGGACCACATCGACCGCCACGTGGGAAGCCGCGTGCGCATGCGGCGCATGCTCTTGAAGATGAGCCAGGAAAAGCTGGGGGAAGCTCTCGGGCTCACCTTTCAGCAGATCCAGAAATACGAAAAGGGCCTCAACCGCATCGGCGCGAGCCGGCTTCAGCAGATCTCCAAAACCCTGAATGTGCCGCCGTCCTTTTTCTTCGAGGGTGCGCCCACAGGGGTCGTGGGGACGGCCGACGGTCATACAGTCTTCGAGGAAGAAGGACAGTCCCAATATGTCGTCGACTTCATGTCGACGGCGGAAGGGCTTCACCTCAACCGCTCTTTTGCGCGCATTCGGGACCCGAAAGTGCGGCGCCGCCTTGTCGAGTTGATCGCGGCTCTGGCGGACGCCGACGCGGGGGAAGGCGAAGCGCCCGGCAAGGAAAACTGAGCCCGCCTCGAGACTGCGGAGCTGCTCGTCCGATCCCTCCAGCCGCCTCCCCGAAGCGCGGCTGCGCCGGCCGTCCGCCTTCGCCGTGACGTCGGAGCGCCAATCCCCGCAGCCTGCGAGAGACTCGGAGCTCGCCCACCATTATGCGCTCTGTGAAGCGGCCGTGCGCGAAAAAGATCGCGACGCCTGGCTCGCGACACTCTTCGCCCCGGCCGATCGACGCAGGCGCTTGCAAGCGATTCACGCTTTCGCTTTGGAGATCGCCGAGATTCCCGGCAAGGTCACGCAGCCGCTGCTCGGCGAGATGCGGCTACGCTGGTGGGGCGATGCGCTGGCGGCGAGGGAAGAGGAGGGCGCGAGCCGCGCGCATCCGGTTCTCGACGCGCTCATCGACACATGCCACGTCTGCCGCCTCGCGACTCACGAGATCGAGGGCTTCCTCGAAGCCCATATCGCGGACCTTTACGATGACCAAATGACGTCCGAGGCCGCGCTTCTCGACTATTGCGAGCGCACGGCCGCGCAGCCGCTGCGCTGGGGCGCTCGCGCGCTGGGCGCTGCAGGCGACGCGGAAGCGCTGACGGAGGCGGGAACGGCGCTGGGCCTCTTGCGCATCCTGCGCCGCTTGCCGACGGGCGGCGCGCAATTTCTCCCCTCGGATCTGCTCGCGCACCATCACGCGCGCCGCGAGGACGCCGCGGCCGGCGTCGAGACGCCGCAGCTCCGCGCGGCCATCGCCGCGCTCGTCGAGCGCGCGTCTCAAAGCTTCGAACGTGCGAGAAGCGCCGCGCGGGGGGCCGATGAGGCGACGCGCGTCGCGCTGCTTCCCGCCGCGACCGTTCCCCTGTATCTGCAGGCGATGCGGTCTAGGGATTTCCATCCCTTCGCCCGGCCGCGCGAGCCCTCGGCCTGGCGTCGGCAATGGCGCCTGTGGCGCGCGGCGCGCGCCGGCCTTTAAATCCCTGTCCGACGAGGCGTTCTGACGCTGAAGCGGCGTCGGCAGAATGCGCGAGATGCGCGGCGCGTGGAGCGAAACAATGGACCGGAAGCTCGATGATCCGCAACTTGGGCCGGCGCGGCATTTGCGCGCCGAAACACTTGTGCTGCTGCGGTGGGTTGCGATCGGCGGCCAGACCCTCGCGATGCTATATGTTTATTACTATCTCAAATTCCCGTTCCCGATCGGCCTCTGTTTCGTCGCGATCGCCACGTCGAGCGCGCTCAACATCGCGCTTCGCGCCGGCACTCGGAGCAGCCTTCGCCTCGATGACACCGAGGCGGCGGTGCTCCTCGCCTATGACGTGATCCAGCTCGCCGCCCTGCTCTATCTCACCGGCGGCGTCACCAACAGCTTCGCCATGTTTCTCCTGGCGCCGGTGATGATATCCGCCGTTTCCCTGCCGCGCCATTTCACGCTTCTGCTCGGCATATTGATGGTCGCGGCGGCGACACTGCTCACCGTCGAATTCGAGCCGCTCCCCTGGCGAGAGGGCGATGCGCTCTCCTTTCCGATCCTTTATCGGCTGGGCGTCTGGGCGGCGCTGGTGCTGAGCGCCGCCTTCATCGGCCTCTACGCTGGGCGCGTTTCAGACGAGGCGCGCAAGCTCGCCAACGCGCTGTCCGCCACCGAGCTCGTGCTGGAGCGCGCCCAGCATTTGACGCAGCTCGACGGGCTCGCCGCCGCGGCGGCGCATGAGCTCGGCACGCCGCTCGCGACAATCACGCTGATCGCCTCCGAACTGCAGAAGATTTCGCCGACGGCCGCGCCGCAGATGAACGACGATCTTACGCTGCTAGCGCAGGAGGCGCGCCGCTGTCGTGAAATCCTGCGCAAGCTCCAGTCGCTGAAAAGCGACGAGGCGCATGTCCTGAACCGGATGCGGATCGGCACGTTGATTGAGGAGGCGGTCGAGCCGATGCGCGATCCCGAGGTCGAGATCGTCGTCGACAAGGCGGGCGACACGGCCGAGCCGGTGTGCCTGCGCAATCCGGGGATGCTGTACGGCCTCGGCAATCTGGTCGAGAACGCCGTCGATTTCGCGCGCTCGAGCGTGCGCGTGGAGGCGCGCTGGACGGCCCAGCTCGTCAGCATCGTCATAGAGGACGACGGTCCCGGCTTCGCCCCGAAAATCCTCGATCGCGTCGGCGATCCCTATGTGAGTGGCCGCGAGCAGGACCGGCGCGTGAAGAGCGGCCCCGACTCAGGCCTGGGCCTCGGTCTCTTCATCGCCAAGACCCTGCTCGAACGCTCCGGCGCGCATGTCGAGGCGGTCAATGCGGCGGCGCCCCGCACCGGCGCGCGCATCTCCATCAGCTGGCCGCGCGCGGATTTTGAACGCGGCGTCGAAAGAGCGGAGCCCGCATGAGGCTCGCCGAGCTTTTTCGTTCCAAGTCGATCGAGGCCTTGCAGAGCGAGGCGAGCGGCGGAGGCGAGCTGCGACGGGCGCTGGGTCTCTGGCAGCTCGTCGGCATTGGGCTCGGCGGCCTCATCGGCGTCGGCATCTTCGTGCTCACCGGCGTCGTGGCGGCGACGCAGGCCGGACCGGCTGTCTCGCTGTCCTTTCTGATTGCTGGCGTCGCGAGCGGCGCGGCGGCGCTGTGCTATGCCGAATTCGCCTCCATGCTCCCGGTCGCCGGCAGCGCCTACACTTACGCCTATGCCGTGCTCGGCGAGATTGTAGCCTGGATCATCGGCTGGGATCTGCTGCTCGAATATGCGCTCGTCGTCTCGGTGGTCTCCATCGGCTGGTCCGGATATCTGCGCGCGTTGCTCGCGCTCTTTGGCCTCGCGCCGCCGGATTGGGCGGCCGGAGCGCCGGGCACGGGAGAAGGTCATGTCATCGACCTCTTCGCGATGCTCGGCGCCTTTGGCGTCGCGCTGCTGCTGACGCTGCGCGTCGAATGGGGCGCGCGCTTCAACACGGCGATGGTGCTCTTGAAGATTTCGGCCGTCATCGTCGTGATCGTCGCCGCGGCGCCGCATATCGATCCGGCGAACTGGCGCCCCTTCATGCCCTTCGGCTTCGGCGGCGTGGTCGAGGGCGCGGCGGTCGTCTTCTTCGCTGTCTTTGGATATGACACGCTCACGACCGCGGGGGAGGAAGCGCTCGAGCCGCAGCGCGATCTGCCGCGCGCCGTGCTGCTGTCCCTCGTGGTCTCGCTGACCCTCTATGTCGTCATGTCGCTCGCGCTGACGGGGATCGTGCGCTACGACACGCTCGACAACGCCGCGCCTGTCGCCTCCGCTTTCGCCGCGCTCGGCATGGGCTGGGCCACGCTCGTCGTCTCGGCGGCGGCGGTGGTCGGCATTTTGAGCGTGATGATCGCCTTCCTGCTCGCCTGCGCGCGCATCTGGTTCGCGATGAGCCGCGATGGGCTGCTGCCCGACTGGTTCGCCCGTCCGCACCCAACATTCGCGACGCCCTATCGGCCGACGCTCATCGCGGGCGGTCTTTGCGCCCTCGTCTCCGCCTTTTTTCCGATCAAGGAGGTAGCCGAGCTCGTGAACATCGGCACGCTCTCGGCTTTCGTCGTGATCTGCCTCGCCGTGATCGCGCTGCGCCACACGCGACCGGACATCCACAGAGGCTTTCGTGCGCCTCTCTCCCCCTATCTGCCGCTCGTCGGCGTCGGATTCTCGTTATGGCTTCTCTCGAAGCTGCCGCCCGTCGCCTGGATGCGCTTCGTCATCTGGCTCGCCATGGGACTCGCGGTTTATGTCCTTTACGGACGCCGCCACAGCCGGCTTGCCAGTAAGACATACGAAGCCGCTCGCTGAGTCATCGCCGGAAAGATCACGAACATGGCCCCTCCGCCTCTCCTCACGCTCACCGGCGTCACGCTGACGCTCGGCGGCCAGCCTCTGCTCGAAGGCGCCGATCTATCGGTTCTGCCCGGCGCGCGGCTGTGCCTTGTCGGGCGCAACGGCTCGGGAAAGTCGACGCTGCTCAGGATCGCCGCGGGCGAGCTCGACTTCGATCGCGGCGAGCGCTTTCTGCAGCCCGGCGCGTCGCTGCGCTATCTCGCGCAGGAGCCGGACTTCGCAGGCTTCGCGACGACCGCCGGCTTCGTCGAAGCGGGCCTCGGTCCGCTCGACGATCCGCATTCCGCTCGCCTGCTGCTCGCCGAGCTCGGCCTCTCGGGGGATGAGGACCTCGCGCGCCTTTCGGGCGGCGAGGCCCGTCGCGCCGCGCTGGCGCGCGCCTTGGCGCCCCGCCCCGACGTGCTTTTGCTCGACGAGCCGACAAACCATCTCGATCTGCCGACTATCCTCTGGCTCGAGGAGAGGCTCGAGAGCTTGCGCGCGGCGCTCGTGCTGATCAGCCACGACCGCCGTTTCCTGCAAGACCTCACGCGCGAAACCGTATGGCTCGACCGCGGCCGCACGCGCAATCTCGCCGCCGGCTTCAAAGAGTTCGAGGCGTGGCGCGACCGCGAGCTGGAGGAGGAAGAGCGCCTGCGGCACAAGGCCGACCGCCGCATCGTTGCGGAGGAGCATTGGCTGCGGCATGGCGTCTCCGGCCGGCGCAAGCGCAACGTCAAGCGCCTTGCGCGGCTGCATGAGCTGCGCGCCGAGCGCCGCCAGCGCATCGGCCCCGAAGGGCAAGTCAAGTTCGAGGCGAGCGAGGCGCAGGCATCGGGCGCGCTCGTCGTGGAAGCGATCAAGATCAGCAAATCCTATGGCGACCGAGTCATCGTTCATGACTTCTCGACGCGCATCATGCGCGGCGACCGCATCGGCGTCGTCGGGGCCAATGGCGCCGGCAAGACAACGCTCGTCGGCCTGCTCATCGGGGCGCTTGCTCCCGACTCCGGAAAGCTCCGGCACGGCGCGGGGCTCGCGATGGCGACGCTCGAGCAGAGCCGCGCCAGCCTCGATCCGGAGCGCAGCCTACAAGACTCCCTGACCGGCGGCGGCTCGGACTTTATCGAGATCAACGGCGAGCGCCGGCATGTGACCGGCTATATGCGAGATTTCCTGTTCAAGCCGGAACAGGCGAGGACGGCAGTCGCCAAGCTCTCGGGCGGCGAGCGCGGAAGGCTGATGCTGGCCCGCGCCCTGGCGAAGCCTTCCAATCTTCTCGTCCTCGACGAGCCGACGAACGATCTCGATCTCGAAACGCTCGATCTCCTGGAGGAGATGCTCGCCGATTATCCCGGTACGCTGATCGTCGTCTCGCATGATCGCGACTTCCTCGATCGCGTCGCCACCTCCGTCGTGATCAGCGAGGGCGAAGGCCTCTGGCGTGAATATGCGGGGGGCTATTCCGACATGGTCGCGCAACGCGGCTTCGGCGTCGAGGTGCTGAAATCCGCGTCGCAACGCGCCGAGCCGAAGGCCAAGCCCGCGGCGCGCGAGAAGCCTGCGGGAAAACCGCGTCTGTCCTTCAATGAGCGTCACGCGCTGGCGACATTGCCGCAAAAGATCGAAGCCTTGCGCAAGGAGCAAGTGGCGCTCGAGACCCTTCTCGCCGATCCGAAGCTCTATGCCAGCGATCCCAAGAAATTCGCCGCCGCCGGCGCACGCCTCGACGCGACGCAGACGGAGCTCGCCGAGGCCGAAGAGCGATGGCTCGAGCTCGAGATCCGGCGCGAGGAAATCGAGGGATGAGCGCGGGGCACGCCTCGTCAGTCCGAGGAGATGCCGAGGCGCGATTATTTGCTCGAGGCGACTGCTGCGTCGATGAATGCGGCAACGCGGGGATAGATCTGAGGCAAATTCAACACGAGGTGCCCGGCGCCGGCCACAACAATAAGCTCCTTGGGTACATTGGCCAACGCGAAGAGCGCGCGCGCTGAAGAGAGGGGAATGACTTGATCGGCTTCTCCATGCAGCATCATGATAGGAATATGCACCTGGCCGATGACAAGGTCCGTGCGCATGGGGTCGCGCATCAACAGGTCGACGGGAAAGATCGGATAGCGCTCCGCGGCCACCGACACGGCGGAAAGGTAGGGCGAGTCGAGCACCAGCGCCGCCGCCTCGCGACGTGAGGCGAGCATCGTCGCGACGCCGGTGCCGAGCGACTCGCCAACGATCACGAGACGCCGGCCCGAGTAGCCACGCCGCGCCGCTTCCGCATAAGCCGCCTCGGCGTCAAGCATCAAACCCGCCTGCGTCGGCTCGCCCGACGAACCTCCATAGCCGCGATAGGCGATGGCGAGCAGCCCGAAGCCACTCTCACGAAAATGCGCGAACCGCTCACGTCGATCGGCAAGCAGCCCGCTGTTCCCATGAAAGTAGAGAATGAGCGGTTTGTCCTCCCTCGGCGGCGCGAACCAAGCGCTGAGCCTCTTCCCGTCGTCGGTCGTAAGCAGCAACGTCTCGATTTGCTGCAAGCCCGCTTCGGCCGGCGTCACGATGCGCGTGTCGGGAAAATATTGGAGGTCGCGTTGAAAAATGGTCACGCCGGCGAGCGCTGCGAGGTAGAGAGCGAATGCCGCCTTGGCCAAGCGCGTCAGCAAGATCATGCCTCTCTCCTCGCGTCCCGGCTCCCCGCCTCAATAGTCCACGGCGACCAGATAAAGCCCATGCGCTGGCGCGACCTGTCCGCAGCGTGCGCGGTCGCGCGCGTCGAGCGCGCGGCGCGGCTCCTCGAGGGGCCATTTGCCGCTGCCCACATGCTCGAGCGAGCCCACGAGCGAGCGCACCTGATGGTGCAGGAAGGATGGAGCGCTTGCGAGGATTTCGATCTCATCGCCCATGCGGCGCACATCGAGCTGCTCGAGCGTGCGGATGGGCGAGCGCGCCTGGCATTCGCTGGCGCGATAGGTCGAGAAGTCGAATTTTCCGACGAGTGTCTGCGCCGCGCCATGCATGGCCTCGGCGTCGAGCGGACGCTTGATGTGCCAGACGCGCCCACCCATCAGCGCCGGCGGCGCGCGTCGATTGCAGATCAGATAGCGGTAATGGCGCATCTTGGCGGAGAAGCGCGCCTCGAACGCGTCCGCGACGGCTTGCGCCGAAAGCACGGCTATCGGGTCGGGCCGCAGATGCGCATTGAGCGCGTCACGCAGGCGATCGACCCGCCAGTCTCGAGCAAGGTCGACATGCGCGACCTGCCCCAGCGCATGCACGCCCGCGTCCGTTCGCCCCGCGCCATGCACGACGCGCTTATTGCCGTCGATCGCCGCAAGGGCTTCCTCCAGCCGCTGCTGGATGGAGATCCCGTTCGCCTGCCGCTGCCAGCCGACGAAAGGACCGCCGTCATATTCGATCGTCAGCGCGAAGCGAGGCATAGGGAGTCGAAGGTTCAGCCGCCGACGATCAGCACATGCACCGTCGGTTTCTTGCCCCAAGCGGAGAAAACGGCGCCGCGCACCGAGCGTTCGATCGCCGTCGCGAGTGAGTCGAAGTCCTTTCGGCGCGGACGCGGCAAAGCGTCGAAGCAGCCGAAGACGGCTTCGTCGATCAACCCGCCCATTTCGGCGCCGCTGCGGCCTCGTTTGGGCAAGCCGCATGCGACGACGTCCGGATCGCCGATCATCTCGCCCTGACGCGACACGCAAAGCGCGATCGAGACGACGCCGGCGAAGGCGAGCTTGACGCGCTCGCGCACGGCGCCGTCGCTTTCGCCGATCAGCACCTCGCCATCCTTGAAAAGCCGACCTGCGGCCATTTTGCCGATGATTGCCGGCGCGCCCGGCGCAAGCCGCACGAGGTCGCCGTCGCGCGGTGAAACCACCTGGTCGACGCCGTGCTCGCGCGCAAAGGCGGCATGTCGCGCGAGATGATGCGACTCGCCATGCGCGGGCGCCGCTACCTTGGGGCGAACCCATCCATAGAGCCTCGCGACCTCGCCGCGTCGCGGATGGCCCGAGCAGTGCACATGGCGATCGTGATCGGTCACGATCTCGGCGCCGAGGTCGCAAAGCTTGTTGATGAGGCGCTGGACGTCGCGCTGATTGCCGGGGATGGCCCGGGAGGAGAAGACGACGCGGTCGCCCGCGGCGATCTTGATCGCCGGATGATCGCCCGAAGCCGAACGCGCCATCGCCGCGCGCTGCTCGCCCTGGCTTCCTGTTGCGAGAATGACGGTGCGATCTCGCGGCAGGGCCGCCAGATGCTCGAGCGAATAGAAAGGGGCGATGCCGTCGAGATAGCCGAGCTCGCGCGCGACCTCGATCGTGCGGTCGAGCGCGCGGCCGGCGACGACCACGCTACGACCGGCGGCGGCGGCGGCTTCCGCAATTGCGCGCACGCGCTGGACGTTCGAGGCGAAGGTCGTAACGATCACGCGTCCGCGCGCTTCGCCGATCACGGCGCGCAGCTCGGCCGCCACCTCGCTCTCCGAGAAGCTCTCTCCCTCTCGCAATATGTTCGTCGAATCGCAGACCAGCGCCGTGACGCCTTCGTCGCCCAGCGCGCGCAAGCGCGCTTCGTCGGTGCGATGGCCGATTCCAGGCGTCTCGTCGATCTTCCAGTCGCCTGTGTGGAGCACGAGACCAACTGGCGTGCGGATCGCCAGCGCGCAGGCTTCGGGGATCGAATGGGCGACGGCGATATATTCGACCTGGAAAGGCGCGAGGTCGATCTTCGCGCCGGGCTTGACGTGGGTGATGCCGATGTCGGGCGCGCCCGGCTCCGACAGGCGTCTCGCCTCGATCAGACCTGCGGCGAAAGGCGTCGCGAACACCCTGCACTTCAGCCTCGGCCAAACGGCGGCAAGCGCGCCGATGTGATCCTCATGCGCATGCGTGATCACGATCGCCAGAAGATCGCGTCCGAGCTCTTCGACACAGGAGAGGTCGGGCAAGACAATATCGACGCCAGGCAGATCCGGTCCCGGAAAGCCAAGACCGCAATCGACGAGAATCCATTTGCGCGCGCGTGGCGGTCCATAGCCGTAAAGCGCGGCGTTCATCCCGATCTCGCCCAGACCCCCGAGCGGAGCGAATACGAAATCTGCGTCCGGTTGCGTCATCGATGCAAGTCCTGGCCTGTCGGCGCCGGCGTCGCGCGGTGCGCGAGAATGACGTCGCCCGCGTCGATGACGCGTCTCTCCGCGCCACATGCGACGACAAGGCGGCCGTCGGCGTCGATCGTCTCGAAGCGTCCTTCGATTTCCTCGCCTCGCGCGAGGCGGACATGAACGCTCTCCCCCAGGCCCGCCGCCGCCTCGAGCCACTTTCCTCTGACCTGCGCAAAGCCCGAGCCTGCGGACCATAGCCGCAGGGTCTCGCAAAAGCGATCGGAGAGCGCTGCAAACAGAGCCTGCGCCGAAGGCGCCGGGACTTGAAGCGACGCGAGAGCCGTGGCGGGATAAGGCACATCCTGCGGCGCCGCGGCGCAGTTCACGCCGATGCCGACGACGACCACGCCAGCGGGCGGCCGGCCTTCGTCGCCGGTCGAAAGCGCGAGACCCTCAAGCAGGACGCCGCCGAGCTTGGCGCGATTAAGCAAAATGTCGTTTGGCCATTTGAGCGCGAAGCCAGCCTCATCGGGCGCCAGGGCGCGCAGCGCCGCGATCGCAGCGACTCCGGCGACGAAGCCGAGCTGCGGCGCGCGCTCCGGCGTAACGCCTTCGCTTAAGACGAGGCTCGCATGGAGATTGCCGGGAACGGAGATCCAGTCTCGGCCGAGGCGTCCGCGTCCCTTGCTCTGCCGGCCTGCGACGATCCACAGGGGGCCGCGTTCGCCCTCCTCGAGGACGCGCCGCCGCGCTTCCTCATTCGTCGAATCCAACTCGTCGAAAGCGATGAGGCGCACGCCCTCGGCGCGCGCCTCATCTCCAAGAGCGAATCCTGGGCCCGCGATCAAAACAGCGATTTCGCGGCCGCGCTCGCCGCGGTCATCAGCGGCGCGGGATAGATCCAGAAGATCAGGAGAAAGACGGTCGAGATCGCCAAAATCGCGCGCGGCGCGAGCGGCGCGGGATCGAAGGCCGGCGCCGGCTCGTCGAAATACATCGTCTTGACGATGCGCAGATAGTAGTAGGCAGCGACCGCGCTCGCCAGCACGCCGATGACCGCCAGCGGATAGAGGCCCGCTTCGACCGCCGGCAGGAGCACGTAGTATTTCGCCCAGAAGCCGCCGAGCGGCGGGATGCCGGCAAGCGAGAACATCAGCATCGACAGGAAGAAGGCCTGCCACCCGTTGCTGCGCGAGAGGCCAGCCAGATCGCTGATCTTCTCGACCGGCTTGCCGTCGACGCGCATCATCAGGATCGCCGCGAAGGCGCCGAGCGTCATCGCCGCATACATCACGAGATAGATCGCGACGCCGCGCACGGAAGACTCGGTGCCGGCTGCGAGGCCGATCAGAACGAAGCCCATATGGCCGATCGAGGAATAGGCCATCAGACGCTTGATGTTCTGCTGGCCGATCGCCGCAAAGGACCCGAGCAGCGTCGAAGCGACCGCAAGGAAGCTCAGGATTTGCCGCCACTCCGCCTGGATGTTGGGGAAGGCGGTGAAGAGGATGCGCGCAAGGATCGCCACGGCCGCCATTTTCGCGGAGGAGGCGAAGAAAGCGGTGACGGGAGTCGGCGCGCCCTCGTAAACGTCCGGCGTCCACATGTGGAAGGGCACGGCGGAAATCTTGAAGGCGAGCCCCGCGAGCACGAACACGAGGCCGAAATCGACGCCGAGCGAGGGATGCCCGGTCACGACCGCCGCGATGCCCGAGAAGGAAATCGTGCCGGCGAAACCATAAAGAAGTGACGAGCCGTAGAGCATCATGCCCGAGGAGAGCGCGCCGAGCGTGAAATATTTGAGGCCGGCTTCCGAGGCGCGCGCGTCATCGCGCGCGAAAGCGGCGACGACATAAAGGGCGAGCGACATGAGCTCGAGACCCAGGTAGAGCGCGAGCAGATTATCCGCCGAGATCAGCAGCAACATGCCGAGCGTCGCGATGAGGATCAGGATCGGATATTCGAACTTGTCGAGCGCCGCGCGGCGCAGAAAGTCGGTGGAGAGCAGCACCGTCGTCATCGAGGCGAGCAGCGTTATCGCTTTCACGAAGCGCGAGAAGGCGTCGTCGATGAAGGCGCCGTCGAAGATGCTCTGCTCGGAGCGGGTCGACAGGACAATGGCGAGAAGCGCGAGCCCGAGCACGGCGATGGAAAGCTCGCAAACGAGCCCATAGGCCCTTTCGCCGCGCCAGGAGCCGATCAGCAGCAGAATGAGAAGACCCGTAGCGAGGATCGTCTCCGGCAGGAAGTGATGAGCAAGCGTCTGATAAAGGGGCATGCCGGTCGATCCATCATTGGCCGGCGGCGGCGAGCGTCACCGCGCCGAGTAGCGCCGAATGGCTGGTCAGAAGGTTGTTCGTCGAAGCCGCGAAGGCGTCGAGCACCGGTCCGGGCCGCACGCCATAATAGATGGTGAGCAGCACGAGCGGCGCGAAAATGACAATTTCGCGCGGCGTGAGATCGGCGATCGAGGCGAGGCTCGCCTTCTCAAGCGCTCCGAAGACTACACGCCGATACAGATAGAGCGCATAGGCGGCGGAGAGGATCACGCCGGTCGTCGCGAAGAGCGCGACGAAGCTGCTGGCCTTGAAGGCGCCGACGAGCGTCAGGAACTCGCCGATGAACCCCGCCGTGCCGGGAAGGCCGACATTGGCCATGGTGAAGATCATGAACACCACGGCATAGATCGGCATGCGATTGACGAGCCCCCCATAGGCGGAGATCTCGCGCGTGTGCATGCGGTCGTAAATGACGCCAACGCAAAGGAAGAGCGCGCCGGATACGAGGCCGTGCGAGATCATCAGGAACAGCGCGCCCTGCACGCCCTGCGGCGTCAGCGTGAAGAGGCCCATTGTCACGAAGCCCATATGCGCCACCGACGAATAGGCGATGAGCTTCTTGATGTCTTCCTGCACCAGCGCCACGAGCGAGGTGTAGATGATCGCGACGACGGAAAGCGCGTAGATGAGCGGCGCGAAATAGACCGAAGCGTCTGGGAACATCGGCAGCGAGAAGCGGATGAAGCCGTAGCCGCCCATCTTGAGGAGGATCGCGGCCAGGATGACCGAGCCCGCGGTGGGCGCTTCGACGTGGGCGTCCGGCAACCAGGTGTGGACCGGCCACATCGGCATCTTCACCGCGAAGGAGGCGAAGAAAGCGAGCCACAGCCATGTCTGCATATGCGTGGGGAACTGCGTCTTGAGCAGCGTCTCGATGTCGGTCGTGCCAGCCGTGCGGTACATCGCGAGGATCGCGATCAGCATCAGGAGCGAGCCGGCGAGCGTATAGAGGAAGAATTTGAAGCTCGCATAGACGCGCCGCTTGCCGCCCCAAATGCCGATGATCAGGAACATCGGGATGAGGCCGCCCTCGAAGAAGAGGTAAAAGAGCACGAGGTCGAGCGCGCAGAACACGCCGATCATCAGCGTCTCGAGCACGAGGAAGGCAATCATATATTCGGCGACGCGCTTCTCGATCGACTCGAAGGAAGCGAGGATCGCAAAAGGCATCAGGAAAGTGGTCAGCAGCACGAAGGGCAGCGAGAAGCCGTCGACGCCCATCTTGTAGACGATGCCGGAGCCGAACCAGGGCCTCTCCTCGACAAGCTGGAAGGCGGCGCTCGAGGCGTCAAACCGCTGCCAGACGACGAGCGAGAGTGCAAAGACGGCAAGGGTCGTGAACAGCGCGGCCCAGCGGATGTTGCGCAGCGTCGCCGGG
>Ga0265331_10001310_pt1 | contig 18451 bp, 17 predicted proteins | sample 41923metaG_FD_202088 | JGI IMG/M metagenome (GOLD analysis project Ga0265331, IMG submission 202088) | Rhizosphere microbial communities from Carex aquatilis grown in University of Washington, Seatle, WA, United States - 4-19-23 metaG | ecosystem: Host-associated > Plants > Roots > Rhizosphere... | reverse complement strand
GCGGCGATTTGGCCAGCGCGCACGCGACGATTGCGTCGAGTTCCGCCGGCACCTTGGGGTTCAGCTGCGAAGGCTTCAGCGCCGGTTCGGATACGATGCGGCCGAGCAGCACATGGTCCTTGCACGGCGGCCGCTCGAACGGCGTTTGTCCCGCCAGCATTTCGAACAGCACGACGCCGAGCGAAAAAATATCGGTGCGATAGTCGAGGATCTGCCCCTGGGCCTGCTCGGGCGACATGTAGCGCGGCGTGCCGATCACGGTGCCGGTGCGCGTCAAATCCGACATCGGCAGGTGGGCGAGGCCGAAATCGCCGATCTTGGCGACGTTGCCGGGCGCGATCAGGATGTTCGACGGTTTGATATCGCGGTGGAAAATGCCGTTTGCATGCAGGCATTTCAGCCCGTCGGCGACCTGCGCCGTGATGCCGACGATGATATCGAGCGGCAATTGCGGGGTGCGGTCGAGCATTTTGCGCAGAGAGTCCTTGATGAGCTCCATCACGATCGCGATGCCGTCGCCGAAGCTGCCGGCGTCGTAGATCGTCACGATATTCGGATGCGACACGCCGGCCGCGGCGCGCGCGTCGACGAGAAACCTTTCCTTCAGCTGCGCGAACACCCCGCCGCGATTGAACTTCTTGAAGAGCTTGATCGCGACGTGACGCCGCAGGTTTTTGTCATAGGCGTCATAGACTTCGCTGGTTGCCCCTTCCCCCAGCTTTTCGCGCAATTGAAAACGCGCTTCGAGCGACATCGTACGGTATCTCCCCAGGCTAGTCTGTGCGGTATGCAATTGCGTCGGCGGCACCGAAGGCAGTACGGCGACCGTGACCCTTTGGACAGCAACAATGCGCGGGAATTCGCCGCTTGGCAAGACTTGACGGCGGGCCGCGTACGGGGTTGGGGACCGCCGGGGCCGCCGGGGATATGCCGCGCTACGCGCCGACGACGCGGTTTTTGCCGGCGCGCTTCGCGAGGTACATCGCCTGGTCGGCGCGCTTCAGCGCGTCCTGCCCGTCCTCGTCCGGCGCGAGCTGCGCCACCCCGGCGCTGAAGGTAATGAGAATTTTTTCCCCTCCGGCCAGAAAAAAACGCTTGGTCAGCGCGCGCTGCAGGCGCGTCATCGCGTCGATTCCCTGGTCGAGGACCGTGTCGGGCATCACGATGACGAATTCTTCGCCGCCGTAGCGCGCGAGCGTGTCCTGCGCGCGCATGCATTCGCGCGTGACTTCGACCAGATGGTTCAGCGCCGCGTCGCCGGTTGCGTGACCCTTGCTGTCGTTCAATTTCTTGAAATTGTCGATATCCAGCAGCGCCGTGCACAGCGGCGTTTCCTTGCGCCGCACGTCTGCCAGCTCGCGCTCGAGCGCCTCGTTCAGGCCCTTGCGGTTGAGCGCGCCGGTCAGCGCGTCGTGCCGGGCTTCCGCGCCCGCGCTGTCGAGTTCGTGGCGCAGCCTGACCAGTTCCGACTCGGTGACGGCGACCTTTTCGCGCATCCCGCGCAATTCGTCGCGCACGTTGCTCATCTCGCAGGCGATGCCGCGCGTCGTGCTGATCACGTCCTGCAGCACGGGCGCGATCTGCTCGAAAGACTTGGCCTGCTCCATCAGGCGCGCGCTGTGTTCCATCTTGTTGTGGTAAGCGCTGGTGGTTTCCGTCATCTGGGCCAGCCGCTCGATGAAGGTCGCGAGCATCTGGCGCATCTGCTCCTGCGCTTCGAGGGTGCGGCCCTTGGCCTCGACCTGTTTGAACATGACGTCTTTCAGCCGCCGTTCCAGGTCGTCCAACCGGCGCAGCGTCAACGGCGGCGTGGCGGCGGCGAGCAAAGCCTCGATCTGGCGCGTCAGCCACTGATCGTCGAGACTCAACTCGCCGATGTTTCCGATGATCAGGTGGAGGAGCTTAAGCAGCGTCGAGCGGATCTCCGCCTGGTCTTCGGCGGCGAACGACAGCCGGTGACTGAAATTGCCCAGCATGGCCTTGACCGTGGAAATGTCCGCCGCCGGCTCGCGAATCGTCTTGAGCAGCTGCGTGACCTGATCGGCAAATCGCGCGTCGTCGCCGCCCAGCGCGGGCAGCGTGTTTTCTATCAGGCGCGCGAGTTGCTCCAGAAAATCGCCGGTGACCGCCGGCGCGGCGGCCCGCTCCGTGCCCGCGGCCTTGCGATCGCCGCCTGGCGCAAAGCTCGCGTAGCCGACCAGCGCGCTTTGCACGCCCGCCCAGTCGGATTCGCCGATCGCGCGTTCCAGCAATTCGCGCTGCTTTTTGTGGCCCGCTTGAGCAACCGGCAGTGCATGCGCGATGTTGCGCAGCGCGTCACCGGGAAACGGCGCGACGTTCGGCGTGCCCGCGATCTCGCTGAAAACGGCCTGATAGTTGTCGGGGGTCGGAATCAGCTTGCGCGTGGCGAGCAGCATGAGCGCTTCGCGCGCAATTTCGAAAGGCTTTTTTTCCGCCATGGATAGCGTACCCGGGGCAGCCGCGCGCGGCGCGCACGGGCCGTGCCTGTGTAATTGACGCCATTATCGGCTTTTGCGCCTCGCGGCAAGCGCGGATAAAAGGGCGATTCCCCGCCTGTTTCGGCTTTACGCCCGCCGCCAGCCGATGAGGAGCAATTTGATCCACGTCAACCGCATTGCGCGCGCGCCATGGAGAATAGGTCAGTAGATACCCGCGCGGCCGTTAGTGCGCCCGCCCACGATAATTTCACCCTGGGACCAAAATCATCATGAATCCGCTCATCACCTTGGACGTGACCCACTGGAACGAACGGCATCTGCCCAGCGTGACGGCCGCCGCGACCGACGCGCTCGAAGACGGCAAGGTGTTGTTCATGCCGCATCTGAACTTCGAGGTGCTGCCCGGCGAGCAATATCTGCTCGATCCCAAATGGCTGGCGCACGGCGCGAAAAACATCAGCTACGATCCGCGTGTCGACGCGATCGGGCACACCTCGGCGACCAGCGCCGACCTCGGCCACCTCACGTGGCTGCTCGCCAGATATGCGAAACACGCGCGCGAGCTCGTTTCCCGCCTGTGCCCGGATTACGCGCCACATCTGCGCGACGGTCTGACGAGCTTCCGTCCCGCCGAAGTCCGCGGTCGCGCGAGTTCGGTCAGGAAAGACGATACGCGGCTGCATGTCGACGCCTTCGCGTCGCGCCCGACCGGCGGACTGCGCCTGCTGCGCGTGTTCCACAATGTCAATCCGCGCGGCGAGCCGCGCGTCTGGGAGCTCGGTGCGCCGACCAAAGCCGTGGCGCAACTCTACCTCGACAAGGTGCCGCGGCAGGTGCCGGGCAGCGCGTGGCTCATGGAAAAGCTGGGCGTAGTCAAAGGGCGCCGCACCGAATACGACCACGTAATGCTCAACCTGCACGACCTGGCGAAACTCGACGACGAGCGCCAGCGGACTTGCACGCGCACGCGCGTGGAACTGCCGGCGCATGCGACGTGGATCGTGTTCACGGACGGCGTCGAGCATGCGGTGCTTGCGGGCCAGCACCTGCTCGAACAAACGTTCTACCTGCCGGTGACCGCGATGCACGACGAAAGCAAGGCTCCATTGCGCGTGCTCGAGCGCATGCGGCACCACGCGCTGGTTTAACGCAGACGGAAGATCAGCGCAGCGGGCCGCGCGAAACGCGCGTGGGGTCGCCCGGCACCGGCCGCGGCGGCAGGAATCGCGTCGGCTGCACGCCGCGCCGCGGATATGCCGCAACAGGCAAATACGCAGCGGGATAGTAGGCCGGATACAGGTCTTCGCAGCCAATGCGGCCCGACGTAATGCACTGCTCGTATCCCGATTGCTCGACTGCAATGCGTGCGACCGGTGAGCGTGCCGGCTCGGGTTCGGTGAGCGCCTTGATTGCGCGCTCGCGCACCGCCTTGACCGCTTGCAGTACGCCCTCGTCCGGCGTGTACACCGAAATTTTGTTCTCGACGCGGGCGAGCTTGTTGGCGGTCGCGGCGGGCGGCGGCGGATCGCTCGAATAATTCGTGATGCCGCGCTCGTCGACCCATTTGTACAGCTCGGCCGCGGCCGGCGTGATGGCCAGCATCGCGGCGCACAGAACCAGCCATTGAACAGGGTTGCGCATTGAGGTTACTTTACTCCCGCATGGCCCGGCAAGGCAAAATGTTCGCCCATTCCCCTTCTTTTCATTCGGCGGTGATTTTCGCCGCCTTCACGACCTTCGCCCAGCGCGCCATCTCGGCTTTGATGTAAGCGTTGGTATTGACCAGCGGTTCCGCGGCGGGCTCGAGTCCGTTTACGGCCAGGCGGTCCTTCAGGTCCGGCGCATGCACGGCTTTGATGATTTCGCCGTTCAGGAGCGCAAGCACGTCGGGCGGGGTCGCGGCGGGCGCGAACATCGCGTACCAGTTGTCGACCGCATAACCGCGCACGCCCGCTTCCGCAATCGTCGGCAGTTCGGGCATCGCGCTCAAGCGCCTGGCCCCGGGTGTCGCCAGCGCCCGCAGTCTGCCCTGCTTGATGTAACCGGCCGCCGCGGCGATGGTCGTCACCGTAAGCGAAATACGGCCCGCGAGCAGGTCGACCAGGCCCGGTCCCGCGCCCTTGTATGGTACGTGCAGGATATCGGTGCCGGTCGCAAGCTTGAATGCTTCCACCATGAGATGCGCGGCGCCCCCGTTGCCCGACGACGAGTATGTGAGTTCGCCCGGATGCGCCTTTGCGAATGCAATCAATTCGCCGACGGATTTCACCGGCAACGAGGGATGCACGACGAGAACATTCGACGTGTTCATCATCACCGCGACCGGCGTCAGATCGTGGACCGGGTCGTACGGCAGATTTCTGTGCGAACTTGGGATCACGGCATAAGCAATGCTCGCGGTGAGCAATGTGTAACCGTCGGGCGGCGCCTTGGCGACGAGTTCGCCGCCGAGCGCGCCGCCGGCGCCGGGGCGGTTCTCGACGACGAACTGCTGGCCGAGGCGTTCGCTCAGCTTCAGCGCGACCATGCGGGCCGTCAGATCCATCCCGCCTGCGGGCGCGAGACTGACGATCACGCGCACCGGCTTGACGGGATAATTCTGCGCGCCTGCACATGTGCAAGGAAATGCAAACGCCACTGCGCAACCAACGCTTGCTGCGAAGCACGATACCCGAATGAATGAACTCACGATCCGGCGATTATGCCGGTTTTGGCAGCCGCCGCTTCAACCGGTGTTGCGCAGGCCCGCGGCGATGCCGTTGATGGAAATGTGGATCCCGACCTTCACGCTCTCGTTGCCGGGCTCGCCTTCGCGCTGCGCGCGGTAACGCCGCATCAGTTCGACCTGCAGGTGGTTCAGCGGGTCGAGATACGGAAAGCGGTGCTCGATCGAGCGCGCGAGCGCCGGGTTCGCCGCCAGCCGCTGCTTCTCGCCGGTGATAGTCGACAGCAATTCTCCGGTCAGGCGCCACTCGGCGTCGATCGCGGCGAAGATGCGCCGGCCGAGCTTGCGGTCTTCGACGAGCTCGGCATAGCGCGCCGCGATCGCGAAGTCGGTCTTCGCGAGCACCATGTCGAGGTTCGACAGCAGCGTGCGAAAAAACGGCCACTCGGAATACATGCGTTTCAGTAACGCGATGCGTTGCTTGCGCGGCCCCGCGTCGAGGAAAGCGTCAATGGCCGAGCCAAAACCGTACCAGCCGGGCAGCGCGACGCGGCTTTGACCCCAGCTGAATCCCCACGGAATCGCGCGCAGGTCCGCGATGTCGCGCGTCGCCTTGCGCGAGGCCGGGCGCGAACCGATGTTCAGTTCCGCGATTTCGCGGATCGGCGTCGCCGCAAAAAAATAGTCGGCGAACCCCGGCGTCTCGTATACGAGCTGGCGATAGGCGGCCATGCTCGCTGCGCTGATCGCCTGCGCGGCGTCGAGAAAACTTTGCGGCGCGCTCTTGGTCCGGTGCAGCAGCGTTGCTTCGAGCGTCGCCGCGACCAGCGTCTCGAGGTTGCCGCGCCCGATCTCGGGGTGAGCGTACTTGGAGGCGATCACTTCGCCCTGCTCGGTCAGGCGGATCTGGCCGTTCACGGTGCCCGGGGGCTGCGCGAGGATCGCCTGGTAGCTCGGTCCGCCGCCGCGCCCGACCGTGCCGCCGCGGCCGTGAAAGAGACGCAGCGTGAGCGAATGGGTGTCGCGCAATCCGTCGAACAGTTCCACCAGCGCGGTGCCCGCGCGATACAACTCCCAGTTGCTGGTGAAGAAGCCGCCGTCCTTGTTGCTGTCGCTGTAACCCAGCATGATGTCCTGCACGGCGCCGGCGCGCGTCACCATGTCCGCGATGCCCGGCAGCGCGTAAAAGCCGCGCATGATCGTCGCGGCGTTGCGCAGATCGCCGATGGTTTCGAAGAGCGGCACGACGATCAGGTCGTTCACGGCGTCGCCGTCGAGCGTGCCGCGCATGAGCCCCGCCTCCTTCTGCAGCACCAGCACCTCAAGGAGATCGCTGACGTCCTCCGTATGCGAAATGATGTAATGGCGCAGTGCGTCGCGGCCGTAGCGCGCAAGCATGGCGGCCGCGGTCTCGAATATCGCCAGCTCGTCGCGCGTGTGGTCCGAATACGCGGCCGCGCGCACGCGCAGTCCGCGCGCGTCGTTCAGCAGCCGCAGCAGCAACTGGCGGCGCGCGACTTCCGGCAGCGCGCGGTAATCGGGTTCGATGCGCGCGACCTGCAGCAGTTCGGCGACGACCGCCTCGTGCTTGTCCGAGCTCTGGCGCAAATCGACCGTCGCGAGATGGAAGCCGAACACCTGAACCGCGCGCAGCAACGGGTGCAACCGCGGCGCGACCAGCGCCTGAGCGTGGTGCGAGCGCAAAGACGCTTCGATCACGCGCAGATCCGCCAGCAATTCGTCCGCGCCTGCATACGGGTCCTGCGGTGCGACAGCGTGGCGCAACGCTTCGGTGCCGGTGAGTTTCTCGAGCGTCGCGGCGAGCCGCGCGTAGACCCCGATCAGCGCGCGGCGGTACGGCTCGTCGCCGCGGTGCTCGTTGTGATCGGGCGAGCGCTGCGCAAGCGCCTGCATCGCCGGCGTGACGGGGGTGAGCATCTCCGAAATGGAGAGTTCGGCGCCGAGCTCGTGAATCTCGGTCAGGTAAAAGCGCAGTGCGATCTCGCTCTGGCGCGCGAGCGCCATCTTGAGCGTATCCGCGCTCACGTTCGGATTGCCGTCGCGGTCGCCGCCGATCCAGTTGCCCATGCGAAAAAAACTCGCGACCTCTTCGCCGGGCAGCGCCTGCTCGATGTCGCGGTACATGCGCGGGATCTGGCGCAGGAAAGTGGTGCGGTAATAAGAGAGCGCATTCTCGATTTCGTCGGCGACGGTCAACCGGGAATAGCGCAGCATGCGGGTCTGCCAGAGCTGGGTCACCCGCGCGCGCAGCAGCGCCTCGTTGTCCGCGCAATCGCGCGCGGTGTGCAGATCGTCGCGCGCTTCCATCAGTTCCGCGATCGCGCGCTCGGCATCGAGGATGCTCTTGCGCTGCACCTCGGTCGGATGCGCGGTGAGCACCGGCGAAATGTACGCGTGCGCGAGCGTCTGCGCGATGGCGGCGGCGTCGATGCGGTTCGCGGCGAGCTGCCTGAACGTCATCGCGAGCGTGCCTTCGCGCACGCGCCCCAGCCGCTCGTGGTATTCGCGCCGGCGCACCAGGTGACGGTCTTCGGCGGTGTTGGCGAGGTGCGAGAAATAGCTGAATGCGCGGATGACGCTCAAAGTCTGCGCATCCGACAACGTTTTGAGCAGGCGGTCGAGCGCCGCGCCCGCGCTCGCGTCGCGCTTGAGGCGAAACGCCACCGACAGTTGCCGTATGCGCTCGATCAGGTCGTAGGCGGCGGCGCCCTCCTGTTCGCGTATCACCTCGCCGAGCAGGCGGCCGAGCAGACGGATGTCGCGGATCAGCGCGACATTTTTGTCGTTCGCGTCGGGGTCTCGTTGACGGCGGACGGGCGTGGCGCGGGGCATCTATTCTCCATAGCGGGGATGCGGGGCCCGGAGCCAGGCGCCGGGCGACGTCAGTATTATCTATGACCGCGTCGGCCGCGACTATGGTTTTATTCGGGCTTGATGCCGGCCCCTTTGACGACGACGCTCCATTTGTCGTACTCGCGCTTATGCAGCGCGGCCAGTTCTTCGGACGTGCTGCCCATCGCCTCGGCGCCCTGGCTCTGATTGAAGCTTTTCATGTCGGGATTGCTCATCACCTTTACCACTTCCGCGTTGAGCCTCGCGATGACGGGCCTGGGCGTCGCCGCGGGCGCATACAGCGCATACCAGTTATATGCTTCGACTTGCGCAAAGCCGGCCTCGCTCATCGTGGCCACACCGGGCAGGCTCGGCGAACGCTGTTGCGTGCCGACCGCGAGCGCGCGCAGCTTCTCGCCTTTCACCTGCTGCATCAGCACCGGCATGTCGGCGAACACGAGTTGCAACTGTCCGGCGATGAGGTCCATGGTCGCCGGCCCCATTCCCTTGTATGGCACGTGCACCATCTGGATTTTCGCCGCGCTCTTGAGCATTTCGCCGGCGAGGTGCGGCGTGCTGCCGGTGCCCGACGAGCCGAAATTCAGCTGATTCGGCCGCTGCTTCGCGAGCGCGACCAGTTCCTTCACCGACTTGACCGGCAGCGACGGATGCACCGCGAGCAATTCCGGCAGCGTGACGAACAGGCTCACCGGCGCGAAATCCTTGAACACGTCGAATGGCAGTTTCGCATACACGTGCGGGCCGATCGCGAATCCGCCGCCCGAAGCCACCACGAGCGAATAGCCGTCGGCCGGCGACTTCGCGACGTTGTCGGTGCCGATGATGCCGTTGGCGCCGCCGCGATTGTCGACGACAACCTGATTGCCCATCGCCTCCGTCAATTTCTGCGCGAGCGGCCGCGTCGTCATGTCGATCGGGCCGCCGGCCGGGTACGGCACGACGATGCGGATCGGTTTCGCCGGAAAATTTTGCGCCGACACCGGCGCGATCGCGCCGGCGTACGCCAGCAGCGCAACGGGCATCACGCATCTCGACACGCGAACTCCCCGCAATTCATTGGTCACAAGCGCAAGCGCGATCATCTGCGGCGGCGCGCTTCGTACGACTTGCTGAAGCCGTTACGGCCGTTGACGAGCGTGAATTTTCCGTCGGGCGCGACCGACGCCTTGATCCAGTTGCCCTTGCAGTCCGGCGTGTCGTCGAGATTCGCGATCATGTCTTCGGCGGTATTATGGCCGGAATCCTTGTCGGCAAGCGACAGATGGCCCTGCCAGACGCCTTCGATCCCCGGCAGCAGCGCAAGCCTCTGGTACTGGTTTGTTTCGTACGCGCGCGCCGGCTTCGCCATGTTGACGATCGGTAGCAGGCGCTTGTCGCCCACGCCGATACCCTTCTTCGGCCCGTTGTTCGCGACCACCACCTGCGGCAGGATCGCGCCGAGGAACTCCGGGGCGCCCCCGACGTCGGAACCGTGGCGGTTGGTCTGGTAGAGCGTCACTTTGCCGACCTTGTTCACCGGGCACACGAGTTCCAGTTCGGTGCGCCAGTCGAGATCGATCAGATCGAGAAACGTGAATTTGCCGTAGGTCAGCAACAGTCCCACCATGCGCGAATTCTCGAATCCGCCCGCCGACATGGCGGCGGCGTTTTCGCACAGCGCGTTGCGCCTGCCGCCGTTGACGGGTTTCGCCAGCGTTTTTTCATTTGCCGTGACGACCGTTACGTGCACGCCCTTGAGCGGAATTCTGTCGCCGGGCTTCACGATAATGCGCTTGCCGGCCGACGCGGTGATGTAACTGTCGTACCACTCGCGATTGACGAGTTCGAGCTGGTCGTTGGGTCCGTAGTAGCGGCCGATCGGGATCAATTTGGTCAGCGCCGCGAGACCGCCGACGTGGTCGCGGTGATAGTGGCTGATCACGAGGTGGTCGATCTTCGTCAGCCCCGCGTACTGGGCCGCCGCGAAAATGCGCCTGGCGTCGCGGTCGCCGTCGGGATATCCGGTGTCGATCAGCATCGATTCGCCGGAGGGAGACACGATCAATGTCGCAGCGCCGCCTTCGGTGTCGATCCAGTAAATATCGAGATTGCGCGGCGCGCGCGGTTTGTCCTGCGCGCACGCGGACCATTGCGCGATGAATGCGAGCAACGCGAGTGCAAAAACTGCGTAAGTTCGTTTCATGAATCCCCCCTGTGGCCGGCTGCGCCGGCGAATGCCGGTCAGATTCTTATACTGCGCCGCGTTGCAATTGCCGCGCGATGAACGCCTTGACCATCTCGCGCGCGCGATCGGTCTGCGGCCCCTCCTTGGCGACCCACTCGTGCTCGCTGCCTTCGAATACCGTGAACGAGACGTCGCCGCCGGCCGCCTTGTACGTCGCGACAAACTTCTCCTGCGCGGCGGGCAGCACGTTGTCATCAAGCGCCCCCTGCATGATCAGGAGCGGCACCAGTGTCACGGCTTCGTGCCGCTCGAGTATCTGCTGCGGATTGGATTCGAAAATCGTTTCCCACGGATTGAAGAAGGTCTTGTTGTTCCTGATCATGTTGTCGCGCTTATTTTCCTCGGCGTATTGATAGCGCGCATACGTATTGCTGATCGGCGAACGCGTCGCGACGTACGCGACCGTCGCATCGACGTTCGGCGCCTCGGGCAGCGGGATCGCGTTATAGCGCGCGTCCGTCGGGCGCATGGCCAGGAGTTCGGCGACGTGGCCGCCGCTGGAACTGCCATACAAGCCGATCTTCGACGGGTCGCCGTTCCACGCGGCCGCATGTGCTTTCAACCAGCGCACGCCGTAGTTGGCGTCCTGCACGCAGGCCGGGTACGGGGCTTCCGCGGCCAGCGTCATGTCGATGGCGACCACCAGCACGCCGCTTGCCGCAATCGCGCGGTCCATCGGCTCCTCGGCTGTGCGGTTCTTGGCGTTCCACGCACCGCCGTGCAGATCGAGCACGGCTGGAAACGGACCCGCGCCCTGCGGCTGATAAATGCGCGCCATCAATTGCCGGCCGGCCGCCGTGCGCCGGAACCCGACTTCGCCGACCTTGACGTCGAATTTGGCGGCTGGATCGTATGCAATGCGTGCAGTCGCGCCGCGCGCAACATCCTCAGCATGCGTTGCTCCGCAACCCAGCGCCGCACCAATTGCGGTCATTTTTTTCAGAAACGCCCTGCGCCCGTGCATATTTTTTTCCATACCCCCTCCCCGCCGCACACGCCGCCAAATTTACGCCGATATCGGGATTTCAGCCATAGGCTGCGTGCTACTATTTCACCAGACCGCCTTTCTGAAAGTTCATCCAATGAAAATCAGCCTGATCGCCGCGTTGAGCCTGGCACTGGCGGCATGCGCCGGCACCACCGCGAGAATCGAGCCCGCGCGTTTGAGCCAGGTACAGAAAGGCCAGACCACGGTGGCGGAAATCGTGCGGGAATTCGGGCGCCCCAGCGTTCTGTCGAGAAATCCGGACGGCACGCAGTCGGCGTTGTATGTGTATAACAACGGGACGTCCGGCGGCACGACCATCGTTCCGCTCGTTGCCACCGTCCCGCGCGACTCCGTGACTTTTTATTTCGACACCAACGGCGTGTTGACCGATTTGAAAACCACGCAGGCCGATGCCGGGAAACCCGCGCCGGCGGAAACGAAGGCGGCGCCGGCGGAAACAAAAGCGGCGCCGGCCGACGCGGGCAAACCGGCTCAGACCGTTGCGAGCAGGCCCCAACCGGCCGCCGACAAGGCTGCACCTGCGACCGCGAACAAGCCGCCGCAAGGCGCCGGCACTACGTGGTCGCTGCCGAGCTGGCTGCCGTCTTCAACCGATCAGGTGCGCTAGGAATTTCCCGGCACGGCGGTCACTCGACGCGCAGGCCGATGTCCTTGATCAGTTTGGACGTCTTCGCGATGTCCGCTCTGATCGCTTCGGCAAACTGCTCGGGCGTGCTGCCGACCATCTCGACGCCACTTTTCAGAAACTGCTCTTTGATCTCGGGCTTCGCCAGGAATTTGAGAATTTCCTGGTTGAGGCGCGCGATTATCCCGGCGGGCACTTTGTCGCCGACCGCGAAGATGCCGGTCATGCCGATCGATTCATAACCCGGCAGTCCCGACGCCGCCATCGTCGGCAATCCCGGCGCGAGCGCGGTCGGCTCGAGGCTCGTCACCGCCATCGCACGCAACCGGCCGGACTTGACTTGCGGCGCGATCAGGCCCGCATCGAAAATTGCCATCTGAACCTCGTTGGCCATCATCGCGGAAATCGCCGGTTGATTGCCCTGATACGGCACGTGCACGATGTCGACGCCGGCCATCGACTTCAATAGTTCGGACGCGAGGTGCGTCGTCGAGCCCACACCCGGCGACGAGTAGTTGAGCCTGCCCGGGTTGGCCCTCGCATAAGCGATCAGTTCCCTGACCGACTGCGCCGGCACGGCCGGATGCACGGCGAGAATATTGACCTCGCGCACGATCAGCGAAACCGGCGAAAAATCCCTGACCGGATCGTAGGCGGTCTTGCGCAGGAGCGGCCCTATCCAGAACGCACCGCCCTGCACGGTGAGCGTGTATCCATCGGGCGGCGCCTTGACGGCGGCCTCGCCCGCGAGGACACCAGTGCCTTTGTTGTCGATGACAATCTGCTGGCCGAGCGCGGGCGCGATACCCTGTGCGATGATGCGCGCGATGAAATCGCTGCCGCCGCCCGCCGCGGCGGTGATGATCTTGATGATGCGGTTCGGATAGTCCTGGGCGCACGCCGCGCTCGCGCCCACAACCATAGTGCCAAGTGCGGCCGTTGCAACCGAGCAACGCAAAAACAATTTCTGCATTCCTCCCCCTGAATTGCGCGGCGCGCAGAGAGGCGGCCCTTTCCTTCATCCACACGTGGCCTCGGGCCATCCGTCCTCGCCCTTCGCCCGTCTCCCTCGCTCCAACTCTGCTTTTTAACTAATCGCCTTTATTCGCCTTCTTTTTCGCTTCGTTCACGATCTTCATCTTTTCTTCGTCGCTCATCGCGGCCGCAGGCGCGGCGGGCGCAGCAGCGGGAGCAGGCGCGGCTTGGGGTGCCGGCGCAGGTACTGGCGCAGGCGGCGCGGATTCTTTGCCGCATGCGCTCAAAAATACTGTCATAACGGCCGCAGATAGGAGCAAGGATTTCATGTGTTTTCCCGGAAAGTGAGGCGATTGAAAAAGCAAACATGGCAACGCGCGCCGCATTCGATATCCATGCGGCGCCGCAATCTTATCACTGCCCGGTTTCAACCGCCCGAAGCGCGGCGATAATCGCTCTGCTTCACGGCGAAATATAGGCGTAGCCTTTCGCCTGGTACGCCATCAGTGAAATGAAGCCGTTGCCGACGACCCGGATCTGCGGCAGAACTTTTTCCGGATTCGTCCCCTGCTGGCGCACAGCCAGCGAGCATTGCTCGAATCCGTCGACGCCGCGCGCGGTGCTCAACTCCTTGATCTTCGCCGCCACCTTGGCCGCAAGCTCGCGGTCTTCCGGCTTGATCTTGTCCTGATCAGTCTGCACCAGACGCGTCGCCGGCCCGCGGAACGCGAGGATGAAATGCGGAGCGACGCCCTGCTGAATCAGCGATTGCCGCGTCTCGTCGATAATGTCGAGGCGCGCGAGCAGCGCCTTGCCTTCACCGTCCTTGATGTCGAACGCGACTTTCGCCTCCGACAATCCGGTCAACGCGACGTGGTCGTCGGCGGCCCGCGCCGTAACTCCGTATATCAGCATCGTCGCTGCGGCGAGCGACGCGAGCAATGACAGTAGCCGCGCGTGAACGTTGTGCATGGTTGCCTCCCTTGGTTGAATATCCGCTTCGAAAATTCTCACTTTTTGCCGCACGCGACCTTCCACAGCAATTCGCCGGGGCGCGCACGGTTCGCCGGCAGCCATTCGCTGTCTGCGCGCAACTCGCTGTGGACCAGCTGGCCGGCGCCCATTTGCCCCGCGTGAAAAGAAAAGTAGCGCGTGCGCCCCTGCGCGGCCTTGCAGTCGAATTCCTGCAGCAATTTGACCGACAGGTACGGCTTGCCGGCGCCGTCTTTCTCGGGCGTCTTGTAGTCGAGCAGGCCCCACATCTTCACTACATCACCCGCCGTTTGCAGCGTCGCGGGATCGGCGTAAATCACCATGCCGTCGTCCGTCACGCCCGCGCGCTCCCACGCGGCGGCCGCGCCACCGGCGAGCGCAGCGAGCATCAATCCGCAGCACCAGCGTGTCGTTATCGGTAATCGGCGCATATTGATTCTCCCGCCGGCGCGTTTACTTTACCTTCTCGAGCTTCTGCAGCGAACGCAGGCCCTTCGGGATCGGCACGTCGGGATGCGTCGACGGCCAATCGGTGTAGCTGACTTCGCCCACGTAGATGTCGCCGCGCGAGTCGAGCGCGATACCGTGGGGCGCGATGAATTTGCCGGGTTCGGTACCGGGACCGTCCTTGCCGCCCAGCCGCGCGATCAGCGCGCCGTGCTTATCGACGATGGAGACGCGCGGCCCGATGTTCGGATGAACGCGGTTCACCTTCATGCCCGAGCCCAGTTCGCCGATGATGAACTCGAGGCGCGGCCCGCGATGACAGAACAGACCGCACGGCCGGTGCATGTTGTTCCACTGCGTTTCGTATTTACCGTTGCCGTCGAACACCTGCACGCGATGGTTCTCGCGATCGGCGACGTAGACCCAGCCTTCGGCATCGGTCACGATGTTGTGCACGATGTTGAACTGGCCGGGATCGGTGCCCGGCTCGCCCCACGACATCAGGAGTTTTCCGTCCGGCGAATACTTGTGCACTTTCGAGTTGCCGTACCCGTCGGACACGTAAATCTCGCCCTTCGGCGACAACGCGGTATGCGTGCAACGGTGAAACGGCTCACCACTCATGTACGGCGCCGGCTTGCCGGGCGTGCCGAGTTCGAGCAGCACCTTGCCGTCGGTGCGACACTTGCGCACCACGTGGCCGCCGTCGTCGGTCAAATACAGCGTGTCGTCGACGTCGATGTGCAGGCCGTGCGCGCGCGGATACTGGCCCTCGCCCCACGAGCGCAGGAAATTGCCGTCGCGGTCAAACACCATCATCGGATGCTCGCCGCGATTGAAAACGTAGACCTGGTCTTTGCTGTCGACCGCGACCGCGCCGACGTCCTTGAATTCCCAGCCGTCGGGCAGCTTCGCCCAGTTCTCGATGACCCTGTAGCGATGCTCGCCGCTACCCAGTATGACCGACATCGCCGCTCTCCCCTCTTCAGCTGGTTTGATTCATTGTAACCAACAATCGACGGCCGGGCGCTATTCGCCCCGAATGTTGTGGACGCGCATGACGTCGGACCAGCGCGCAATCTCGGCGCCCAGGTATTTGCCGTATTCCTCCGGGCTCGTGCCCAGCGGCTCGATGCCGAGCTCGATGAAGACCTTGCGCGTCTCGGGCAGCCGGATGATGCGCACGAGCTCGCGGTTGAGCGCGCGCACCACCGCTTCGGGCGTGCGCGCAGGCGCGAGGATGCCGAACCACGATTGAAACGTGTAGTTGGGCAGCCCGGCCTCCGCCAGGGTGGGCACCTCCGGCAGCGTCGGAAAGCGCTGCGGCCCGCCGATCGCCAGCGCGCGCACGCGCCCGCTCCTGATATGCGGCAGCGTCGGCGGAATCGCGTCGAACGTGACCTGCACGTGGCCCGCGATCACATCGGTCAGGCCGGGCGCCGTGCCTTTGTACGGGACGTGGTTCAACCGGATGCCCGTCATGTCCATGAAAATTTCCATCGCGAGATGCGTCGATGAACCGGTGCCGGCCGATGCGTAGTTGATCTTGCCCGGCTGTGCTTTCGCGAGCGCGATGAATTCGGCGAGCGTAGTTGCCGGCACCGCCGGGTTGACGACCATGATCTGCGGCACGCGCGCAACCTGCGTTATAGGTGCGAAATCGCGGACCGGGTCGAACGGCAGCTTCGCGCGCATGCCCGCATTGATCGCGAAGCTGACAGACGTCAGCATGATCGTGTGGCCGTCGGGAATCGCCTTGGCGACGATTTCGCCACCGATCGCGGTCGCCGCACCCGGCCGGTTATCGACCACCACCGCCTGGCCCCACGCCTCGGTCAGTTTTTGCGCGAGCATGCGCGCGACGATGTCGTTGCCGCCGCCCGCCGCCACCGGCACGACGATGCGGATCGGATGGTCGGGATAAGCGGCCACCGTGCTGAAAGCGGCAAGCATCAACAGCGCACCGCATATAAGCGAATGTGTCACTCGTCGCATCGGGAACATGTCCTCGGCAGAAAAATTAGGGGCGCCGGTGTTATGATTTCGCGCTCGCACCGCTATTCTACTGCGCGATCGACGGAGTCGTAATGAACGGGAAGTCTCGATGAACGATATGGTGAAAAATGCCGCCGGCCCGACCGCGGCGCTGGCCGGGCGCATCTGCGCGATCGCGTTCGACTCGCTGGATCAACCGGTGATAACCGTGACCAGACGCCTGATCGCCGACGGGATCGCCGTCGCGCTCGCGGGCACGCGCGAAGCGGCGCCTGCGATCGCCGTCGAGCACGTGCGCGCCATGGGCTGCCGCGAACAGGCGTCGGTCTGGGGTTTCAATTTCAAGACGACCGCGCAACACGCCGCGTATCTGAACGCGATCTCGATGCACGTGCTCGATTTCGAGCCGATGTCCAATCCGCCGACCCATGCGGTGTCGCCGACGGTGCCCGCCGCTTTTGCGCTCGGCGAAATGCTCAAGGCCGACGGCCGCGACATCGTCGCCGCGTGCGCCAAAGGCTTCGAAATGCAGGGCCGCATCCTGCACGCGGCGAAACTCGAGCGCGGCAAGTTGAAGTTTCATACGCCGGGTGTCGTCGGCGTGATGGGAGCCACGGTTGCGGCGTCGCATCTTTTGAAACTCGACGCACCGCAACTCGTCAACGCGCTCGGCATCGCCGCTTCGCGCTGCAGCGGGGTGTCGGCGAACACGGGCTCGATGGTCAAGTGCACGCACTGCGGCAACGCCGCCGCCTCCGGCGTCGACGCTGCCCTGCTCGCGCAGCGCGGTTTCACGGCCAATCCCGCGATCTTCGAAGCGCGGGCCGGCTACGTCGCGACGTTCTTTGACGCGGGATTCGACTACGACGCGCTGCTCGCGTTCGGCGCGCCGTTCCGCTGCGTCGATCCGGGCATGGCGATCAAGTTCTACCCGTCGAAATATCCGACGCACTACGCGATCGGCGCGGCGCTCGAACTGCGCAATGCGATCAAAGATCCTTCACGCATAGCGGCGCTCACCATCGTCACGCCGGAAATCGACGACGCCGATCGGCCGCAACCGCGCTCGGGCCTCGAAGGAAAATTCAGCTTTCAGTACACCGCCGCGATCGCGTTGCTCGACGGCGCGGTCGGCATCGGTTCGTTTACCGACGAGCGGCGCTTCAAGCCCGACGCGGTCGCATTGCTCGGCAGGATCACGCTCGGGCGCGACGCCGCGATTCCGCGCGATACGCGCACCATGCGCGTCGAGATCGAAGCGGAAATGAGCGACGGCACGCGCCACCGCGCGGTATGCACGAAGCCGCCCGGCTCGTGGGGCGCGCCAATCGATCCAGCCATGCATCGCCAGAAACTGAGCGACTGCCTTGGCGTACGGCTCGCGCCACCTGCCATCGAATCGGTGCTCGCAGGACTTGACCGCCTCGACACTGCGAGTGCGAGCGAAGTTGCCGTGCTGATCGAGCTGCTCGGCTGATTTCCCGCGGGCGCGTCCGGCGACCGCCGGCCGCCGTGCCCCGGTATGGGCGGTAAATCTCCGCCTGTTCGAGCCTTAAGAAACGCGCGTCGTCGCCGATAATTTTCATAACCGGCGCGCGTTCCGCAGTCGCGGGACCAATCCCGGCCAGCCGCAACAGGAGGCTCGCATGGGACTTATCTCCAGCTACCAGCCCGGACTGCCGTTCGAGTTCGACGCGATCAACGACGCCACGCTGCGCGCCGCACACGCCCGCAGCAAGCTCGGCATGCCGTTCGAGTCCGCACTGCGCGACCGCGCATTATCGATCTGCCTGCGGCGGGTCGCCGAATCACTCTTGAAGCAAAGACGCCGCCGCCATGGATAACGTCGCCGAAATCTGGAATGCCCGCAACCTGAAGCGCGGGCTGCGCCGGCATTGGGTGCGCCTGGGCGACGAAATGATGATTTCCGGCGAGCAGCACGATGCGTGCGGCGCGCTGTCCATCTGCCGGCCGCACGCCAACGGGCGGCTCTTCGCGACGCTGACGCTGGCTGACAGGCGGCTGACCGAGGAAGTCACGCGCAGCGGCGAGCTGGTTGTCCAGATCCGCGACATCGAACTTGTCGTGTCAGTGCGCGCGATCGAAGGCACGCGCGTGCTGGTCGAATTCGGCATGCCGCACGGCAATCGCGCCAAAGTCGCGCTCTGGGGTTAAACGCCGCCGG
>Ga0265331_10001308_pt1 | contig 18466 bp, 18 predicted proteins | sample 41923metaG_FD_202088 | JGI IMG/M metagenome (GOLD analysis project Ga0265331, IMG submission 202088) | Rhizosphere microbial communities from Carex aquatilis grown in University of Washington, Seatle, WA, United States - 4-19-23 metaG | ecosystem: Host-associated > Plants > Roots > Rhizosphere... | reverse complement strand
TTCTGTCGATTCGACCTATCTGACCGACAAGCGCGTCTTCATCTTCGGCGATGCCACGCATGCGATCGCCGCCGCGCGCATCGCTGCGACGGAACTCGGCTTCAAGGTGGTCGGACTTGGAACCTATTCGCGCGAATTCGCGCGCGAGACGCGCGAGGCCGCCAAACTTTACGGCGTTGAAGCGCTCATCACCGACGATTACCTCGAAGTTGAGGCCAAAATCACGGAGCTTGTGCCCGAACTCGTGCTCGGCACGCAGATGGAACGGCATGTCGCCAAGCGCCTCGCGATCCCCTGCGCGGTGATTTCGGCGCCCGCGCACGTCCAGGATTATCCGGCTCGCTTTTCTCCGCACATGGGTTTCGAGGGCGCAAACGTCCTGTTCGACGCCTGCGTGCATCCGCTGATGATGGGTCTCGAGGAACATCTGCTGACGATGTTCCGAGGCGACGCCGAATTTCATGAAGAAGCGGCGCCTTCGCATCTCGGCGCCAAAACGCCGCTCGACCCCGCGTCGCCGATCGTTGTCGATTGGAACGACGCTGCCGAAAAGGAACTGAAGAAGATTCCCTTCTTTGTGCGCGGTAAGGCGCGCCGCAACACCGAAACATTCGCGCGCGAGCGCGGCCTGGCCTGCATCACGGTGGAGACTCTCTACGATGCCAAAGCCCATTACAGCCGCTGAGACCCCTCACCTTCGCTTCGTGATTGTCACCCTCGACAATCACTTGGCGAGCGCGACCGACCGTGCGCGCAAGTCGCTGCAGCGGGAGATCCCGGGACTCGAACTCTCCTTCCACGCCGCAGCGGATTGGAACGACCCGAAGGCGGTCGCGCGCTGCGTCAGGGACATCTCCGCGGGCGACATCATCGTCGTGACGATGATGTTCATGGAGGAGCATGCGCAGGCCATATTGCCGGCGCTCAGGGCTCGTCGCGAGAGCTGCGACGCCGTCGTGTGCTGCATGTCGGCGCCGGAGATCGTCAAGATCACTCGCGTCGGCCGCTTCGACATGGCCGGCGAAAGAGGCGGGGCTTTGTCGCTGTTGAAAAAATTACGCGGCGGCAAGAAACCTTCCGAGACCGGCGGGGCGCGGCAACTCGCGATGCTGCGTCGCATCCCGCGCATCCTGCGCTTCATTCCCGGCGCGGCGCAGGACGTTCGCGCCTATTTCCTGACCCTGCAATATTGGCTCGGCGGATCGGACGACAATGTCGTAAATCTCGTCCGCTTCCTCTCCAGCCGTTACGCAGGCGGCGCGAACGCGCAGCTGCGCAAGATCCTCAAACCGGCGGCGCCGATCGAATATCCCGAACTCGGCGTGTATCATCCGCGCATGCCGAGCCGCGTTTCGCAGTCTGCCGAAGCTCTGCCGAAGCCTTTGGCGCGCGGACGCGGAACGATCGGCCTGCTGCTGATGCGCTCCTATATCCTGGCGAGCAACACGGCCCATTACGACGCCGTCATCGGCGCGCTGGAGGCAAGAGGCTTCGCGGTCGTTCCGGCTTTTGCGAGCGGCCTCGACGCGCGTCCGGCGATCGACAGCTTCTTCATGCGCCACGGCGCTCCCGTCATCGACGCCCTCGTCTCGCTCACGGGCTTCTCGCTCGTCGGCGGCCCGGCGTTCAACGACTCAAAAGCGGCCGAAGAGGTGCTGGCGAAACTCGACGTTCCTTATGTCGCCGCCCAAGCGCTGGAATTTCAAACGATCGAGCAGTGGGAGAATTCCGACTGCGGGCTCTCCCCCATCGAAGCGACGATGATGGTGGCGATTCCCGAACTCGACGGATCGATCAATCCGATGGTGTTCGGTGGTCGCTCGAGTCGTTCGCCGGACGAGGTCGCGCGCGACCTAGCGCCGCTTCCGGAGCGCGTCGATCGGCTTGCCGAGCGCGTCGAGCGTCTGGCGATGCTGCCGCGCCGCCCCATCGCGGAGCGCAAGGTCGCGATCGTTCTGTTCAATTTTCCGCCCAACGCCGGCGCCGCGGGCACGGCGGCCTTCCTCGGCGTCTTCGCCTCGCTCCATAAGCTCCTCAAGAGCATGGCGGCGGAGGGCTATACGGTCGATGTTCCCGCCAGCGAAGAGGCGCTGCGCGAACGCATTATCGTCGGCAACGCCGCGCGCTATGGGGCGAGCGCCAATGTTCATGCGCGCATCCCGGCCGAAACACATGTGCGCCGCGAGCGGCACCTCGCCGAAATCGAGTCTCAATGGGGGCCTGCGCCCGGCCGTCAGCAAAGCGATGGAAGCGCCCTGCTGGTGCTGGGCGAACGCTTTGGCAATGTCTTCGTCGGCTTGCAGCCCGCCTTCGGCTATGAGGGCGATCCGATGCGTCTGCTCTTCGAAAAGGGCTTCGCGCCGACCCATGCCTTCGCCGCTTTCTATCGCTTCATCCGCGAGGATTTTGGCGCCGACGTCGCGCTTCATTTCGGCACGCATGGGGCGTTGGAGTTTATGCCGGGCAAGCAGGTCGGTCTGTCCGCCAGCTGCTGGCCCGATCGGCTCATCGGCGCGCTGCCGAACGTCTATCTCTATGCAGCCAACAACCCGTCAGAAGGAACGATCGCGAAGCGGCGTTCGGCGGCGACGCTCGTAAGCTATCTCACTCCGAGCGTCACGCAGGCGGGCCTCTATCGGGGCCTGCTCGACCTCAGAGCATCGGTCGAACGCTATCGCGCCACCCCGCCGGAAGCCGCAGACGAGCGCAAGCAGCTCGCAGCGCTCATACAGACGCAGGCTTCCGCCTTAGACCTCGCGCCTGCAGAGCCGAGCTGGGGCGCCGACGCCGCTGAACAGATCACCCGACTGACGGGCGCGATCACCGAATGTGAATACGCGCTGATTCCGCACGGCATGCATGTGCTGGGCGAACCCATGTCCCGCGCTGAGCGGCTGGAGACGCTGACGGCCATCGCGGAAACCTCGCTCGGCGTTGCAAATGCGCGTGAGGGCGTGGGCGCGCTGCTCGACGGCGCTTCCCGCGAGGTCGCGGCGCGCGCTTGCGGGGATGCGAGCGAAGCAGCGAGGACCGCCTTCGCGCAGCTCGCGCAGACGAACAAATTGCTGACCGAGGATCACGAGATTCCGGCCCTGCTGCGCGCGCTCGAGGGCCGGTTCATCCGCCCGGTGGCCGGCGGCGATCTCTTGCGGACCCCCGACATCCTACCGACCGGCCGCAATTTGCACGGCTTCGATCCTCTGCGAATTCCGAGCGCCTATGCGATGCAGGACGGCGCCCGCCAAGCGGAGCGCGTGCTCTCGCGCTATGTCGCGGACGGCAACCCGCTCCCCGAGTCCGTTGCAATCGTGCTCTGGGGCACGGACAATCTCAAGAGCGAGGGCGGACCCATCGCTCAGGCCCTGGCGATGCTCGGCGCCACGCCGCGCTTCGACGCCTATGGCCGCCTCTGTGGAGCCGGCCTGTCCCCCCTCACTGCGCTCGGCCGCCCGCGCATCGACGTGGTCGTCACACTCTCGGGCATTTTCCGCGATCTCTTGCCGCAACAGACAAAGTTGCTGGCGGAGGCCTGCTTCCTGGCCGCCACTGCCGACGAGCCGGAAGAGTTGAACTTCGTGCGCAAACACGCGCTGGCGCACCAGGCAAAACATGGTTGCGATATCGAAACGGCGGCGTTGCGTATCTTCAGCAACGCGGAAGGCGCCTATGGCGCGAATGTCGGAATGCTCGTTGACGCCGCGAATTGGACCGACCCAGACGAGCTCTCGGAAGTCTATTCGCGGCGCAAGTGCTTTGCTTACGACCGACGCGGCGGAACCGCCCGACAGACTGAGCTCTTGCAAAGCGTAATGTCGCTTGTCGATTTCGCCTATCAGAATCTCGATAGCGTCGAACTCGGCGTGACGAGCATCGACCATTATTTCGACAGCCTCGGCGGCATGGGTCGCATGGCGGCGCGCGCGCGGGGCGGCAAGCCGGCGCCGATCTACATCAGCGATCAGACCCGCGGCGATGGCAAGGTTCGCTCGCTTTCAGAACAGGTCGCGCTCGAAACGCGGACCCGCGTGCTCAACCCGAAATGGTACGAGGGCATGCTCAAATTCGGCTACGAGGGCGTGCGTCAAATCGAGGCGCATGTCACGAACACCGTGGGCTGGTCAGCGACCACCGGACAGGTCGATCCCTGGGTCTACGAACAGATCACCCGCACCTATGTGCTCGATCCCGAAATGCGCCGGCGTCTCGCCGAGCTAAACCCCACCGCATCGGCGCGCCTCGCCCAGCGCGTCATGGAGGCGCATCAGCGCGGCTATTGGCGGCCGGATGAAGACGTGCTCGCTGCCCTGCGAGATGCGGGTGACGAGCTCGAAGACCGCCTCGAAGGCGTCGCCACGGAGATTGCGGCATGAACATCGCGCTCAGAAAAGTCGCGCCGGAAGGCTCCTGCCAAGTCGAGCTCGATCCGGACATCTCGATCGGAACGGCGAAGGTCTTCGCGATCTACGGCAAGGGCGGCATCGGCAAGAGCACCACCTCGTCCAATCTTTCCGTCGCCTTCTCGAAGCTCGGCAAACGCGTTTTGCAGATCGGCTGCGACCCCAAGCACGATTCGACGTTCACCTTGACGAAGCGTCTCATCCCGACGGTCATAGACGCGCTTGAATCGGTGAAGTTCCACGCGGAGGAGCTCCGTGTCGAGGATTTCGTGGCGGAAGGTTACAACGGCGTCATGTGCGTCGAGGCGGGCGGCCCGCCGGCCGGAACCGGTTGCGGGGGCTTCGTCGTCGGACAGACGGTCAAGCTGCTCAAGGAGCATCATCTGCTCGAAGACACGGATGTCGTGGTCTTCGACGTGCTCGGCGACGTCGTCTGCGGCGGCTTCGCGGCGCCGCTGCAGCACGCCGAACGCGGGCTGATCGTGAGCGCCAACGATTTCGATTCGATCTTCGCGATGAACCGTATCGTCGCCGCCATTCAGGCCAAATCGAAGAATTACGAGGTGCGCCTTGGCGGCGTTATCGCCAACCGGAGCGCCAAGACCGATGAGCTCGACCGCTACAACGACGCCACGGGGCTCAAGCGACTCGCGCATTTTCAAGATCTCGACGTCGTGCGTCGCAGCCGGCTCAAGAAGTCGACATTGTTCGAAATGGAGGCTTCGCCCGAGCTGTCGGCCGTGCAGCAAGAATATCTGCAGCTCGCCGAACAGCTTTGGGCCGGCGTCGACGCGCTGCCTGCAACGCCGATGAAGGATCGCGATCTCTTCGAATTCCTGGGGTTCGATTGATGACCACGCCAACATACATCGCAAGACGCGGTGAGCTCGAAGCCTATTTCGACCGCACGGCCTCGGAAACCTGGAAGCGCCTCACCTCGGATTCGCCGGTTGGACGCGTGCGGGCCACGGTGCGCGCGGGACGGGAAGAGATGCGGCGCAAGCTGCTTTCCTGGCTTCCCGAGGATCTCCGCGGCGCGCGCCTGCTCGACGCGGGTTGCGGCACGGGCGCGCTGGCCCTGGAGGCGGCGCAGCGCGGCGCCCATGTCGTCGCAGTGGACGTTTCCGCGTCTCTCGTCACGCATGCGGCCGAGCGCTTGCCCCGCGATCTCAACGGCGGCCGCATCGATTTCATCGTCGGCGATCTGCGCGATCCAGCGCTCGGGGGATTCGATTATGCCGTCGCCATGGACAGCCTGATTCACTATGAAGGCGCCGATATCATTGGGACGCTCGGGGCGCTCGCACAACGTGTTTCGGAAGGGATGGTGTTCACCATTGCGCCGCGCACGCCGGCGCTGAGCCTGATGCACGCGGTCGGACAATGGTTTCCACGCGGGCATCGTTCGCCGGCCATCGCACCCGTCTCGCAGCGTACGCTGCAGCGGCTGTTCACCACCGAGGAGACGCTGCGCGGCTGGGGTCTCACGCGAGCTCACCGCGTCGCGAGAGGCTTCTACATTTCGCAGGCGTGGGAGGCGCGACGCACATGAGATTGGGGCGCGCCACGATCGTCAAAGGGCTGATGCGTTTTGGCCCCGGCCTGCTTCCCTTTGCGGATGCCGGCACGGTCGAGCTGCCCATGCCGCGCCTTTTGCGTCTGTCGCTGTTCCAAGTGACCGTCGGCATGGCGGCCGTGCTCCTCATCGGCACGCTCAACCGCGTCATGATCGTGGAACTCTCGGTTCCGCCATGGATCGTCGCGCTGATGCTAGCGCTGCCGCTGCTGGTCGCACCGTTCCGGGCGCTCGTGGGCTTTCGTTCGGATACGCATCGCTCCGTGCTCGGCTGGCGCCGTTCGCCGTTCATTTGGTTGGGCACGATGTCGCAGTTCGGCGGCCTGGCGATCATGCCTTTCGCGCTTCTGATCCTGTCCGGTGATACGACCGGACCGATCGCTGTGGGTCAGGCGGCAGCGGCGCTTGCATTTCTGCTGGTCGGAGGCGGCTTGCACACGGTGCAGACCGTGGGCCTCGCGCTCGCGACGGATCTCGCTCCGTCACAAGCGCGCCCCAAGGTGGTCGCATTACTCTGCGCGATGCTCCTGCTCGGCATGGGCGCGAGCGCCCTCAGCTTTGGCGCGCTCCTCCATGATTTCGGCGAGCTGAGACTCATTCAGGTCGTCCAAGGCGCCGCGGTCGTCACGATCCTCCTCAACGCAATCGCCCTATGGAAGCAGGAGCCGCGACGCCCGAACATCGAGGCCTCGCCGGCCGTAGATTTCGGGGCGGCCTGGTCGAGCTTTGCGAGCGTAGAACGCACGCGCCGCCGTCTCCTTGCGACAGCTCTCGGCACGGCCGGCTTCAGCATGCAGGACATTCTGCTCGAGCCCTATGGCGGCAAAATTTTGCACCTGCCCGTCAGCGCGACGACCGCTTTGACAGCCATGCTCGCGGCGGGCGGCGGGGCCGGTCTGCTGCTGGCGGCGCGCGCGCTTTCGCGCGGCTCTGACGCGCACCGCGTCGCGGCTTGGGGCGCGATCGTTGGAATCGTGGCCTTCGCTGCCGTCATCTTCGCCGCGCCCGCAGAATCCGCTTCACTTTTCGCGCTGGGCGTCATGCTCATCGGAGTCGGCGGCGGCCTCTTCGCACATGGAACGCTTACGGCATCCATGGAGCTCGCGCGCCCCGAGGATCGCGGTCTGGCGCTCGGCGCCTGGGGCGCTGCGCAAGCGACGGCTGCAGGCCTCGCCATCGCCAGCAGCGGATTTCTGCACGACGTCGGCCAGCAACTCGCTGAAAGAGGCGACCTGGGCGAGGCGCTGCAGGCGTCGGTTACCGGCTATTCGATCGTCTATGCCCTCGAGATCGCGCTGCTTTTTGCAACGCTCGTCACAATCGGGCCGCTCGTGCGCTTTGCGCGCGCGGCGCGACCCAAGACTTTCACCCTCACCCCCTCAACCTTGAACTCGCGAGGCGTGCCATGATCCGAGGAGCGATCACGCAGCATATCGACGTAGCGCAGGTGGTGCTCTACGCCTTCTTCCTCTTCTTTGGAGGGTTGATCTGGTATTTGCGCAGCGAGGACCGTCGGGAGGGTTATCCACTCGAATGCGAGGCCACGGGAAAGAAGGGCAATCGCAATTCGGTGTTCATCCCCAGACCAAAAATCTTCCGCCGCGCCGACGGGCGGACCATTCTCGCCCCTGCTTTCGATGAGGACTCGCGTCCGCTCAACGGGGTCAAAGCCGCGCCTTTCCCCGGCGCCCCGCTCGAGCCGATCGGCGATCCGCTGCTCGCGGGCGTCGGTCCAGGCGCCTACGCGCTCCGCAGCGATGAAACTGAGAAGACCAATGATGGGCGCGACCTCCTGGCGCCGCTGCGTGTTGCGACCAATTTCGCCGTGGCGAGCGAGGATGTAAATCCGGTCGGCTTTCCGGTTCTTGGCGCCGACAATGTTCGCGGCGGCGTCGTGAGCGACATCTGGGTCGATCGTAGCGAAGGCCTGCTGCGCTACTACGAAGTGACACCAAAAGACGGCGCCGCGTCCGTTCTGCTCCCGGCGACCTTCGCCAATGTCGATAGGCGCCGTGGCGTGGTGCGCGTCGAAGCGGTGCTCGGCGATGATTTCTCGAAAGCTCCAAAGACGCGCGATCCCGACAAGGTGACGCTGCTTGAGGAGGATAAGATCACCGCCTTCTATGGCGCCGGCACGCTCTATGCGACGCCGCAACGCGCGGAGCCGCTGCTATGAGAACCGTAAATTTCGAAAAGCTGCTGCCCGCCGACCTTCCTCCGGGCGAAAGAATCCTCTGGCACGGACGTCCGGATTGGCGCGCGATGACCCGGCGCGCGTTCCGGGCGGACTATGTCGCGATCTATTTCGCGGCGATGACGGTGTGGAATTTCCTAACGGCGCGCGAAGGCGGCGGGCCCTTGGTCGCGGCCTATACGCTCGCTGCGGGCCTTGCGGCGCTTGCGCTGCTCGCTCTGCTCGGTTGGCTCTCGGCGCGCACGACACTCTATGTGGTGACCTCGGGCCGGATCGTCATGAGGATCGGCGTGGCTCTGCCGGTGTTCTTCAATCTGCCCTATTCGCAACTCGCCTCGGCCGGGGCCCGCATCTTTCCGGATGGAACTGGCGATGTTTCGCTGGCCCTCACCAATGGTCAGCGCATCGCCTATCTGCACCTCTGGCCGCATGCGCGTCCCTTCTGCGTCAAGCAGCCGGAACCGACGCTGCGCAGCGTTCCGGATGCTGCGAAGGTCGCCGAGATACTGCGTCGCGCCGTCATCGCTGGCGTCGATCCGACACAGGTTGCGATGACTGAAAGCGAACGTCCCGAAGTGTCCGCCGCGCCGATCGACGCCACCAGCGTCGCGGTCGCCGCTTGAGCCGAGAGGGAGGAGAACGATGACACACAGCCCCGCCCACTCCGGCGCGAAAGAAGCCGCCCTGCCAAAGCCTGTGCTATTGGGGGCTGCGGCGCTCATCGTCTTTTCTTTCCTTGCGGCGGGAATAGCGCATCATAGTGACTTCGGGAGGCAGCAACTGCCCGCTGTCCGAAGCGTCGAGACTTTGAGGCTTGCCTTCGAGGACCAGGACGACGGCTCGATCCTGGTGCGCAACGTAGCGAGTGGCGAAACAATCTACGGCGTCGCGCCGGGCACCAACGGCTTCATTCGCTCGACTCTACGGGGCTTGGCGCGTGAGCGTCGGCGCTCTGGACTGGACGCGACGACGCCATTCATCCTCGAAGCCTCGCAGGAGGGCGAGATCTGGCTGGCGGATCCGGCGACGGGCCGGCGCATTGGGCTTAACGCCTTCGGTCCCACCAACGCTGGCGCCTTCGCCGAATTCTTCGCGGCGCAACGGAGGTTGAAGTGACCCAACTTCGTCCCTTCCTTCCCCACCGTGTCGAGACGACCTGCACCGTCGAGATCGAAAACACGCCTGAAAGGCTACAATCGAACGTCGTGATCTCGAAGGGCTACGCCGCCGAGCCCGGCGACAGGGTCCTCGTGCACGACGCCCCGACATCAGCGCCCTATGGGGAGCGCATCTTCGTCGAAAGACGCGCGACCATCTTTCGCGCCGGCCTGCTCGAGCGCCTCTGGATCGAGCTCGCGAGCATCTTCGCCCTGACCGAACTCTATGAAGTCAGCTTCACCGATAGGAGAGCGCTATGACCGTGGCCGCGCATTACCCCATCTCTCTCGAAGCCACGAAGGAAGCGCAATCGAACACGCTCCTCAGTCCGCGTTTTTACACGACGGATTTCGAGGCGCTGGACAGGCTGCACGTTAGCAGCGTGCGCGGCGAATGGGATGCGCTCATGGCCGAAATGCGTGCAGATCCCAATAACAAGCATTTCTTGCGCAACGACGAGTTCGACGTGGACTCTTCGGATATTCCCGAGGATCTCGCGAAAGAGTTTCGCGATTTTCTCATCAGCTCGATCACGGCGGAGTTCTCGGGGTGCGTGCTCTATGCCGAGATGAAGCGCCGCGCCAAGAACCCAGATATGCGCGAGCTGTTCGCTTTCATGGCCCGCGACGAGTCTCGGCACGCCGGGTTCATCAACGACACGCTAAAGGACTTCGGCATCGGCATTGATCTCGATTTTCTCCGAAAGACTAAGAAATACACGTTCTTCCAGCCGAAGTTCATCTTCTACGCGACCTATCTTTCCGAAAAGATCGGCTATGCCCGCTACATCACGATCTATCGCCAGCTCGAACGTCATCCCGACCGCCGGTTCCACCCGATCTTCAAATGGTTCGAAAAGTGGTGCAACGACGAGTTCCGGCACGGGGAGGCCTTTGCACTGCTGATGCGCGCCAACCCCGAGCTTCTTTCGGGTCTCAACGTCTACTGGATCAAATTCTTCCTGCTCGCCGTCTTCGCCACCATGTATGTGCGCGATCACGCGCGGCCCGCCTTCCACAAGGCTATCGGCTTTGAGCCGACAGAGTTCGACATGAGAGTGCTGCGCCTGACCTCGGAGATTTCGCGGCAGGTCTTCCCGCTCACGCTCGACCTCGACAATCCGAGATTTCAACAAGGCCTGGAGCGGCTCTCGGAAATTGGGAAAGCGAGCGCGGCGGCGAAAGCTCGCGGCGGGCTCTTTGGCAAAGTGACGCAAGCGGTCCGTACGGCGCGCGCGTCGCTCGAATTCCTGCGGCTCTATCTCATTCCGGCCCAGGCCAATGCGCTTCCGTCGGTCGTGCGCCTCACGCCCATCTGGTGAAGGGAGCTTCCGCATGACCGGCTTCGCCCTGCCTGTGCTCGGGACGCTGGCCGTTTGGTGGGCCAGCACCGGCGCGATTCTCTATCTCGACGGCTTGAACCGCCGCACCTTCGCCGCCAGCATGGCCATCGCGACCGCGCTACTGGGTATTGCCGTCTGGGGGGTGGTCGCCTCCAGCGTCCGCACTACCGAAGCCGCCGCCTATTGCGCTTTCGCGAGCGGCCTCGCCGCCTTCGCTTGGCAACTGGTGAGCTTTTATACGGGTTACGTGACCGGCCCGCGCAAAACGGTCTGCCCCCCGGACTGCAGAGGTTGGCGCCGCTTCATCGAGGCGATTCGCACCAGCCTCTACCACGAGGTCGCGCTGATGAGCTTCGCCTTGCTGCTGGCGCTCCTCATCCATGGCGCGCCCAACCAATTTGGGCTCTGGACGTTTCTCGCACTGTGGTGGATGCACAGCAGCGCCAAGCTGAACGTCTACTTCGGCGTGCCCAATCTGAATGAAGAACTGTTGCCGGAGCACATGCGCTATCTCGTGAGCTTCATGACGCGCCGCCCGATGAATCTGTTCTTTCCGATCTCGGTCACGCTGTCGACCATCGTCATGGTGCTTTTGGCGCAACAGGCGCTTGCCGCCAGCACTGGCTTTGAAGCCACCGGCTTCACGATCTTGGCGACGCTCGTAATGCTCGCCGTTGCCGAGCATTGGTTCCTCGTCGCGCCGGTGCACGTCAATGCGCTGTGGTCCTGGGGCGTCAAATCTCGGCCGCAAGACGCAATCGAAGCTCACGACGCGGCGACTCAAGAGGCCGAGCATGCGTCGCTGCAATTTGCCGTTCTGCGCTCATCGGAGGCGGGTGGCCGAGTCTGAACGATACTGAGGGGCGCCGCCGCTTTGCGCCGCGGAAATGCACGCCGAACAGTGGGAGAGTCCAATGAAACCGATGGCGTCGAATTACGAAAATCACTTTCATTGCGCGATCGCGCGTCTCAAGGCCGAGAACCGCTATCGCGTTTTCGCGAATCTCGAGCGCGACGCCGCGCGTTTCCCGCTCGCTCTGTGGCGGCCCGAGGGCGAGAGCCATGCGCCGCGCGAGGTGACGATCTGGTGTTCGAACGACTATCTCGGCATGGGCGGACATCCGAAAACCATGGATGCAGCCGCGCGGGCCGTCGGGCGCCACGGCGCCGGCGCAGGCGGCACTCGCAATATTTCGGGCACGCACAACCCGCTTGTCGAGCTCGAGGCCGAACTCGCCGATCTGCACGGCAAGCCCGCCGCACTGCTCTTCACCTCGGGCTGGATCTCAAATCTCGCGGGCATCTCGACGATCGCGTCGCTCTTGCCGAACTGCCTGATCCTCAGTGACGCCCTCAACCACAATTCGATGATCGAGGGCGTGCGCCGTTCCGGTTGCGAGAAGAGGGTGTTCAGGCACAATGACCTCGATCATCTGGAGGAGCTGCTCGTCGAGGCGGGAACGGAGCGCGCCAAGCTAATCGTCTTCGAAAGCCTCTATTCGATGGATGGCGACATCGCGCCCGTGGCCGAGATCGCCGCGCTCGCCGAGAAATATAATGCGCTGACCTACATTGACGAGGTTCACGCCGTCGGAATGTATGGAGCGCGGGGCGGCGGCATCTGCCAGCGCGAAGGCGTCGATCATCGCATCGATGTGATTGAGGGCACGCTCGCCAAGGGTTTCGGCGCCCTCGGCGGGTATATTGCGGCGAGTGCAGCCATCGTGGACGCAGTGCGCAGTTATGCACCGCAATTCATCTTCACGACTTCGCTGCCGCCCATGGTGACCGCCAGCGCCTGCGCGGCGGTGAGGCATTTGAAAGAGTCGCAGGAGGAGCGTTCGCGTCATCAGCACATGGCCGCGCTGACGAAGCATGCCTTGCGCGCGGCGGGACTGCCGATCCTCGACAATCCGTCACACATCGTTCCGGTGATGGTGGGAGATGCAGCCCGATGCAAAGCGGCGAGCGATTTGTTGCTAATGCGTCACGCGATTTATGTTCAGCCGATCAACTACCCGACGGTCCAAATCGGGACTGAGCGCCTTCGCATTACTCCGACGCCGCGCCACGATGAAGAGCATGTCGCCACACTCGTTGAGGCGCTCGTGGATGTGTGGCGCACTTTGGAATTGCCCTTCACCGAGGCGAAAATCCTTCCCCTGCGCCGGTCGGAGAAGGCTCCGCCCGCGCAATGCGCCTATGCCGATATGCGCCAAGCAGCAGAGTGAGCGGCGGCGCTCGCGAGCAGAGGCGGCGCAGCTTGAGCCGCGGGGCCGGCGGTTTCTGACCAGGTGGAGTGCTATGACCAACGGCGTCAGGATCGGCACGCGCGGCAGCCCGCTGGCTCTAACTCAGGCGCGCGAGGTTTGCGCGAGGGTGGCGCACGCGCATGGATCCCCGGAGAGCGATTTCGAAATTGTCGTCATCCACACGACGGGCGACAAATTACTGGATCGGGCGCTGAGCGAAGTGGGCGGGAAAGGGCTCTTCACTAAAGAGCTCGATCAGGCGCTAATCGCCGGAACGATCGATTGTGCGGTCCACTCAGCCAAGGATTTGCCAACGCAGCTGCCGGACGAGCTCTGCATCGCCGGCTATTTGCCGCGCGAGGACGCGCACGACGTGTTTATGGGGCGTGGATGCACAAGACTGACGGAGTTGCCGTCTGGATCGCTCGTCGGCACCGCCTCGCTGCGGCGAGCGGCTCAGGTTAAACGGTTACGCCCAGACCTCGCCACCACGCTGTTGCGCGGAAATGTGGCGACGCGGTTGGCCAAGGTCGATAGCGGCGAGGTCGTTGGCTCTCTGCTCGCGCTCGCCGGTCTGCGGCGGCTCGGCCTGGACACAAGAGCCGAGGAAATTCTGCCCTTTGAAAGCTTTTTGCCCGCCGCTGGGCAAGGGGCCATCGGCTTGACCTGCCTCGTCTCGAATGCGGCCGTGAAAGCGCTGCTTGCGCCCATCCTCGACGCGGCGACGGGATTCACGGTCGCGGCTGAGAGGGCGTTTCTGGCCGTTCTCGACGGATCTTGCCGCACGCCGATCGCCGCCCACGCCCATGTCGAAGACGCGACGCTGATACTGCGAGGCGAGGTCCTGCGAGGCGACGGTCGAGAAACCTATGCGGCGTCGGCTTGCGGAGCCGTCGGGGACGCCGCGCGCATTGGCCATGAAGCCGGGCGCGACATATTGCAGCGCCTTCCACATCGCGTCGCGGAGCTCGTTTGAGACGATGGAACAACTCATCCCCACGAGAGGCTCGCTCGACGCTGCGGCCTCGAGCGAGATCAAACGAAGCTTGATCGAGCTTGCGTCAGAGTCTGAAAAGCCGCTTGTCGCTACGCTGCGCGGACGGAGGCGAGCCACTCCACCGATTTGGTTCATGCGCCAAGCCGGCCGGTATCTGCCGGAATATCGCGTGTTACGCGCTGGGGCCGCGAGCTTCTTGGAATTCTGCTACAATCCGGTCAGGGCTGCCGAAATCACGCTGCAGCCGATTCGGCGTTTCGGGTTCGACGCGGCAATCCTCTTCAGCGATATCCTCGTGATCCCCGATGCGCTCGGCCAAAAGGTGTCCTTCGAGAGCGGAGAGGGACCGAGACTCGATCCGATCGATGCGCCAGAACGTCTTGCCCGGCTCAGGACGTCGGTCGACCTCGAGCGACTCGCGCCAGTGTTCGAGACCATCGATCGCGTCAAAGGCGCGCTGCCAAAGCAGACTGCCTTCATCGGCTTTTGTGGCGCGCCCTGGACTGTCGCCAGCTATATGATCGCCGGCGCGGCCGTTCACGATCAGGCGCCGGCGCGGCTGTTCGCTTATCGCCATCCCGAGACCTTCTCTCGGCTGATCGACCTGCTTGTCGAATCGTCCGTAGCCTATCTGCTCCGCCAGCTCGACGCTGGCGTGGAGGTCGTGCAGATTTTCGACAGCTGGGCGGGCTCCCTTCCACCATCTGAATTCGAGAGTTACGTCGTATCGCCCCTGCGGCGGATCGTCGCCAGGCTGAAGGAGAACCGACCACAAGCTCTCGTCATCGTCTTCGTGCGCGGCGCGGCGACGCATCTCGCGAAATTGGCGGCGCGCGTCGGGGCCGACGGTTATGGGCTCGACACGGCTGCCGACCCGCGATGGGCGCGTCAAGTCGTGAGCGCAGGAACGACGCTGCAGGGTAATCTGGACCCACTGGCGCTGCTCGCTGGCGGCGTGGCGCTGGACCGCGAAGTTGCCGCCGTGCTCCGCGGCTTCGAAGGTCGCCAGCACATCTTCAACCTCGGTCACGGCGTGCTGCAACAGACGCCCATCGCTCATGTCGAACGCGTGCTCGAGCTCGTGCGCGGAAAATGACTCGCTCCGTCGGTCGACACGAGCAAGCGCAGTGCGCCGACTCCCTACGATGCAAGCATCATCAAAATTTGGTTGCGGTGCAGGAGGGGCAGTGTCTAGGCCGTGTGGACGAATTTGATCAAGCATAGGCCCGCAGCGAAACTGACGATAGATCGGAAATTTCGCTCCGTCTTTTCACAGCGAAGCGCGACCCTCTTGAAGCGTTTGAGGCGTCCTATGCCTTGCTCGACGCGCGATCTTGCCTTGTAGAGCGTCTTGGCGAAGAAGGCCGGCTTGTTCTTCTCGTTGGCCTTGTGCGGGATCACGGGGGCGATCCCGCGTCCTCGCGCCGCGTCGCGGTTGGCCTTGCTGGCGTAGCCTTTGTCGCAGATGACGGCACGCGGTTTCGTGTCGGGGCCGATGTCGAGCAGGGTTCCGAAATGCCGGGCGTCTGAAGCCTCGCCGCCGGTCAGGTCGAAGGCGATGATCGCGCCCGAGGCGTCCGTTTTCGCGTGGATTTTCGTGGTGAAGCCGCCGCGCGAACGCCCGAGCGCCTGACCTTCTTGCCCCCTTTTGCGCCGGCGGCGGAGACATGAGCGCGCACGATCGTCGAGTCGAACATTTGAATGAGATGCGCCGAGGCGCTCATGGCGGCGAGTGCATCGAAAAAAGCTTCGAACACGCCCGCCTTGCTCAAGCGGTTGAGCCGCCATGGGCCTCGGCGAGCGACTTCTTGCCGAAGTTCGAAAGCTTGGAGAGCGCCGCGAGATCGACATTGAGCAGCTCGTCGAGGGAGCAAACGCCAAAATTTTGGAGCCCGTTCCAGACTCTGGTCGAGAGCTTCAGGCCGGCGGCGCGCAGATCGTTTTTAAATCCTTGCTGAAGCCGGTGGCTGGCGGCGGCGTCGCTCATCGCGCGCCCCCGATCTTGGCGGCGGTCTTGCGCGCGACGTCGCTCGTCGACTTGCGCGCTTGTCCGGCGAGCCATCTTTCGACGACTGCTTCGTCGTAGGCGACCTTTGAGCCGACTTTTACGTAGCTAAGCGAGTGAGCCGCCGACATCCGCCATTTTGCCAGCGTGCTTTCGCTCACGCGGAGGCGCGCGCTTGTTTCCTTTGGCGTGAGATGGACGGTCTTGGTGTTGGCTTGCATGTTGGTCCCCGGCTTGAAAGCGCCGTCATGGCGCAGCAACGAGGATGATCGCGAATTGAGGCAAAACACGCGTTTAGCGTTGCCGATTAACTCATTGAAACACTTGCATTATGTGCCGTTATGGCCTTTCCGGGTGGTTCCGCCGAATCGCGCAATCATCGCGATTTGGCGCGCTCATGCGGCTTTATCGCGCCCGGCCTCTTTGCGCTGATCGACGTCACGGTCGCTCCCGGCGCCCGGTCCATCGCTGCGCAGAGAGTCGCGCCAATAGCGTCCGTCGCGCGGCGCAGTGGATCGACGTCTAAATGAGCGTATCGCTGTGTTGTCGAGGCTTGCGTGTGTCCCAACAATTTGCCGACGATAGGCAGCCCAAGGCCCCCGCCAGCCCCGTAGGAGGCGAAGGTGTGGCGCAAGTCGTGTATCCGCACGCCGTCTAATTCGGCCCGCGCCGTCAGGGCGCTCCAAATGCGCTTCAGGTCAGAGCGCGGCGCGTCGGGCCTATCGCCCCGAATGACGAAGGCGCCGCGCCGGATAATCGACTGCAGCACGGCAAGGGCCGGGGCATTCAAGACGACCGACTTTTTTCCGGTTTTGGAGTCGCCGAGGAAAAGAAGTCCGCGCTCGAAGTCGACCTCCTCCCAGGTCAGATGCAGAATCTCGCGCAGCCTGCAGCCGGTGAAAATCAAAAGCCGGACGGCAGCGACTGCAGCGGGATCGAAGCGGGATAGGCGGTTTTCGGGCTTCGCCACATGCTTCGCTGTGGCTCCGGTGGTGATCGGGTTGCGCCAGGGGATTCCGACCGTCTCAGCTTCTCGAAGAGCCTCGCCGAGCCGCGCGAGTTCGGCGACGCTCAGAAACCGCTCGCGCTTCTCTTCAGCGAAGCGCTCGACATGGCGCGTCGGATTTGTTCCATCCGGAATGAGACCGCGCGACTCGCCGAATGAGAAAATCCCTGAGAGAACCGCCAGGGTGTAATTGGCGATTGTCGGGCGCTCCGAGTTGTCATGGTGCAGCCGGGCGACGGCGCCGCGCGTGACGTCAGAAGGCTTGAGACGGCCGAACGCAGGAATAATGAACGCCTCGACGACATAGCGATATTTTTCAGCCGTCGCCGGCTTCCTCTTTGCCTCGACGTGCTCACAGAGGAAGGCCTCGGCGAGGTCCTTCATGGTCGCAGCGCGGCGCTCCTCCGCCCGATCCGCGGCCGGGTCGTCACCGTGTGCGATGGACCCGAGAATGCGCTTTGCAGCCGTTCTGGCTTGGTCGGGCGTGATCTTGCCCGCGGCGCCTATCGTCACGCGCCTAACTGCCGCCCGCCGTCCCTGCCCTGCCGGCCGATAGACGACAACATAGGAACGCGCGCCGGTCGGTCTGACGCGAAGCCCGAATCCCTTAAGCTCGGAATCCCAAACCGCGAATTCCGTCGCCTGGGGTAGCGCAGCGTCGACAACTGTCTTGGTGAGCTTCGGCATTTCCGGGCCCCTGTGTGCTTCCCTGGGGTAGCACCGGGGAAGCACCGCAAATCAAACAAGAGGAAACTTGCGGAATGAGAATACACGAAAAAAGGCCTGGATACCAAGGTTTTTGGAAGATCCGTCGATTTATTGGAATGCGGCGGAAAGCCATATCTTTGCAATCGCACTGCAGAGGTCCGGGGTTCGATTCCCCGCAGCTCCACCAAACCGAACGCGTTAGCACGCTGAAACGGTTTTGCCTCGGCTGGCGGCCTCTCTCGGCATTAGCTGCAGCGCCTATCTCACGGCGACGGACTCGTCTGCGCGCATGCTCGCGCGATCTCTCGGCTTTTCGGAACTCGCCGAAAGCGCGTCTAAATCTGACGAACATCGCGGGGCTTTTGGAGCCCCCCGGCAACGCGCGAAGAGCTTAAGCGCCGTCGAGGGTTTGGCGCCAATGCGCCTTTTTCAGCCGGACCCCATGCGCTTCCCCTTCGTCCTCGACGAAAACGATGCCGGCCGATTCGAGAGCCGTGCGGAGCTTGACGATGGTCGAAGGGTCCGCCACAAGAGGCCCAGGCTTGGATTCCAGCCGCCGCACCGTGACATGCGCAACGCCCGCCTCCTCGGCAAGCGTCTTCTGATCCCAGCGAAGAAGCATCCTGCCGGCGCGGATTATCTCTGAGCTCAGAGGCGCAATGACCGCTCTTTGCGATGCTTTGAGTCTCATTATTTTTGGGGATCCTTCTTCTAGGATACAGGATGTATATTGGAATGGCCGCTCAAGCAACCGACGGCGTCAAGCGATGCTCCAGGCTAGCACAAGCGAGGCGCCTATGCCGCCCAAGAAAATGAGGTCAAAGGTAAAGA
>Ga0265331_10001303_pt1 | contig 18496 bp, 18 predicted proteins | sample 41923metaG_FD_202088 | JGI IMG/M metagenome (GOLD analysis project Ga0265331, IMG submission 202088) | Rhizosphere microbial communities from Carex aquatilis grown in University of Washington, Seatle, WA, United States - 4-19-23 metaG | ecosystem: Host-associated > Plants > Roots > Rhizosphere... | reverse complement strand
TTTGTTCCAGCCTGCCGGCAATCATATTTTTGTGACAATAATTGTTTTTGGGGGAGATTTTATTAATTAAACGGAGAGAAACATTATCATGAAAACAATAAATTATTTTATTTTAGCCCTGGCGGTATTTGTTCTTACCGTATCGCGGATTTCAACAGCGCAAAACAACATCAATGCGCCGGATTTTTATAATCTCAATTCAGATGGCAATCAGTCAAATGTAAAATTATCGACAGCGCCGCCTGAAACATTAAAGCTTTCTGCCGAAAATAAAAGATTAATGGATGAGCTTGAATCTGCCAGAACATCCGGTAATATTACTAAGGCCGAGGAAATACAAAACCGGCTCAACGTTCTCAATGGCAGCAGTTCAGTCAGGGTTCAATCAGATCCAAGGGGGCATTTTGAAACAGTGCATGTTCAAAATCCACCGCATGAACCTGATTATATTGAATCGCCGATCCATACGCTTTCAATATTTTCAAATGCGGTGCAGACGGTTCCGCCCGGAGCGCCAAATGCCGGAAGAATTTGGGTTGCATCAAGCCAGTACAATAACACCGGAACGGATACTATTAAGTTTTATTATTCAGATAATAATGGTTCATCATGGCATTACTACGGATTGATCTGGATGGCATTCGATTATAATTGCAGAAACGATGAGCTAGATATAGAACTGGTTTATGACGGTACTGACGTTTGGATGTTTGGAGTAGCGGGTTTAACAGATAACAGCGACGGCCGCGATAAAAGCATGCTCTTCAGGTTTAAAACTTCAGGCGGACCGGGATATATTACAATACTTAATTTTCCGGGTAACGTTGCAGGAAATAATTACTACAACCCAAGGCTATGTTCAGATAATACAAATTATACTATTGGAACATATATTTATGTTGTATGCTCGCTTGACTCGCTTCACAACGGGAGTCACGCTATAAAACAAAAATTTGTCCTGTTGACATCGATCGTTAGCGCCGCGCCGCTATATGATTACACACAGGCAAATGGTTCATCGGGATTTTACTGGAACAATTTAGGAACAGCTACAAGAATATTTGCATACGGAGATATTGGGTATTACCGGCAGAATGGAGTCAACAGAATTATGACTGTTTTCAGCGATGCAGCTTATGGTTTTAACAGTATGTACCTGGCATGGTCAGATAATTATGGTTTAACAAACGCCGGGAACCTTATTGTAACTGAGACGGCTTCATCTGTTGGAGCAAGGATTTGTTTTAACGGGGGGCCAAATTATACCAGCGGGATGGTTTCGTACGTCAGGCAAACCAGCGGAACAAACTGGGATCCATATGCTCTGAATACAACAACCGGAGGAACAATTGCAGGAAGCTGGACCGGCGCAATTATTGATGCGAGTACAAATCGTGCAAGAACGCTTGATGTAGCCGCTATCAAAGGAGCAAATAATTTATTCAAAGCCGCCTATGCTCAGGATAATCCCTCAATTCCCCAGGCATTTTATAAAGCTTTCAACGGATCAGCATGGAGCGCTACACCTTTTTTGGTAAGTAATTTTATTACCGATACAACATATGCTAAACCAAGAGCCGGGTATATAAACGGCGGCGGCGATGATTGCCTTACAATATGGTCAAGCGGACCAAACGGAGTAAATGCATATGCATCCATACTATGCTCTACAACTTTAGGAATTGAAAACAACCAGACTCCAGTTAAGTATTCATTGAATCAGAATTATCCCAATCCGTTCAATCCCGCTACCTCAATCAGGTTTGAGCTGCCTAAAAACACATATGTAAAACTGACCGTGTACGATATGCTGGGACGGGAGACAGCTAATCTGGTTGACCGGAATATGAATGCAGGCTCTTATAAAATTGATTTTGACGCTTCGCAATTAGCATCCGGTATTTACCTGTATAAACTCGAGGCCGGCGAGTTTTCAGATGTAAAGAAAATGGCGCTTATTAAATAATTCAGGGAATGAATAAAAATTTAACAGGAATTATATGAAGAAATTAGTTTTGATAACGGGAATTTTATCCGTTTTATTAAGCGCCGGATATTCACAGACCGGGTGGGTGATCCAATCGCCTTTTACATCCAGGAATCTAAATTCTTTTTCTATAACAGCTGTCCATAATCTTTATCTTGGTTCCGACAGCGGTATAGTTTTCAAAAGTTCAGACTATGGCGTTAACTGGTCGTTATTTTCACAGGATACCGCCGTAAAAAGATTTGCAATAAGATTTGTGCTTGGGCAAAATAACGACGATTTCAATGCAGTTGGCGATAGCGCCGCATATATCAGCAAGTCAGGTTCACAGGTATCATGCATCAGGATAGTAACAGGAACAAATCAACCGAAGCCGAATCTTAAAGCATATTCTTATTTACAGGGCTGCTGTTCATACGAGGCGAATGTTGTTGCAGGCGATGGCGGTAATTTTTATATAAATGATTTATATCCATGGAGAACTGACACAGATGCTACAGTTTTGGCGGCGGGACGCAGAATAAATTCATCAAGCGGAATTATTTTTGTAGGCGATAACGGGTTAATTATGAAAGCGGACAGCATCGGTATTATCAGGCCAAATGGTGAAAGAATTAAATGGCGGGTAATACCCGGCGTGACTTCCCAAAACCTTTATTGCGTTAACGTGATTTCTTCCGGTCTGTGTCTTGCCGGTGGGGCCGGAGGGATAATTCTAAAAAGTACTGATTTTGGCGAAACATGGGTATCAATTCCAAGTCCCACAACTGAAAATCTTTACAGCATTACAATAGGTTATTCTACCCTTGCATGCGGAGCGAACGGCACAATAATCCGATGTATAACAAACGATAACTGGTTCAGTCAAACAACGCCAACCGCTCAGAATTTACGTTCAATTATTACAATAACATACACAGATTTTCTTTCAATCGGTGATAACGGTGTAATTTTAAGAACTACCGATGGCGGCGGACCGCCGCAGGGAGTTATACCAATAAGTAATGAAGCTCCAAACGGGTACAAACTTGAACAGAACTACCCGAACCCATTTAACCCGGCAACAGTGATTGAATTTTCAGTTCCCGAAAATGGCGAAATCAGCCGGAACGTAACATTAAGAATTTTCGATGCATTAGGAAGAGAAACGTCATGTTTAGTGAATGAGCCATTAAGGCCGGGTTCATATAAAGTTAGTTTTGACGGTTCTGGTTTTGCATCAGGAATTTATTTTTACAGGCTTGAGGTAACATCATTAGAAAACACAAAAAGAACAGCTTTAATGAAAAAGATGGTTTTGATCAAGTAAAGAACAAACGCCTAATGTTAAACTTCCTAAAAGGAGTCAGGCTGCCCGGCTCCTTTTTTTATTATTTCCTCTGTTTTATTAAGCAGCCAGTTTCTGGAAGAGAGCGGGTCCGTTGAGTTTATTTCTTTTATTGTTAATTCCAATTCTTCAAAATTCCCATCAGCCTTAACCTTCAGGATCTTCGCGAACAGGTTTACAAAGTTTATATTCTGAACTTTAAAATATTCGGACAGTTCATGGGTATTAGCCAGGAAATGTCTATATGAATCTATTGAGTAAAATGCCTGCTCAAACATATCAAGCTCATAGAATATTTTCATGGCAAGGTTTCTTACATCCACCTTGTAAAGAAATACGTCATATTTGACTTTTTGTATGAACGCGAGGGCTTCTTCAAAGCGGCCCTCTGCGTAACGGATATTTGCCAGCACAAGGTTTTTCATATTATCCCTGTATTCCGGTTTTAACCTGTCCGAATAGTTCAGTGTAAACTCTTCAAGCCACATGTATTCTTTTAGTTCAAGGCTTGTTATCATAATATTCCTGAATGTGACTATCTGCATGTATTCATTTTCTGTCCAGCTGTAAACATTGTGCCGTATCATGTCTTTGTACAGACTGAACTCTTCTTCAATAAACGAACCGGGTTTCAGCCTGTCCTTTTCAATGCAGTAAGTGACCATGTCTGAAAACAGCATATATTTTTCAGTATGTGAAAACTTATCAAGATGTTCGAGCGCAAGGCTTTTGAATTTCATATAATGCTCATTGGAGGCGCTGTTCTCAAGAGCTTTTAATCCATGAAAGTATATGGCAAGCAAATAGGAATGCTTGTAATTTTTTTCAATAAGAATGTTCACTAATCTCTCAGCGTTAAATGTTTCCAGCAGGGCATCCAGAGCTTCGTTGCCATAAAAAGTATTGTAGGCGCTTTCGGCTACGTGTTTTTCTCTCAGTATTCTCAGGTACCTGATTAGGAAAGTTAATATGAAATATTCGGAATACCTGTTTTTTGATTCAACTACCTTAACCCATTTGTTAATATTTACAAAGTACTCCTGGTTTAGTTTTTCAAGCTCTTCTTCTTTTGTAAAGCTTTCAAAACTGTTAAATGGCGACCGTGCGATTTTACTCTCAATAAATTTCAGCGAGTGCGCAAAATATTTTTCAAGATTGCGTTCCTTGTATTCGTAAGCAAGTAAATTGTCTTTTTTGTTTTCGTCTTTCAAAAACCGGTTAACTATTAAGAACTTATCGGCCATTTTGGTAAGTTCAATTATGAGATTTTTTATTCTCTTTTCATTGTAAGCCGCGTTTTGGAAAAGTTCTTTGTGTAAAGCAGCGCCTCCGGTATATTCTGTTTTGAATTCGGGATAATAGTTTTTCAGAACCGTGAGGAGGCCCGTAACATCTCTGCCGGAGCTGAAATAAGGCGAATTAACAAATTTTTCAAACAATTTGAATTCGTTTTTCGTGAAAGTTCTTAGAATACGGAATAGTTTCGAATCTTCCATTTAATGTAAATATTTCAACTTTATATTATTATCATTGAGCCAAATTATAAACATTTATGTTATTTATCAATGAATATTAACCTTTTTTCAGTATTATGTGATATTTTTAATGAGCCTAATTAGCAAATAATTCTTTGTTATCTCTCAGGTCAGAAGGTAAATTTGTACAGTAAAACTTGACTTAGTAAAACCAAAACCAAAGGAGTAATAAATGGCATACTTAAAAACAATAGCGTTATCTCTAATTAACAGGAACCCGCAAAAGAAAAGGCCGGTTGCTGTGCCGCCGACAGAGGAAAGTCTGTTTATTGTCAGGCCCCGTGAATTAAGCAGAGAAGAAATGGCGATAAGAAGTTTATACGCTCTGAATGCGGCGAGCCGGTATTGAATTAGAAGACCACACAATACAGGATAACTATTTAACATATAGGAGCCAACCGGCTCCTATTTTTCATGAAATTTCCGCAAAGGTTTTTATGAGCTGATTATTTTGAGCCTGCATCTTGCGGGCAGGTCATCGGATGAATAATCTTTAAAATCTTATATTAACCGCGTAATAGTAATTTTTAAATTCCAGAACCGCATCAGGTTTATATAAAGATTTTTCGAGAAGCGAAATGACGAGGTTTTTCAGAACGAATCCAGCGAGCGACAGCGCCATTTGGTTTGGCGGCAGCACATATCTTAAAGAGTTTTCAATTACCAGAACTGCGGCACCCTTTATGGCAAGCGACTTAAAATAACTTTTCACTTCTGTTATAGGTATGTATATGCTTGAGCTGTGGTTGGCATATATGTTTATGAAGTCAAATGGCTTAATGCTCATCTGCGGAGTAAAGTTTATGATGGCGTATCTTTGGTAGAACCCGCCGAAGTTTATATTGCTTCTGAAAGTTGAAACAATTCCCGGCGCATGGAATACTTCAGTTTTCTTATGTTGAAATTGGGAATTGGTGTATTCATGGAGCAGTACGTCAGAATTGTCCAAAGGATTATCATCCTTATTTATGGAAGAAACATTTTTGCTGTCTTGTTTTATTTTTATAACAGAATTATTGTCGTGATTTTCGGGCGCGGGTCTGGGCTCATCAGTCAATGAATTCTGCCCCATGGCTTCGCCTGAGGCTGAGATCAAAATGATAAATAGTATTATAACCATTTTAGGCATGGCTACCGGGATTAATTCTGAAACAGCATATTCAGCAAAAGGTGTTTACAGTAGGGAGCAGTTAACAGTAATGCGAGGTTACTCCGCGGGAAAAGGTATAATTCATTTGAAACATAACAAGTTTAGCTTAACTTTGCAAGCGCATTTCTGAGGCTTTCTATCACTTTTTCCACTTCTTCGAGCCTGCATGTGCCCACCGAAAGCCTGTACCACGAAGAATCGGCTGAATCGCCAAATGCATGAAAAGGCACAATAGCTACATGGGCTTCCTCTAACAGGTATTTAGTAATGTCGCGGGTTGTTTCAAGAACGGAGCCATCGTCGGCTTTTTTCATCCCATGCAGCTCAAACTGTACAGTAAGGTATATTGCAGCCTGCGGCGCAATCGCATTCACTTTGTATCCTTCTTTTTTCAGCGCCATAAATCCTTCATAAAACCCTTCCAGCCTTTTATGCACTTTGTCTTTGTATTCGGCAAGAAATGAATCCACAAGCCCTGCATTAGAAAGATACCGCGCGGTTGCAACCTGTTCGGCTTTGGGCGCCCAGGCGCCGAGGTGTGAGAGAATAGACTTCATCTTATCAATTACTCTTTCCGGCCCGAACGACCATCCTACCCTAACGCCTGTAGCTGCAAATGCTTTTGAAAGCCCGTCAATAAATATTGTATAATTTCTCATTTCCGGATTAATTGAAACAGGGTTAAAATGTTCGGTATCGCCAAAAGTGAGAACCCAGTATATTTGATCATACATTAAGTACAATGGCTTTTCATTTGGTGAACGCCTGTCGTTTTCTTCAATTATCAAATTACAAATATCTTCAAGCTGCTTGTAACTGAACACTGTTCCTGTTGGATTAAGCGGCGAGCAAAGCGAGATAAGAGCGGCATCTTTTACATAAGGCCGCATATCTTCGGCTGTCGGCATAAAATTATTTTCAGGCGTTGCAAGAATTTCTACTTTCTTTGCATGCGATAAGTGCGAGTAGTGATTGTTGTTCCATGACGGCACAGGGAATATCACGGTATCGCCGGGCTGGACAACAGTTTGGTAAGTAGCATAAATAAGCGGCCTGGCGCCCGCTGCGGTTAATATTTCATTAGGCGTGTAAGATAACCCTTCTCTATCTAAAAGAAATTTTGAAACAACTTTCCTTAATTCTAATATTCCGTTTGCGGGCGGGTAATTAGTTTCTTTTTCCCTGTATGCTTTTATTATTTCGTCTTCAAGCTCTTTGGGAATAGAAAATATCTTCGGGTCGAAATCGCCGATAGTGAGATTATATATTTGCTCCCCATTTTTGATCTTCTCATTAATTTCGCCTGCAAGCTTGATTATTTCGGAGGCAATCAAAGTTTCCGCCATTTGGGAAACCATTAGCTTTCTTTGTACTGTCTCTGTTGTCATAGATTTTCGGGAAAGTTAGGCAAATATAAAGCAAAGTTTGTTTTATTATCTATGCCAAAAAAATAAAAATGGCGCTTGAAAATATATCCTTTAAAATTTATAACCTATGCTCAGAGCAAGCGATTCTTTGAATTGCGTTCTTGGGCCTTTGCCAACCTGCGTTTTCACCCCGTTAATAGTCTGATATATTGGCACGGGTATATCGTTATCGTAAATAAGCTGAGTTGATACAGCGGCGCTCAGGAATGAATTTACCTTCATTAACAGCCCGGTTTCCCAGTTAATATCGATGTTTTTTCGGTTAGCGGAATTTTTGTCTGTGTAGTTATTAAACAGCTGGAGCTTAGTGGCAAATAAAATATTTTTGAAAATTTCCTTTTCAAGTACAGCATTCAGGGAAGCTCCAAATTCAGGGCGGATCTGTTTACCTTTCTGAATTTTGTTTCCGTTTGCATCATATATCGCCGAATCGACTCCAAATGCTCCTGCATCCGCAAGCTTCTGGTCCAATACAAATGTGAACTTACCTGTAACCGGTGAAACGAAAAGAGAAAAATATTTATTTGGTTTCCAGTTTAATCCTATTGCAAGCGTTAAAAATCCCGGCGCCATAAATTTTGAAATTTCCTCGGTATCGTTTGGATAATTATAACCGGCTGCAAATTGCGTTCTGAAATTCAATTGCGCGCTGTAATAAAACTTCCCAAACGCAAATTTTCCGTAATTGCTGCTGAAGTCAATTTTGTCTTCATTTTTTCTAATTCCCTCATCATCGCTTTTTAAGAGCCCGAAGGCAAGGTCAAGATTATTATCCCAATATTTTTTGTAACCGCGGTATTTGACAAGGAAATTGAATATACCTGTGCCTGCAATTGAATTTTCACCGCCTTCCGCCCAATTGCTAAAGGCAGCGTGGCTGAAATTTGCAGCAATAAAACCGCTTTTATGCCAACCAAGAGTGTCTTTCTTCTCTTGAGAATTAGCTATAGAAAGCAATGTAAAAAATAAAGAAAAGTAGTTATGATATTTTTCATAATATTTTTTAATTATTTATATTATAGGACTTTATGAACCTATAACTGATGTGATAAATTAATTGGGAGATGAATTTAGACGTTTTTAGCGCTAAATCATGAAGATACTGATATTAACAGTAATGAGAGGAGATTTGTTCTGTAAAAGAAAACTACGGAACCATTATTAATTATGTGCCACGGCTTCAATCTCAACAAGCACATCTTTAGGAAGCCTTGCGACTTCAACCGTGCTTCTTGCCGGCTTCGATTCGCCGAAAAATTCAGCATAGACTTCATTCATCGCTGCGAACTCGTTCATGTCTTTTATGAACACTGTTGTTTTAATAACCTGATTAATACTGCTGCCGGATTCTTTAAGTAATTCTTTTATGTTAAGAAGTACTTGCCTTGTTTGTTCTTTTATTCCTCCTTCAACTACATTTCCTGTTACTGGATCAAAAGGAATCTGACCCGATGTAAAAATAAGATTCGTATTTGAAGAGTGAACTCTTATTGCCTGAGAATAAGGTCCAATTGGCGCAGGCGCATTTTTTGTATAAATAATTTCTTTGACCATAATGATCTTGTTTGATGAATTGTCAGTTAATATAAATGAGGTGTATTTGTGCAAAATATCGCTAAAATTATTCAAAGTCAAGAGATTGACAAAATGTCAATATGTTTTGATTTTTTGCTGTTTTCAAAGACAATTTTTCGCAAATAATGAAATTATGTCAATGCCTTAGTTGGCTAACCTTCAAAAACGTTGAAATTTCAACAAAATATTTTGGCACGCCAATTGTATAGTTAATGGATGTAAACCGAAAATCAAATTTACAAATAACTATATAAGGAGGCCCCAAATGACAATAGTAAAATTCAAACCATCGGGCGAGATGGATTTCAGTAATAACTGCAAAAAGTTCTTCGGTGATCTTGATTCCCCGTTTTTCAGCCAGTGGGGATTAAAACCGTTTAACTCGGGTGATTTCAGTCCCAGGGTTGATGTGACCGAGGACAAAAATAATTTATATGTTCATGCCGAAATTCCCGGCGTCGATAAGAAAGATATTAAGATCAACGTTGTTGGCGACGAACTGACTATCAGCGGCGAGAAGAAATCTGAAGAGAAAGATGAAAACAAAAACTACTTCAGGCTCGAAAGGTCAAGCGGAAGCTTCTCAAGAAGCTTTACTTTACCTGCCGAAGTTGTGATCGATAAGATAGAAGCTGAATATAAAGACGGAGTATTGAACATTACTCTGCCTAAGACCGAAGAAGCAAAAGTTGTTGAGAAACAGATAGAAGTAAAGTAAGTAAGGTGAGACGGCAAACGTGAGACGTCAAACGTAAAAGAAAAAATCAAATTACCTAACCGCTCCCCCTCTCCAGGTGGAGAGGGGGCCGGGGGGTGAGGTAGTAATGCAGGAAAAAATTTTTAGCGCAACCGAGGCAGAGAATGAATCGATACAGGAGTTTTTAGAGAAACGCTCTTTTACTAAAATTCCGCTATCGGTTAATTCACTTGGTCATTTTGAAGTTGATGCAAAACTTAACGGAATTAATGCAAAGTTTATTGTTGATACCGGCGCATCAGGCACCGTGATAGATGAGACAAGCTCATCTGATTTTAATCTTCTGTTGTTAACCCAATCTGAAGACAAAGCGGCGGGACTGGGAACCAATACGCTCCAGGTGACCAAAAGCGCGTGTAACGAAATAATTTTAGACGGTTTTAAAATTGAAAACTGGGAAGTTGGAATAATTAACCTTTCACATGTTAATGAAGCGCTCTCAACGCGCGGCGCAAAAATCGTAAACGGCGTTATTGGCGCTGATATTATGAATATATATAGCGCGGTGATTGATTACGGAGAAAAAGCATTATACTTGAAAAACAGATAAATTAATTAACGCCTCACCCATCTCCTTTTGGGAGAGGGGCAGGGGTGAGGGTTGTTATGCCGACAGATTATATAATGCGGATGATCGAGGAGTTCTTCAGGGCTCTTAGAGGCGTTATAGGTAAGAGGCAGGAAAAGAATTACGATCTGGCGCGCGAAGGCCTGGATAACTTAAGCAGGATGATTACAGGATTAAATGTTGAACAGATAAAAACAATCGGCGCGGAAAATATAATGCATTTTTTCAATCTCAGCAAACCCGAGGATATTGAAAAAATATTTTGTACCGCGAAGATCCTGAAAGAACAGGGGCTGATAGAAGAAGACGAAGGAAACATTGAAGAGAGTAAAAAGAGCTTTGGATATTCGCTGAATTTTTTTGAGCTGATAAAAGATAAAAAATCAGAGGACCAGCAGGAAGTTTTAGAAGAAATAACGCAAATAAACAATAAAATCCGCGGCTAAAGCCGGCTGATAATAATTCAGTAAAGGCGGCCGCAAAAGAAAAGGAAAATAAAACTATGGGAAAAATAATTGGAATCGATTTAGGAACTACCAACTCGGTTGTAGCTGTAATGGAAGGCAACGACCCCGTGGTAATTCAAAACGCTGAGGGCCACAGAACCACTCCTTCTGTTGTAGCATTTACCAAGAACGGCGAACGCCTTGTTGGGCAGGCGGCAAAGAGGCAGTCGGTAACAAACCCCCAGAACACCATCTCGTCAATAAAGAGATTTATGGGCAGAAGGTATGATGAGGTAAGGGATGAAATGACAAAGGTCCCTTATAAAGTTATTAAAGGCGAGAACGAAACCGCCAGGGTTGAAATTGGCGACAGAGTTTACTCGCCCCCTGAGATCTCCGCGATGATACTTCAGAAGATGAAACAGACAGCGGAAGATTATCTTGGACAGAAAGTAACAGAAGCGGTTATAACCGTTCCGGCTTACTTTAACGATTCTCAGAGACAGGCGACCAAAGACGCGGGAAAGATTGCAGGGCTTGACGTAAAACGCATTATCAACGAGCCCACAGCCGCGGCGCTTGCTTACGGAATGGATAAGAAAAAGAAAGATGAAAAAGTAGCCGTGTACGATTTGGGCGGCGGAACATTTGATATTTCGATATTGGAGCTTGGAGAAGGCGTATTCGAGGTGAAATCAACTAACGGCGATACTCACTTAGGCGGCGATGACTTTGACCAGAGATTAATTGATTATATAGCGGATGAATTTAAGAAACAGGAAAACGTTGATCTTAAAAAAGACCCGATGGCGTTACAGCGCTTAAAAGTCGAGGCTGAAAACGCGAAGTGCGAGCTATCAACCAGGCTTGAAGTGGATATTAAGCTCCCATATATAACGGCAGTTGACGGAGCCGCAAAGCATCTTGATATAATCATAACAAGAGCAAAATTCGAACAGCTTGTTGCCGACCTGATAGAAAGAACTATCGGTCCGTGCAAGAAAGCTATGGAAGATGCGGGATACACTCCGAATGATATTAACGAAGTAATACTCGTCGGCGGTTCTACAAGGATCCCTAAAGTTCAGGAAGCTGTTAAGAGCCTGTTCGGAAGAGAGCCCCATAAAGGGGTTAATCCTGATGAAGTTGTCGCTGTAGGCGCGGCTATCCAGGGCGGCGTATTAACCGGCGACGTGAAAGACGTGCTGCTTCTTGACGTAACTCCGCTATCGCTTGGCATCGAAACACTCGGCGGCGTTATGACAAAAATGATTGACGCTAATACGACTATCCCGACAAAGAAGACTGAAATATATTCTACGGCTGCTGCAAACCAGTCGCAGGTAGAAATTCATATTCTTCAGGGCGAGCGCCCAATGGCGAACGATAACAGGACGCTGGGTACGTTTGTTCTTGACGGAATTCCGCCTGCTCCGCGCGGTATACCGCAGATCGAAGTGACTTTTGATATTGACGCTAACGGTATTTTACATGTTGCGGCAAAAGATAAAGCCACAGGAAAAGAGCAGTCGATAAAGATAACTCACTCCAGCGGCCTGAGCGATGCTGAAATTGAAAAAATGAAACGCGATGCAAAGGAACATGAATCGGATGATAAGAAAAAGAAAGAAGAAGTCGAAATAAAGAACCAGGCGGACCAACTTGTGTTCACGAGTGAGAAGAACCTGAAAGAATTCGAAGGTAAGCTTTCAAGCGAAACTAAGATGAAGATAGAGACCGCTGTCAGCAAGCTGAAAGAAGCTCAGAAGGGTACGAACATTGAAGAGATAAAATCAGCCATTGAAGCTATGAACGCTGCTTGGAGCGAAGCATCTACTCAGATGTACAGCCAGGCTACAGGAAACGAGCAGCAAACAGGCGAACAGAAAACCGAAACCGGCGGCGAGCAGCCCAAAACTGAAGGCGACGGCAAAAAGGTAGAGAACGCTGATTACGAAGTTGTTGATGACGATAAGAAGTAAGCATGTGAGACGTGAAACGTGAAACGTGAAACGTGAGACGAAAAACATAAAGAGCCCATAGGCGAAATCATAGCGGCCAGGTCAGAAATGAAGCAACCGCTCGGATCTAGCAAAATAAACCATCCCGGTGAAAATCGGGGTGGTTTTTTTATTATACTTATTCATAATTGTCCCAAAATCACATAAAACTAGCGCAAACGCAACCCTCACTAAAATCAGGTAGTTTAAACGATTGCTTAAATTGAAACTTTAGCTTAGATTTGTACAACTTATTTAAATAGTAAGTTATGAAAAAACTAACAATATTACGGTATCTTGGAATTGCGCTTCTTTGCGTTTATATCTCCGCGTGTTCTTCATCAAGAACAGATGATAATCCGCCGGAGAATACTACGGATAATAATCCGACTGAAAATACGTACGATGAAGCCGCCGGCGCAGCGATAATTAATATAGCTAAAGATGAACAGCAGAATGAAATGTATTCGCCGTCAATCTCTGATACTTATTTATATTGGCTTGATAACAGGGAGATAAAACTTAATCACGCAACAAAATGTAATATATTCGCCCTCAATGTACTGTTTAAAGCCGGTTTCAAAACCCCGACTGTAAACGCGCTCACCCGCGATTTAATTGATACTTCTAAATTTTCGGATATTTTGCCTATTGTAGGAATTTCGGATCCTGAAGCGGCGGCTAAAGGCGATTTGATCGTATTCAACGGGCATGTGATAATATTTGAATCATTAGTAAAGATCAAAAAAGATATGTATGCGCTTGCGTGGTGGGCAGGCACTCACCAGGCTGATAACGGCGATAACATCATGAATAATGTTTGTTACGGCAAGTATAAACTGAACGGCTATTTTGTGGTCCGCCGCCCCGTGAAGAAATAAGAACCGGTAACCTAGGGCGGAGAATTATATATCACTTTCCCAATTTTCGTTTTGCCTCTTCAAGGCTGTGTTTTACAATGGGTTCAAAAGACGGCGCCTTTTTTATAAGTAATTCCCAGTCAGAAATAGCTTTCTCATACTGACCTGTTTCAAAATAGCAAATGGCTCTGCTGCTGTAAGTCATGAAGAAAGAAGGATCCAGCTCAATTACTTTGGTGTAATCTGATATTGCATTTTCAAAGTCTATCATATTTCTGTATGCAAGCGCCCTGCCGCTGTATGCAACAAATAATTTCGGATCCAGTTCGATCGCCTTATTAAAATAAATTATTGCTTCCGAATCCAGGCCCTGCTGGCTGCAATTGGTTCCAAGAGAGCTGTAGGCCATGGGGTTATCGGGCTTTATTTCAATAGCCTTAAATAGATCCTGGTTAGATTGATCAAAATTTCTGTTTACTGATAATACTGAAGCTCTTACCAGATATGACGAATCCCTGTCGGGGTGAAGTTCGACGCATTTATTGCAGTCTTCAATAGCGCCGGAAATATCAAACGATATCATTTTTTCCGTAGCTCTTTCCATGTATGCCCCGTAATGATTTGGGTCAAGCTTAATTGCTTTATCATACATCTTCATTGCTTCTTCAGACTTGCCGATACTATGCAGAAACAAACCTTTTTGGTAATATTCTTCCGCGCTCTGTGATTTTAAAGAGTCGCCGCTGAAAAGAAGGAACAGTAAAACTAGCAGTGTTATTTTCATGGCAGTAATATGTGTTAAGTAAAACTACAAATCGATTTTCAGAATAACAATGTATGTTTAGTTTCTTGCCTAAGTATTTTCATTGTAACATTACATACATTTCGGTAACTTGGCCGAATACCATAAAATTGAATGAAAAAACGCTATTATATTGATAAAATCGCTGATTATGTCGGCCAGGAAGTAACTATTCAGGGGTGGCTTTATAACATCCGCACGTCCGGTAAACTCATGTTTCCTCAGCTTCGCGACGGCACGGGATTTATACAGGGAGTTGTCTCTCAAAAAGAAGTTTCCGAAAAAGTATGGGAAGATTTTAAATCGCTTACACAGGAATCATCTATTATAGTAACCGGGACTGTCTCCAAACACCCGAAGAAAGATGAATATGAGCTGCAGATAAAAGACCTGCAGGTTGTGCAGATCGCCGAACAGTATCCTATTACTCCAAAAGATCATGGAGTTGAATTCCTTGCCGATCACAGACATTTGTGGGTACGCTCGCCGAAACAGGTTGCTATACTGAAAATCCGCGAAGAAATTATTAAGGCATGCCGCGATTATATGTATGATAACGGCTTTACTCTTTTCGATTCGCCGATATTTACGCCCAATGCGGCCGAAGGCACCACGACTCTGTTCTCATCAGATTATTTTGACCTTGGAAAAGTTTATTTAGCGCAGACCGGTCAGTTGTATGCCGAAGCGGGAGCAATGGCATTTGGAAAAGTGTATGATTTTGGCCCGACATTCCGCGCCGAGAAATCCAAAACCCGCAGGCACTTAACCGAATTCTGGATGATCGAGCCTGAAATGGCTTACTATGATATATTTGATGACATGGATTTGATCGAAGATTTTATTGAGTATATCGTTCAGCGTGTTGTAAAGAATAGAGCGAAAGAGCTCGCTGTTCTGGAAAGAGATATATCAAAACTGGAAGCAATTAAAAAACCGTTCCCGCGAATTACTTATGATGAGGCTGTTGATATAATTAATAAAAAAGATATTCCGCTGATCAGGAAAAAAGAAGACGGGACAGAGGATCAAATCAGGCCTTTCCCATGGGGCGAGGATTTTGGCGCGCCGCATGAAGAAGCGGTTGTTGGCGATGGCGATAAACCGGTTATGGTCTATAACTGGCCAAGCGAAGCTAAAGCGTTTTACATGAAACGCGATCCTGATAATCCTAAGATCGTTCGCGGAGTTGATGTGCTAGCGCCTGAAGGATACGGCGAGGTTGTCGGCGGCTCCGAAAGAGAAGATAATCTTGAGCTGCTTGTTCAAAGGATTAAAGATCACAAGCTTCCAATGGAATCTTTTGAATGGTATTTGGATTTAAGAAGATTCGGAAGCGTGCCGCATTCCGGTTTTGGAATGGGTATAGAACGTTTTGTATGCTGGATGTGCAAGATAGATCACATCCGCGAAGCAATACCGTTCCCGAGGTTAATGTATCGCAACAGACCATAGCGAACCGGCGAATTAGTGAACTGGTGAATTGTGAAATTTATCACGAATGCTTTTTAGCTCCGTTAGGAGCGAAATATTTGTAGACAAGGAAATATAAAAACCACTAGCTCCGTAGGAGCGACATAAAAAAGACGGTAAGTAAGTTTTGATTTTTTCATTGTCATTTTGATTTTTTATTTTTGATATTTGATTTATCATGGAAACTATAATAATAGACGCATATAACCTTATGCACAAGGTTACGGAGTTGAGGCTGCTTTTACAGCAATCTCAGGACGTGACAGTTGATACGATGGTTTCCAAGCTTGAAGGGCATTTCTTCGGACGCGTAATGAAAGTGGTCCTGGTCTTTGACGGAATGGGGAAAAATAAGCACTCCAGAAATATTGAAGTGAAGTTTGCAAAAACAGGCGTGGGTCCTGATTGGGGCAACGCTGATACTTTGATCAAACATCTTGTTGAGAAGTCTAAGAATCCCAAGCTGGTTAAAGTTGTTTCTTCCGACAGGGATATTACTCTATTTGCAAAAGAATGCGGGTGTAAAATTCAAACAGCGGAAAGCTTCTGGGGCGAAGTAAAAGATAAAAGAATTGAAAGAGCGGATGCGATAAGAGAAGCCAAGGAAAAACCAAACGTTGTCACCAAAACAGAATTTGATTTTTTATTAAAAGAGTTTACAAAGAAATAAATATGCCGCAGGGGACGCATATATGCGTCCCCTGCAAGAAATTAAATAAGAGAATAAATCGTGGCATTAATAGAGACACAAAATTTAAGCAAAGAGTATTCAAGCAGGTTTTCCAAACAGAAGGTTAACGCGCTGAATAATTTTTCGTTCACGGTAAATGAAGGAGAAATTTTCGGATTGCTGGGCCCTAACGGCGCGGGGAAAACTACGCTTATTAAGATTCTTCTGGCGATAACATTTCAGACCAGCGGCACAGCTAAGATATTTGGGCTTGATGCAAGGGACAGCAAATGGAAAAAGAGAGTCGGTTACCTTCCCGAAAACCACAAATTTCCGAACTATCTCACAGGCGAACAGGTACTGGGATATTACGGCGAGCTTTCAGGCATGAAACGCGATTCGAAAATGATGCAAAAAATAGATGAAATGCTTGCGCTTATGAATCTAACGCAGTGGCGGAAGACAAGGATCAAGAAGTATTCAAAAGGAATGATGCAGAAACTGGGATTGGCGCAATCTATGTTAAGTAATCCCGACCTGATCTTTCTTGATGAGCCAACCGACGGAGTTGACCCCATCGGTCGGAAAGAGATCCGCGATATTCTGCATGATCTTAAATCGAAAGGCACCACAATATTTCTGAACTCGCATTTACTTTCCGAAGTGGAAATGATATGTGACAGGGTTGCGATATTAAACAAAGGCGATCTGATTAAAGAAGGAAATGTCCACGACCTAACACAGGCAGAGAACATTTTTATGATACATACTGTAAATACGCTAAGTCCGGAGATCAAGCAAAAGGTTTCACTAATTGATGCGAACGCGGGAGTCGGCGATAACGAGATCCACACCGAAACACAGATAGAGACGCTGAATAAAATGATAGACCTGCTGCGTTCTAACAATATCAGCATCAAAACAATTAACCAGAAGACTAGCACTCTCGAAGAGCTCTTCATTAATGTAATTAATAAGGATAATACAAATTAATGCTGGCAATCATAAAAAATACATTTCGCGAAGCTCTCGCAAAGAAAATATTCATTGGTTACTATATATTTTACGGAATTGTCGTGCTGGTTATGCTTTTCGCTGTTAATCTGGATGCGGTTGAAGGAGTGATGTCATTTGCGGACGTTCAAAAAACGATAATTTCTGTCGAAAGCGGTTTTGTAACTTTGGCGTTCCCGCTGATATTATTCTTCGCTTTAATATCAGCGTCATCGTTTATTACATCTATGGTGGATAAAGGAACCATAGACCTGTTAATTTCCAAACCTGTTTCGAGATTTAAAATACTGACCGCTAAATATATCGGCTCAACATTATTTGTAGCGGCAAGCATAGTTTTCCTGATCGGTTCGATATGGCTGATACTTTCGCTTAAGTCAGGTTACTGGAATGCGGGATTTTTGTTTACAATTGTAAGTCTTACATTTGCATTCGCTGTGATGTACAGTATTTCAATATTTATAGGGCTCACAACTCAAAGTTCAATAATTTCAATACTTGTAAATTTCTTCCTGATATTTGTTTTCTGCCCGGTACTATCGGCGCGCGAACAGCTTATTTTTACTTTTGTTAAAAATGACGGCGTTAAGTTCATCTTCAATTTCTTCTACTATATACTTCCGAAACCGGGAGAAATAAAAGATGTGACAATAGCCCTTATAGCGAACGAGAACGTCCCGTTATGGAAAGGCGTTGTTAACGAGCTTGGCATGATGGGGCCAACGTGGATGTCGGTATTTACTTCGTTTCTTTTCTGCGCCGTTTTATATTCTTATTCAGTTTATTATTTCGCAAAGAAAGATTATTAGCTTTGTTTCTTGAGTTTATTCCCGCGGAAGCGGGAATCTTGTCCTAAACTGTCACATAAGATCCTATTTTGAGAATTGTTATCTAATATTAAAATA
>Ga0265331_10001300_pt1 | contig 18550 bp, 16 predicted proteins | sample 41923metaG_FD_202088 | JGI IMG/M metagenome (GOLD analysis project Ga0265331, IMG submission 202088) | Rhizosphere microbial communities from Carex aquatilis grown in University of Washington, Seatle, WA, United States - 4-19-23 metaG | ecosystem: Host-associated > Plants > Roots > Rhizosphere... | reverse complement strand
TGGTGTGACGTGACTAAGACAAAGTTGTTTATTGGAATCATTTCGTGTCTGACAAGTGGGCTGATCACTATTTTGGAAGTTGACGCTGCATCACTTAAGAATGTTGGAATTACGCAAATCGTTTCTCAGTCTAGCCTCGATCTTGTCAAAGAGGGGGTAATCGCAGGGCTCAGACAGGAAGGCTTCGAGGAGGGAAAGAACCTTCGGGTTAGCTTCCGCAATGCGAATGGGGACCCTTCTCTTCCTTTGGTGATTGCTCAGGAGTTTGTCCGGGAAAGAATGGACGTGATTGTTCCCATCACGACGCCGAGTGCTTTGGCTGTCGCCAAAACAGCGGGGAAGATTCCCGTCGTGTTCGGTGGGGTAACCGACCCGTCGGGGTTGGTCTAGTACCTAGCCTCGACAAGCCCGGCGGCAATGTAACGGGAACGAGTGATCGCTGGCCGTTTGAAGAACAATTTGACTTGTTCGCACGGTTGCTTCCGCGTATGAGAACGATTGGTATGCTCTATAGTCCAGGAGATTCCGTATCCATCATGGCAATAGATGCAGTTAGGCGGATTGCAAAAAGCAGAGGTTATGAGTTGATTCTTCAACCAGTTTCCAATGCAGGCGATATTTACAGAAGCGCTGTCCCGCTGCTGCGCCGTGTCGACGCCGTTTACACTGGAATGGATCACCTCGTTGTCGAAAACCTTGATGCTCTGTTGAAGGCCGCGAGCGAGGCAGGTCGCCCCGTTTTGGCCGGAGACGAGGGGAGCGTTGAGCGCGGCGCACTTGCAGCCACCGCCGTAAGTATGTTCGATTTAGGAGTCGCGACCGGACGAATGACGGCTAGGGTCCTACGAGGGGCAAAACCAGGCGAAATGGCGGTCGAGGTTCTCAGCACGGGTACACCGGTGGTCAATCGAACCACTGCGGCGCGTTTCGGGATCGACTTGGCGCCTATCGGACCCAACGTTAAGGTATTCTGACATCGTGGTGTGGGCAATGGGCGCTCTGGAAACTGGCCTATTCCTCGTTGATTCAAGCCTCTTCAACGCTGCCGGCTTTTTTTTGGTGGCGTTGGGGGTGCTCGTCAGCATCCGCTTCACAGGGTTCCCCGATCTTACGGTAGATGGCTCATTCACAGTCGGAGCGGCCCTGTATGCGATGTCCGTCAAGGCTGGGCATCCAACGCCTTTCAATTTTTTATTGGCGCTGATGGGGGGAGCGTTGTCAGGATCGCTGACCTGCGGAATCAATCATTGGCTTCGTATTGGGAAGATTATATCAAGCGTGATCGTCATGTTGACACTCATCCTGTGTACGCCCTACGTCTTCGGAGTATCGACGATCGGTCTACTCGCTGAGACGTACTGGCTTGCACAAGTAGCTCAACTTGATACTACGATCAGCAGGGCCATACTGCCCGAAGCTTATTTTTCGCTACACCCACTTATTTTATTGATATTCGGCAGTGCTTGCCTTGCCGCGGCGGCGGCTGTTATCGCCTTCTTCCGAAGCGCGCTCGGGATCCAAGTTCGCTATCTGGGATCCGCTCAGATTCCTAGCCTATTGGCGCCTGAGGTGCGATGGAAACGGCAACTGGTCGGGTTGTGTATTGGGAACAGTCTCGTTGCGCTCGGTGGTGCCGTGGAAGCTGAACGCGCGGGCGGCTTTAATCAGAGCATGGGCCTTGGTGTGCTTCTCGTGGGTCTCGCGATCCTCGTGCTTGGTGAAAGTCTCGTCAAAGGGCGGGTTCGCCGCGACTTCCTAGGGGTGGGAGAGTCGGCCGTCGCCGTTGGATTAGGAGCTTTGGCTTATTCTTTTGGAATTCAGGTTCTTCTAAGTTTGAACCTGACTTTTGTAGACGTGAGATTGACGGCGACAGGCCTACTTGTCACTATGCTGGCAGTAGCGGCGCGCCGCCACCCTAACTCGGCGCACCTTTTCTGAGGAGGGGGCAATGGAAAACATGGGGGCGGCTCACGATGTCACGGCGCACTACGACAAGGTCATCGTGGCTGATTGTCTTTCCTTTGCCTATCCGGGTAGAGCCGACACCCCAATCATCAAGAATCTCTCGTTCGAGGTTGCCGAGGGGGAGATTGTCAGAATAGATGGCCGGAACGGCGCGGGAAAGAGCACGTTGTTGAAGATCGTTGCTGGTGACTTGGAGCTTACGGGAGGGAAATGCGCCATCTTCAGCCCTGTTGCCCCGGTCTACCTTGATCAAAATGCTATGGCCGCGACTGCGGATGGGCTCACCGTCTTCGAGCATCTCCATCTTGCCGCTGCCATTGAGGGCAGTGCCGGCTTGAGGCGGAAGAGAATTGTGTCGGCACGCAAGCTTCTAATGCGATTCGGTGTCGATCTCGAAGATCGATTGGACTCCTTTCTATGCGAATTGTCTGGCGGGCAGCGTCAGATCGTGGCATTGCTGACGGTGCTGGCACGTGGGACAGCAATTCTAAATGAGGCTCATTGCGAAGAATTCCCGGGTTCCGATTTATCTGGATGTGGCGAGGAGGGTTCGGATTGACCGTACAATCAGGGTGGTCGAGCCTTTGGATCGGCAATCGATTCGAGAAGATGTGACCAGTCGTCGAAGATGATGTAAGCAGTGATGGTGCGGAGGTGCTCGAAGAAACGGTATCGGGCGCCCTTGGCTGCCAATGCGGTTCGCCATGCGAGGGCGCAGAGTTGTGCAACGGTATGAAGGGAGAATGCCAGCAGGTTGAGGGTGACGAGGACGCTGGCGAGTGTTTTCTTGCCGTGACCGAAATTGTGTTCGAGGTTGTAGCCGTTGGTCTTGAGGACGTTGAAGGTCTCGTTCTCGATCTTCCAGCGAGCCCGGCCGCAGGTGGCGATTTCGGAAACGGTCTCGGCGGCGACCGGCAGATCGGTGACGAAGCTGTTGGAATAGGTCACCTTTCCTTTGGCGTTGCGGATCTCGACGGAGAGCCAATTGACGATGAGGGCGTCGTCGCCGGCGCGCAGCGGCACGGCGGCGAGCCAGCGATAGATGTGGGTCGAGCGCTTGCCCGGCTGGACGACGGTCTGGCGGTGCTCTTCGAGTTCGGCGCCGCTGAGGTATTCGGCGATGGTCTGGTGCGAGGCACGGCTGTCCGGCACGCCGCTTGCTTCATGCTGCCCACCTGAATTCTATTTGTGCGGGGTTGGGTGGCTGTACGGGCAGGGAGCATCGCAGATGATCGATGCGTCTGCGGTGCATCAGATTGGCGCGGACCAGGCGAGCGAACGCCAGTGGGCTCTGGACGGCGTTTTGGGTCGCCTGGGCCATGCGCAACAACAGGAAGGCGATCAACGCCACCGCGATCTGGGTGCGGACGGCGTTCGCGCTGGTGCCGAGGAAATGGCGGATTTTCAGGGTTTGTTTGACCCAACGGAAAAACAGCTCGATGGCCCAGCGGCGTTTGTAAAGGTCGGCGATCTCCTGTGCCGGGGCGTCGAGATCATTGCAAAGAATGCGCATGATCTTCCCGGTTTCGATCCTGACCCGGACCTCACGGACGGGATCGCCGAAGGGATTTCTGCGGTTCTTGGCTTGCCGTCTTGGCAACAGGCCGATGCGGTCGGAAAGGATGTTGCCGCCTTGTGGCACGTCCAGTTCGGCCGTCACCGTCAGTGGCGTGTTGGCCTTGAATCGGGTGACGATGCGGCATCCGGCGGCATCCATCTTGGCCCACCAGCCATAATCGTAATAACCGAGGTCGAAGACATAGGTGGCTCCAGCCTCGATGGGCATCGCCTGGGCCGCGGTGATGTCGTTGACGTTGGCCATCGTGACCGCCGCATAGATCGGCTGGTCGGCGTCGGGATCATAGATGACGTGGGTCTTGGCGCCGCAAACGCCAGCCGAAAAGCGTGCCCAATGGGCGCTCCGGCTGGTGAGGGGGATGCTGGTGGAATCAATGAGATAGACACTCTCGCCCACGACACGGCGCAATCCCCGATGGACACGCCCCACCATCTCGGCAAACAGGTCGGCGAAAACCCCGCTGGATCGGTACGCGTTGGCATCGGCGAGCGTGGAACGCTGCGTCGGACGCGCGCCCAGGTGATAGAGCCGCGCCGCGTCGCTCTCCAGGCCACCAACGATCTCTCGCAGGCTCGAAGCCCCCGAAAGCTGGCCGTAAAGCAGGGCGATGAACTGCCCCTTGGTGCTCAGCCGCCGCATACGCTCGTCCGCGCCATACCGGGCAACAAGCCGGTCGAACGAAGCCCACGGAACATGCTTCAAAAGGTCGTGCAAAACGCTATTCTTGTGCCGCATGGTGTTGACCCCTTTCGTGTCCAGGAGACGCGCCAACGTCTGAACACGAGTAGAATCAATGCCATGCGCCCTGTCCAGCAAAGAGTGTGCCGGACAGCCGTGGGTGCGAGGCGGGCTTGCAGGTCAGGATGAAGTTGCCGCCGCACCCTTGGATGGCGGTGGCGATCGGCTGGCAAGCGAAGAGGTCGTCGCCGAGATAGACCGGCCGGTAGCGGGCGACTGTCGGTCCGTGTTTGGCGAGCCAGCGCTTGGCGGCATTGCGTTCGCAGTCCTGCTTCTCGGCGCCGTCCTGCGAGACGATGAACTCGGGCGGCAGCGACAGAACCTGCTGGTGGCCCGGAGCCACGATGCTGGCACCGAGAAAGCTGTGGAAATATTCGGTCCCGCCGTCCGATCGGCGGCGCGTGGAGCATTGCGGGCAATGGATCTTGCGCGAGCAGTGGTGCTCGGTCCCGTCCAGCGCGATCAGCACCCGCCCGCCCAGACGCTGGAACGGCGTCAGCGCATCGGCGGCGGCGACGGTCTCCACAGCCTTGAAGTACAGCCCGTCGAATTCGGCAGGGGCGGCGCCATCGAGCATCAGCCTCATGTAATTGTCGCTGGGAATTGCCGATGTCCCGAACAGCGTCTCGCAGTTCGAGCGGCCATGCCCCTCTTCCAGAGCTCGCTGGTGGGCCAAAAACGAAGGGCAACCCATGAAAAACAGCGAGAACGCAGACACGCCGATATCGGCCATCGAGTACCGGCACTCCTCCACCGGCCCCTTGCGCCGGTCGGGAAGACCGGCGCAGACCGCCCGCAACTCGGCAATGTGGCTTTCAAGCACGCCCATGCCGCCGTAGAATCACGGCCAAACCCCGCGCGCAAGCCCGAAGTCGCTACATCTGGCGTTACACCCCACAAAATCCTACCGCCTGTGACAAATCCGACTCACTGATCGCCGACACCTGCCGCCTATCCCCGACGGCTCCGCCCAAACGCCATCTTCGAATGCGATTCGTCCGCATTTCGAACTGCTGCACGTGGGACGCGTTTGCTGCTGCTTGATGAATTCACGTCCGCAATGGACGCGATTTCGGCGACGGTAGCGAATGGGATGGTCGAGCTTGCCGCCAAAAGGGGAGTGGCGGTATTGTTTGTCTCCCACAGAAAGGATGGCCTGAAGGCTGATCGGGAGGTGGTCCTTGTGTAACGCTATTCTCGTTATTGCCTTACTGGCGACATTGTTTGATGCCAGCAGCGCGTGTGCCGATGCGGTTGATGCCGGCAACAATGGGGACCAGATCTACAAAGAAATTACATTTTTCGTTATTGCGGCGTTGATGTTTCTCGGCGGCATTTTGACAACCCTTCTTTCCAGAAGCAGGCCACAAACAGGAATAGCTGTCGATACACGCAAAGAAACATCGTCATCGATGCGCTTTACCCCAGTGCCGTTTTACGGTGAACTGCCAGACGATTTTGTTTTATATCACTTTGCGCTCTACGCATTTTTCGCAAAGTACGCCTATGCTTTTGTGATGGTGCATTTAGCATCATTATTAGGTTTTTGGCCATTTATGGCGTCATGGTTTGGGGTTTGTGGCGCGTGTTTCTACTTGTCGACCGTAGTCGTTCGATTTGCTAGATACACATATGGATCGTTCATGGACAGGGACAAGCTGTCTGTCGATACAAAACTATTCGATGAGCTAAAGGCAATAAACAACGGAGTTACGTTCATATCCGCTGGCCACGCGGATGTACAAACAACCCTTGTAAGGAATTTCGCGACTTTGTCTTTTGCGCTTGATAAGGTTGCTAATCGCCAGGCATCTGGAAAGCACCAGATTGGATTTCTTATTTCTACTGATTCATGCCTCCACCCATTTAATGATGTTGGATCAAGCCTGGCGACGACGTTTTACTGCTATATGCAGAAAAAATGGGTAGAATTAGCGTGGAATGACCCAGTTGATACGTCTTTTATGTGTGATCTTAAGGGATCGGCTGAATGCGCCAATTGCATCGAAGATGTCATAAATATGATTTTTCTTCGAAAATATCGGGATGCTGCCGATAGATTTTCAATAATGGCCGATAAAATTTTTGGCCGCAGCGTTAAGAGGGTGTTCATCCCGGAAAAAGTCCGTGGAATTAGAATTTGGTTTTCCGACTCCGGAAAGGCTCGGCATTGGTTTGAGCATGTCGATCACGGTGCGTTGGGTGAATATTTCTTCGGACCTGATAGCAATTTTAGGTGCGGCATACTGAATATTTGGATACCGTTTCGATTTAGATCGGAGGTGCTTTTTGCGGCAAAAGAAATATTTAAAGATGAGAATCGGTTGAAAGCTGTCGTCGGGAGTGATATAATGTCACTTGTCAAGCGGTGTTATTCAAATATGGGCGGGCCGCAGAATTGGAGTGAGGTCATTCGCGTCTTTGAAACATTGACTGCCCCCTCATCGGAAGGCAGCCCAGAGTCTAGTGACTTTCTGGCGATCGGGCTTGGGCTGTTCAAAATGAATGGCAAGAACCGTCGAGATTTGATTGGGTTCAGCGGCAATGAGCAGAAGAATGAATTTTTTGCATCTCTGGTGGTTGCGCTGTTGGTGACAAGCAGCGAGCGCGCGCTTCCGTTTTATGAGATATTTTCCATATTTTCGTCTGATAGCACATTGGCCGATCAATGGGCTCAGGTGCTGCTAGGGTGGGAAGCATGATGAAGGTCGACAAATTTCACTTTCCGGACATGACGACGCTGTCGGAACGGCAGTTGGATCAGATGATTCGAGAACTTGAGGCGGACCTCCTAGCCAAGGCGCATTTTGACAACTGGAGCGCCGGGCCGGTGCCCTTCGACGAAGATCCAGGTGTTCCGGTGTTTCCGAGATCATGACGGGATAGGAAGTGGCGATTTTGTCTCAATGCGAGGTCGACGTCCTTTTGGTGTTTGCCGATCCGGTGCTTTTTCCGTCTGTTTCTCCTTACGGACTCGATATTTTGGGAGCCCAATTGAGTGCGATTGGGCTGAGGGTTCGTACGTTTCTGCCGATGCTCGAACAGGATCCGGTAGAGGCGATGCGTCGTGTAATGGTGGAGACACGGCCCCAAATTGTCGGTTTCAGTTTTCGCAATTTGGATGAGGCCGGCTTCGGTATCGGCCCCGAAGAAGCCGAGGTGACTTTCATTGACTGTTTGGTTGATCTTGTTGGAGCGGCGAAGAATGGCCGGGCGTTGCTGGTCTTAGGGGGGGCTGGATTTTCGATTGCCCCAACTGAGATTTTGCAGATTACTGGTTCTGATATGGGTTTTGTCGGTCCAAGCGAAATGGCCTTTGCCAACTTCTGTGTTCGAGTTGTCAAGTTAGGCGAGAGCCCGCATGAAGCGGCGCGTGATATTCCCAATGCCGCTTTTCCTGGGCATATCCCGCCGTCGGCAGTTTCGGCGGAGTTGGGACGGCCCCAGGGTTATTCGCGGGATACCATCGAGTGGACCAAACTGACGGGAGGCACCATTGCGGTCCGGACCAAGACAGGCTGTAGCCGCCGATGCGTGTACTGCGTAGTCCCAAATATCGAACGACAGTTTTTTCGCTCTTGGGGTGACATCCGTGCTGAACTGGCGGGCATCGTGGAGTGCGGGTTGGAGGATCGGGTCTTCGTCGCTGACGGGGAGTTCAATCTGCCGTCGGCAGAATACGCGATTGCCATTTGTCGGAACATCCGGCGAGATTTCGGCGAGAAGATTCGGTGGCGCTGTTACCTCGACCCTGGTTCAATCACTGTTGATTTAATTGACGCCATGCGTGCTTCCGGTTGCGTTGGGGCATCGCTCACATCCGACTCCTATACGGAAACCGGGCGTGGAGGTATGAAAAAAGGGGCGAGTGCGCGCGACGCTGTTGCAGCGAGTGAAGCGTTGATCCATTCAGGTATCGGGACGACAATAAACATTATTCTTGGCGGCCCAGGAGAGACGATTGAGACCGTGACCGAAACAGCTCTCACTGCCCGTCGATTCATGGAGGCGGGCGCCCTTATTGCGGTAACAATAGGGCTGCGCGTTTACCCGAGAACACCACTCGCGGATATGATAAAGGAGTCATGCTTCAAGCCGTTTTACAGAGAATGTGAAAGATATAGATGGCTTGGTACTTATTGCTCTCCAGCGTCACCCGCTGATCTTTATGATGTCATTTCACAAATTCTACCGCCCTGTGGTAAAATACATTACACTCACCACATGGAATCGGATGATCGAGCTTATTATCGCGATATTGCGCACGGAGCAAAATTGCTTGCTGACGGAAATCACACTATGGCGAAGATGCATTTTAGATCTCTGACCGAACTTCATCCTACACGACTTGAAGCGCGACTTGGGCTGCTAAAGGCCGAAGTGGCCGGGCGACGCGATATTCCGTCGATACCATCCGACTGAGGCCGAAAGCCGAAAGTGTAGCTACTCGGCCACTCCCCCTCGCCGCATCTGGATATGGAAGCATCTCGTCGCGCCAACGCCGGTCGTGAAGCGCTCTGGATCAAAAGCGGTCGGTTTGACATACCAGCATTGGTTCACATGCACGGCCGCGCATAGTGCTGCGGAAGCGACAGCCTCCATCTTATTGCCGGTGAGTCCGATTTCGAAGTTCAGCCCTTCGCGTACATACCAGCTCTCATATCGTCGAGCCAGGGTCTCCAAAATTGCGGCCGGGTCGGAGGCGTCACAGGGGGTTACCGCAGCATTTTGGCTTCCGCGGATGGCAACCTCGCCCGCGATCTGCGCAATGAGCGATCTCGGCGACGTACCCTCATTCACGATTACGTCCAGCTGATCATAGTCGCGGTCCTCGATCAGCTGTAGCAGACGCTCGTGCTTTGTCGATGCAAATGCGCAAAGCCCCCGCAAGCGGGTGCCGTCGGATTGCGACTTGAGCAGCGGAATGGGGAGGTATGGCCGTTCCTCGCCGGTTAGAATATTCTTCAACGCAAGCAACAGCTGATGATGGTTGACGTCCTTATAGGCATCGAGAACCCGCTGAAGGTCGGCTTCAAGCGGGTAGTATCCTTCGGCAGAAGTATATACGAAGAAGGCCTCGTCACTGCCGCGAAGGGCAGAGCGGATCAGCTTGAAGATCGCGGGCTTGGCCAATCCGGTGACGTCGACCAACGTCGTCCCGGCTATCCGACCGAATTCATCGGACGTCGACGACTCATAGGTGATTTCGTCGACAGGGATGCGGGATGCTGTGGCCATAGCGAGTATTTCCGTAGCGCGCCCCGCCTCAGGATAGCGCACCGCAAGAATCCGCTTGGGTCGGGCGGCATCCAGAAGCCGCCCGGCGGAATGCGATGTCCTTTCTTCGAAACCGAGCCCAAGCACCATCGTATCTATCGGATGCGAGGACAAGGCGGACAAGTCAATGGACGTTATCACCGGCAGTGGCAGGTGCCCCTCGCGAACGATATCATCGGCGGGGTCATTGGGGCCTTCGGGGGAAGCAACTGCGATAGCAGCGGGAGGCATAGGCAGTTCGAATGCACGTTGACGGCATGCTTCCCCCACCGGTGTTGCGGCGGTTGGCACCGCTTCATCGTCCGGATCCCCGTCGGTCCTAAGATTGCGCATCAAAATGTCTTTTCCGGCGGCAGGCGACTTCAGCCATTCCTCCAGCGCCTCACCGGATAGCTCGAAGCGATCGCGTTCCGCCAGGCCGATAAAGTTCACGAGGCCGTAGACCTTTCTATACGTCAGCTTGAATTGCTGGACTGGGTTTGAGTCTCGGGTCTTAGTACGAGGTGCTCCGCCGGTAAAGACGAAGATTCCTGCGTCGACCAAGACGCGGAGTCTGTCCATCTGTTCCTTGAAGTTGCCGGTCGTAACCCGGACGTAGATGGATGCATACTGCCGCAATCGCGGTGGATCCGATTTACTCTTCGCAGACTGCACCAGCAGTTCGTGCGCGGCCTCGGCAAATGATTTGGCTACGTCCTTCAGGTCGCTTCCGCGCCTGTCAAGAAGATAAAGGTGCCACGCGCAGAAATCTTGGAATACCTCTGACTGGATATTAGCTGCAACCGGATACTTTCCACGCCCGCGACCAAGAATATCCTCGTAAAGCCTGATGACGCTGCCGATATCGCCAACACATATGCCGGTCAGAGCGCTTATTCCACGATAGACCTGCTTGCGATCCCTGGACTCAGGAGCCGTTCTGGCAATTGTCTGTGCGATCGTTTCCAACGGAACATCACCGAGCACATCGGATGGTGTTTGCCCAGGGTGCCGAGGAAAATACTTGCCGCGCAACTGAAGGATGTCTTCTACAAATTTCCTGCCGGCTTGCCCACCGCCATGCTTGAGCCGGCCGTGAACCTCAGCGCCAAGGTCGAAGGTTTCATAGTCGCGCCAATGCGCTGCCGGGTCCACCTGCCCAGGGGATTTGAGCTTCAGCAGGATGGTCTGCGCTTCGGAGGTGAGTTTGAACGCGCAGGTCGGGACCTGGAAGATGAGGGCGGAAAGGATGTCCTCCACCCGATCCATGGTAAGATATCGAGTCGATACGTCGTCTAGAAGAAACAGCACCTGGGCATCCCGCCACAACGTGGATGCTTGCCGAATTGCCTGAGCTAATTGTGGAAATGCCATCGCCGGATGGGTTGCCAAGACGAAATCAGAATCCGAGCGGCTGACGCGTATGAGGAGATTACTAAGATACCGTTCAAGCTGCTCGATCGTGGCAAGTTCGGGCATTTCGACCGTCGGCTTGAGCAAGTCGACGACAGCTCTGGCTATGGCCTTGTGTCCGTCATGAATGAGCTTTTCAGGGGCAATATCCGCGAAATGGGCGAGAGCCCTAACCGCCTCCAAGGCATACGCCACATAAAGGCGTGCAAAAAGATCGTAGGTCGTTGCTGTAGGCTCTTCGGCAACATTCAGCAGTCTATAGGCGGAGACGAACAAGCCGACGAAGTTGTCTCGTTGAAGTCTCTCAATAACTTCGTCGTCTGTTTCTCGGTTTTGCTTCACAGCACGCGCATGAAATTGGAGCGCGCGAAGAAGCATCGTCTTGCCGCATCCCCGCATGCCCGTGACGATCAGAGGGCCTGGTGCGCTCAGCCGCGTCAGCCATGTGCCGTCGGGGTCGACGAGAAGTTGGGGTACGTGCCAAGCCTCCATGGTCTGGGCGTTGTACGAAGCGCCGAAAAGTCTCAATTCGAGGCGATCCCGCCATGGCCTCCATGGCTCCGCGGTACGCCAGTATTCTCTCTCGATGGCGCGAATGAAATCATCGGCCGACGGTGTCCTTTGATATTCGACATTGGTGGCAATGCTTTGGACGATCATTTGGAGGGCGTTCGCGACCCTGCTGTCGAGGTCGCTGGCGGCATCGATATCAGCTGTCAGCCGATCGACCATCGCCTGGATATGGCGCGCTATCCAATGGAGATCGCCGGTGTAGCTTCCGCCGGATCGCCTGTCGGCAGCCAGGGATCCAAGATCGATGGCCATGGCGCGGATACCGGGGTCCATGGCGCCTTGGCGGAGGGTCCCCTTGGACAAACGTTGGACAATGATATTGCCGGCATGAAGGTCGTTGTGGTTCGATAGCTTGGCCTCCAATTCGGCCTTCATGCGGAACAGATCGGCGGCGATCTGCGCAGCCTCGCTGGCCGTCAACTGCACGTCACCCTGGAGATGGTCCCTGAGCAGTTCGCCATCGACGAAGTTGAGTACTGCGACGTGGCAGGGCAAATGTACGTCGCCGAAAACGACATCCGCCTCAAAAGTGTCGTCGATGCCAACAACGTGATCCGCCCCTTCGGCAGCAGTGGCGTGCGAGGCGCATTCGGCGTCGAAGTCCTTATTGAAGAACCTGTACATGCCGACCGGCGTGACTTTCAACACGCGCTTGGTCTTCAGCGCGCCCTTTCGCTCCGCAACATAGGCGGCCCCATAGAAACCACGGCCCAGCGATCGGACGACATTGAATTGGCCGATTTCGGCAGGGTGGTCCGTCAGCGGAAAACCATAGGCGCGTCCGCAGTTGGGACAGCGATCATCAAGGGATTTCAGCGTGAAATCACCCATCGGACATATGAAGCAACAATACTTATCCATGGATAATCTCTCCAAGCGCAGTCAGCGGCTCCGGCTCCGATGACACGGAAACAGCTTGTGCGAGTTCATCGGACAGCAATGGCCATAAATTCTCCAGCGCCCGGACGGTCATAACTGTTTCACCTTTGGTGACGAGCTGTCCGCTGTCGCGCAGCAGGATCAGACCAACCGGATCCGGGTAGGGATGGCCTTCCGCATCGGCAGCTTGCCGATCGATCAACGTCTTTCGAAGGCGCTCAAGGTCGAAGGAAAGATATCCGTCACTTTCCGCCATTATGAAATGTCTATGTCGCGCCAGGACCTCCCGCTCAAATTCGTCAAAATCGTATGCTCCGCCCCCTTGGGCAGTGACATTGGCATGGAACGCGGCTTTGACATCTGACCGAACGGGCATGCAGGAAGCATCACCCGCCGTCGCCTGCGCCATGGATACGCATTCGGCTGCGTGGCGCTCCAAGAGACCTTCCGCCCTTCCGTCGAGTACGCGGAGAACCCCGACCAACGCCTCTCGGCGACCGATGAAGGGCTGGTACGGTCGCGACGCATCCGTCAGAATGCAAGTTGGCTGGAGACCAAGGATTTTCGCCACCCTGCAGAATCGTGCCGCATTATCGCGGGCTTCATTGTTAGTGCGACCGAAGTTTCCATGCGCGGCAACCCGGACATCGAGGCCGACACGTTGGACGCCTACGGCTATTTTCTTTGCGAGAAGGCTTGCGATCACCAGTGGAGTGACGGCTTGAGCGCCAACGGCCTGGCGGTACTTGAAGAGCTGCGCGTCGAGAGGGGCTAATCGCCGGCCGGATTCAAAATGGGCATATCCGCACGTCTCGATAATTCGGCCAATTTCCTCCGGCGACAGATCGGTTCGGTATCCTGGTATCTGTGCCAGAACGTCGACGCCACCGGCCGGCCGGCCCGGGACGCCGAGCGAGGGAACAGTCAGCCCCATCGAACGAAGGAACAATGGACCAAGCAGGGTAGATAAGGAGCTTGGGCCACCAGTGGATGCAAGGTCGGCAGTGGAGTGCCCGAAGCTCACGGTTTCGCCGGAGTCGGCGAGCCGTCCGGCGAGAGTCGCGACCCCCTTATCGTCCAAGAGCCCCTTGGACGCGCGCGAGATGATGTCGTCCAATTCCCGATCCGTCATCCAACTGCAGGCCTTGGGCAATATCCACCTAAGCGTTCCGTGAGGAGGATTGGCAGCTTAACGGGCCGTTCAAATATTGCAATACAAGTTAAGGCTGTCCAATATCTCGCGGCGGCGGGAAGGTCCGCCAGGGTGCGATCGCCCTACTTTCTTTGACATCCGCCATGCCTGGGCTACGGGCAGCAACATCGCCCGTGCCATTTCCACCGGCACCGCGTTCCCCACCTGACATCCGCCGGCCATCAGGCCGCCAGCAAAAAGAAACCAATCTGGAAATGTCTGTAGACGAGCTGCCTGACGCAGTGTGATGCCGTGCGGCTCGGTTGGATGGACGAAGCGACCCTTTGAAGGATTGATGCATGCAGTGGTCATCGTTGGCGCTGGTTCGTTCGGGTCGATCCGACCGTACACGTCATAATGACCGTCGTGGCCTTCATGGCATTTTAGTCTGCGTCCCGAATCGAATCTTGATCCGCCATTGATCGGTGTATTGAGGAAGGCGTCCACCAGTGCAGGACAATGATTCATATGAATATTGTTTGGATCAGTGAAGGGAGCTTTGGTCAGAAAGACGACGGATGCTGGTTGCCAGGGAAGGCCGTTCGCTTTCCCGCGCTCCAATACGGTTGGCGCGAAATGCGTCGGTTGCGGCGGCCAGGATTGAATGCGACGCCGTTTCGTATCCATGCCGAAGAGGAAGACGCGCTTTCGATTCTGTGGGACTCCATAGTCCCGCGCGTTCAGGGTGAATGGATCCGGCAGGTCGTACCCTGCCTCTGTCGCCAACCGCTTGAATTCGTCGACATACGATTTATGGCGCGGCCATAACATCCCCGGCACGTTCTCCACGATGAAGAATCTCGGCCGGAGGGCACGAACGAATTCGAAATAGTGAAGCAGAAGGCGGTTGCGTGGATCGTCGACACCGGCGTCATTCAGTCTGTGTGAAGAGAAACCTTGGCAGGGAGGGCCGCCCAATAGTACGTGACATTCGCCTCGCTTCAGGCCGATTTCAGCCATCATGGTCTTGGGGTTGAGATCGAGAATATCCTGCTGAAAAAGGCGCGTCGTGGTCAGCCCCGTGTGGACAAGGTTCCATTCGTATGTCGTGCAGGCATATTGGTCCTTCTCCACAGCGGCAACGACATCGATGCCTGCCGACAGCGCGCCCAATGAAAAGCCTCCAGCGCCCGCAAAAAGGTCTACGGCTTTAGGACGGAATCCTCGTTCCCATGTCTGAGGTTCAGGCGGATAGGCGCGAGCCGCTCCGATATGGGCGGATGCATCTTCCGCCGAAGCAACGGAATCGATTCGGCCGATGTGGGTCAACGCCGACATCCCCAGGATTGAAGCCCACAGAATCGCATGAGCCTGCCGTGTCGCGTCCCCTTTACCGTGAGGACGAAAAGGTCAGAATGGGGGCCATGAAAACCTTTCCAGGTGATGTTGGCAATACCCCGCCGGAGCGAAGCGCCTTGATGGCGCGGATCCGCGGCAAAGATACGGCGCCGGAACTCGCCGTTCGCCGTTGGCTCCATGCTGCGGGCTATAGGTTTCGGCTGCACCGCGCGGATTTGCCCGGTCGTCCAGACGTGGTCCTGCCGCGCTTCAAGCTGGCCCTGTTCATCCATGGCTGCTTTTGGCACAAGCATCCCGGCTGCAAGAGGGCCACCATTCCCAAGACACGCACCGAATTCTGGGAGGAAAAGCTCGCGCGAAATGCTGAAAGGGACAGCCGGAACCAAGCGGCGCTTGCTCGCTGCGGCTGGCAAGTTGATGTCGTGTGGGAATGCGAAATCCGGACGACGGAGGGGCTCGGACGAAGGCTTCATGAAATCCTCAACGCCGCCCAGACGGAGGAGCGGCACTCTGGAAAACCTGCTTCCCCGCCGCATCGGAATAAGAGGGGTTCACCCTAGCCTGTGCGGCCCGGCACTACAAGCACTGATAGAAGTGGCGGCTGCGAAACTTGGGGTTCTTGTTCGTCGCCAACTCCGGATGTCTCGGCTGTTGACTTGTTTGGCGCAATCAAAAACGTCATCCGCGTTGCCACGCAGAAAGAAGGACGCGAAGCCGAAGCCTCGCGTCCTCCTGGTGCAAGCCGAACCCTATCAGTAAGGGATGTCTTCTTCGGCCAGATCGTCCCCGGCAGCCTGGTCAACGGCCGGCGGCACTTCCGGTACCTCTTCCCCGCCCTTGCGCTTGCGCGTGATGATGCGCCGCGTGCGGGCGGTGAGGGTCACGCCCTGGCGGTAGTCATCGGTCCCGTCGATCCTGGTGCTCCAGGATTCGATGTCGCCTTTGAACCGCACCAGGTCGCCAATCCCCAGGCCCTCGACCACGTCCTCGAAGCCGTCGTAGACGGTGAGCGTGTGGAAGAAGGTCTTTTCCTTCCACTGCCGCTTTTCCTTCCAGCTTCGGGTTGTGGCCACGGTCACGAGGTAGGCGGCGGCGTGCTGCCGGTCGGTGAGATCGGTGATCCGGGTGATCCGGCCCGTCATGTCGAAGTCGGCCCACATGGCGCTGTTCCTTTGAATAGGATGCGCACCCTCCGCCATGACGGCGCGAGAGGTGCGCGTCATGGTTTCGGGATAGGGCGACGGTAGCGAAAATGGGGCTGCGGCGGCAATCCCCCCTTCCGATGCGGGGCTGGCCCAGAAGGATGATCACGTCCGGTCGGCGAGGTGGCGGCGGAAGCGGCAGATGGCATCGTCATCGCCGACATGGCCCTCGCCACGGCGATGGCGGATCAGCGGAACCGGCCGGTGGTTTTCGATCCACACCACCTCCTTGACCCGGCGCATTGTGGCCTCGCCGTCGGACTCGCGCACCGCGTGGACCACCAGATCGATGTTGCCGCGGATCAGCGCCCGGACCACCTCCATGCTGAAATTGGCGGCCTGGCGGGCGTAGAGCACGTCGAGGCGGGCCAGGGCGTCAACCGCGCCGTTGGCGTGGACGGTGCTCATGGTCCCGGCATGGCCGGTGTTGATGGCATCGACGAAGGCGGCGGCCGCCTCGGCGCTACGGATCTCGCCGACGATGATGCGGTCGGGGCGTTGGCGCAGCGCGTTCTCGATCAAGAGGCCCATGGTCACCGGGAGCGCGCCCTCGGCCTGGAGGCGCTTTGGCGCCTCGAACGACAGGCGGTGGGGATGGTCGGGCAGCAGGTTCTCGGCGGTGTCCTCGATGGTGATGGTGCGCTCGTCGTCCGGCACGAAGCGACAGAAGCAGCGCAGCAGCGTGGTCTTGCCGCTCCCCGTGCCCCCCGACACCAGCACGTTGAGCCGGCCGAGCACCGCCAGGCGGAAGACCTCCACCATGGCGGGCGTCACCGCGCCGAACCGCAGCAGGTCGTCGAGGCTGAACACCGTCTTGGGAAACGGCCGGATCGACACGCAGGGACCGAAGACGGCGATCGGCCGCAGCGTCGCGTTGAGGCGGGTGCCGTTGTCGAAGCGGGCGTCCAGCAGCGGCCGGCGGTGCTCGTCGACCTCCTGGCCGAGCGCATTGGCCACCTGCTTGATGAAGGTCACCAGCTCGGTCTCGCTCGACCAGCGGGCGGTAGTGCGGGTCAGGCGGCCGGCGGTCTCGACCCAGATGTCGTTCCAGGCGTTGACGCAGATCTCGGTGACGGCGGGATCATCCAGGAACGGCCGAATCGGCGTCCCGTAATGGGCCAGCAGTTCCGCCGCTTCCCGTTGCGCCATCGCCCTCTTTCCTCCGCCACTCGCGGGCGAACGGCGTCTGGCCGGCCAGCAGGCGGTCCCGCACCATCTCCCAGTCGACGGTAAGGTAGGCGTGGAAGCGCTCGAACGGCTGCACCGCTTTCGGCAGGACGTCGCACTCTTTGTCGCCGTGGGCGCGGCCCCATTCGGCCAAGGTGAGGCGGCGCAGCGCCGTCACCTGGTTGCGCACGCCGCGGAATCCCGGCAGGCGGTGGAGGGCGACCATCAGCGCCTTGAGGTCGCGGTCGTCGCGGCGGTGGCGGATGGCTTCCTGGATGCGGGCGGCGAAGTCGTCGTAGGGTTCCTGGGCGATGCGCCAGGTCCAGCGCGGCTGGCCCCCTGGGGCCGGCCGGCGCACCGCCTCGAACTGGGTCTGGAACACCAGCCGCCGACGCCGCTCGCGGGCATCCTCCAGGCGCTCCTGGTCGCGGGCGGCATGCTCGCCGTCGGTCAGCAGCAGCCACCAGTCGAAGGCCGGGGCGTCGTGGGCAGGGTGGAGGAACAGCCGGGCGTTGGCACGGCTCTGCTGGCGGCGGCGGGCGACGGTCCACCACGGCAGGCCGATGTCGTAGCGCTCGGTGAACTTGGCGATCAGCGCGCCGGCGCGCTCGGCCGGCACCCGGCCGCAAACGTGCCAGTGATAGCCGCGGGCGATGGCCGTCAGCATCGCCTGCATGGCGCCGGTCTTGCGCAGGTGGATCCGCATGAGTTGGGTACATAATTGAAGCGGCTGGGGGAAAAAGCTGGAAGGAAGTTAGAGTCATATATTGAGGTTCCCTACACCTTCGCGAATACGGGCGATCCGGAAGCGCATTCGACAACCGACGGGCGGCCGGGCACGATCCTCAGCGCAGGCCCGATTCCGTGCCTGGGTGGAGCGTGCGTGGGCGTGGCGAAGCGCCGAGCGAGGCGAGCCTTCCGACCCCCGTGCCGATCCCCGACGACGCGACCCCTGGCCCCAGGAAAGGATGGCCTGCCGGAACCGACCCGAAACCTTGAAGGAGGAACAGGACCCGAACTTCGTTCGGCCGTCCTGCGCCCTGCCAAGGCACTGGACGGCTTCCCCGCACCCATCACCTCCACGGCCTCGGCCGCCCATCGTGGGAGACGCGCGAACGGAAAGGAGGACCCGCGCGCTTGGAGGACTTGCCCAAACCATTCCCGACTGCCTTCACCAGCTTGCCCCCTGACGGGGGCGCGCCCGGGTCTTACCACCCCGGGCAGGTTCGGGGCCACCAACCCCGGACCAGCACCAGCCGTAGCCGGATGCCCATAATCGGGCTCGTC
>Ga0265331_10001298_pt1 | contig 18592 bp, 13 predicted proteins | sample 41923metaG_FD_202088 | JGI IMG/M metagenome (GOLD analysis project Ga0265331, IMG submission 202088) | Rhizosphere microbial communities from Carex aquatilis grown in University of Washington, Seatle, WA, United States - 4-19-23 metaG | ecosystem: Host-associated > Plants > Roots > Rhizosphere... | reverse complement strand
CGGCATCCTGGCCGATGATGACGGTCTGCAGCTCGGTCTCGAGGTTGAGCAGCTTCTCGCTCTCCTTTTTCTCCAGGCGGCTGAGCGGGATGCCGGTCCATTCCGCCACGACCTGGGCCATCAGCTCCACGTCGATGGTGATCCGGTTTTCGTCGCGACTCTTCTTCCAGTCCTCGATCTGCTGCTCCTGCTTGGTCCGGAGCTGCTTTTCCTGATCGCGGAACTTGGCCGCCTCTTCGAAATGCTGGGCGGCGATGGCCTGCTCCTTGCGGTTGCAGACCTCGTCGATCTCCTTCGTCATCGCCTCGATCTCCGGCGGACGGTTGAGCGAGCTGATGCGGGCGCGCGAACCGGCCTCGTCCATCACATCGATCGCCTTGTCGGGCAGGAAGCGCCCGGTGATGTAGCGGTCGGACAGCTTGGCCGCCGCCTCGAGCGATTTGTCGGTGAAGGTCGCCTTGTGGTGCTCCTCGTACTTGCCGCGAATGCCTTTGAGAATCTGGACGGTGTCCTCGACGGACGGGGCCTCGACCTTCACGTTCTGGAAGCGGCGGTCGAGCGCGCTGTCCTTCTCGATGTACTTGCGGTATTCGTTGAGCGTGGTCGCGCCGATGCACTGCAGCTCGCCGCGGCTGAGCGCCGGCTTGAAGATGTTGGAGGCGTCCATGGCGCCCTCGGCCGCACCGGCCCCCACAATGGTGTGGAGCTCGTCGATGAAGATGATGACGTTCCGGGCGCGCTTGATCTCGTCCATGACCGCCTTGATGCGCTCCTCGAACTGGCCGCGGTACTTGGTGCCGGCGACCATGAGGGCGAGATCGAGGGTGATGACCTTCTTGTCGGCCAGGATTTCGGGGACGTTGCCCTTGGCGATTTCCTGGGCCAGGCCCTCGACGATGGCGGTTTTGCCGACGCCGGCTTCGCCGACGAGCACCGGATTGTTCTTGGTCCGGCGGCAGAGAATCTGGATGACGCGGCGAATTTCGTTCTTCCGGCCGACCACGGGGTCCATCTCGCTCTTGCGGGCAAGTTCGGTCAGGTCACGGCCAAAGGCCTTGAGCGCCGGCGTCTTGACTTCCTTCTTGTCGTCCGACGACCCACCGGAGCGCGGGGTCACTTCCTCGCCGCCGGAGCCGCCGCCGATGCCCGGGCCGTCGCCGCTGCCGGAGGCAAACTGCGGGTCGAGTTCCTTGAGGATTTCCTGGCGGGTGCGTTCGATGTCGATGTCGAGAGTCTTGAGCACGCGGGCCGCCACGCCCTCGCCCTCGCGCAGGAGCCCGAGCAGAATGTGCTCGGTGCCGACGTAGCTGTGGTTGAGCGCCTTCGCCTCCTTGCCGGCCAGGGCGAGGACTTTCTTCACCCGGGGCGTGTAAGGGATGCTGCCGATGGGCGTCTTGCTGTCCTGTCCAGTACCGACCTGTTTCTCGACTTCGCCGCGGACCGTCTCGAGATCCAGCCCCATTTTCTGGAGCACGCTCACCGCCACGCCCTGCCCGAGCTTGATCAGGCCGAGGAGGAGATGCTCGGTGCCGACGTAATTGTGATGGAAGCGGTCGGCTTCCTTGCGGGCCAAGGCGAGCACCTGCTGCGCGCGAGGCGTGAAATTGTTCATCGGTTCCATGGAATGTTCGTTAAATCGGTTACTTGGCGGCGTTACTGAAGTCCGGACCGGGCACTTTTGCAAATTCGGCGCGCAAGAGCTCGCCACGCAGCACATCGCGCAGGCCCGCCTCGACGGAGCGCTTGGTATTGTGCTGGATATGCCCGGGCTGGCATTCAATGAAAAGACGGTCGACGACCGCGCGCTGCGAATCGGGAAACACGCCGAGATCGATGCCCAGCCGGATGAGCGAGAGCAGGTTCATGGCCTCGCCGGAGTTCAGCAGGTAGCCGTTTTGCAGAATGCCGAAGGCCCGGCCGATCTTGTCGAAAAGCTTGGTGGGTTCGGACTCGACCAGCTTTTCGCGGGCGTTGAGCTCCTGTTCGATGATGGTGTTCAGGACGCCGGTGAGGTGCTTGATGATGTCCTCCTCGGTCTCGCCCAGAGTCGTCTGGTTGGAAATCTGGAAAATGCTGCCGCTCGCGTCGGAGCCTTCGCCAAAGAGACCGCGCACGGCCATGCCGAGCTGGTTGACCGCGCGGACGACCTTTTCCATCTGGCCGGAGATGACGAGCGCCGGCATGTGCATCATGGTCGATGCGCGGATCGCGGTGCCGAGGTTGGTCGGACAGGCGGTGAGATATCCGAGCCGGGGCGAGAAGGCGTAGTCCACCTGCTCCTCGAGATCGGAATCGAGGGCGTTGATGGTATTCCAGACCTTCTTGAATTGAAAGCCGCTGCGCAAAACCTGGATGCGGAGGTGGTCCTCCTCGTTGATCATCACCACGCAGGACTGGTCCTTGCTGATCACAATGCCGGAGCCGCCCTTGGTATGGCAGAGTTCGCGGCTGATCAGGTGCCGCTCGACGAGAATCTGTTTCTCGAGTTCCGACAGGTCGCCGACGTCCACGGCCAGACCGCGCTTCATCTGCGGCAGCGAGGCGACGGCCTGCAGGCTGCGCGCGAGCACTTCGCGCCGCTGGGCGTCCTTAGCCCAGCCCGGGAACGGCAGGCTGGCGAGGTTGCGCGCCAGACGGATCCGGGTCATCAGGACAACCGCACTCTTGCTGGCGGCGGTGTCCGTCAGCTCGGACGGGGCGGCAATAAGTTCGTTGATCTTCATGGTCAGACCTCGCTTTTCCGGCCCACGGCCTGGCGCACCTGGTGAAGTTCGTCCCGGAAACGGGCGGCGTCCTCGTAACGTTCGGACTTGATCGCCTGGTCGAGCTCGGTCTCGAGCTTGGTCAGCCGGTCATAAAGGGAGCGCCGTTCCAGCGCGCGCTGGGGCACCTTGCCTACATGGGAGGTCCCCTTGTGCATGCTTTCGAGGATCGGAGAGAGCACCGCGGAAAAGGCGGTGTAGCAAGCCGGACAACCGAAACGGCCGGTCTTCTTAAAATCCTGCTGGGTGAGCCCACAGGCCTCGCAGCGGATGTCGCCCTGCGGCTCGGGGTTCAGCGACGCCTTGAGCAGAAGGTCCGCCAGCGAGAAGCCGCTGGGGTCCGTCACGCCCTTGGCCTGGGCACATGCCTCGCACAGATCTACCTTGTGGATCTTGTTATTGACGATCTGCGTAAGGTGGACGGTCGCCGCCTTGGAGCAGAGGTCACATTTGAGGGAATTGGCCATGAAGGAAGGATTTACAGGATTCGGCGGCGCACCTTCCGGCAATCTTGGATCTCGTCGAAAAGCCCGCTGCCTGATCTCAGAACAACGATGTGCAAACTCCGCCGGGAAGCAAGCGCGCAGTCCCGGCCTGCGCGCTTCGACGGTGCCCGCCCACACCTTGAAATAACACCTGATAAAAGGCTGCAATTCAGCCGTTTTTCAGGCCATAATATCTTCGCAATGCACTTGAGTACCACTCGAGTGAGCCCTGAGTCTGCGGGCGTCACCTCTGCCCGCTTATGATCCAGAAACCAACCAGAAATGCCGCCGGCTTCACCCTCATCGAGCTGCTAACAGTGATAGCCATCATCGGAATCCTCGCCGCCCTGATCTTTCCGTCCGTCGGAAAGGTCCGGGAGACCGCCCAACGGACCGTCGACGCGAACAACCTGCGCGAAATTGTAAAAGCCGCCCAGATTTTTGCCGCGGACAACAACGACCGGTTGCCGGATCCCCAGAACATTACAGGATTGACCGGCGGCCAGGGACCCTTTCTTTGGGCTGGTATTCTCGCGCAACGGGGGATATTGACTGATCCGACCTTTTACTTTGCAAAAAATGACTCGCAGTTCAGTGGCGCTTATCCAGCCGCTATCGTCGACCCGGCCGATCATGGTCAACTCGATTCCAGTTTTACCACCAACCGGGTGCTGTCGTTTGAATTCGTCGGGGGCCTCCGCATGAGCGACCCGGCCACCACTCCGGTCGCTTTCACCCGCGGCCTGCTGACCACAGGCGCATGGGATGCCAACAACGGCACGTATAAAGACATGGGAGGTCACATCGCTTTTCTGGGCGGCAACGTCCAGTTCTACCCCAACACCACCGATGCCGCCAATCAGTTCACCCTGAATAACGGCAAAAAAGGCAGCTCCGTGCTGGAGGCCCTGCCTTATTCGGCCAATGCAGCCAGCAACCCGCGTGTCTATGCCACGCCCCCTGCCGGGGCCGGCTCCCTAGCCGGCAACCCTGCGGTGAGCGCGCCTTAGTCTGCGCGGTCAGTCGTCCGAAAACCGCCATTGCTTTCGGCAAAAGAAAAGGCCCGGTCTCGCGACCGGGCCTTTTTTCTTTCCCCCCGACCCGGGCCGCCCCTAGCCTTTCGGACCACCTGCCTCCCGGCAGCCACACTCCCGCCTGACTTTCCTTCGCATGGGTTCCATCTACATCATTGGCCACAAAAACCCCGACGCCGACTCGATCTGCTCGGCCATCGCCTACGCAGCTTACAAGGAACGCTGCGGCGAATCGGGCTGTCTCGCCGCCCGCTGCGGCAACTCCAACGCCCGCATCGATGCCATTCTCGAACGTTTCCACACCCCCCTGCCGCTCTACCTGAGCGACGTCTCCCCCCGCGTGCGCGACGTCATGTCGACCGCGCTGCACACCGTCGCCGCCACGGCCACCTGCGCGGAAGCCCTGGAATCGATCGACCGCCACGGCCACCGGTTGGTGCCGGTGCTCGACCACGCCCAGAGTATTGTCGGCACCATCACGGCGTCGCAACTGGCCCATGCCTTCCTTCCGCAGGTCGCCGAGCCGCGGCGGATGCGCCTGGTGACGACCGATCTTGAATCGATCGCCCGCACCCTGCGCGGACGCGTGGTGCATTTCGGAGCTGAGCCTCACCGGGTCGAGGAACTCTACGTCCGGATCGGCGCCATGGACATCCGGTCTTTCTGGCGGCTCTCGCAGGAGGAAGGCATTCCCGCCAACCAGTCCGTCATTGTCGTGGGCGACCGCCGCGACATCCAGGAGAAATCCGTCGAGCTCGGCGTGCGCGCGATCGTGATCACGGGCGGCAAATCGGCGGAGGAGCCCGTCGCCACCGCCGCCCGCGCCCAAGGCGTGAGCCTGCTCGTGAGTCCGTACGATAGCGCCACCACTGCCTGGCTCATCCGCACCGCCGGCCGGCTCTCCCCCTTGGTTGAGCGCAACTACACCACCATCAGCCCCGATGCCCGCCTGGCCGATGTCCGACGAAAAATCGCCGCCTCGTCCGCCCTCGCCTTCCTCGTCCTGTCTGAGGACGGGCGCCTGCAGGGGGTGCTCTCCAAATCCGATGTCCTCAAACCCGTGCCCACCCGCCTGATCCTCGTCGACCACAATGAACTGACCCAGGCGGTCCCCGGAGCCGACGAGGTTGCCATCAGCGAAATCATCGATCACCACCGCCTCGCGCCGATGGCCACGCCGCAACCCATCCTTTTCCTCAACGAACCCGTCGGCTCGACCTGCACGATCATCGCCGATCTCTTCCGCCGTCGCGGCTTCCCGCCCTCCAGCGATCTCGCCGGCCTGATGATGTCCGGCCTGATCTCCGACACCTTGGCGCTGCAGAGCCCCACCTCCACCGCCAAGGACGCCGACGTCCTCGCCTGGCTGGAAACCCACGCCGACATCAAGGCCAAGGCCCTCGCCGAGCTGATCTTCAGCTCCGGCTCCGTCATCCTGTCCCAGCCGCCCGAGAAGGTCGCCCGCTCCGATTTCAAGATCTATAACGAGGAGGGCGTGCGCTTCGCCGTCTCCCAGGTCGAGGAACTCGGATTCGACAATTTCTGGGCCCACGCCTCCGCCCTGACCGCCGCCCTCGCCGCCTTGCGGACCGAGGAAAAACTGGCCTTCGCCGCCATGCTGGTCACCGACATCAACACACAGAACTCGCTCCTGCTCGTCCAGGGCGATCCGGATTTCATCAGCCGCATCTCCTACGCCCACGTCGAACAGAACGAAATCTTCGACCTGCCCGGCGTCGTCTCGCGCAAGAAGCAGCTCATCCCGTATCTCACCAGCCTGCTCAAGGAAATGGCCGCGGACGGGATCGTGCCCGCCAACCGCGGGGGTTCCGCGCTTCCGTTCGGAAACAAAAACTAGCGTTGCTTGCCCCCGTTTTAGCCCGCAATTTGCCCCGGTTCATGTCCGAAAAAAACGATCAGCCCGTCCCGCCCCCCAGCGACTTCATCCGCGACATCGTCGCCCAGCACGTGGCGGAACAGCGCTATGCCCGGATCGTCACCCGGTTCCCGCCCGAGCCGAACGGCTACCTGCACATCGGCCACGCCAAATCCATCTGCCTGAACTTCGGCATCGCCCGCGAAAACCACGGCCGCTGCAACCTGCGCTTCGACGACACCAACCCGGTGAAAGAGGACGTCGAATACGTCGACTCGATCACCGCCGACGTGCTCTGGCTGATCGCCGGCTGGGCCGACCACTGCCTCGGCTTCAAACCGAAAGGGGCGGTTCCGGCCCCGGTGCCGGCAAACGGCAAACCTGATTTTTATCTCGGCGCGGTCGATCCATCGAAAATCGAGTCCAGCCCGCAGGGCCTCAGCCACCCTGAATCGAAAATTCCGGCGGAGCCGTTCTTCGCCTCGGACTACTTCGAAGCACTTTACGCCTACGCCCTTGAGCTGATCAAACGCGGCAAGGCCTACGTCTGCGACCTCACGGCCAAGGAAACCGAGGAATATCGCGGCGCGCCCGACCGGCCCGGCCGCGACAGCCCCTGGCGCAACCGCCCGGTCGCCGAGAATCTCGACCTCTTCCAACGCATGCGCGCCGGCGAATTCCCGGACGGCGCCCGCACCCTCCGCGCCCGCATCGACATGGCCTCGCCCAACGTCTGGTTGCGCGACCCGCTGCTCTACCGCATCCGCCACGTTCCGCACCACCACGCCGGCGACAAATGGTGCCTCTACCCGCTCTACGACTACGCCCATTGCCTCAGCGACTACGTCGAAGGCATCACACATTCGGTCTGCACGCTTGAATTCGAAGTGCACCGCCCGCTTTACGACTGGATCCTGGAAAACCTCGATCTCCCCCGCGCCCTGCCCCACCAGTACGAGTTCGCCAAACTGCAGCTCGGCTACACCATCGTCTCGAAGCGCAAGCTGCTCCAGCTGGTCCAGGAGAAGGTTGTGACCGGATGGGACGACCCCCGCATGCCGACTCTGTCGGGCCTGCGTCGCCGCGGGGTCCCGGCCAGCGCCATCCGCCAGCTCGCCGCTGCCGTCGGGGTGACCAAATACGACTCCCTCACCGAGGTCGCCGTGTTCGAAAACGCCATCCGCAACGAACTCAATCCCACCGCCCTCCGCCGGCTCGCCGTGCTCCGGCCCGTCAAGCTCGTCCTCACCAACCTCGCACCCGGCGAGGTCATCGAGTGCGACGCGACTGACAATCCCCAGGATGAAAATCCCACCACGCGCAAAGTCGCCCTCACCCGGGAGGTTTTCATCGAGTCCGACGACTTCGCCGAGGTGCCTCCGCCCAAATATTTCCGGCTCAAACCCGGCGGCGAAGTGCGGCTCAAATACGCCGGCATCATCAAGTGCGACGAGGTCGTCAAGGACGCCAGCGGCTCGATCACCGAGATCCGCTGCACCGCCGACCTCACCACGCGCGCCGGTGGCAGCAACGTCGAAAAGAAAGTCAAAGGCACCATCCATTGGGTCAGCGCCAGCCGTTGCGTCGAGGCCGAGGTCAGGCTCTACGACCGGCTCTTCACCGTCCCCGAGCCCGGCGCCGCGGACGATTTTCTCAAGCTGGTAAACCCGAAATCGCTCGAAGTCGTCACCGCCCGACTCGAACCCTCGCTGGCCGCGGCGAAGCCCCTCGATCGCTTCCAATTTGAACGCTTGGGCTACTTCACCCTGGATGCCCGGGACTCCCAGCTCCCCTCGAAACTCGTCTTCAACCGCACGATTGCCCTCCGGGACACCTGGGCTAAATAGCGCCCGCCATGGACAGACCTTTGCTCAATGAATTTGAGGCCCGGGTGCTGGGTTCGCTGATCGAAAAGGAAATCACCACGCCGGAATATTATCCGCTTTCGCTGAATGCGCTGACCAACGCCTGCAATCAGATCAACAACCGCGATCCGGTGGTTGAATACGGCGAGCCGCAGGTTTTCCGTGCCGTCGAATCCCTGCGCGACAAACGGCTGGCCGTCGTCGTCAGCGGAGGGGACAGCCGGGTGCCGAAATACGGCCACAAGACCGCCGACGTGCTCGCGCTCCAGCGCCCGGAGATTGCCGTGCTTTGTGTGCTCCTCCTGCGCGGTCCGCAAACCGTGGGCGAGCTGCGCACCCGGACCGGCCGCATGCACGAATTCGCCGGCCTCGCCGAGGTGCAAGCCACCCTCCAGGTCCTTTCCGCCCGACCGGACCCGCTGGTCACCGTGCTGCCGCGCCAGGCCGGCACCAAGGAACCGCGCTACGCCCATCTGCTCGGCGGGGAGATCGTCATCATGCCTTCAACGACCGAAGCCCCGTTTGCCATGTCCGCTCCGGCCGGTCAGGATCGCCTCACGCAGCTCGAAACCGATGTGGCCATCCTGCGGGGCGAGCTCGCCGACCTGCGCCAGCAATTCACCGATCTCCGCAAGCAGCTGGAGTAGAAATAAGAGAGTCCTCACCGCCGGCCGCGTTGAGGTAGGGCGAACCGGCCCGCTGAGCCCCAGACGTTATTCCAATCGCCCTAAGCTATTACGCTACGACAAAGCCGCGAGGGCAGGGCGGGACCGCTGGGCCCGCCGCGAATGTCCTGGCGGCGCGCCCGCCGGGGCACGTGCTCACCGCATAGGTAACACTTTGTGCTCACCGCATAGGTGACATTTCCAAGGCTGTATGCCTTGGAAAATTGAATGCGAGAAGGACCAACGGTGGCGATTGCTGGCGAGTTGGCGTGCGGGCAAAAGCCCGCTCGCGGTGCTTTGCCGCCGGTTTGGGATCAGTCGAAAAACTGCCTACAAGTGGATCGCGCGATTCGAGGAGGAAGGCCGGCGCGGGCTCGGAGATCGTCCACGAACCGCGCGCCGGATCCACAATCTGCCGAGCGTGGTGTGGCGAGCGCGCATCAGGCGCTGGCGTGCGCGGCACCCGACTTGGGGCGCACGCAAGCTCCACGCCTCCCTCGCACGGCGGTTTCGTGCCACGGGCTTACCGTCGGTCGCGGCGATTGGCCGGTGGCTGCGGCGCTGGGCGCTGACACGCCAGCGACAGCGGCGCGGTGCGCAGCGTGGCCCCGTGGTGGAGCGGCCGCATCTGACCCCGGCGCTGCGACCCAACGACGTTTGGTCCGTCGACTTCAAAGGGTGGTTTTGGACCGGCGACCGCACCCGTGTCGATCCGCTGACGGTGCGCGATATGGCGAGCCGTTACATCCTGGCCGCCGACTTGCTCCCCGACCAAAGCGTGCGGCACGCCAGGGTGGCCTTCACGCAGCTGTTTCGTGCCCGCGGGCTGCCGCATGCGATCCGCGTCGACAACGGCTGCCCATTCGGCGCCGACGGCGCGCTGGGCCTGACGCGCCTCAGCGCATGGTGGGTGAAGTTGGGCATCCGGGTGGAGTTTATCACTCCCGGCTGTCCCGGCGAGAACGCTAGCCACGAGCAGATGCACCGGGTGTATAAAGATGAAACGGCCGCTCCACCGGCACCCACACTGCGTGCGCAAAAGCGCCGCAGCCGCCGTTGGCGACATCTGTACAACCACCTCCGACCGCATGAAGCGCTCGGCCTGCGCTGCCCCGCAGAGTTCTACTGCAAAAGCCCGCGCAAGCTACCGGAGCAGCTCGGGCCGTTGCGATACCCGCAAGGCTGGGAAACACGACTGGTGAAAGGCAAGGGCATGATCAGTCTCGATGGCCGTGGCCGCTTCGTCGGCGAGGCGTTCGAAGGCGAGCGCGTCGGGTTGAAGCGCACACCCAGCGGCTGCGAGGTCTACTTCGCACATCTGCTGGTTGGCACCCTCGCGGCCAACGAGCTCACCGGCATTCACGCTGTCCGCTACCGGCCTCGCAAGGCGTAAACCCAATCGCCACGTCCGCCACCTGTACCCTCCCAGGGAAAGGCGGGGGCCTGCGGCCCCCTGCACCCCCTCCGAACCATTTGGTTCGCGCTCCAGAACAGACCGGTGGGGAGCTGCGCTCCCCTACACCCCCTCCAATACAAGTGTTACCCATGCGCTGAGCACAAAGTGTCACCCATGCGCTGAGCCGGCGCCCGGTCGCGCCCTACCCACTGAAAAGCGCAAATGCACCGGGCGATTGGTATGACACCAACCCTTCGTATGATTTGGACTTTTCGAATGCGATTGACTGGCAGGGCGCACCGGCCCGGTCAGCCGCCGCGCGGGCCGTTCCGCCCGACCGATTGCTGGTCGAATCGCGCCTCGCAGGGTGAGGGCCCCTGCCCACATCCGGAATCGCGCCCGGCGCCTAGCGCGGAACCGAAGTCGCGGTCCGCAGAGTATCCAGCCAGAGAGCGCGTTCGCCGGGAATGCCGTGGAGTTCCAGCTGAGCGGCGATCTCGGCGGCGGTCGGTTCGGCCACCCGGTGTTTGGGGTCGCCGGGAAACTCCGGGCGCGCGGCGCGGGTGAGCTGCCAGCAGGCCCAGGCACGCCACCGCCGCTGGTCGCGACGGGGTTCGTTCATCCGGTCGGCGAGATGCTGGAAATGCACCCGCGGATTGCCGAGGAAAACTTCCGGCGGGGCGTGCCGCAGAAACCAGACGAGCGCGGCGTAGGGCAGGGGCCAGTCGCGCAGCACGGGCTCGTCTCCGCGCAAATCCGCGCCGAATCCGCGGTTCAGCTTCAGGATCGCCCGGGCGACCAGGCCCTGTTGCCAAAGGAACTGGCCGTAAGTCAAAGCCGTCAGAAAAAACGCCCCGTCCCGGACCTCGCCATGGGCCGTGAGCACGCTCGCGTCCATGGCGGCAGGGGCGGGCGGCAGATGCGGACAGGAGGGCAGGCGCATGGCGGAGCGTCGGGCGGCCCCGGGCCGGGCTCAAGTTTAACTTGGCGGCGGGGTGGTTCTCTCCGCATAAAGGAGGCTTGGACACGCAGGCATCAGACCGGATCAACGAAGTGCGCGGGTGGCGCTGGCTTGCGCTCTGGCTGCTGGCCCTGCTCGTTCGCGTCTGGGGACGCACCCTGCGTTTCGCGGCCGACCGCGAGACCCTCGGGCGGCTGACGATGTCCGACGAACCGGCGGCGATCGTGCTCTGGCACAACCGGCTTTTTCTCTCCGCGGAAATTTTCCGCCGCTACCGCTACCGGCGGAAGGTGTACGGATTGGTCAGCGCCAGCCGTGACGGCGCCTGGCTGGCGGCGTTTTACCGGATGGTCGGGATCGAGCCGGTGCGCGGGTCGAGCAGCAATTTCGGACGCGAGGCGGCGCGCATGCTGATCGAGAAGATGCGCGAAGGGCACGACATCGGCATCACGCCCGACGGCCCGCGCGGACCGCTCTACGTGGTCGAACCCGGCGTGCTCGTGGTGACCCGGCGCAACCACGCTTCCATGATTTTGCTTGGTGCGGAATTTGGTCCGGCCTGGCGGTTGAAAAGCTGGGATCGTTTCTACATCCCGTGGCCGTTCACCCGGATCAAGATGCGCTGCACCCTCCTGCCCGCCGACACGGCCGGGCAGCAGAAGACCGGCGCCGATGAGGTGCGCGCAGCGTTGCTCGCGATCAATCCCGATCCACCGGCCGCAGGCGGTTGAAGCCGAGTTCCCGCGAGCGTGCGCTGCGGAAAGGTGGTTCCGAGCTCCACGGTAGCGCAGGCTTCCAGCCTGCTTTTACGCTGGCAGGCAGGGATGCCTGCGCTCCGCCAAGACCTGCCCCCGCAGAAAACCGGTCACGGAGGTCCGGTTCCACCTTATCCAAACGGCGAGGTCGCGCTTAGAACGTCGGCGTGATCGTCAGGCTCTGGCCCGGCTCGACCACATAGTCATTGCCGGTGTTCCAGGTGAGGTCGTTGACGAGCACCTTGAAGGTCACCGGACTGGTCGCGCCTTTGAGCGTGATCGTCCAAAGATCGTGGCTGGTGCAGTCCATGACCCGGCCCAAGTCCCAGCTCAGGCCCGGGCCCTCGCCGCGGAGGAACAGTTGGTTGCCGAAATCGATGTCGATCTTGGCGGCGATGTAGGTGTCCGGCGGCGTGGCGGGCACCGCGGTCTTCTTCTTGGCCGGGGCGGCTTTTTTGGCGGGAGCCTTGGGAGCGGCGGCAGCGGCTTTCTGGGTGGTCTTTTTCATAACAAAGGATTGGTCGGACAAAAAATGGGGAAGGCCTGTTTTTTGACCCGCCCTGCAAGTGTGCAACAGCAAATTGGGGGCCAAGTTTACCGGAACGTTAAATCGCTCCCGGCGAGCGGGAAGCGATGGCGGAAAAATTTGTTTTACTCCGGCCGAGGGGTCCGGCAATAACAACCCTTCGGCTTTTGGGGCAGTAGCTCAGTTGATAGAGCGCGTCGTTCGCAACGACGAGGTCGCCGGTTTGAGCCCGGTCTGCTCCACCAGCCTTCGCTCTTCGAGCTACGGCTCGGCAAGCCAGCCAGCAAACAAGGCGCTAATCGAAGGACGGTTATTCAATGCACCTGGCGAAGGCTGCCGCGCCGCAGTCCGCAGGACGGAGGCGGGCCTCGTACGTTCCTGCGTGCGGGGGAATTGGGGTCGCTATTGCCCGTCAGCCCCCTAGCATCGCGCAATGCCGGTTTCAAAGAGTCAGCAGTTCGCCGCTCTGGCAGACCACTTTGCCGCTCGGCGCGACGCCATCTTGCAGGCTTGGCGCACGACGGACCGGGCTGACCCCGATCAAACCTCCGGACGTTCCCTTACCCTCGGTCAGTTCCTCGACCACATCCCCGAGATGCTCGACGCTTTCGAGCTGCGCCTGCGCTCGCGTCCGGGCGGCGTGGACGCCCGAGCGGCCGAAGTGAACAAGAAGGATGAAGGGGTGAAACACGGCCTCCACCGCTGGCAGCAGGGCTACCGGCTGCAGGAACTCATCAAGGAATGCGGCCATCTCCAGTCTTGCCTCTACGATGAGCTGGGCCGCCTCGCCGAAAAGAATTCCGAGATCGAACCCGCAACCCTGGCCGAGGCCCAACGTCAGATCATGGCGCTCGTCAACGACACCATCAGTGAAAGCGCCGGACAATACGAACGCATGCAGCAGGCCGAGGCCGCCGGCCATGTCGGGGACCTTCGGGGCGCCCTGGCCAGCGTCAGCCAGATCGAGCGGCACCGCTCCACCCTGTTCCACCAGGCGGTCCACGATCTGAAAAACGATGTCGTCGGCGTGAACCTTGCCGCCACGCTGCTCGACAATCCTGCCATGGCGGAGTCCGACCGCCGGGAATCGGCCAGCTTCCTGAAGCAGGCGCTGCAGGGACTGAACACGATGCTGGAAGAACTGATGGAACTGGCCCGGTTGCAGGCTGGCTAGGAAACCCGGCGGATTGCCCCCTTTGACGCCGCCGCTCTGCTCACCGAGCTCTGCGCCGCCCACCAGCCTTTTGCCCGCGAGTGCCAACTGTTCCTGGAGGTGCAAGGGCCGGCTCACCTGGCCGTCGAGGGCGATGCCGAAAAAAGCCGCCGGCTGGCGAAAAACCTTGTGGGCAACGCCCTGAAGTACACTTCCCGCGGCGGAGTCCATGTGACGTGGGGTGAGGAAAAGGAAACCTGGTGGCTGATGGTCAAGGATACCGGCCCCGGCATGTTATCAGGGCCGGGCACGCCGTTGGTGACGGGCTTGCAGGAGGCCACGGCCAGCGCCAAGGAGTCGGACGACAGGGCCGCCGCCCGCCAAGGCGAGGCCTCGCAGGTGTTGCCGACCCCGAGGGATTCCATCTCCGCTGAGGCGCTTTCCCCTCACCAACCCGGCGAAGGCATCGGTCTCTCCATCGTGAAACGTCTGTGCGAGCTGCTGGATGCCAGCATCGAGATTGCGAGTTCCGCGGAAACGGGCACCACCTTCCGCGTCGTCTTCCCCCTCGCCATCGGCTCCCGACAATCCTCCGCGGTTTTGGCGTAGCGTCCCGGCGTCGCCTAAAACAAGCGGCGCGCTCGGCATCTTGGCTGGCTGGTCCAAGGAGTTTGCCGGTGGTCTTGCCGGAATCGGAAGCCGGTGTTCCGCCCCTTCGCACCGCGCCTTTTGTCGGTCCCAACGTTTGTTCGCAGAAAAAATCTGGAACCCATTCGTTCGGGCTGGACGGAATTATGCTCCTTTAGCCTTCGCTCGTCGGGCTTCTGCGCGCAAAGGCGCGGGCGACAAACGCGCCAATCTGGTGTACGCTCGCTTCCACCTTCAACCCAGAACAGGAGTCCACGATGCAAAAGCGAAAACTTGGAAACAGTAGCCTCGAAGTCTCGGCCCTCGGGCTGGGCTGCATGGGCATGAGCTCCGGCTACGGCCCGGCCGGCGAAAAATCGGCGATGATCTCGGTGATTCGTTCCGCCGTCGAAAACGGCGTCACCTTCTTCGACACCGCGGAAATCTACGGTCCGTTCGCGAACGAACTGCTCGTGGGCGAGGCCCTCGCTCCCTTCCGCGGGCGGGTGAAGATCGCCACGAAGTTCGGGTTCAAAATCGGACCGAACGGAGAGCGCCTCGACGGCCTGGACAGCCGGCCCGCCCACATCAAGGAAGTGGCGGAGGCTTCGCTCAAGCGCCTCCAGACCGATGTCATCGACCTGTTCTACCAACACCGCGTCGATCCCGACGTTCCGATCGAGGACGTCGCCGGGGCGGTGAAGGAGCTGATCCAGGCCGGCAAGGTGAAGCATTTCGGCCTGTCCGAAGCCGGTGCGAAAACCATCCGGCGCGCTCACGCCATTCAACCGGTCACCGCGCTGCAGAGTGAATACTCCCTGTTTTGGCGGGAGCCGGAGGCGGAGATCATGCCGCTGCTCGAGGAGCTCGGGATCGGCTTCGTGCCTTTCAGCCCGCTCGGCGAGGGATTTCTCACGGGCAAGATCGACGAAAACACAAAATTCGACGCCACTGATTTCCGGAATGTCGTACCCCGTTTCTCGCCCGAAGCCCGGAAGGCGAACCAGGCCGTGGTCGAGCTGCTCACTGTCATCGCCACCCGGGCGAAGTCGACGCCCGCCCAGGTCGCATTGGCCTGGCTGCTGGCGCAGAAGCCGTGGATCGTGCCGATTCCCGGCACGACGAAGCTGCCGCGCCTGCTGGAAAACCTCGGCGCCGCGTCCGTCGCACTGACGCCGGACGACCTCCGTGAAATCAACGTCGCTGCCGACAAGATCACGCTGCAAGGCGCGCGCTACCCGGAACACCTGCAGAAATTGATCGGCCGCTGAACATGCCGCCACCGAAGCGAAGATCGTTGACGATGACCGCAATCGGGCAGCGTCTCCCGTTGTTCTGGCGACAGCTTCTTTTTGGTTTCGACGTCTTTCACGAGGGTTTGGGTCGGCTAGGGCTGCGGGGCGGAGAGCAGCAGCGAGGTCGACCCGGCGGGGAAGGGATGCGTCGTCGTCGCCCCCGACGGCCAGCGGACCCGGACCTGGCAGGGCGCATTGGCGTCCGTATAACCAAAGAAGCACGCCGCGGTGGACTGGCTGTAGTAGCCGGAACCGGCATAGACCTCGCTGGTCAGGTTGGAGCCATCCGTCAGCTCGACGGTGATCGTCGCCCCTGCCGCGGTGGGATTGCCGGCCGGGCCGCGCAGGCCGATGCGCACCGATTTGCGGCCGGCGACACCGTTGTTGCGAAACGCGAGCATGTCGTCGTTGTTCCGCGAGACGAGAAAGTCGGGCCAGCCGTCGTGATCGAGATCGAGCGCCACGAGCGCTTTCGCATCACCGGGCACGAGCAGACCGCTCTCGGCGGGCGGCACCGCGGTAAAGTGACCATGGCCATCGCCGCGCAGCAGCTGGCTCAGGCCGCCGTCAAAACGACCGACCGCGGCAATGGGCGCAAACGAGTTTTGCACCGCATAGATGTCGGCATGACCGTCGCCGTCGAAGTCTCCCGCGACGAGGCCCTGCAGCGGGGCGATCTGTGCGATTCGCGGCAACGGTTCGAAGCGATACGTTCCGTCGCTCTGACTCAGGAACACGCCGCTGCGCAGTTCCGTGGCCGCGAAGCGCTGCATTTTTGCCAGATTATCCTCGCCGAAAATTTCGGCCACCGTCGCACGGGCATAATTGTTGTTCAGGGGAAAGCGTTTCAAAATGGCCGGAAAGACGGCCCCCAGATCGCGGCGGGCGCGCCAGGGATAGATGCGATCGCCTTCGTAATAGGCCTCGATGAGCTGCGTGGAACCGTCGCCCTTGAAGTCGCCCGCGTAAAGCAGCGCCGGATGCGCGGCATCCGCGTGGTACTGGGTGTTCAAGCCCACGTTGCCGACCACGAAGTCGGGCCGGCCGTCGCCATTGAAATCCGCCGCCGCGAGGGACGTCCACCACCCGGTGCCCGCCGCGGCAAATCCCGCCTTTTCCGTCCAGTCCGCGAAGCCCTTTCCCTGGTTGTTGTGGAAATATTTCACGTTGCCCCACTCGAGCGTCAGCAGCAGGTCCAGCCAGCCGTCGCCGTCCACATCGCTCCAGAGAGCTGATGTGACCATGCCGACTTCACGCAGTCCCGGAGCCAAAGTGTCGGTCACATCTTCAAACTTGCCGCCGTGGTTTTGCAGCAGGGCGCTTTGCGGCGCAAACGGGTACTGCCCCGACATAATCCGGCCACCGATAAACACATCCAATAGTCCGTCGCGATTAAAGTCAGCTGCGGCGATCGCGCCCGCATTGATGGACAACGGCGGCAAGGCGTCCTCGTCGGCCGGTCGCAAACCGCCATGACCGTCGCCAAAATAGAGACGGGGCTGGTACTCCGGCATCCCGGCGGGGAGCGAATTGCCCCCCATGGTGACGAGAAGATCGTCGTTACCGTCGCCATTCGCATCGAACACCAGAATCGGTCCATGATTTACCGGGCTGGGAGAAATCCCCGAAAGGGGAGCGACCTCAAAGTTTGCCTCGCCGGTGCCGCGGGCGATCTTCGGCAGGTCCTGCGTGGTACCCCCGATCACAATGGATTCCCTGTCTCGTCCGGCTAATCCTCCCACCGCCAGACTCGGGCCACGGCGATTGAAGCGAGACGGCACCAAACGCTGCAGCGAGGCTTCATCGACGGTCTCCTCACGCATGCGGACGTCAAGACCCAGGTCATGGCTCACCTCCTTGAACGACGCCCCTGGCGGGGAAGCCTCGGCTGGCTTGGCAACGGATGAAGGCGCTGCCGGCCCAGCGGGTTCGGTAATCAAATAGCGCTGATCCACCGGCACATTTTCCCAAGTCTGCACGCGACCACCCGGCCAAGTTACGACAAGACGCTTGATCACCGTATCATCGCCGAGACCGAAGTGAAGCATGGGTTCGCTGCTCGAAAGGTAGCCCCGTGAAAGCCCCAGCGTGGACACCTGCACTCCCAGCGCGCTTTCGATCCGAACGGTGGCCCCAATGCCAAAGTGATTCGACGCCGTCCCACGCAGATCGAAAATCACCCGATGTCCCGTCTGGCAATCATTCCTCAGGACGGTGACGCCGCCGTGGTAGTTGCTATAGACGACGTCGAGATCACCATCCCCATCCAGGTCGCCGTAGGCGGCGCCAAAACTCACCCCGCGTTGATCGAGCCCCCAAGCTGCGCTGACATCTTCAAACTGCAGGTTCCCGAGATTGCGCAGGGCAATGTGTTTTTCCGCCCGGATCGGACTCTCCGTCATGATTCGAATGGACTCGGCCACGCCTTCGGCGCTCATCTGACGTTTCACGACGTCAACGTTAGGATCGTACGGAAAGCCATTGGTGACGTGCAGGTCGAGGCGTCCATCATTGTCCAGATCCACCAGACGGATCGACCAGGTCCAATCGGTGGCAGCAACGCCCGCCAGGAAAGCTGCTTCCTGACAATAACCCGTTCCCGTATTGATCAGCAGCGCATTTCGAGGAATCTTCGCGACGGTCGTGGTGCCATCCGGTCGCTCGACGAGGCGCGCCCTGGAATCGGCCATCATGCGCTGGTCCTTCTCGTGAGTCGCGGAGGCCATGTCCGCCACGATGAAATCGATCAGCCCGTCGTTGTTCACGTCTCCGTAATCCGAGCCCATGGAGGAGAAACACGTGTGCGGCAACACCTGGCCGGAAACGTCGGTAAACGTTCCATCCCGGTTGTTATGGTAGAGGGCGTCCGGCACGCCGTAGTCGCAGGCCACGTAAAGATCCGGCCAGCCGTCGTTGTCATAGTCCCACCAGGTCGCGGAATGACTGCGAGCGCGCACGTCCATGCCCGCCTTGTCGGTGACGTTTTGGAATGTCCCGTTGCCTTGATTATGGAACAGGTACCCGCGCCGCCCACCGTCATTGGTGGTGGTGCCCAACATATTGGTGGTGAGGTAGAGATCAAGGAAGCCGTCGCGATCGTAGTCGCAGAAGGCGGCCATCACCGATGAATCCTTCACGTCGAGGCCGTACGCATGGGCCATCTCCTTGAATGTGCCATCGCCCTGGTTGATG
>Ga0265331_10001293_pt1 | contig 18633 bp, 15 predicted proteins | sample 41923metaG_FD_202088 | JGI IMG/M metagenome (GOLD analysis project Ga0265331, IMG submission 202088) | Rhizosphere microbial communities from Carex aquatilis grown in University of Washington, Seatle, WA, United States - 4-19-23 metaG | ecosystem: Host-associated > Plants > Roots > Rhizosphere... | reverse complement strand
GTCTCGCCGACGGCAAGGTCGAGGTGAAGCGCCGAAGCACGGGCGAGCGCGAGAACCTCTCCCCCGAGGCGGCGGTCGCCCATGTCGTCGCCGCGGTGAAGGCGGCGCAAGGGTGAGCCGGTTGACGACCACCGCTAGCCCCCCCTCCTCAACCCTCCCCCGCTTCGCGGGAGAGGGAGCAGGCGGCGAGCTTCATCGCGGATTCGCGCAAAGCGCCCCGTCCCCTCTCCCGCGAAGCGGAGGAGGGATAGGGAGGGGGCCTTTTCGCGGCGCGCGCACCGGGGCCCACGCATGACAGACGCTTCTCCCGCCCCCAGAGGCGGCGGCATGTTCTCCGCCTTCGAATGGATGGTCGCCCTGCGCTATCTGCGCGCGAGACGGGCGGACGGCTTCGTCTCGGTGATCGTGCTCTTCTCCTTTCTGGGCATCGTGCTCGGCGTCGCGACGCTCATCGTCGTGATGTCGGTGATGAACGGCTTCCATCGCGAATTGATGGACAAGATTCTGGGCTTCAACGGCCACGCCTTCGTGCAGTCGGCCGAGCCGCCCTTCAACGACTGGCCCGACGTCACGAAGCAGCTCTCCTCGATCCCCGGCGTGACGCTCGCCGTGCCCATGGTGGAGAGCCCCGCGGGGGTCTCCTCGCAGGACAAGCAGAGGGGCGTTTACGCGCGCGGCATTCGCGAGGAAGACCTCAAGCGCCTGCCGGGCATCGCCGGCAATGTGCGCGACGGTACTTTCGACGGCTTCGACAAGGCGGGCGGCATCGCGATCGGCTCGCGTCTCGCCGAGGACCTCGGCGTCGGCGTGGGCGACAAGGTGAGCCTCATCATCGCCAAGGGCGCGCAGACGCCCTTCGGCGTGATGCCGCGCATCAAGGCCTATCCGGTCGTCGCGATCTTCTCAATCGGCATGTCGGAGTTCGACAGCCTCTTCCTTTACATGCCGCTTCCCGAGGCGCAGACTTTCTTCAACCGCGAGAAGGACGTCTCGGTTATCGAGGTTTTCGTCGACAACCCGGACAAGATCGACGATTTCACCTCCGCCGTCGGCAAATTGACCGGTCCGCCGCTCATCGTCATCGATTGGCGCCAGCGCAACAAGACCTTCTTCGACACGCTGCAGGTCGAGAAGAACATCCTTTTCATCATCCTGATGCTCATCGTGGTGGTCGCCGCCTTCAACATCGTCTCGGGCCTCACCATGCTGGTCAAGGACAAGACGAAGGACATCGCGATCCTGCGCACGATGGGGGCGACGCGCGGGTCCGTGCTGCGCATCTTCCTCATCATCGGCGCCTCGATCGGCGTGCTGGGCGACCTCTTCGGCTTCGGGCTGGGCCTCGCGCTCGCCAAAAATCTCGAGAGCATCCGCCTGATGCTCAACAAGCTGATGCACTTCAACCTGTTCCCGGCGGAGTTCTACTTCCTCTCGCGCCTGCCCTCGATCGTCGAGCCGCAAGGCGTCGCGCTCGTCGTCGGCATGGCCTTCGCGCTGGCGATCCTGGCCTCGATCTATCCGGCCTGGAAAGCGGCGTCGCTCGACCCCGTCGACGCGCTGCGCAGCGAGTAGCGGCATGACCCATCCCGCCCTCGAGCTGAGAGATCTCTACCGGCACTATCGCGAAGGCGAGGCGCGTCTCGATATTCTGACCGGCTCGAACCTCACTCTTCATCCTGGAGAAACGGTGGCGCTGATCGCGCCTTCGGGCGCCGGCAAATCGACGCTACTCCACATCGCCGGCCTATTGGAGCGGCCGGACTCCGGCGAGGTGCTGATCGGCGGGCGGGCGACCTCTAAGATGGGCGACGAGGCCCGCACGCGGCTGCGCCGCCATGCGATCGGCTTCGTCTATCAGTTCCACCATCTGCTGCCCGAGTTCACGGCGCTCGAGAACGCAGTGATCCCCCAGACGATCGCCGGCTATTCGCGCCGGGACGCGACCGCGCGGGCGCAGGAGCTTCTCGATTATCTGGGGATCGGCGCGCGCGCCTCGCACCGACCGGGCGAGCTTTCCGGCGGCGAGCAGCAACGCGTCGCCATCGCCCGCGCCGTCGCCAATGCGCCGGCCCTGCTGCTCGCCGACGAACCGACGGGCAACCTCGATCCACGCACCGCCGACCATGTGTTCGCGACGCTGCTCGCGCTCGCGCGCGGCAGCGGGCTCGCCGCCCTCATCGCGACGCATAATCTCGAGCTCGCCGCCCAGCTCGACCGCCGCGTGACGCTGCGCGACGGGCTGCTGTGGGAGCTGGACTAGCACAGCCTTCCTTGTGGCGCCCTTGCAACGCGCTGCCGGAAATTGATCGGTGCGCGAAACGGAGCGCGCGTTTTCATTGAACTGTCATTTGCGCTCCCTAACGTCTTGGGCCTTGAGGTTTCCTTGGCCTTCGACGCCATCGCCGCTGACGGCTGGAGAATCTGAACATGCCCGTCGCCGTCTCGCCATTCCAACGCACGTTCCTCGCATTGGCCGCGCTGGCGGCGGCGACGCCCGCGAGCGCCGGCTCGATCACCTCCTTCACGACGGGCGACCTCATCATCGACACCGTCACGGGCAGCACGCTCGACGCCGCCTCGCCATTGACTTTGCAAGAGTTTCACCTCGGCGCCGGCGGCTCGTCGGCGACTTCGGTCGGAACCTTCACGCTCCCTCAGACCTCGAGCGGCGCCAATTGGGCGATTTCGGGCGAATATGGCTCGGCCTCGGAGGACTTTCTGCAGCTCTCGGGGAACGGTCATCTGCTGACGATCATGGGTTACGGCGTGAACGCCGCGACCTTCAACGCCGCCCCTGTCTCCACATACGGCAACAAGGCGCTGGGCCAAACGACCAGCGTGCCCGGGGGGGCCTACACGGTCGTGCCGCGAGTCGTGGCGGCCATCGGCGCTAATGGAGCCGTCGACACCTCGACGGCGGTTCTGAATTTCGCCAATACGAACAATCCGCGCAGCGCCTATACCGTCGACGGCTCCTCCTTTTATGTGTCGGGCCAGAGCGCGTCGAAGACCGATCCGACGCAGGGCGTCCAGTTCGTGCCGCGCGGCGGTTCAACCGGCGTGACGATCAATAACCAGACCGACACGCGCTTCGTCACGGCCAACAACGGCACGCTCTACGTCTCGCGTGACTATAATCCGCCGTCGGGCGGCAATCAGAATTTCACTGGCGTGGTCCAGCTCGGCTCTTCGAGCGTGCTTCCGACCTCGGCGGTTTCGACGCCGACGCACATCGTGCCGCCAGCCTCGCCGGCTTCGAGCGGCGGCAACAACGGCTCGATCAATCTGACCACCGCTCTGGCCAATGGCGTCAACAATTCGCGCATTAGCAGCTTCGTCTATCTCAGCCCCGAGCAATATTTCTTCGCGAGCCCGACCGTGCTTTATGTCGCAGACAGCGGCCAGCCGAAAAACGGCAACGCCAATAAGGCGGCGCTCGGCGAGGGCGGACTGCAGAAATGGGTTTTGAATACAACGACCGGCGTGTGGAGCCTCGAATACGATCTCTTTAAGGGTCTGAACCTGGTGAACAACGCTCTCGCCGATCCGGCCCATCCGACCAATCCCGGCGTCACCGGCCTTTTCGGCCTGACGGGTCTCGTCGTCGGAGGCCAGGTCGAGCTCTTCGCGACGAGCTACGGCTTGAACGAGCTGTCGCCGAGCTATCTCTACGAAATCACCGACACGCTCTCCGCCACGACGCCGGGCGCCAATGAACAGTTCACCACGCTGTTCTCCGCCCCGACGAACGTCTCGATCCGCGGCGTCTCCTTCGCCCCGACGCCAGCCCCGGCCCCGGCTATTGGCCAGGGGCTCGTGAGCTTGGGCGGCTTGATCGCTGCGGGGGCGCGCGCGCTACGCGCCCGACGGCGGTCTCAAGGCAAAGCCTGAGCTCCCTCGAGCGCATCCGGATATTTCAGGGCCGGATGCGCCCGCAAAATTGTCGATCGAGCTATTCTATCGCCGGCGCCAAGCCTTTTTCCGGGAACCCGCTTGCGGGCCCTAGACGCCCTGCCGCGGGACGAAAACCCGCAATTCCCGCATAGCGTAAACCCGCCCTTAATCTTAACGACGCCTAATGTCATTTGGACGCCCGCAGCGCGCGCCGGCGGCCCGTTTGCGACCCTCAAGCCCGCGCGGGGACGACCTTGAACAGCCCGAAGGCGCCAACGCATTTTCCGCTCGAACGGAGTCGTTTGGGCGGGGGGAAATCGCGCCGGAATCGAGAATCTGCCGGGCCGGCTCGCCTTCGGGGCCGGCGGCGACGCCAGGGGAGAAGGATCATGACGCCCTCGCGCCCGCCCTTCGACCGGCACGTCCCCGTGTTGCTCGCCGAGGCCATCGCCGCGCTTGGCCCGCGCGCCGAGGGGCGCTATCTCGACGCCACCTTCGGCGCCGGGGGCTACAGCCGCGCCCTGCTGGCGACGCCCGGCGCGCAAGTGCTCGCGCTCGACCGCGATCCCGCGGGGGTGCGCGGCGGCGCCCGTCTCGTCGAGGAGGCCCGCGGCCGGCTCAGGCTCGTCGAAGCGCGCTTCTCCGAGCTCGAGAAGATCGCCGCGCGCGAGAATTTTCTCCCGCTTCAGGGCGTCGTCTTCGATGTCGGCGTCTCGTCCATGCAGCTCGACGAGCCGGATCGCGGCTTCTCCTTTCGCGACGATGGGCCGCTCGACATGCGCATGGGCGGCGTGGGCCCGACCGCCGCGGAAATCGTCAACACGGCCTCCGTGGAGAGGCTCGCCGACATCTTCCATTATTTCGGAGAGGAGCGCGCCGCGCGGCGCATCGCCCGCGCGATCGTGCATGATCGCGAATCTCAGCCTTTCACCACGACAGGCCAGCTCGCGCGCCTCATCGCGCGCATCGCGCCGCATCGCCAAAGCGACATTCACCCCGCGACGAAAAGCTTTCAGGCGCTGCGCATCGCCGTCAACGACGAGCTCGCCGAACTCGTCGACGGCCTCTGCGCGGCCGAGCGGGCGCTGGCGCCCGAGGGGCGGCTCGCGGTCGTCACCTTCCATTCGCTGGAGGATCGTCTGGTCAAGCTCTTCCTTGCGGCGCGTTCAGGACGCGGCGAGACGCAATCGCGCCGCCTGCCGGGCGAGCCCGCGCCGCAGCCCCCGACCTTTCGGCTCGAAGGGCCGCAGCCCAGATCGCCGCTCGCGGATGAGATCGCCGCCAATCCGCGCGCGCGCTCGGCCAAGCTGCGCGTCGCTGCGCGCACGGCGGAGCCCGCCCGGGAATTCGACGAGGCTTTGGCGAGGCGCGCCCGGCTGCCGGCGCCGGCGAGCGGGAGGAGCTAGCCATGCTGCGCCTCTTCAACCTTCTGTCGATCCTGGTGCTGCTCGGCTCCGCGGGCTACGCCTATTCCATCAAATATGAGACGAGCTTTCGCACGGAGCAGATCGCCAAGGCGAAGCTCGAGATCAAGAGCGAGCAGGACGGCATCAACGTGCTGCGCGCCGAATGGGCCTTTCTGACGCGGCCGGAGCGCGTGCAAAAACTCTCGGAGCGCTATCTCGACCTCGAGCCGCTCGCCCTCGCCCAGATCGACAGTTTCGCGGCGCTGCCGGAGCGCCTTCCGCACGCCGACGCGATCGGCGACAAGCTCGACATGCTGGGGCTTGGCGTCGCCAGCACGCCTTCCGCCGACCCGGCCGCGGCGCCAGCGACGCCGCGGAGCAAGGGCGGCGCCTCCACCAAAACGACGGCGGCCGCAAGATGACGATCGCGTTCGAAAATTCTCCCCCGCCGAGCGAGAAGAGGCTGAGCCGGAAAGCGCGGCTCGGCCGGACGCTGCGCGGGCTCTTTTCGACGAGCCTCGACTTGAGCGCGAGACGCATGCGTCTCGTGGCGGTGATCTTTTTCGGGATCTACGCGCTCATCTGCGGCCGGCTCGTCTATCTCGGGCTGAAGCCGGACCCGTCCACTCTGCGGCGCGCCGCGGCGGATGCGGTCGCGGCCGCGCGTCCGGATCTTCTCGACCGCAATGGCGAAATCCTGGCGGCAGACGTGAAGACCATGTCGGTTTTCGCCGAGCCCAGGCGCCTGAGCGACAAGGACGAGGCGACCGAGCTTCTGACCGCGACCCTGCCGGTCGACGCCAAGCAGCTGCGCGAGCGGCTCGGATCGCGCAAGGGCTTCGTCTGGGTCAAGCGCGAGGTCACGCCGCATCAGCGCGACGAAGTGTTCCACCTCGGGCTCGCCGGAGTCGGCCTGCTTGCGGAGAACAAGCGCATCTATCCCAACGGCCCTCTCGCCGCGCATGTGCTCGGATTCGCGGACACCGACAACATCGGCGTCGCGGGCATGGAGAAATATGTCGATGGTCAGGGGCTCGCCAATCTGCATAGCCTGGGCTTCGAGCTGACGGCCGAGACGCTGCAGCCGATCACGCTGTCGCTCGATCTCAAGGCCACGCACGCCCTGCGCGACGAGCTCGCGAAGGGCATCGAGCACTTCAAGGCGAAGGCCGGCGCGGCGGCGATCATGGACGTGAACACCGGCGAGATCGTCGCCCTCGCCTCGCTGCCCGACTATGACCCCAACGGCTCGCCGAACATCCGCGACAAGGAGCTGATCAACCGCCTCAACGTCGGCATCTATGAGATGGGCTCGACCTTCAAGGCGCTGACGATCGCGATGGCGCTCGACTCGGGCAAGGTCAATCTGACCTCGCGCCTGGATGCGCGCAGCGAGCTCAATCTCGGCCGCGCGACGATCCACGATTATCATGCGACGCACGCCATGCTCACCGTGCCCGAGGTCTTCGTGCATTCCTCGAACATCGGCACGGCGCGCATGGCCCTCGGGCAGGGGGTCGAGAAGCACAGGGCGTTCCTGTATAAGTTGGGCCAGCTCACGCGCATGCATACCGAGCTGCCCGAGAGCGCCGAGCCGATGTGGCCGAGGAAGCGGTGGAGCGAGCTCAGCACGGCGACGATCGCCTTCGGTCACGGCATCGCCGTCGCCCCCATGCAGGCCATGATGGGCGTGGGCGCCCTAGTCAACGGCGGCTATCTCATCAGCCCGACCTTCTTGAAACGCAGCGAGGAAGAGGCCAGGAAGAATGCGACGCAGGTGATCAAGCCCGAAACCAGCGAGGCGATGCGCTGTTTGATGAGACTGAACGCGGAGATCGGCACGGCGAGGAAGGTCAACGTTCCGGGCTTCTACGTCGGCGGCAAGACCGGCACTGCCGAGAAGGCCATCCACGGACACTATGTGAAGAACAAGCTGTTCACGACCTTCATGGCGGTGATGCCGGCGGACAAGCCGAAATATCTCTTCCTCACGCTGATGGACGAGCCGCAGGGCATCCCGGAAACGCATGGCGAGGCCACCGCGGCCTGGAACTCGGGTCAGGTGACGGGCGAGCTCATCAAGCGCGTCGCGCCGATCCTGGGCTTTGCGCCGCGCCCCGATCCGACGCAGCCTTTCCCGCTGCTCGCCAAGCAAGGCTATAGCTGCTCGCTCACGCCGGCCGTCGCCAGCGCCAGCGCCGCCGGAGCGCATTGATGCGCCTCGAGGAGCTCCTGCCCGGCGCGGATCTCGCGCCCGCGCTGCGGGGACTCGAGGTTTCGGGCCTCAGCGCCGACAGCCGCGCGATCCGGCGGGGGTTCCTCTTTTTCGCCATTCCCGGCCACAAGGGCGACGGTCTCGATTTTCTGCCCGACGCCGAGAGGCGCGGCGCCGTCGCCGTGGTCGCGCAACGCGCAGCGACGAGCGCCCTGCCGCTCGTCATCGTCGCCGACTCACGCCGCGCTCTCGCGCTCGCGGCGGCGCGCTTTCATTCGAGCCAGCCGAGCACGATCGCCCTCATCACGGGGACGAGCGGCAAGACTTCCGTCGCCGCCTTCCTGCGCCAAATCTGGCAATCTCTCGGTCACGAAGCGGCCTCGCTCGGGACGGTCGGACTCGTGGACAAAAGCGGCTCGCGCTATGGCGCGCTGACGACGCCCGGCCCCGTCGAGCTGCACGAGATTCTCGACGCGAGCGCGCAGCGCGGCGTGACCCATCTCGCGATGGAGGCGTCGTCGCTCGGCATCGAGCAGAGCCGGCTCGACGGCGTCAAAGCGACGCTCGCAGCCTTCACCAATTTCTCGCGCGACCATCTCGATCACCACCCGAGCCTCGAAGCCTATTTCCAGGCGAAAATGCGCCTCTTCGACACGCTGATGCAGCCCGGCCAGACGGTCGTCGTCGATGCGGACAGCGACGTCGCCCCGCGCGTTCTCGACGTCCTGCGGGCGCGCGGCCTAAAGCCCTTCACCGTGGGCGCTAGAGGCGAAACGATCACGCTGCTCGAAAGCCGTCCGCGCGCGCTTTCGACGGGGCTGCGCCTGCGACACGGCGGGCGGGACTATGAGATCGACTTGCCGCTCGCCGGGGCTTTCCAGACCTCCAACGCCCTTGTCGCCGCGGGCCTCGCCATCGCCTCGGGCGACGCGCCGGCCGAAGTCTTTTCGGCGCTGTCGCGGCTGCGCGGCGCGCCGGGCCGTCTAGAGCTCGTGGGCGAGAAGAACGGCGCGCCGGTTTTCGTCGACTACGCCCACAAGCCGGACGCGCTCGAAAAAGTCCTGCAGGTTCTGCGCCCTCTGACCAAGGGGCGGCTCATTGTCGTTTTCGGCTGCGGCGGCGACCGCGATCAGGGAAAGCGGCCGCTCATGGGCGCGATCGCCGCGCGCGACGCCGATGCGGTCATCGTGACGGACGATAATCCGCGCAGCGAGGACGCCGGGACGATCCGCGCCGCCATTCTCGCGGGCGTGCGCGAGATCGACCGCGCGAAGACGATCGAGATCGCCGATCGGGAAAGCGCGATCCGCAGCGCCGTCGCCGGATTGGGCGCGGGGGACGTTCTTGTCGTCGCCGGCAAGGGCCACGAGACTGGCCAGATCGTGGGCGAGATGACATATCCGTTTTCAGATCAGGACGTCATCGCCAAGGCGCTCGGTCTAACCGGGGAGGACGTGGCGTGACGAATGATGCGCTTTGGAGCGGTCTCGCCCTCGTTGGCGCCCTGAACGCGCGCGTTTCCGGCGGCGCCTTGCCGCTCGGCGTCGGCGGCGTGTCGATCGACACGCGCAGCCTCGCGCCCGGCGATCTGTTCGTCGCGATCAAGGGCGAGTCGCTCGACGGGCACGATTTCGTGCGGACGGCCTTCGAGCGCGGAGCGGCCGCCGCCGTCATTGACGAGGCGCACGCCGCCGAGCTGTCGGGCGGTCCGGGGACCCTCTACATCGTCAAGGACACGCAGGAGGCGCTGGAGCGCTTGGGCCTGCAGGGGCGGGCGCGCGTCGCCGCCTATGTGGCTGCCATCACGGGCTCGGTCGGCAAGACCTCGACGAAGGAGATGGCGCGCGAGGTCTTCTCGCATTTCGGACCGACGCACGCCTCGGCGGCGTCATACAACAATCAATGGGGCGTGCCCCTGTCGCTGTCGCGCATGCCCGTGGACACGCGCTTCGGCGTCTTCGAGCTCGGCATGAATCACGCCGGGGAGATCGCCTCGCTCGTGCAGCTCGCGCAGCCGCACGTCGCGGTCATCACCAAGGTCGCGCCGGCGCATCTCGAACACTTCTCCTCCGTCGAGGCCATCGCCGACGCCAAGGCGGAGATTTTCGGCGGCTTGCTCGAAGGTGGCGTCGCGATCGTCAATCGCGACGACGACGTCTTCGAGCGCCTCATCGAGGCGGCCCGCGCGCTCGGCGTGACGCATGTCTTCACCTTCGGTAAAAATCCGGAGGCGCAGGCGCGTCTCGTCTCCTATGAGACGCAAGACGGCAAGGGCGTCGTGACCGCCGACATACTCGGGCTTAATCTGCAGTTTCGCATCGGCGCGCCGGGTGAGCATCTCGCCGTCAATGCGCTGGCGGTTCTGCTCGTCGCCTATGTCTTCGGCTTGGACCTCGATGCGGCCGCAGCGAAGCTCGAAGGTTTCCAGGCTCCAAAAGGCCGCGGCGCGCAGGAAAAAATCGCCATCGCCAGCGGCGAGATCACCTTGATCGACGAGAGCTACAACGCCAATCCCACATCGGTGCGCGCGGCGCTGTCGCTGCTTGCCGACGCGAAGCCCGGTCAAAGAGGTCGGCGCATCGCGGTGCTCGGCGACATGCTGGAGCTCGGCCCGGATTCGGGAGAGATGCACGCCGATCTCGCCGGCGACCTGCTGCGCGCCCGCGTCGATGTGCTGTTCACCGCGGGGCCGCAAGCGGCGCGCGCCTTCTACGCCGTCCCCCACTCCATGCAGGGCGCCCATCGTAGAACCTCAGCCGAGCTCGAGGAGCCCTTCCTTGCGGCTTTGCGCGATGGAGACGTCGTCATGCTCAAAGGATCGAACACGATGCGCATGGGCGCGTTGGCGCAGAGACTGCGCGCGGATTCCGCGGCCGCAACGAAGCCGAACGAAGGACCTTGACCGATGCTCTCGTTGCTTGCGGAATATTCCCATCTCTTCGGCCCCCTCAACGTCTTTCGCTATATCACCTTCCGCGCGGCCTGCGCGGCGGCGACGGCGCTGTTTTTCGTCTTCTTCTTCGGCCAGGAGATCATCGACGCCCTGCGCGTCAAGCAGGGCAAGGGGCAGCCGATCCGCGCGGACGGGCCCGCCTCTCATCTCCTGACGAAGAAAGGCACGCCCACCATGGGCGGGCTGATGATTCTCTCCGGACTCGTCGCGGCGACGCTCGTGTGGGCCAATCTGAGGAACCCCTACACCTGGATCGTGCTCTACGTCACAGTGGCTTTCGGCTCGATCGGCTTCTACGACGACTATCTCAAGGTCACGAAGCAATCGCATTTCGGCTTCTCGGGCTGGCTGCGTCTCGGCTTCGAGTTCGCCATCGGAATCGGCGCCTGCTATCTGATGATGCGCGCCGGCGGCGAGGACATGCACAAGGTCGCCATTCCGATCCTGAAGGGCTATCTTTTCGACGTCGGTTGGCTTTTCCCGATATTCGGCGGCTTCGTCATCGTCGCGGCGGGGAATTGCGTCAATCTCACCGACGGCCTCGACGGGCTCGCCATCGTGCCGTCAATGATCGCCGCGGGGACCTTCGCGATCGTCGCTTATCTCGTCGGCAACAGCGTGTTCTCCTCCTATCTCGGCATCAATCACGTCGCGGGCGTCGGCGAGCTGACGATCATCTGCGCGGCGATGATCGGCGCGGGCCTCGGCTTCTTGTGGTTCAACGCCCCGCCGGCGCAGATCTTCATGGGCGATACGGGATCGCTGGCGCTCGGCGGGCTCATCGGCTCGATCGCGGTGGCCGTGAAGCAGGAGTTCCTGCTGCCCGTCGTCGGCGGGCTGTTCGTGCTCGAGGGCGTCTCGGTCATCACGCAGGTCGCCTACTTCAAGGCGACGGGCAAGCGCATCTTCCTCATGGCGCCGATCCATCACCATTTCGAGCAGAAGGGCTGGAAAGAGCCGCAGATCGTGATCCGCTTCTGGATCATCGCCTTCGTGCTCGCCCTCATTGGCCTTTCAACGCTGAAGCTGAGGTGACCGATGACCCCGATCGAAAGCTTTCGCGAAAGACATGTCGCGCTGTTCGGGCTCGGGACCTCGGGCCTCGCCGCCGTGCGCGCGCTCCTCGCCGGCGGCGCTTCGGTCACGGCCTGGGACGACGCCGAAAACGCGCGCGCGCAGGCTATCGCCGAGGGAATCAACGTTGCTGATCTTTCGGTCGCGGATTGGGGACGCTTCGACGCCTTGGTTCTGACGCCCGGCGCCGCCGTGACGCATCCCGTTCCGCATTGGGCGGTCGAACGCGCGCAAGCCGCCGGCGTCGAAATCGTCGGCGACCTCGAGCTCTTTTGCCGCGAGCGGGAAGCGCGCGCGCCGGGCGCCGCTCTCGTCGCCGTGACCGGCACGACCGGCAAGTCGACGACGAGCGCGCTCATCGCGCATATATTGCGCGGCGCCGGCCGCGAGACGGAGCTTGGCGGCGACGCCGGCAAGCCGGTTCTGGCGCTCTCGCCGCCGGACGACGAGCGCATCCATGTCGTCGAGGTCTCCTCCTTCGAGATCGATCTTTCGCCCTCTCTCGCCCCGACGGTCGGACTGCTGCTCAATCTCTCGCCCGAGCATCTCGACAGGCATGGCTCGATGGAGAACTATGCGGCGATCAAGGAGCGCGTGCTCTCCAGCGCCGAGGTCGCGCTGGTCGGCGTGGACGACGCCTATTGCCATGCGATCGGGGCGAAGCTGATCGCGCAGGCTGTGGAAGGCCGAAGGGTCGCGCCTGTCTCCGCGGAGCGCAGCCTCGACTGGGGCTTTTACGCCGAAGGCGACGAAATCCTCTATCGCGCGGAAGGCGACCCCGCCGAGCAAGTGGAGTCGCTCGGCTCTTTGCCCAATGCGCCGGGACTTAAAGGCCGGCATAGTCGCGAGGACGCGATCTTCGCCGCCGCCGCCTGCTGGGAGCTCGGCATCACCGATGAGGAGATCGCGCGCGGGCTTGCAAGCTTTCCGGGCCTGCCGCATCGCCTGGAGAGCGTCGCGAAGCTCGGCCGCGTGCTCTTCGTCAATGACAGCATGGCGGCCAATGCGGCGGCGACGGCGCAAGCGCTCGCCGAGTTCTCGGAAATATTCTGGATTGTCGGCGGCAAGCCCAAGCACGGCGGCATAGAACCGCTGCGCCCATTCTTCCTGCGAGTCGCAAAGGCCTATCTCATCGGCGAGGCGAGCGAGGAGTTCGCCGAGACGCTCGAGGGCTACGTTCCCTTCGAGCGCTGCGGCGTGCTGAAGGTCGCCATAGAGCGGGCGGCGAGCGACGCGACCGCGAGCGCGGCGCAGGCGCCCGTGGTGCTGCTCTCGCCGGCCTGCGCATCCTACGATCAATTCGCCAGTTACGAAGCGCGCGGCGACGCTTTCCGCGAGTTCGCCAAAAGCCTCGCCGCTCTCGATCAGGGAGATGTCCCATGATGTCACGCGCGCACCGTTCGCCGATCGGCGAATGGGCCTGGACCGTCGATCGCTGGCTGCTTGTCGCGATCGGCGTATTGATCGTCGCGGGCCTGGTCTTCTCGATGGCGGGCGGACCGCCGGAGGCCGAGCGTCTGCATCTTCCGACCTTCTACTTCGTCAATCGGCAGGCCACGACCCTCTTGCCGTCGATCGCCGTCATGTTCGGCGTCTCGCTGCTCTCGCCGCGCCATATCCGCCGCTTGGCGCTCGTGCTCTTCCTCGTCTCGCTCGCGCTCGTCGTGGCGACTTTGTTCTACGGGCAAGAGGTGAAGGGCGCCCGCCGCTGGATTTTCGGAATCCAGCCGTCCGAATTCCTCAAGCCCACCTTTGTCGTGCTGGTCGCCTGGGCCTTTGCGGAAGGCGCGCAGCGCAAGGGCCTTCCCGGCAATTTGATCGCGCTTTTGCTGTTTCCGCTCAGCGTGGCGCCGCTCGTGCTGCAGCCCGACTTCGGCCAGACGATGCTGATCTCGCTCGTCTGGGCGATCCTGTTCTTCATGGCCGGACTGCATTGGCTCTGGGTCGCCGGCATTGGCGGCCTTGGCGCCTCATCGGCGCTGCTCGCCTATAAGTTCGTGCCGCATGTGCATGCGCGCATTCAGACGTTTCTCGAGCCGCCGCCGCCGGTCACGGCCGGCGTGCCGACGAATTTCCAGGGCGAGACGGCGCTCGAGAGCTTCATCTCGGGTTCCTGGTTCGGCAAGGGGCCGGGCGAAGGCACGATCAAGCGCATGGTGCCCGACTCGCACACGGACTACATTTTCGCGGTGGTCGGCGAGGAGTTCGGCGTCCTGACCTGCATGGCGCTCGCGGCGCTCTTCGCCTTCATCGTGGTGCGCAGCCTTCTGTTGGCGTCTCGCAACGAAGACCCGTTCTGCCGCTTCGCGACCGCGGGCCTCGCGATGCTCTTCGGCCTGCAGGGCGCGATCAACATGATGGTCAATCTGCAGCTGATGCCGGCGAAGGGCATGACGCTTCCCTTCGTCTCCTATGGCGGCTCGTCGCTGCTCTCGCTCGCGCTCGGCATGGGCTTCCTTCTCGCCGTGACGCGCAAGCGGCGCCGCAGCGCCGATCGGCCGGCCATCACCCATCAGACCCCGCTGGCGCTCCCCGCTCCAGAGCCGAGCCCGGCTCTATGACAAAAGCGCCTGCGCTTCTCGCCGCCGGCGGAACCGGCGGTCATCTCTTCCCGGCCGAGGCGCTCGCGCATGTGCTCGGCGCGCGCGGCGTTCCGGTCGAGCTCGTCACCGAGGAGCGGGCGCTGCGCTATGGCGACGCCTTTCCGGCCCGCGCGACGCATATGATTCCCTCGGCGACGCCGCGCGGGGGTTCGCCTCTGGCCCGCATTGGCGCGCTGGCGCGGCTTGGCCAGGGCCTCGTCGCCTCCCTCGTCTTGCTGCGCCACGTGCAGCCCAGCGTCGTGATCGGCTTTGGCGGCTATCCGACCGTGCCCCCGCTGCTTGCCGCCTCGCTTCTCGGGATACCGACGATCGTCCACGAGGCGAACGGCGTGATGGGCAAGGCCAACCGCTTTCTCGCGCCGCGCGTCAGCGCCATCGCCGTCGGCTTCCCGCTCGACGACGCGCCAGCCGCCTTGCGCGAGAAGATTGTGCTGACCGGCAATCCGCTACGTCCCAAGGCGCTCGCCGCGACGCAGGCGCCCTACCCCGAGGACGCCGGCGCGCTGCGCCTGCTCGTGACCGGCGGCTCGCAGGGCGCGCGCGTCATGGCCGACATCGTTCCCGAGGCGATCGCCTCCTTGCCCGAAGCGACGCGCGCGCGCCTCGTCGTGACGCAGCAGACCCGCGCCGAAGACCTCGCGCGCGTGACGGCGACCTATGAGCGAGCGCAGGTGCAGGCGGAGCTCGCGCCCTTCTTCGACGATCTGCCGGCGCGCATCGCCGCCTCGCATCTCGTCATCGCGCGCTCGGGCGCCTCGACCGTCTCCGAGCTTGCGGCGATCGGACGGGCCTCGATCCTTGTTCCGCTGCCGCATGCGCTCGACCAGGACCAGGCCGCCAATGCCGGCGTGCTCAGCCGGGCGGGCGGCGCCGAGATCGTGCGTCAGGAGGCGTTCACGCCGGATTGGCTCGCCAGCCGCCTCGCGCAGCTCGTCGAAAATCCGGGGGAGTTGCGCCTCGCCGCCCAAAAGGCGAAAAGCGCGGGCGTCGTCGACGCGGCCGAGCGCCTCGCCGATCTGACGCAGCAGATCGCCCGCGGCTGACCGCCCGGAACGACGCCCACATCCCCCTTCACGCCCGAGGCGTAGCAAAGGAGCAAGACCCGCGATGAAGCTGCCGCGCGAGCTTGGGCCCATCCATTTCATCGGCATCGGCGGAATCGGCATGTCCGGCATCGCCGAGGTGCTGCTCAACCAAGGCTACAGCATCCAGGGCTCGGACGCCGCCGAAAACGCCAATGTGAAGCGACTCGCTGAAAAAGGCGCGCGCGTCGTGATCGGCCATGACGCGCGCGCGCTCGGCGAGGCCGCCGTCGTCGTCGTCTCGACGGCGATCAAGCGCGACAACCCCGAGCTTGTTGCGGCGCGCGAGAAGCGCCTGCCCGTCGTGCGCCGCGCCGAGATGCTCGCCGAGCTCATGCGGCTCAAGCAATGCGTCGCGGTCGCCGGCACGCATGGCAAGACGACGACGACCTCGCTCGTCGCGACCTTGCTCGACGCCGGCGGACTCGATCCGACCGTTATCAACGGCGGCATCATCAACGCCTACGGCACGAACGCGCGGCTCGGCGGGGGCGACTGGATGGTCGTCGAGGCCGACGAGAGCGACGGCACTTTCCTCAAGCTCCCAGCGGACGTGGCGATCGTCACCAACATCGATCCCGAGCATCTCGATCATTTCCACACCTTCGACGCCATCAAGGACGCCTTCCGCCAGCTCATCGAGAACCTGCCTTTCTATGGCTTCGCGGTGATGTGTCTCGATCACCCGACGGTGCAGGAGCTCGTCGGCAAGATCGAGGATCGGCGCGTCATCACCTATGGCGAGAACCCGCAAGCCGACGTGCGGCTGCTCGACGTCAATCTCGAAGGCGGCGTCTCGCGCTTCAACGTGCTGCTGCGCGACCGCAAGAGCTCGCAGGCCGTCTATCTCGAGAACATGATGCTGCCGATGCCCGGCCATCATAACGCGTTAAATGCGACCGCCGCGATCACCGTCGCCTATCAGCTCGGTCTCACGCCCGATCAGATCCGCAAGGCGCTGGCGGGCTTCGGCGGCGTGAAGCGTCGCTTCACCAAGACCGGCGAATGGAACGGCGTGCAGGTGTTCGACGATTACGCCCACCATCCGGTCGAGATCACCGCCGTCCTGCGCGCCGCTCGCGCCTCGACCAAGGGCAAGGTCATCGCCGTCATGCAGCCGCATCGCTACACGCGGCTGCAATCGCTGTTCGACTCTTTCGCCACCTGCTTCAACGACGCCGACGCGGTGATCATCGCCGATGTCTATCCGGCGGGCGAGCAGAAGATCGATGGCGTCGATCGCGATCATCTCGTCGCGGCGATCAAGGCGCATGGGCATCGCCGCGTCGCGGGCTTGCCGGCGCCGGAAGTGCTGCCGGCGGTGATCCGCGAGATCGTCTCGCCCGGCGATTACGTCGTCTGCCTCGGCGCCGGCAACATCACCCAATGGGCCTATGCGCTGCCCGAGCAGCTTGCGGCGGGTGGGCCGGGAGCGGGGTGAAGAGCGCCGGATGTGACGACGCGCATAAAAATCCGACGCGCCGCCGCTGAGGACGCTGCCGCGGTTCGTGAAATCGTCTTGCGCGCCTTGCGCGAAGTGAACGCCCGCGATTATCCGGCGTCGGTCATCGACCGACTGGCTGCGACCTTGCCCGATAGAGTCGCCGGGACGCTGAGGCTGGCGCACGCCTTTGTCGCCACAGATGAGGGGCGCGTTGTCGGAACGGGGAGCCTGACCGGCCGCACGGTCACCTCGGTTTTCGTCAACCCCGAGGACATCGGCCGCGGCGTCGGCGCAAAACTCTTGGATGCGATCGAAAGCGCGGCGAAGGAAAAATCCGAAACGACTTTGGAGCTGCACTCCTCCGTCACCGCCTGTGAGTTTTATCGAAAACGCCGCTTTGCCGTCGTTCGAGAGGATTTTCTCGGCGAGGAAAGAGTCATTGTCATGTCGAAGAGGCTTGCGTCTTCCCTCGATAGGGGTGAAGGCAGCTAAGACCGCGGCGCCGTACTACTTTCTACGCGGATCGCTGCGCCGCGCTCACAACCCCCTCGCCCAAGCCGGCCTCAGCGGCGCGGCTTCCGGCGCGGCGATGGCCGCGCGCAATTCGCCGAGCAGCCGCTCCTTGTCCGCGCCGAGCGTGCCTTTCAGGATCAGCCAGTTCGAGGCGTGATCGCTGCGAAAGACCGTACGCTTCAGCTCCAGCGCCGAGAGGAAAGCCTCCATCTCCTGCATGAGCTCGACGATCCCGAGCGGCTCCCACTGAGGGAATTTCTCGCGGAAACGCGCTTCGCCCATCGGGAAGCTTACGGTGAGCGTCGCGAGAAACTCGGGCTGCGTCGCATTCATCAGCGCTGCGGAATTCTCCGCATGCTGGCGCGACAGGACTTCGCCTCCGAGCCCATTGAGGACCATCACCGAGCGCTTGATCCCGGCTTCGCCGAGCTTCTCCAGCGCCGCGCGCGAGGACTCGAAAGTTTCCCCCTTATCGACGCGCGCCAGCACCTCGTCGTCGCCCGACTCCGCGCCGACATAGACGAGCGAGAGGCCGAGGTCCGCCAATTGGCGCAGTTCCTCGACCGATTTTTTTGCGACGTTGCGCGGCAGGCAATAGCTCGAGACACGGCGCACGCGCGGAAGCTCGCGCCGGATCGCTTCGAGCACGGCGGCGAGGCGGCGGACGGACAGCGTCATCGCGTCGCCGTCGGCGAGGAACACGCGCTTTACGGAATCCCCATAGATCTCGCCGCAGCGGCAGAGGCTCTCCAGCACCTCCGCCTCGTCGCGCGGGCGGAAGCGCTTCTGCGGCGCGGTGTACATCTCGCAGAAGGCGCAGCGGTTCCAGGAGCAGCCGTTGGTGACTGGCAGGATCAGCGAATCCGCCTCGCTCGGCGGGCGAAAGACGGGTTGGACATAGTGAATGGGGACGTGGGTCATGGGCGCGCGATCGAGTCTCCAAGATGTTCGACAAGGGGAGTTTAACGCCGGCGCGGTGAAAGACGAAGGCGGCTCCTGCTGGGCAAGTTTCGGCTCGCCGTTCCGCGTTCGCTCTGCCCTATACACAACAGGGTCAAATTTTCATGAGAACCGTCTCGCAAGGGGAAAGAAATTCTGATAGGCTGAAGCACATAAAATTGTGAGCCGCCTTATCGGATAGCTGCTGCCGAGCAGTCCGAACAGTTTTTTCTAGGAGAAACGGATGAAAACGCTTCTTTCCCTCGCCGCCCTCGCGTTTCTCGCCGGCGTCGCTCCCGTCAGCGCCTCGATCGTGGATGTCAGCTTCATCGGCACACAGCCCGGAGGCGCAGCCGACGTGCCAGGCCTGTTCGGAGCGCCCAACACGAATCTGACGCCCAGCGCCTTCTCGCTCACTTTCCGATTCGATCTGTCCAAGGGAACGACTTTTCCTCTGTCCGGCGGCGGAACGGATGTGCTCGGCGGAACGGGATTTCGAACAACCTCGCC